>ERZ888423.109-NODE-109-length-82927-cov-21.792620_pt1 | contig 82927 bp, 82 predicted proteins | sample MGYA00520523_ERZ888423 | MGnify/ENA primary metagenome ERZ888423 (study PRJEB32303, sample SAMEA104408611) | aquatic metagenome | biome: Brackish water; feature: Pelagic; material: water | place: Baltic Sea | collected 2014-06-08T10:24:00 | depth 30,27 m ... | reverse complement strand
TGGCATCACCTTTGCACAAGTTGCTCCAAACAAACACCATGGCGGTGCAGGGTGCCGCACCCAATAGAATCAAGCCAGCCATGTAGCTGTCGATTTGATCGGCAGGCAACCAAGGGGCAAACAAATAGGCAATGAAAAACCACCCCAGTGCGGCCATGGTGAAGGGTTTGATGCCCCAGTTAATCAGCAAGGTGATGCCGATGCCTGCCTTTTGATGACGGACTTGGCTGATGGTGCTGAAGTCGATCTTCATAAGCATGGGGATGATCATGACCCAGATCAACAGCCCCACGGGTATATTGACGTGAGCGACTTCGAGCGAACCCACAAAATGGGCCATCTCTGGCATGGTTTTACCCAAGGCAATGCCAGCCACGATGCACAACACCACCCAAACACTTAAGTAACGCTCAAAAATACTCATGAAGCCTCACGACAGTTTGATGGGTTGGCGGTGCTGGTGCAAGAGGCGGTTTTGGGTGGTTCTTTTGCACAGGGGGCTGATCGGATGGGAAGGCAGGGATTGCCACCACAGCAGTTATCCGTCAAGAATTGCATCAGTTCGGTCATGGCGGGAAAGACGGTGGCGTAGATCACAAACCGGCCCTCTTGACGTGAGGTGGTGAGTCCAGCACTGATCATTTCCTTAAGGTGAAAATTCAGTGACGATGGTGCCATTTCAAGGGACTGTGCGAGTTGGCCGGCTGGTAGACCGGCAGGACCAGCTTGCATCAGCAGTCGGTAGGCTTGCAGTCGCACGGGATGACCAATGGCCGAGAGCATGCGAGCGGCGTTGGCAAGTTCCATTGAGTGCCTCCATGGGATGAGTGAATCAGGTGCCGTAATGAGTCAGCAAGCCGCTAGTATATTTCCATATTCATCGAAATGTTCTGTTGAACAAACCCACGCCCCTTAAAACCATTTGTCCTGAGCCCAGCACTACCCTAGACTGTGTTCACAATGATGAATCAGAGACTCTGAATGACAATCCCCAAAACCGCCCCCAATACCGCTGCTGCTTCCAAATCTTCCTTGTCACGACTGCTCAACCCGCGCTCAGTGGCGGTGATTGGTGCTTCAGATGATCCGGCTCGCATCGGTGGCAAGCCGATTGCCTACATGCTCAAACAAGGCTACGCCGGCCAGATTTATCCGGTCAATCCCAATCGTGAGACGGTGCAGGGATTGAAGGCTTATCCGAGCGTACAAGCACTACCCGAGACGCCCGATGTGGCGATCGTGGCGGTGCCTGCCTCGGCTGCCTTAGAGACCGTGACAGCCTTGGCTGAGCGTGGGGCTGGTGGGGCTTTGTTGTTTAGCGCAGGCTTTGCAGAGATGAGCAAGGAGGGTGCGCGTTTACAAGACGAAATGACACGTGTGGCAACCGAGCACGGCATGCGTTTGTTGGGACCAAACTCGCTGGGGATGCTTAATCCGTTGGTGCATTTTTACGGCAGCTTTGCCACGGGTCTGGAGCTCGGGTTCCCGAAGCCTGGCAATGTGGCGATTGTGAGTCAGTCAGGGGCATATGGTGCGCATTTGATGACGGTGGCGGTGGCCAATGGCATCGGTCTTTCAGCGGTGGTGATGACAGGTAACGAGGCTGACCTGACGCTTGGTGACATGGTTCAGATGGTGGTCGATGACCCCAACACGACTGTGATAGCGCTTTATTCTGAGGGAATCCGCCGACCCGAGGTGTTGGTCCGGGCGCTTGAGCAGGCGCGCTTGGCGGGTAAACCGGTGGTCATGATGAAGGTGGGTCGCAGTGTGGTTGGCGGTGCGGCGGCGCAATCACACACGGCGTCGATTGCGGGTGATGACCGGGTGTTTGATGCCGTGATGTCAGAGCTCGGGGTATTGCGGGTCGAAACCACGGAGCAGATGCTTGATATTGCCCGCTTGGCCACGCGTGGCCTTTATCCGGCTGACAACACGCTTGGGGTCATTACAGTCAGTGGGGGCGCGGGGGTCATTATTTCTGATGCTGCTGAAGCGTGTGGGTTGCCAATGCCAGCCATGCCAATCGCGGCGCAAAAAGCCTTAACCGATGTGTTGCCGTACGCGGCACCCCGCAATCCGGTGGATGTCACGGCGCAGTTTTTAAATGACATGTCATTGGCGCGCACCTTCACCGAGTCGGTGGTGCGCGATGGCGGCTACCGTTCTATTTTGGGGTTTTTTACTTACACGGCCAGTGCCGCTAGCACTGGGCAACGGCTGCGCGCTGAGCTTAAGCATGTGCGTGCGCAATTTCCTGATCGCTTGTTTGTGCTCTCAGCCATTGGTACCCCGGCACAAATGCAAGAGTACGAAGACGATGGGTTTGCGATATTTGAGGACCCGAGCCGCGCGGTCAAGGCCATCAGCGCCATGGGTCAGTTTGGGCAGGCCTTTGAAAGAAAGCCGCGCTTGCCAGCACCGACTGTTGGGACGGTTGAGTTACCAGATCAGGTACCCACCGAGGCGCAAGCCAAGACCCTGTTGGCTCAGCACGGCATTGCCAGCGCACCAGAAATGGTTTGCGACACGTCAGATGAGGCGGTCAAAGCGGCCTCCGCGATGGGTGGCACGGTGGTCATGAAAATTGTGTCGCCTGACATCTTGCACAAGTCCGAGATCGGTGGTGTCTTGTTGGATATTGAGGGCGAGAAAGCCGTGCGTGAAGGGTTTGAGACGCTTATGCAACGCGCACGCGCAGCTGTTCCCAACGCCCGACTGCAGGGTGTGTTGGTGGCCAAGCAGTTAAAGGGTGGTGTGGAATGTATCTTGGGGATTCACCGCGACCCCGTGTTTGGTCCCATGGCCATGTTTGGCTTGGGGGGTATCTTTGTGGAAATCATGCAAGACGTGGTGCTGCACCGCTGCCCATTTGGTGAAGACGTCGCTCAAGAGATGATTCGCTCAATCAAAGGTGCGCCGCTGCTTCTGGGTGCACGCGGTCGCCCCGTGGCTGATATCAAAGCCTTGGCAAAAATGCTGTCTAACTTATCGGCCTTTGCCGTCGCTGCTGGCCCACGCTTAACATCGATTGATTTGAACCCGGTCTTTGCCATGCCCGAGGGTCAGGGCGCCTTTGCCGCTGACGCAGTCATGACGTTTGGTGATGAGACTTAAGCCACTGTTAACACCGTACTGATTGATACCTAATGGCAAGTGGGCCAGCACATTGTGGAGTTTGAGCAAGCCGGGCAGCTGCGCGCCACCTACGGCAAAGCCCTACTGGAACCCCCAGCCCGTGACCTGACGCTACGCCGCGGCAGGGGGTTCAGTCGAAGTAACATCAACCGCATGCGGCTGTTTTTTCTGTATTACCCAATTTGTGCGACGGCGTCGCACAAATTGAGCTGGTTCCAATATGTGGAACTGCTCAAGCTCGACGATGAGCTGGCGCGCAGCTTTTACGAGTAACAAGCCATTGCCGAGCAATGGTCGGTGCCCGAACTCAAACGCCAGAAAAACAGCCAGCTCTTTGTGCAGAAATACCAGCTGTATCTGCTTGACCGCGAAGCGCTGAAGGCGGAGATTGAGCGGACTTTGTTGGAGGCGGGGCAATAATGAAGGCTGGAAATATAAACCACAGCCCGCGCCTTCATGCGGTGACGTGACAAAACTTGTTACCTGCCGCTGCAGGCACCCTTAAATTCACCGGCTTATTGCAGGTTTTTCGTGTGGCAATGTGTGGACAGCCGTAATTGCCGGTTTAATTGAAATGACCATATTCGACAAGCCCAGGAGCCGTCGTTAGAGATGCCGGCTGACAGCAGTTGGAATGTTGTGTCACAAATGGCCGACGGCTAAAAAAATAAGGCCCGCACGGGGCGGACCTTATGGGTCTAATGCTTTTTGTTGTGCCCTAGAACGGGATATCGTCGTCTAGATCACCGAGGCTGGCGGGGCTTGCTGCTGGGGCCTGTGGGCGTTGTGCTTGTGGGCGGGCTGCAGGTCTTGAAGGGGCGCTGTTGCTGCCTTCGTATTCACCACCCCCACTGTTGCCGCCACCGCCACCCATGTCGTCACGGCCGCCAAGCATCTGCATTTGATCGGCAATGACTTCGGTGGTGTAGACGTCCTGGCCTTCTTTGTTTTGCCATTTGCGGGTGCGCAGGCGCCCTTCGATGTAAACGGAACGGCCTTTCTTTAAATACTCGCCGACAATTTCGGCCAGGCGGTTGTAGAAGACGATGCGGTGCCATTCGGTTTCTTCGCGGCGCTCGCCTGTGGCCTTGTCTTTCCAATTGCTGGTGGTTGCAATTGAGATGTTGCAGATGGCGGCGCCATCAGCGCTGTAACGCACTTCTGGGTCGCGGCCGAGGTTGCCAACGAGAATGACTTTATTGATCGATGCCATGCCGATCTCCGTAATTTAATTAAACAAAAAGGGGATCAGTCGCCAGTGGCAACCGCGCCCCGCAGATTCATCATGGTGCCGCAAACTTAATCGGTTCGTTTGACACCGGTTGTATTTATCCATCAGTGTAAGACAGATCTGGGTGGAGTTTAAAGGGTTGCGGGTGGTGGTGCTGTGGTGGCTGTCTGGGTGGCGTCTGGCACGGTGAGGCGCCAGGTGACTGCCAGCCAAGCGGCACTGATGGCCGCTAGCGCCCAAAAAACGCTCACTGAGCCCGTTGTTTGCAGTAACCAGCCACCAACAGCGCCACCCAAGAAAAGACCCAGCGCTTGACTCGTGTTGTAGACACCAAGTGCCAAGCCCTTGAGATCGGGTGGTGCGATTCTGGACACCAACGAGGGTTGAAGGGCCTCGAGCACGTTAAACATGACAAAAAAAGCGGTCAGGCAGCCTAACAGGGCCCACCAGTGTTGGGTGCTTAACGCGAACCCCACGCCCACCAACACCAAACCCAGCACCGATAGCCGCAGGGTGTGGGCGTGCGCCCGGCGCTTTTCTGTCACAAAAATGATGGGTACCATGAACAGAAAGGACACAAAGAGGACCGGCAAATAGGCATACCACAGGGTGTTGGCCGTCATCCCGCCAAGACTGACAAGCAATGGTGGGATGACCACAAACAAAGCAACCTGGGTCAGGTGCAAACAAAACACCCCAAAATTCAAGCGCAGCAGGCCTGAGTGGCCCAATACGGTTGTGGCTTTGACCGGCACAGCGGGTTTGGGTGCCATGGGGGCGGTGGGCACGACAAAGGCGGCAATCAGTAACGCACCCATGCCCAAGGCCGCGATCAACCAGAATAAGCCAGAAAGCCCAGCCCAGCCCACCATGACGGGAGCCAGTACGAGTGAGAAGGCAAACGACAGGCCGATTGAGGCGCCAATCATAGCCATCGCGCGGGTGCGCACCTCGGGGCGAGTGGCATCAGCCAGCCACGCCGTCACCGCCGCAGAAATCGCGCCTGATCCTTGGATGGCCCGACCGATCGTGACCCAGAAAATGTCATCAGAAAGGGCGCAAATGATGCTGCCCGCTAAGAATAGGGTCAGCCCAAATAGCACCACCGGTCGGCGCCCGAGGCGATCTGAAACCATGCCAAAGGGAATTTGCATGAAGGCCTGCGTGAGACCATAGATGCCCAAGGCCAAACCCACTCGGGCCGGATCTTGGCCGCCTTCGAGCGAAGTGGCCGCCACCGCAAACACCGGTAGCAGCAGAAAAAGACCCAGCATCCGGGTGGCAAATAGCCCGGCCAACGTGACGCTGGCACGACGCTCGGTGGCCGTGAGGGCCAAGCGAGCCGGTTTGTTGGATATCAAGTCGGACGAAGCAGGCATACCAATGAAATCTGAGTTGAGCGCGTTATAGTACCAAGTTGCCCACCAAAAACGTCACGTGTGCGACGCGCCTCGCATGCCGCTTTGGTTGTCAACACAGGACAGTCTTGTTAATGAATCAAATACGTATCCGCGGTGCCCGTACCCACAACCTAAAAAACGTGTCGCTCGATCTGCCGCGCGAGTCGTTGGTGGTCATCACGGGTTTATCGGGCTCGGGCAAATCTTCGCTGGCCTTCGATACGCTTTATGCCGAGGGCCAACGCCGCTACGTCGAAAGTTTGTCGGCTTACGCCAGACAGTTTTTGCAGCGACTCGAAAAGCCCGATGTTGATTTGATTGAGGGATTGTCACCGGCCATTGCCATCGAACAAAAGTCAGCGGGTCACAACCCGCGCTCGACGGTCGGCACCATCACGGAAATTCACGATTACTTGCGTTTGCTTTATGCGCGGGTGGGCACACCCTTTTGTCCGACACACGATCAACCTTTGGTGGCGCAAAGCATCAGCCAGATGGTGGATACCTTGTTGTCTTGGCCGCAGGACACACGGGTGGCAATTCTCGCGCCGGTTGGCGCGGCCTTGCTCGAAACCGTTTCGGGTGATCTCAGGGTCTTATGTCAAAGCCTGCAAGCGCAGGGGTTTGTGCGGTTGCGGGTTAACGGCGAGATGGTGTCGCTTGACCCCTTACCGCATTTGGTGCAAGCGGACACTCAGGTTATCGAAGTGGTGGTTGACCGCTTGCGGATCAAGTCAGACAGCCAGACCCGCTTGGCCGAAAGTTTAGAAACGGCCACGTTACTGGCGCACGGCAAAGCCAGTGTGTTGAACCTCGATAGCGATGATTGCCAAGGGTTTTCTAGTCGTTACGCTTGCCCCATTTGTAGCCACAGCGTGGCTTCACTAGAACCCAGGCTTTTTAGCTTTAACAGTCCAACAGGGGCGTGTCCGACATGCGATGGCTTGGGTCACGTTGACGTCTTTGATCCAGAGCGTGTGGTGGCGTTTCCGTCTTTGAGTTTGCAGTCGGGGGCGATTGTGGGCTGGGACAAGCGCAACGCGTTTACTTACGCGATGTTGGCCAGCCTATCGACGCATTACGATTTTGATTTAGAGGTACCCTGGGAGGCGTTAACCGAAGAAGTTCGCCAAGTGGTGCTGTATGGCTCGGGTTCTGATGAAATCGCTTTCTTTTACCTCGATCCCAATGGCAAAAGTTCAGTCAAGCGCCATCCCTTTGAAGGCGTCATCCCCAACCTGCAGCGGCGTTGGCGCGAAACAGACTCGGTGAACGTGCGCGAAGAGCTCAACAAACTGCGCAGCCAAAAGGTTTGTCACGATTGCGGTGGTTCGCGTTTGAAAGCTGATGCCCGTTTTGTGAGAGTTGCAGAAAAAGCCATTCACGAAGTCGAATCAATGCCACTGTCAGCCTGTTTGGCTTGGTTTGAGCAGCTTTCTCTTTCGGGATCACGGCAAGAAGTGGCCGATCGTATTGTGCGTGAAATTCGAGCACGACTGACCTTCCTGAATAATGTCGGGCTTAATTACTTATCGCTCGATCGACGTGCTGACACGATTTCGGGCGGTGAATCGCAACGGATTCGCTTGGCCAGCCAAATCGGTTCTGGCTTAACGGGCGTGATGTACGTTTTGGACGAGCCGTCAATTGGTTTGCATCAACGTGATAATGATCGCTTGATCGCCACCTTGACCCACTTGCGCGAATTGGGCAATAGCGTGATCGTTGTCGAGCATGATGAAGACATGATTCGGCAGGCCGATTGGGTGGTAGACATGGGTCCTGGTGCTGGCGAACATGGCGGCGAGGTGGTGGCACAAGGCACACCAGCCATGATTTGTGAGTCGGCCGAATCCCTGACGGGACAGTACTTGAGTGGGCGTCGAAGAATCGAAATCCCCAAGCGGCGAGTGATCAACAAAAAAACACCACGGGTTTCCTTGCTAGGCTGCTCGGGCAATAACTTGAAATCGGTGGACTTACATGTGCCGGTTGGTCGCTTTGTGTGCATTTCAGGAGTGTCGGGTTCAGGCAAATCAACGCTGATTAACGACACGTTTTCTAAGGTGCTTTCACAAAAGCTCAATCGCAGCCAAACCCGCCCAGCCCCCTATGAGTCAATGATAGGGGAAGACCTGTTTGACAAGGTGATCAGCGTTGACCAAAGCCCCATTGGACGCACTCCGCGCAGTAACCCAGCGACTTACACGGGTCTGTTTTCTCCAATAAGAGAACTCTTTTCTGGGGTGCCTGAGGCGCGTGCACGTGGTTACGATCCAGGGCGATTTAGCTTCAACGTGAAGGGCGGACGTTGTGAAGCGTGCCAAGGCGATGGCGTGGTTAAGGTTGAAATGCATTTTCTGCCGGACATGTATGTTGACTGTGATGTTTGCCACGGCAAGCGTTATAACCGTGAGACTTTAGAAATTCGTTACCGCGGCCGAAATATCCACGAGGTATTGAATCTGACTGTTGAACAAGCCATCCCTTACTTTGAGGCGGTACCGGCAGTGGCCAGACGCTTACAAACCTTGATGGACGTGGGCCTTTCTTACTTGCGGTTGGGGCAAAGCGCCACCACCTTGTCGGGTGGCGAGGCGCAGCGCGTCAAGCTCTCGCAAGAGCTATCAAAGCGTGGCACAGGGCGAACGCTTTACATCCTAGATGAACCCACCACAGGCTTACATTTCCATGATATTTCATTGCTTTTGTCAGTTCTGAATCAGCTGGTGGAAGCCGGCAACACGGTGGTGGTGATTGAACACAATCTTGATGTGATCAAAACCGCTGATTGGGTGATTGACATGGGCCCCGAGGGTGGTGACGGTGGAGGCCAGATTGTGGCGCAAGGCACGCCCGAGCAAGTGGCCGCCGAAGCCGCAAGCCACACGGGACAGCATTTGACTGCACTGTTGTTGCGAGCCACCCAAGATCCCCCTACTGCGAGTGCGCTACCACTGGCCTAGCCCAACAAGCGCGCTGAGTGTTGCTAATGCGGCCAATAGGATCAAGCAGGACAACTATTTTGGGTTTGAATGATCGAGATGACATGTCGAACTTTCTAAACCAAAATGAAAGCGCTGAAATGTCACGCTCTTGCTAGAAGGTTTCATCCATCTTGAAAACACGTCGGTATTCAAGAATAGCAAACCGATCGGTCATGCCTGCGATGTAGTCGGCGATGGCGCGCGCTTGCTTCGCTTGGCCGGCGCACCGGTACTCTGGAGGCAGTAGGGCGGGGTCGTCTAGGAATGCCTCAAACAATCGCTTAACAATGTGGCGGGCTTTAGCCGTCATGCGCGCGACTTTGTAGTGGCGATAGAGATGATGCAGCAAGAAGGCTTTTAATTCGTCGGCTTGTTGACGCACCGTCTCAGAAAACGTCACCAAAAGGGGCGCCAGACGCACGTCATCAACACTTTTGGGTTGAATCTGTTGCAGTCGTGTCCAAGTGGTTTGGGTCACGTCCATGATCAAGGTGTTGATCATCTGACGAATAGTCTCGGCGATGGCTCGTGGCTCGGATAAATTAGGTAAGCGTTTGGCGACGGCATCAAAGTGTTGCGCAAAGATGGGCACCTCTTGCAGCTGGCGCAACGTGATCAGGCCCGAGCGTAAGCCGTCATCTACGTCGTGATTGTTATAGGCAATTTCGTCGGCCAAGTTGGCCAATTGTGCTTCTAGCGAAGGTTGTGTCCGGCTGATAAAGCGTTGGCCAAGCTCACCAAGCTCGCGCGCATTGGCCAATGAGCAGTGCTTTAGGATGCCTTCGCGGGTTTCAAAGCAAAGATTCAGTCCGTTAAAGCTGGGATACCGTTCTTCGAGCTCGTCGACCACCCGTAGGCTTTGCAGGTTGTGTTCAAAGCCGTTTGTTTCAGGGGCGAGTGTCTTCATGCAGCGGTTGAGCTCATCTTGGCCGGCATGACCAAAGGGGGTATGACCGAGATCGTGGGCCAAGGCAATGGCCTCTGTGAGATCTTCGTCTAACCCGAGGCTGCGTGCCACCACGCGGGCGATTTGAGCCACTTCAAGAGAGTGTGTGAGGCGGGTTCGGAACCAATCGCCTTCATGGTTAACAAACACTTGTGTTTTGTAGGCCAGCCGTCGAAAGGCATTGGCATGCACGATGCGGTCGCGATCGCGCTGAAACTCGCTGCGGTTGGCTGGCGCAGTTTCATTAAAACGCCGCCCCCGGGATTGGTTGGGGTCACAGGCGTAGGGTGCACGCCCGAGGTGATGGGTATCGCTGTGACTCATGCGGTTTTTGTGTCAGTGGCGTCGCAATGGGCTTTGAGGACCGCTTGCACCGCATCAGCCGGTGCGCTGCGAACGATGACTTGACCAATTTTGGGCATCAGAACAAATTTGATTTCGCCGGCTTGGGTTTTTTTATCGCCGCGCATCAGCGTCATCCATTGTTCAAAACCGTTAAGCGCTGGTGCCGCGGTCGGGCAGCCGATGGCATGCACCACGTTTTTGACGCGAGTCACAGAAGTGCTTGGCAGGTCGCAGACTTTTTCTGACAGTGCTGCGGCTAGGACCATACCGCAACCGACGGCTTCACCATGCAGCCACTGGCCGTACCCCATCCCGGCTTCGATGGCGTGGCCAAACGTATGACCAAGGTTGAGAATCGCGCGCAAGCCACCTTCGCGCTCATCTTGAGACACCACTTCGGCCTTGAATTCACAAGACTGACGGATGGCTTGTGTGAGCAGGGCGGGGTCGCGGGCGCGCAAGCCTTGGGCATTGTCTTCGCACCACTTAAAAAAGTCACCATCCATGATCAAGCCGTACTTGACGACTTCAGCCAAGCCAGCGCTGATTTCACGGTCGGGCAAGCTCGTTAGCACGTTGGTGTCGATTTCCACGGCGATGGGTTGATAAAAGGCACCAATCATATTTTTACCCAAGGGGTGGTTAACCGCGGTTTTACCGCCCACTGATGAGTCGACTTGGGCCAGTAGAGTTGTTGGTACTTGGACAAAACGGATACCACGCATGTAAACCGATGCCGCAAAGCCGGCCATGTCACCAATCACGCCGCCACCGAGTGCCACGATGACGGCACGACGATCGAGTTGCTTGCCCAACATGTGATCAAAAATCAGATTCAGGGTTGTGAGGTCTTTGTGTGCCTCACCATCGGGGAGCTCAACAACGCTTATTGGCACCGTTAACTGACTCAAGGCTTTTTTAACCAGCGCGCCAAACAAAGCGAAGACGGTTGGATTGGTAACGATGACCACCGCGGTGGTGTCTGCTGGCAGGCTCTCGGCCAGATGCGTCAGACGCCCAGCACCGATGTGGATGGGGTATCGCCCACCGGCTGTGTCGACGGTCACCACGTGCTTGGTGTTGGTTGCGTTGGCCGCGGGGGCTGCTTGGTTATTGCTCATTCATGGTCCTAGCGCTGGCAATGAGTTGGATGATTTTTTGTACCACGGATGTGATGCTGCCTGTACCGGTTTCGATGGTGATGTCGGCAATAGACTCGTATAAAGGGGCTCTGGTGGTCAGCAGCTCGGTCAGGCGCCTTTTGGGATCGGCGCCAACCAACAAAGGTCGACCACGGTCGCGACTGGTGCGGCGGTGCAAATCTTCAACCGAAGCTTTTAAGTAAATGACACGCCCGCCCGCTGACAGCAATTGTCTGTTTTTCTCAGACAGAATGGCGCCACCGCCAGTGGCCAGCAAGATACTGTCTTGTGCCAAAACCTCTTCTAAGACGGCAGTTTCGCGCTTACGAAATCCCGGTTCACCCTCAATTTCAAAGATGACGGGGATCTTTACGCCACAGCGTTGCTCGATTTGATGGTCAAGGTCAACAAACGGTTTTTGCAATAGGCGTGCGAGGTTCTTGCCAATGGTCGTCTTGCCCGAGCCCGGCATGCCAATCAAGATGATCGTTGAAGTGTGGCTTTTCATGGCTTTATTATCCCATTGGTCGCTTCAGCGGCGTAAAATTCATCACTTATGAGTAAAAATTCTTCGCGTGGGCGCGATCAAGCCCCTTCTTCGTCGGCTACAGGCAGTCCTTGGATTGTCCGTCTGTTCTTGAAACTTTTTGTTTTAGGCGCGGGATTGACAGCGAGTGCTGTTCTGTTGGTGGTCATTGCCCTGTCAATTGCTTGGCCCAATTTGCCTGACTTATCGGCCATGACCGACTATCGGCCGAGGGTGCCTTTGCGTGTCTTCACAGCCGATAAGATTCTGATCGGCGAGTTTGGAGAAGAGCGACGCAACGTGTTGCGCTTTAATGAGTTTCCGGATGTGTTGAAGTCGGCCATTCTCTCTGCCGAAGACGATCGGTTCTACCAACACGGTGGTATCGACTGGTTAGGGGTGGGCCGAGCGGGTTTGGCCAATTTGACCGCCATGGCCAAGACCCAAGGGGCAAGCACCATCACCATGCAGGTGGCTCGAAATTTCTATCTGTCGTCTGAGAAAACCTTTACCCGAAAGTTTTATGAGCTGCTCTTAACTTACAAAATTGAATCCAGCCTGAGTAAGGATCAGATTTTTGAGTTGTACTTGAATCAAATTTACCTGGGCCGCCGCGCCTACGGTTTTGCGGCGGCAGCGCGAACCTACTTTGGTAAGCCAGTTCAAGAACTCACAGTGGCTCAAGCGGCGATGTTGGCAGGCATCCCCAAGGCCCCATCAAGGTTCAACCCGATCAGTAATATGCCACGTGCGGTGGCACGCCAGCAATATGTATTGGGTCGAATGCGTTCGCTTGGCTATATCACCGAGCCAGAGTATCAGGCTGCGTTGAAAGAGCCGATGATTTTGAAGTCGGGCAAGGGCACAGTAGCAGGTGGTTACGCCGTGCACGGCGAATACGCCGCTGAGTTGGCCCGGCAGTTGTTGTTTACGATCTATGACGACGAAATTTACTCGCGAGGACTAAACGTCTACACCACGGTAGAGTCCAAAGACCAAGAATGGGCTTGGCAGTCGCTTAGAGACGGTGTGATGCAATACACCCGGCGCGCGCCCTATCCCGGGCCGATTGCGCAGCGTGAGCTGCCAAACGGGCTGGAAAAGGATCTTGCGCAATTTGATATTTTTATCGATGAAGTGCTCGAGGAATTTCCGGATACCGTCGGCTTTAAAACAGGCCTGGTTTTAAAAGCCAGCCCCAAATCAGTCACCGTGGCGCGGTCTGGTGAAGAGATCATCACCATTGACGATAAGAAAATCTTGGCTATCGTCGCCCGCTCGTTAAATCCGAAAGCCAGTGAGGCAACGCGGATTCGTCGTGGGTCGGTGGTGACGCTCAATCAACTGCCCGATGGTAAGTGGGAAATATTGAACATCCCAGAGGTGCAGGCGGCCATGATTTCGATGACGCCGCAAGACGGGGCGATAAAGTCGATGGTTGGTGGATTGGATTTTTTCCGAGGTAAATTCAATCGCGTAACGCAAGCTTGGCGCCAGCCGGGCTCGTCGTTTAAACCTTTTATCTATGCGGCTGCGCTTGAACGAGGCATGGCTCCCACCACGCTGGTCTCCGACATGCCGTTTGAGTTAACGGCTGAGCAAACTGGATCGGGTGAGCCGTGGAACCCTAAAAATTACGGTGATACGTATGATGAGTCCTTGAGCATGCGTGAGGCATTGTCTAAGTCGCGAAATATGGTGTCGATTCGGATTCTGCAAGCGATCAGTCCTCAGTACGTGCAAGACTACATCACCCGCTTTGGCTTTCAAGCTGAAAAACATCCGCCGTTCTTACCCATGGCACTCGGTTCGGGTGCTGTCACACCGCTGCAGATGGCGGCTGGATTTTCTGTATTTGCCAATGGTGGATATCGCGTGACCCCTTTTCTGATTGATTATGTGACCGACTCAGAGGGTAACGTTTTGATGCGTGCCAATCCTACAGTGGCCGGTGATGTCAGCGCTCGCGTGATTGATGCCCGAACGGCCTACGTCATGGACGACATGCTCAGGGGGGTGGCGCGTTCAGGCACGGCAGCAAGAGCGAGTCGTGAGCTCAAGCGTGGGGACTTGGCTGGTAAAACGGGCACCACCAACGCGTCAGTCGATGCCTGGTTTGCAGGCTACACCCCTCGCTTGGTAGGGGTTGCCTGGGTTGGCTTTGATCAACCGGCCACGCTTGGCAGTCGTGAGACCGGGGGTGGTGCTGCTTTGCCCATTTGGATGGGTTACATGCAAAAGGCGCTTGAGCGCTTTCCCGAAGAGCAGCGCCAACCGCCACCAAGCGGCTTGATGGTAGACGGTGAGGCCATGTTCTTTGCTGAGTATCCACCAGAAGAAGCGATTTCTCGGGTGGGCCTCGATGAAAAGAAAGAGTCTATTGAGGCGTTGCTGGATTCGCTAACGGGTGCTGGTGACAGCCAAGGCAGCGCCCAGACAGCGACCACCAATTGATGTGTGATGAATCAGATGTTGACAGTGACCTTGTGGCCAGTGACCTCAGAGAAAATCGCCGTCAGCGCGTCATGCAGGTCTGGGCCGCCGCGAGTGTTTTTCCAATGCTTGCCGTCAAAGCCGTAGTGAAATCCGCCGCTTGGTGCCGCAACCCAGATTTCTTGCAAAGGGGCTTGGCTATTTATCACCACTGGGATGCTGTTCTCAAAAAGCATATTGAGCACATTGGCTTCACGTCTGGTGTCGATGTCAACGTCGAGCACCTCGTACCAATGGTCGGCATGTGTTTCAATCGCATCAAGGATTTGTCTGACCCGTTCGTCAAATTCGGTTTCTGTCATTATTTTGTCCTGTTGTTCTCTGGAGCTGCTTGTGGTCAACGTTGTCTTCATTTCATATCGCGTCCGTCAACGCGTGCTTTTCAGTTTAATGACCGTGCTGCTTAGCGTTTTGGCGCTTGTGGGTTGTGGTTATAAGGGGCCTTTGTATTTGCCGCCACCGCCTGATACTTTAGGCCAGCAAGCCCCTCAAAGCAATCTCAGTTCGCCAGGAGACACTCTCCCGACAGGGGATCCAACCGTACCCGCTAATCCTTCACTGGAACCTGCCCCAGTTGTTATTCAATAGTGTCAACCTCTGAATGTCGACCATGACCCCACAAACTGCCCAACAACCACCTTTGCCTGCGGGACAGCCCCATTTTTATTATAAAGATGGTCAGTTGTATGCCGAGTCAGTGCCCTTGGCACACTTAGCCAAAACCTACGGTACACCGCTGTATGTGTATTCCCGAGCAGCATTACGGGCTGCTTGGCAAGGCTACGCCGATGCTATTGGCTCGCGCAAAGTGCTGGTTTGCTTCGGCATGAAGGCCAATTCGAACTTGGCCATCATCGATGAGTTTGCCCGATTGGGTAGTGGCTTTGACATCGTGTCTGGTGGTGAATTGGCTCGAGTGTTGGCCGTGGGTGGCGATCCGAGCAAGGTGGTGTTTTCTGGGGTGGGTAAGCAAGTCTGGGAAATGGAGCAAGCCCTTTTAGCAGGGGTGAAGTGCTTTAACGTCGAGTCGGTGCCTGAGTTGCAACGACTGTCTGAAGTGGCGGTTCGAATGGGCAAGACAGCACCTGTTTCCTTGCGAGTCAACCCGGATGTGGATGCGCAAACTCACCCTTATATTTCCACTGGCTTGAAAGAAAACAAGTTTGGAATTGCCATTGAGGTTGCGCTAGCGGCTTATGCACAAGCCGCGCGCTTGCCTGGCCTGCGAGTGGTGGGCGTGGATTGTCACATTGGTTCGCAGATCACTGAGGTCAGCCCCTATTTGGACGCACTCGACAAGTTGCTTGACCTGATGGCGGCGCTCAAAAAAGAGGGCGTTGAGCTGGTTCATTTGGACCTTGGGGGCGGGCTTGGTATTCGCTATGACGACGAGACGCCGCTGGCACCCGCAACGCTGTTAACGGCTGTGTTCGAAAGGCTAGAGATGCGGGGCTTGGCGCACTTGCAATTGGTGCTCGAACCAGGGCGATCTTTGGTGGGCAATGCTGGCGTTCTTTTAACTGATGTTCAGTACATCAAGCACACCGAAGACCGTGACTTTGCGATTGTTGATGCGGGCATGAACGATCTGATGCGTCCAGCGCTTTACAACGCATGGCACGGTGTTTTACCGGTCTTGCTCAGTGATGTTGCCCCTATGGTCTACGAAGTGGTAGGCCCCGTCTGTGAGAGTGCCGATTGGTTGGCACACGATCGCCAACTTCGCATCAGTCAGGGTGATATTTTGGCGATTGAATCGGCTGGTGCTTACGGCTTTGTGATGGCGGGCCATTACAACTCGCGAGGCCGGCCGGCCGAGGTGTTGGTCGATGGTGCGAATTGGCACTTGATCCGCCAACGCGAGACCTTTGAGGACCTGATTCGCGGCGAGCAGATGCTGCCGCGCTAGTTTGTTGGCTCGCTGTTGTTGTTTTCACCAAACGATTGGGGTCAGCCCTTGCTTGGCGAGCCACAGGTTGGTGTCGCCAAAGTGCCCACAGCCGATAAAGGGTTTGGCACCACGCCGCGCTGACAATGGCGAAGGGTGATTGCACTGCAGTGTCAGCCGAGGACCGATCACGGTTTTGGGTTTGATGGTGGCCGATGATTCAATCAAAGGCGCTAGGGCCTGGGCATGGTTGCCCCACAACAAGAATGCCACTGGTTGCGCTGACATAGCGACAGCCTTAATCAACTGCTCGGTAACGGCCTGCCAACCAAGTCGTGCGTGCGAAGCCGCTTGACCCGCCTTAACCGTCAGTGTTGTGTTTAACAACAACACGCCTTGATGCGCCCAACGGCTCAAATCATTTGAGGGCTGTGTGCGCAATGGTGATTCGTGTAGTCGAGGGTCTCGTTCAATTTCTTGAAAGATATTGCGCAGGCTTGGTGGGCATTTAATGTGGTGATCAACAGAAAACGCCAACCCTTGCGCTTGATTGGGGCCATGGTAGGGGTCTTGACCCAAGATCACCACCTTGACGTCAGATAAGGGCGTCAAGCGCAAAGCGCGCCAAGGATCTGCTGGAAAAATCAACTCCCCCCGAGTAAGCGCTTGACCAATCGCCATGGTGATGTTGTTAAGCGCCGCCAGTGTATTGGGCGTACGCAGAGTGGCTGCCCAGTCAGGCGCTAGATCATCAATGGCCAATGCAGCGCGACAGGTGAGGGCATTGCCGGCCATTGGTTTTAAGCGGGGGTGGCGGGTGTGATGACCTGACGTCTGGCGAGCCTGCCCTGCAAGGCATCATCGCGCGCAATCAGTTGTTTGGCTTGCATCACCACTGGTGCGTCAACCATGCGACCTTCAAACGTGCAGGCGGCTTGGCCAGCGGCCATGGCGGCGTCGAAGGTGGCCACCAGTGCACGCGCTCGCTCAACAGCCGAGGCCTCGGGGCTGAATGCCGCATTGGCGGCATCAACCTGAGAGGGGTGAATGCAAAAGGCCCCTTCAAAGCCCAACCGTGCGGCGCGCTGCACGGTCTGCCGAAACTTGTCTTGGTCGGCAAAGTCGGCCACCGAGCCCACAAACCCCAAGGGTACGATGCCAGCGCGTCGACAAGCAGCCACCACCATGACATTGGGTAGGTATAAGGTGTCTGTGTCGACGGCCATGCGCATCGATACCGCCAAGTCTTCTGCCCCCACAATCATGCCGTAGAGTCGAGGGTGTGCCTGGGCAATCTCATCAAGACGCGCGAGCGCATCAGCGTCTTCGATCATGGCAATGAGTCGTGTGTGTCCGTTCGGTAGTTGCTTTTCTTGTTCGACTTCGTCAAGCACTTCGGCAACCGCTCGGATAAAGCCACCGTCAGGCACTTTTGGCAACGTTAGTGCCTTAATGTTGGGATGCACGCAGCCTTCCAAATCTCGCACCAGCATACGCCATGGGCGATTGACCCGAACAATCACATCAAACCCTGCGTCACTGGCGCGAGTGGCCAATTCGCCAATGTTGGCGCGGGTGGTGTCTTTGAGGTCTGGCGGGCAAGCGTCCTCGAGGTCAAGTTGAATCGCATCAGCGTTTCGTTTCAGGGCGCTGGTCAGGAACTTGTCGCTATTGGCTGGCACAAACAACATGGAGCGCCACGGGGCAAGACTGTTTTGGTTGTTAGCAATGTTTAGAGGCATGATTAGGAATAAAGACCATTGAGGTGGTTAATCAACGCGTCATGATACTCGGGAAGACGACGGGCTAATGATTTGCGGTGCGCGGCGCTTCGAGCTCTTTCGTCGGCCGATTGCGCTTTGGTTGACCAAATGGCGTCTGGGAAAGTTGGGTCGTTGTGCCAGCGTCCGATCACATGCCAATGCACGTGAGGCACTTGGTTGCCAAGACTGGCCACATTGATCTTGTCGGGGTTTAGGTGTTTTCTCATGATGGCCTCAACCTCGAACACCACGCCCATTAAGTCCGTGCGTTCAAGACGCGTCAGATCGCTCATCTCTTTGACATGTGCGTGCCAGATGATGCGGGTGAAGGCTGGGTAAACCGGGTCTTGGGCGTCGATGGCAAGCCAGTGTGGTCCAGCAAAGAGGACGGTTGATTGGTCAAGCCGGCACAACGGGCAGTCGATGGGATTCATCTTTGAGTGATTGATTCAATGGTTTGCACGATGTGTTTGAGTACAGCCACTCGAGCAAAACGCTTGTCATTGGAAGACAGCGCATGCCAAGGGGCGTGGTCTGTGCTGGTGCGGTTCAGCATATCATTGGTGGCACGCGCGTACTCACGCCACTTATCTCGGTTACGCCAGTCTTCATCGGTAATTTTGTATTGCTTAAACGGCAATTCAGCGCGTGCCTCGAATCGTCGCAACTGCTCGTCTGGGGTGATCGCCAACCAAAACTTGACGATCAAGATGCCGTGTTGGCTTAAGTGTTGTTCAAAGGCATTGATTTCGCCGTAAGCCCGTTGCCATGTGGTGCGTCCAATGAGTTTCTCGACCCGTTCAACCAGCACGCGCCCATACCAAGAACGATCAAAGATAGCAATGCGACCATGTCGGGGCACCTCTTTCCAGAAGCGCCAAAGGTAAGGGCGGTCGAGTTCGAATTGCTTGGGTGCGGCGACAGGGGTGATTTGGTATTGGCGGGCGTCGAGGGCTTTGGTGATGCGTCGAATCGTGCTGCCCTTGCCTGCGGCATCTTGGCCCTCGAAAACCAATATCAAGGCATGATGTTTTGAAAACTTTGGGTGGCGCACAGCCTCGGCCAAACGGTTTTGCCAGTGTAGTAATGCCGTCTCGTAGTCCTCTTTGCCCAGGCTCTGGGTGTGGTCAATCTCATCAAGTGGATTGTTTGCACGGCGAGGGGTGGCTGCGGCCGCGGGGTCGTGTAAGGGTGGGACACTGACACGCCGTTTCTTTAGAGCGGCTAGCACGGCTTGCCCAGTGCTGATCAGACGCATGTTTTCATTGGCTGCTGGGATGATGGTCCATGGGGCGTAGTCACTATCTGTGGCGCCAATGATTTGTTGACCGGCCTGACGAAATCGTTTGAAACGCTTGTTGACCGCCTCGTCTAAGGGGCCGACTTTCCATGCGGTTGAAGGATTTTGCAGCAAAGCTTTGGTGCGGGCTTTTTGTGCATCACGCGAGAGGTGAAACCAGAGCTTGATGACTTGTACGCCATTGTTAACCAAATCTGCCTCATAGCGTCTTGCGGTCAAAATCAATTTTTCTAACAGCGCGACATCGGGGCGCTTTTTGGCAGCCTCTTTGATCAACGGCGCATACCCGGAGCCAAACACAATACCTGTTTCGCCTTTGGGCGGTAGATTCAGCCAGAACCGGTAAAGCGGTGGGTAGGCTTGCTCATGCTTGTTTGGTGGCGGGAATGCCATGGTGCGGATGTGCCGGGGATCCATCCACTCATTCAACAAATTAATGGTGTCGCCTTTGCCTGCCCCATCAATGCCTCCCACCAAAATTAACAGCGCACGGTCTTTTTTCAGAAGGTGTTGATATTGAGCCTTAAGCAGCTGTGTTCGTAACGTTGGGATAAGACGCTTGGCATCCTCATCTGAAATGGTCGGGTCGGATTCGGCGTAATCAAACATGATGTGAGCGCTAGATGGCGTTGATGGGTATTTTTAGATACTGTACGCCGTTGTCCTCCGCTTTTGGCAAATGGCCTGCTCGGATGTTGATTTGGATCGATGGCAATAGCAAGGTTGGCATGGCCAAGCCTTGGTCTCGGGTCGTACGCATGGCAACAAATTCGGCCTCGCTCATGCCGTCGTGCAGGTGAATATTTTTTTCGCGTTCCTCGGCGACCGTGGTTTGGGCGCGAACGGCTCGGCCTTCAGGCGGGTAGTCGTGACACATCATCAGCTTGGTTTCAGGTGGTAAAGACAAAATCCTTCGCGTTGAAGCGTAGAGCATGTGCGCGTTGCCGCCCGGGAAGTCGCAACGCGCTGAGCCCACGTCTGGCATGAAGAGTGTGTCACCGACAAAGACCGTGTCGTGGTTTACGACATAGGCCATGTCAGCGGGCGTGTGCCCAGGAACATGCCAAGCTTGGGCCTCGATTGAACCAATGGTGAATGTCTCGTCTGGTTCAAAAAGATGATCGAACTGTGAACCGTCGAGCGCAAACGTGGGCTCGAGGTTAAAGATTTTTTTAAACACGCCCTGAACGGTTTTGATGGCCGAACCAATGGCAATCTTACCGCCAAGTGCCTGCTTTAGGTATGGTGCTGCGGACAAGTGGTCAGCATGGGCGTGGGTTTCAAGCAGCCATTCGGTCTTGAGTTGGTTGGCTGTGACGTAAGCAATCACTTCGTCAGCGCTCTGCGTCCAAGTGCGTCCCGATTTGGGGTCGTAATTCAGCACCGAGTCGATAATGGCACATGCTGTTCCTGGACCGGCGTCGATAACGTGGGTGAAAGTGAAGGTTTCCGGATCAAAAAAGTGTTGGTAGCGCATGGCCAGATACTCCTTATAACTTTCAGTAATATCTATATTCTATGGAACAATGATTTATTTGTAAATATAATAATCAAGCAACAGCACCTTTGTTGCGCGATGTCATCTAGCAGTTTAGTGTTACTGAAGTCGCCTAAACCACAAAACCAATAGGCCAGATTATGAGCACTGAAACTTTAATGAGTGTCGATTCACTAAAAATCTTGCGCGCATCAGCAGGCAAGGCGTGTTCTCTTTTGAAGACCATGGCCAATGAAGATCGTTTGATGCTGTTGTGCCACCTGATCGATGCTGAACTCAATGTGGGTGAACTAGAAAATTTGACTGAGATCCGCCAGCCCACGTTATCACAGCAACTTGGGGTTTTGCGCGATGAAGGTTTGGTTGCCACCCGTCGTGAAGGCAAATTCATTTTCTACACGTTGGCCAGCCCAGCAGTCGTGAAAGTCATGCAAACATTGCACGACCTCTACTGCAGCCCAGATAAGCAATGATGATTGCCCTGCGGTGATAACTGGCTTTTTAAACCAGGGGAAACACATGAAAGCGAACGTCGGAACCATTGACCGTGCCGCAAGAATCATCGGTGGCTTGGCACTTATCTCGCTTTCTTTGGCGCACATGATTGGTGTTTGGGGTTGGATCGGGGTTGTGCCACTTGCCACAGGGTTACTTCGCAGTTGTCCTGTTTATTCTATTCTTGGTATTAACACGTGTGGTGTCCAGCGAGACTAAGTTACCGTTGAAAGCCCCGCCTACGGTTTCTGAAAAAAGAGTTCATGCAAAGCCGTGCCAGGATCTTCTGCCCGCATAAACGCCTCGCCCACCAAAAACGCATTCACGTTGTGATCTTGCATTAAAGTCACATCGGTTCTTTTAAAAATTCCGCTCTCGGTGATGACACGACGATCAGCGGGTATTTTTGGCAACAGTCTTATCGTGTTGTCCAAAGACACCTCAAACGTTTTGAGATTGCGATTGTTAATGCCCAATAAGGGCGTTTTGAGCTGCAATGCGTGCTCAAGCTCTGACTCATCATGCACTTCGACCAACACATCGAGGCCGAGCTCAATGGCGCAAGCCTCGAGCTCAATCATGCGGGCCGGTGTCAGGGCTGCCACAATTAAGAGAATGCAGTCAGCGCCCATGGCCCGAGCCGAAATCACTTGATAAGGATCGATCATGAAGTCTTTGCGCAGCACGGGCAGTGAGCAAGCGGCGCGGGCTTGGCGCAAATAGTCATGCGACCCTTGAAAAAACTTAACGTCTGTTAACACCGACAAGCAAGTGGCACCGCCTGCTGCGTAAGACGCTGCAATTTGCGCTGGCTGAAAGTCAGCCCGCAAGACGCCTTTAGAGGGGGATGCTTTTTTAACCTCAGCAATCACGGCTGGTTTGCCGCTGGCAATTTTGTCTTCAATGGCCACCGTGAATCCGCGCAAGTCTTGACGAGCGAGCGCCTCGCGCAGCAAATCGGCCTCACTGCGTAATTGCCTGGCTGCTTTGACCTGTTCGACTTTGACGGCCAAGATTTCATCAAGAATATTGCTCATGCGGCGAGTTTCCTAGTTAGGGCACAGAACTGTTCAAGTTTTTCCCGGGCTTGCCCACTGGCGATGACCTCAAACGCTTTTTTCACGCCGTCGGCGATGCTGTTGGCACCGTTACCGGCGTAGATGGCAAGACCGGCGTTGTACGCCACAATGTTTCGGGCCGTGCCTGACTTATTATCTAGTGCTTGAAGAACCAAGGTTTTGGATTGTTCTTTCGATTCGACCCGTATGGTGCGATTCGAGGCCATGTCTAAGCCAAAGTCTTCAGGATGAATCTGGTACTCTAAAATTTCGCCATTGTGTAGCTCACCGACCATGGTGGTCGCACCAAGGGAGGCCTCATCCATGCCGTCCATCCCATGCACGATCAGCACGTGGCGCGCGCCAAGCGATTGCAAAACCCGCACTTGAATACCGACCAAATCTGGGTGGAACACACCCATCATTTGATTTTTAGCGCCAGCGGGGTTGGTTAAAGGACCGAGAATATTGAAAATGGTTCGAACGCCGAGTTCTTTGCGGATCGGGGCGACATGCTTCATGGCACTGTGATGCTTTTGAGCAAACATAAAGCCAATGCCAATTTCAGCGATGCATTGTGCGACTTGATCGGGGGCCAAATCAACGCGTGCGCCAAGTGTCTCCAGAATATCGACGCTGCCGCTTGGCGACGAGGCACTGCGTCCACCGTGTTTGGCCACGGGCACGCCGGCGGCGGCGGCCACAAACATGGCGGTGGTTGAAATATTGAAGGTGCTGCTACCGTCGCCACCAGTGCCACAGAGGTCGAGTAATGCTTCAGGGTTGGGGGTTTGAACAAGGGTCGCAAACTCACGCATCACGGTGGCTGCTGCCGTGATTTCACCAATGGTTTCTTTCTTCACGCGCAAGCCCATCAGAAGGGCTGCCGCCAGTGTGGGCGACATTTCGCCACGCATGAGTGTGCGCATCAAGTGCAACATTTCGTCGTGGAAGATTTCTCGGTGCTCAATGCAGCGCAGTAGCGCCTCGCTTGGGGTCATCATGTTTAAGCCTCCTCACCCACAGGCTGCTTGAGCCTTAGAAAGTTTTGTAATAAAGCATGGCCATGCTCACTGAGAATTGACTCAGGGTGAAACTGCACCCCATAGACGGGCAAAGTCTTGTGTCGCACACCCATGATTTCACCGTCAGCGGTTTGCGCGGTGATTTCAAGGCAGTCTGGCAATGTTTCTCGCTCAATGGCCAGCGAGTGGTAACGAATAACCGTAAAGGGTGAGGGCAGGTTGGTGAAGACATCACTGCCTGTGTGCGTGATTTCAGAGGTTTTACCGTGCATGATGACTTTGGCGCGCACCACACGACCCCCAAAAGCTGCACCAATGGCCTGATGCCCAAGGCACACACCCAGAATCGGAATCTTGCCTGCGAATCGTAACATCAGCGGCACCGAAATGCCCGCTTCGGTCGGTGAACAAGGGCCTGGTGAAACGCAAATTTGGTCTGGCGCTAGCGCCTCGATTTCGTCGAGTGTGATTTGGTCGTTGCGATGCACCAGCACTTGGGCACCGAGCTCGCCGAAGTATTGCACCAAGTTATAGGTGAACGAGTCGTAATTGTCGATCATCAGGATTCGAGACATGATGCTTCCTAAATTAACGTGTGCTGACTGATTGTCGTTTCGGTTTAATGGGATTCTTTCGGTTACACCGAGTGCCAGTATGTGTTTATACCTGCGCTGAGTTTAACCAATGACTACCGATGTTAAAGCCGCCCCTATTTGATTGTCCGGTGGTCTAAATTGGCGTATCTAAGCCGTTTTGGACCTGCTCAGCGGCGCGCAACACAGCGCGCGCTTTGACTTCTGTTTCTTGCCATTCTTTTTCGGGATCTGAGTCTGCCACGATACCTGCGGCGGCTTGGACATAAAGCATGCCATCTTGAATGATGCCCGTTCGAATGGCAATGGCCACATCCATTTCGCCGCCATAACTTAAGTAACCCGTCGCGCCGCCATAAATACCCCGCCGAACGGGTTCTAACTCATCGATGATTTCCATGGCGCGTACTTTGGGTGCACCGGTGAGCGTGCCAGCCGGGAAGGTGGCGCGCAACACATCCATGTTGCGCATGCCGGGCGCCAAGCGCCCCGTGACGTTGGATACCAAATGCATCACGTGTGAATAACGCTCAATGGTCATGGTGTCAGTCACATGCACACTACCGATCTTGGCGACACGGCCGACATCGTTGCGCGCCAAATCAATCAGCATCACATGCTCGGCACACTCCTTGGGATCGGCGCGAAGCTCTTCAGCGAGTGCGGCGTCTTCTTCCGGTGTGGCGCCGCGCTTGCGAGTGCCCGCCAATGGTCTGATGGTGACTTCGGTTTCTGGTTGGGCGGTGTCTGTGCCTGCGACCACTTCTTGTCGCACCAAGATTTCTGGTGAAGCACCCACCACTTGAAAATCCCCGAAATTCCAAAAGTACATGTATGGCGATGGGTTCAGAGAGCGCAGGGCTCGGTAAAGTGACAGGGGTGAATCGCTAAAAGGCTTGGCAATGACTTGGCCGACTTGCACTTGCATCAGATCGCCCGCCTCAATGTAGGCCTTGGCTTTGCGCACAGCCGCTAAGTAATCTTCTTTCACAAAGCTGCGTATTTCTTGGGTGGCGACACTGGCATGGCTATATGGGGTATCAACGGGTTTGCGCAACTTAATACGCAGGCTCTTTAAGCGCTCTTGGGCTCGTGAGTAAGCCTCTGGCTCTGTTGGATTGGCGTACACCAGTAAATAGATACGGCCTGCCACATTATCGACAATCACCAGCTCATCAAGATGCAGCAACAACAGATCGGGTGGCCCTTCACCCATGCCATTGGGGTAAGGGTTTTTGGCGGCCCCAAGTTTGGGTTCCATGTGGCGCACGGTGTCATAACCGAAGTAGCCTGCCAAGCCACCCGCAAATCGGGGCATGCCAGGCCTGAGCGCCACTTTGAATCGGTCTTGGTATTCCGAAATGAATGTCAGTGGGTCACCCTCATGGACCTCGATGACTTTGTCATCGGTCAAGACCTCGGTCGTGTGGCCCCGCGAGCGGATAATGGTGCGAGCCGGCAGGCCAATAAAAGAGTAGCGACCAAATCGCTCGCCACCCATGACGGATTCCAATAAGCAGGTGTGCTTGCCACCCCCAGGTCCGTTGTGCGCAAGCTTCAGGTAGATGCCAAGCGGCGTATCGAGATCGGCATAGGTCTCATCAATCAGAGGGATGCGGTTGTAGCCTTGTTTGGCTAGTGCTTTGAATTCAAGTTCGGTCATGTTGTTGTTCACAGTCTTGGTGTTTAACAAGTGCCAGGTGCTTTTAAGAAGTCATCACAATCAACAAAAAAGCCCGGCCATTGAAGAGGCGGGCTTTTTGAGAATTTGGGTCGCCAAGCGACCGACAAACTGAGCCTACCCGCGCGATGCTCGCCAGCAACGCCACCAAGCGTTGGGCAATAACAAAGTGGTTATAGGCTTAATCATGGTTTTTATCTTGCGTTTTTGTTGTTGGCTATGACGATTACTAGTAACTGCTTTAGTTGCTTATCAATTGGGGCTGGTTGTTCAATAACCAGAAGGCCGCTTCTTGAATACTTTCGACTATACCATCGACTTCAAGCGCTGTGACCGGGTTGCCTTCGTTATAACCATAAGGCACCGCCAAGACTTTGCAGCCGGCGGCTCGAGCGGCCAGTGCATCATTGACAGAGTCGCCGATGGTGAGCGTCAGTTGTGGGTCGCAGCCCAACTGGCGGCACGCCAAAAAAACCGGGGCTGGGTCGGGCTTGCGTTGCTCACATGAGTCACCACAAACGACTGTTTGCATGAATGGTGCCAAACCCGTGCGCTCGAGCAAGGGCAAGGCGAATTGCGTTGGCTTGTTGGTGACGACCCCCATGGGTATGCCCATGGTTTGAATGGCGTGCAACCCTTCTAACACGCCCGGGTAAAAAGTGGCCAGCTGGCCATTAAGCGTTTCGTAGTGGCTGTAGAAGATCTGGCGTGCCCGTTCGAACGCCTCGCCTCCAGTGGTGCTTGCTTCAATGTTGCCGGCTAGCGCTCGTGCCACCAATAAGTCGACACCCTTGCCAATGTAGGTGCCGATTTCAGTGGCCGGTAAGGTGTTCAGACCCAAGTCTTGGCGCATGGCGTTAGCTGCACCCGCCAGATCGGGAAGGGTATCCAGAAGGGTGCCATCTAAATCCAGCAAAACGGCCTGCCAGCCTGAAGTCACGTGTTTTTTCAAGGTTTGGGGCATGGCTCTAACTCAGGGCTGCGTCGGCTCTGGCAATTTCAGTACGCATCTGCGAGATGACTGCGACGTAGTCTGGTTGCCCAAAAATCGCTGAGCCTGCCACAAAGGTGTCGGCGCCAGCCGCGCGAATCGCCCCAATATTGTCGATTTTGACCCCCCCATCGACCTCAAGCGCAATCGGCTGCCCGCCATTGGCTTGGTGGGCCTCAATGCGCGCGCGCGTCGCCCTGAGTTTCTCGAGTGTTGCGGAAATAAACGATTGGCCGCCAAACCCAGGGTTGACCGACATCAGCAGCACAATATCGACTTTGTCCATCACGTGGTCGAGCCAACTCAGGGGTGTGGCCGGGTTAAAAACCAGTCCGGCGCGGCAACCATGATCACGGATCAGTGACAGGGTTCGATCCACGTGGGGTGACGCTTCGGGATGAAAAGTAATCACATTGGCGCCAGCCTTGGCAAACGCCGGTACCAGTGAATCAACGGGTTGCACCATGAGGTGAACGTCGATGACCGCGTCGGTTAAAGGACGAATGGCTTCACAGACCATGGGGCCGATGGTCAAGTTAGGAACGAAATGGTTGTCCATCACGTCAAAGTGAATCCAGTCCGCACCAGCGGCGAGGACTGCGGTTACTTCTTCACCCAACCGGGCAAAGTCGGCCGATAAAATACTGGGCGCAAGAATGGCTGATGGCAGTTTGGGGCTATGGGTCATGGTGTAATGCGACATAAGCAGTCAGAGAAGCCCCATTATTACAGTGAATCAGTCTTAACGGCATAGATCATGGCTGTGTTGATCTGATTGACAGACAGTGAGAGGATAAATGTGAAGCCTTTTGATATGAGTGTCGTGGTTCAGGCCCAATACCTTGCCGATCAATCCGATCCAGCGAATCAGGCCTTTGTGTTTGCGTACACTGTTCGCATCACCAATAGCGGGCAACGGCCCGCGCAAATTATCAGTCGTCATTGGGTCATTGTGGATGGTCACAATGTGCGCGAAGATGTGCGTGGCTTGGGTGTGGTTGGCCAGCAACCATTACTGGCTGCGGGTGAAACGTTTGAATACACCAGCGGCTGTCCGCTAAAAACACCGGTGGGATCAATGCGTGGCACCTACCTTTGTGTGGGTGAGGATGGTGTGCCGTTTGATGTGGCCGTGCCGGAGTTTGTGTTGGCGATGCCGCGGACGTTGCATTGATGCACTGATATTTGATGACCGAAATTTGAGGAACGGATAATGGCCAAAATGTTGCAGACGACGCCAAACCACCGCCAATGGCTCATGGGAATAACGTTTGCCGGCCTCGCAGCTTTGGCGGGTTGCTCGTCAACCCCTGAGGCGCCAACCCCCGCGGTCTCATCGGGATCGGCCGACCAGCGCGTGGCACCTTTTAACGTTCCCTCTCTGAGTGGCCTGCCTGATGGCACAGCACGTCCTTTGGCTGGGCGCTATGTTGAGGTCTCGTGGGGTGACTTACCCGGCTGGCAAGGTGATGACCTACGTGACTTTTGGGTTAATTTTGTGCGCAATTGCCGTGGGTTGATGCGACCGGTGGCTGCGAGCAATACACGTCCTGCGCGCGCGACCCCAAGGGCGTGGCAGCCGGTTTGCGCCGCCGCGCTGAACCCTTCAACCGCACCGGCTGCAGACAACTCAGTGGCGATTCGGCAGTTTTTGCAGACTTATTTGATGCCCTGGCAACTTGAAACGACTGCTGGCAAACTCGCCGATGGCATGGTAACGGGCTACTACGAACCGTTGGTGAAAGGCTCGCGCACGCGCGGGGGCGATTTTCAGTGGCCATTGTTGGCCGTGCCTGATGACTTGTTGGTTGTCGATCTAGCAGCGCTTCATCCCGAGTTGACCAACAAACGGGTGCGGGGCAAAGTCGTTGGCAATCGGGTTGTGCCTTACGATAGCAGAGCGCAGTTAAACGATCCGAATCGTCAACCGCCAGCCATTGTTTGGGTCAATGACCCCGTGGATAACTTTTTCTTACAAATTCAGGGCTCTGGCCGCGTCTATTTGGTCGAGGGCCCCGATGCGGGTCAGACCATTCGCTTGGCTTATGCCAACCACAACGGTCATCCTTACGTCTCGATTGGACGCTGGTTAGCCAACAAAGGTGAAATTCCGCTGGCTCAGGCCTCAATGCAAAACATCAGGGCTTGGGCCAAACGCAATCCCTCGCGGGTCCAAGAGATGTTGAACGCCAACCCAGCGGTGGTGTTTTTTGTTGAAGAGACGATTAATGATCCGTCTGAAGGCCCCAAAGGCGCCTACGGCATTCCCTTAGGCGAAAAACGCTCGGTGGCCGTCGACCCCACTTTTGTGCCTTTGGGTACGCCGCTATACCTCACCACCACCATGCCTTCTTCAAAAGAACCTTTGAACCGTTTGGTATTTGCGCAAGACACTGGCACGGCTATTAAAGGTGCGGCACGCACGGACTTCTTTTGGGGGTTTGGTGAAGATGCTGGCGCTTTGGCGGGTCGCATGAAGCAGCGTGGTCAAGTGTGGTTGTTATGGCCCAAACAGGCAGGAGCACCTTCGGCGCGATGAAAGCCTCCGTTGCCATCTGCGGTGCAGGCATTGTTGGCATGGCCAGCGCGCTCGCATTGGCGCGTAGTGGCTGCCAAGAAGTTGTTTTACTTGGTCACGTACCGCGACCGGTGATCACGAATCACGATACCTATCACCCACGGGTTTATGCGATCTCTGGTTCAAGCCAACAGTTCCTGCAATCCATCGGTGTCTGGTCTTTGTTAAACATGAGTCGGGTAACGCGTGTCGAGGCGATGGAGGTGCGTGGCGACCAATTCGGTGCCCTGTATTTGCGGGCCTGGCAGGCAGCACAACCCCAGCTTAGCTGGATTATCGAGGCCGGTGAGATTGAGCGGGTTTTGTGTCAAGCTTTAAAAGTCTACGGTGTGACGTGGATTGAAGACACGCTAGCGCAGTATCAAAATCAAACCGGCGTCACGCCGAGTGGTAAAACCTTAATGGCTGACCTCTGGGTGGCGGCCGATGGTGCCGATTCTGCACTACGCCAGTTCGCTGGGGTGTCTTATGACAGCCAGCCCTATGACGCCGTGGGCGTGGTTGCACATTTGACATGTGAGCACCCGCATCAGGGTGTCGCGTTTCAGTGGTTTCGACCGGAAGGCGTGTTGGCACTCTTGCCCATGCCAGACACAGCGGCTGGTCATCAAGTTTCAATGGTGTGGTCGCTTAAAACCGCACACGCCGATGTGTTGTTGGGCTTGCCACCAGAGCGACAAGGTGCTGAACTGGCTGAATCATTGGCGCCAGCCACGCGTGCCAGGCTTGGACAGTTAACGCTTAAAGGCCCGCTCAAAGGGTTTGCGCTGTCCTTGGCCCAATCACCCATGATTGGGCCAGGTGTGGCATTGGTGGGAGATGCTGCCCATCGGGTGCATCCGCTAGCTGGCCAAGGACTGAACTTGGGGTTGGGTGACGCGCAGGCGCTCGTTCGCGTTGTTTCACAAAGAGAGCCCTTCTTGTCAGCCGGTGATGCGCTGGTTTTGCGTCGATATCGACGCGAGCGTGCACAGGCGGTTCTAGAGATTCGGTTGGTGACAGATGGATTGAAGCGTTTGTTTGACCTGACGTTACCACCCGTTCCTTGGATACGTAATGCTGGTTTGAGTTTGGTTGATCGTTTGCCGCTGGTTAAGCGGCTTTTAATCGAAGGCGCTTCCCGCTCAGCTTAAGTCTGTCATGGTATTAATGATAAAAAAAGGAGTCGCGTGGGTATGCTTAAAACAGTGAAACAAATGGTTATCGCCAGTGTGTTGGTCTTGGGTGCTTTGGGGTTGTTTCTGATGGCGCCCGCAGCAGCACAAACGACGGCTGTCGTGTCCACACCGTCAGCAACTGCCCCAGCGCTAACAAGCGCTGAACCAGCGGTTGTGGCTGGCCAAGTCGATAAGCGAACAGAAGCGGTGAAACAACGGTTTCGGGATCGCTTTGGCAATATGCCCGTCACAGAAGTACGTCACACTGCGTTTGGATTATTTGAAGTGCAACTTGGCAGTAGTTTGGTTTACACCGATGAGCCAGTTACCTTTGTGCTTGATGGTCACTTGATCGACGCGAGTAACCGACAGGACATTACTGAACAGCGTTTGGAGGCCTTGGCCAGAATCGATTTCAGTGCGTTGCCGTTTGATTTGTCTGTCAAGCAAGTCGTGGGCGACGGTTCACGCAAGATGGCGATCTTTGAAGATCCCAATTGTGGCTTTTGCAAAAAATTGCGCCGCAACATGGTGGGCATTGATAACTTGACCGTTTACACTTTTTTATTGCCGATTTTGTCAGCAGACTCAGCTGTAAAAGTGAAAAATATCTGGTGTGCGCCAGACCAAGGTCAGGTGCTCGATGCTTGGATGCTAGAGGGCAAAGTGCCGCCAAAGCTCAGTTGCGATGTACCAATCGATCAGTTCCGGCAGTTGGGGCAACAGCTTGCGGTTCAAGGCACACCCGCCATCTTTTTTGCAGACGGTTCGCGGGTGCCAGGTGCGATTTCTAAAGAAGAAATCATCAAGCGTTTGCAGTAGCCGCGTGAGCAGCAAACCATCAATAAGAGAAAAAGGAAAATAAATGAAAATCGCAGTGTTGGATGATAATTTGAGGGTAGCCAAGCAGTTGGCCAATTGGGACGCTTTGGGTGATGAGGTGGTTTTCTTTGAAAACGTGATTGCCGCAGCTGATTGCGCAAGGGTCTTGGCTGACTTTGACGTGATTGTGGCAATGCGCGAGCGCACCCGATTTCCGGCGGCATTGATTCACGCATTGCCAAACTTAAAATTAATTGTCACCACGGGCCATCGCAATAATGCGATTGATTTGGTGGCTTGCGTTGAGAAAAATATCACCGTTTGCGGTGCGCCTGGTGACGATAACGGATCGGTGGGCACGGCTGAGTTGGCTTGGGCGCTGGCGATGGCGCTTTTCAAGCGTATGGTGCAAGAAGACACCAACATGAAAAACGGCCTCTGGCAGACCGTCATGACACCGACACTTTCAGGCCGCTGCTTGGGTTTGGTGGGTGTCGGCAAGTTGGGCCAGCAAGTGGCGCGTTACGGTCAAGCCTTTGGCATGGATGTGATCGCCTGGAGTCCCAATCTAACCGATGACCGGGCACGGGCCGCTGGGGTTAAGCGGGTCGATAAGCATGTTTTGTTTCAAGACGCCGATATCGTGAGTGTGAACCTCGTGCTCAGTGACAAGACCGAAGGCATTATCGATGCCACGTGTATTGGCGCGATGAAGTCGAGCGCTTATTTCGTGAATACATCGCGTTCCGGTTTGGTTGATTTGGTGGCGCTTAAGACGGCGCTGCAAAATGGCAAAATTGCTGGTGCGGGTTTGGATGTGTTTGAAACCGAGCCATTGCCAGCTGATGATCCGTGGCGTCAAGTGCCCAACACATTATTAACACCGCACTTGGGTTACGCCACGACGGATAACTTTAATGCCTACTTCCCCAACGTTGTCGCGGCCATTGATGCCTTTAAAAAGGGTCAGCCGATTCGAGTGATTCAGTAATGGCCCGCATCTTGCCAGTGCCACTTTTGGTCCGGTTTTTACTGGTCTTGGTGCTGGCAGCGGCGGTCTATTTTTTCTCAGGGTTTTTGGTGCCGGTTTTGGCGGCACTCATCATTGGTTTCGCGAGTTGGCCGCTCTACGACCGCTTGGTTAATCGAATGGGTGGCAAAACCATTTTGGCGGCCAGCCTGTCATTGCTGTTGATTTTGATATTGCTGGTGATTCCGTTATCGATAGCGCTTTATTACGCCATCTCGGAAGCATCGAACTTTGTCGCTTGGCTAATAATGGCCAATCGAGAAGGCGTGTTTGCGCCGAGCTGGGTTCAGGATTTGCCTGTTGTGGGGGCGACCATTGCCAGCTATTGGAACGACTACTTGGGTCAACCGCAAGCACTTGGCGATTGGGTGGAGGTTTTTAGTGGCCAACACTTGGGTGACATTTACCGCATGGCAGTGACTGCCACAGGCGATGTGTTTCATATTTTTTTGACCGTTCTTTTCATGCTGATGGCTTTGTTCTTTGTTTACAAAGACGGGCATGGGTTGGTCGAGCAACTCGATGTGGTGGGTGAGCGATTGTTACCCAATCGGTGGCAGCACTTCTCGCGAGTAGTGCCAGCAACCGTCAGTTCGACCGTGACCGGGATGGGCTTGATTGCCATTGGTGAAGGCGTGGTTCTGGGTTTGGCCTATTGGGTGGTTGGGTTTCCGTCCCCGGTTTTGATGGGCGTCATCACCGGTGTCATGGCCATGATTCCCGGCGGAGCACCTTTGTGCTTTACCTTGGTATCGATTTACTTGGTTGGCTCGGGCAACGTCATTGAGGGCGTGGGACTCTTTATTTGGGGCTCGGTCGAGCTTTTCATTGTCGATAAGACCTTACGTCCAAAATTGGTTGGCGGACCGGTAAAGCTACCCTTCTTACCAACCTTTTTTGGGTTGGTGGGTGGTGTACAAACCATGGGTCTGGTGGGGCTGTTTGTCGGGCCCGTGCTCATGGCTTTGTTGGTCGCCATGTGGCGGGAGTGGCTATATGGTTTAAAGCTCTCTCGCCCGCCGACTTAGGCGGTTGGAAACGTGCCTGGCAGTAGGATGCGCTTGTCAACTGTTTCGATGTCGGTGTGGCCACAAAAGGCCATGGTGAGATCAAGTTCCTTGTGGATGATTTCAAGTGCTTTGGTCACGCCCTCTTGACCCATGGCGCCTAAGCCGTATAGGAAGCTGCGACCAATGTAGCAGCCCCGAGCACCAAGCGCCCGAGCCTTTAAAACGTCTTGCCCGCTACGAATCCCGCCGTCCATGTGGATCTCAACCCGATTGCCGATCGCATCAACAATAGCAGGTAGCGCGTTGATGCTGGAATCAGCGCCATCGAGTTGCCGCCCGCCGTGGTTGCTGACGATAATGGCATCAGCACCTGAGTCGGCGGCTAAGCGCGCATCTTCAACATCCATAATGCCTTTGAGAATGAGCTTGCCACCCCAAAGTTTTTTGATCCACTGCACATCATCCCAATTGAGCTTGGGGTCAAATTGCGAGGCCGTCCATTCGCTTAACTTACTCATGTCGGTCACGCCTTTGACGTGTCCCACAATATTGCCGAACTGACGGCGTTTGGTACCCAGCATACCGAGAGCCCAGCGCGGTTTGCTTGTGATATTGAGCATGTTGGCCACCGTTAGTTTGGGTGGTGCACTGAGGCCGTTGCGCAGGTCTTTGTGTCTTTGCCCCAAAATTTGAAGATCAAGTGTTAGCACCAAGGCACTGCAGTTGGCCGCTTTGGCACGCTCAATAAGGCGGGTGATGAAATCGCGATCCTTCATCACATAAAGCTGAAACCAGAATGGATGTCGATCTGTTTCTTGGGCCACATCCTCAATCGAACAAATACTCATGGTTGAGAGGGTGAATGGCACACCAAACGCTTTGGCCGCGCGTGCGGCCAAGATCTCACCATCGGCGTGTTGCATGCCAGTCAGACCCGTGGGTGCGATGGCCACAGGCATCGACACCGGCTGACCAATCATGGTTGAGTGCGTTGAGCGGTTTTCCATGTCGATTAAGATGCGTTGGCGCAACTTAATTTTTTGGAAATCAGATTCATTGGCTCGGTACGTGGACTCCGTCCAAGCACCGGAGTCAGCGTAGTCGTAAAACATTCGTGGCACGCGGCGTTTTGCCAGGATTCGAAGATCCTCGATCGAGGTGATAATGCCCATGCCAGCGTCCTTTGGTTAGAGGCTAAGTTGACGTCTGTGGAACTGCTTCACGACGGCGGTCAAACAGTTGCCAGACCACAACAGCACCTAGTATGCCAAATCCAATGAGGTCTGTCAGGCCACCTGGCTTAATCAAGGACAAGGCACCAATCACCAAGAGGACACGCTGAACCACATTTGCATGGCTCAGAAGCCAACCAAATAAACCACCTGCTAACGCAATCACACCGATTGAAGCCGTGATAATGGGCCAAACCGCGTGATACCAAGACTGGTCGTCGTCCAAAATAAATAGCAGTGCGGGTTCGTAGACAAACATGAAAGGCACGATATAAGCCGGTGCACCGGCGCGAACGGCGGCCAGTCCTGCTGTCCACATATTGGCGCCAGCAATACCGGCGGCTGCAAAGACTGACAATGCCACTGGCGGGGTAATGGCAGAGAGGATGGCAAAGTAAAGCGCAAACAAGTGAGCCGCGGGCGCCACGATGCCCATCTTAATCAAGGCGGGGACCAATAGGGCCACCATCACAATATAAGCTGGTGTGGTGGGCATACCCATGCCCAAGATGATGCCGGCGACGGCGGTGACCAGTAGTGCCAAAAAGACGTGGTTGTTGGCCAATTCAATCACGATTTGAGTAAAGACAATCCCTAATCCTGTGATCGTGATTGAGCCAATCACTAGGCCAGCACAGGCGCAAGCCATGGCGACCGATAAAGCACCCTTCGCACCTTCCTCGAGGGCTTGGATAGGGGTGTACCACGTGAGCTCTTGACGAGTCGCTTTGCGCAGCATGGCAACGGGTAAACAAAACAAGGCGGCTACCAAGGCGCACATCGGTGCCGAATAGCCCAAGACCAAACCGATCAAGATCACAAACATCGGGATGAATAACTGACCCCTAAGCAGCATGACCTGCCACATTTTGGGCAGTTCTTCCTCTGGGATCCCTGCTAAGCGATAGCGCTTGGCTTCAAAGTGCACTGCGAAGAAAACGGAGATGTAGTAAAGCATGGCGGGCACAATAGCCCAAATGGTGATTTGCAAATAAGGGACGGCCAAGAATTCGGCCATCACGAAGGCAACAGCACCCATGACCGGTGGCATGATCTGCCCGCCAGTAGAGGCCACGGCTTCTACGGCCGCCGCGAACGCGGGTCTAAAGCCAGTGCGCTTCATCAGTGGAATGGTGATGGGGCCCGTGACCATGACGTTGGCCACAGCGCTGCCTGACACCGTACCAAACATGGTTGAGCTGATGATGGCCACTTTACCTGGGCCGCCGGCACTTTTGCCGGTCAATGACATCGAGAAGTCCATGAATAGGCGGCCAGTACCGCTTTTTTCCATGAAGGCACCGAAGATCACAAAAAGCATCACGTAGGCTGCAGATACGCCCAATGTTGAACCAAAAATGCCTTCAGTCGAAAGATACAGTTGTTCGAGTAAAACAACCCACGTGACGTTGGTAAAAAAGGCGGCGTAGCCGACAAACACCAAGGCCGTGATAGGCAGGGCTAGGCCAATAATTCGGCGAGTGGCTTCAAGCACAATCAAAATCGTGACAACACCCCAAAACATGTCACTTGGCGTTAGGTCATCGATGTAAATGAAACGATTGATAAATGCTTCGTAGGTGAAAAAGATGTGTAGTACGCCGCCGAGCCCACCCACCAGTAATAGCATGTCAAATGAGCGCCACCAAGTTGAGGTGCCTTTGCGGCTGGGAAAGATTAAAAACACCAAGACCAAGGCAAATATCAGGTGAGTGCCCCGGAAAATGACCGCCTCGGGCGGTCCGAACCCCGCCACGTACATGTGGTAGAGCGACATAGTCACCGCGATCGTGGTGATGATTAGTTTCATTAGCGGCGATTTAGGGGCGATCGCAACTTTCTCGTCGGAGACGACTTCACTCATTTGATTATCCTGGTAGAGATGGGGCGTCATCAGACGCCCCAATGGCCTTTACATCGCGCCGACTTCTTTGTAGTACTTGGCGGCACCGGGGTGCAGCGGCACACCCATTTCAGTGGCCATGACTTGTGGTGTCAGGTTAGCCATACTCTTGCTAACAGAGGCCATCGTATCGATATTTTCAGCCATGATTTTGACCATTTTGTAAACGGTATCTGCCGGCAAGTCGCAAGACACAATCACGTGCGTAAAGTAACCAATCGCTGCCACATCTTTGTCTTGGCCAGGATACGTTCCGGCCTTGATGGTTAGTTTGTTGTAGGCAGGGTTCATCGCTTGCATGCCTTTCATGGTGGCATCGTCGACGGGTACCAACGCAATGCCGCGGGCATTGGCCAGATCCATCACAGATGAGGCTGGTGCGACGGTGCCCAAGGTGAAGACATCGGCGTGGCCGTCTTTCATCATTGAAACCGCATCGGTGTAGCCCGCTTGGAAGTTGGCTTTATCGAGATCTTTGTAGGTCATGCCGTTGAGTTGCAAAATGGCGGCTGTGAGTGCTTCACCCGTATTGCCCTTGGGCTGGGTTACCAAGCGTTTGCCTTTGAGATCCTTAAAAGAGGTCACACCCGAATCCTTGGTGGCAACGACTTGAAAAAACTGGGGGTACAAGTTAGCCAGTTGGCAGACTTTGGTGGTTTTGCCTTTAAACGGGGCTTTGCCGAGCTGCCCATCGACCGCGCTACTTGAGTTTGACATGCCGATCTGGGCCTTGCCTTCATCAACGCCGCGCACATTGGCCAAACCCGCACCGGGCGTGGCGGTGATGTTCAGACCTGGCATTGCTTTTTCCCACATGCCCTTTAGTGCACCACCTAGCGGCACCCAAACACCGCCTTGCGGGCCGGTCATAAAGGTGTATTGCTGTGCGCTTGCTGGGGCCGCTGCAAGTGCAGCTGTGATGGCCAAAGCACTAAGGCTTAATTTTGCGATTTTTTTCATGACGTCTCCATAGGTTTTAACGTGTCGAGAACCAATGACTCTTAATCACCGATGTCGATATTCTATGGGTCAGCGACACAATTGAATACCTAGGGTAAGTAGCAGTAAAGCTCAGCCTAAAGGCGGCTTTACCCGCTGTGAAGCACCATATTGTTCAGTTCGTGGTGCGAATATCGCCTGCAAGACAAACAAACCTTAGTTTTACTGGCGTCTGGTTGCATCGAATGGACTCAGTGATAGTTCGTTTGGGCTAACCTCACCTGTTACAGCAGCTTGTGGCGTACTTTTGCCGATACCCATTCACTGACGGCCACGGTCGCAAAAATGACAATCAGGAGCATGAACACTTTTGGCCAAGCCAAGGTGTTCAGTGCTGACTCCAGATTCATGCCCACGCCGCCAGCACCCACCAACCCCAGAACAGTTGACTCGCGAATGTTGATGTCCCAGCGAAATACGGTGATGCCTGCCAAGGCGGGTGAGACTTGCGGCACGATGCCCCAGGCCATGATTTGAGGCGAGCTAGCCCCCGTGGCGGTAATCGCTTGCACTTGGCGCTCATCGATCTCCTCGATGGCTTCATAGAGCAATTTACCAATGAAACCGATTGATCGTAGCGCGATCGCAAAAACCCCTGCTAAGGGTCCAGGACCAACAATCGTGACCAATAGAAGTGCCCAAATCAGGGAATTAATTGATCGTGACGCCACAATCACAAACAACGCAACCGGGCGGATAAACAAAACGCTTGGTGTGGTGTTGCGGGCAGCGAGAAACGCCACTGGAACCGCAATCACCACCCCGATTAAGGTGCCAAGCGTGGCGATGTTGACGGTTTCCCACATTGGGTAGAGCAGCTCGCGGGTGTAAGCCCAGTCGGGTGGCAGCATGCGCGAACCGATGTCAATGGCTTGCGTTGGTGCGTCGTAAACAAACGCCCAAATGGTTTCGTTGGTCATGACCTGGAAGCACCAAACCACCAGCATGGTGCCGGCAAGCCAACTTAAAAAATGACGCCAACTACTCGCGCTGTCCCGAAGTTGCCAGCTCGGCGGGGATTTTTTGTGCGTGATGGCATTCATTGGATGCGTCGCCTAATGATGCCAGAGAGATATTCCGCCACAAAAACAATGGCGATAATGATCAAGATGATGGCAGCCGCTGAGTCATACTCATAGCGGTCCATGGCGGTGTTTAAGGTCGCACCAACGCCACCGGCACCGACAATACCGATCACCGCCGACTCACGAAAGTTAATGTCGAGCCGGTAAATTGACAGTCCAACGAGCCGTGGTTTGACTTGCGACAAAACGGCAAAGTCCAAACGTTGTAAAAAAGTGGCTCCCGATGCTTTGAGCGCTTCAAGTTGACTGGCTTGAATTTCTTCCATGTCCTCAGCGAGCAATTTTGCCATGAAGCCAATGGTGGCGAACGTCAAGGTTAAAAAGCCAGCAAAAGGCCCAAAACCAAACATGGCCACCAGCAGGATGGCCACAATGATTTCATTCAAGGTCCGAGACACGGCGATGAAGGCTCGACAAATCAAGTAAAAAAATTGGTTTGATAAATTGCGTGCCGCACCAACGGCAACGGGTATCGATAGCAAAACCCCGGCAGCCGTTGAGGTCACGGTCATTGTTAGGCTTTCGATAAACCCAGTCAAAATGTCAGGTCCGCGTGAGACAAAGTCAGGCGACAGAAAGCCGCCAACAAAGCGCAACCCGCGTTCGCCGCCTTGCATGATGCGAACCCAGTTGATGTCCAGTGAGCCAATACCCACCAAAAGATAAAGCAATGAGCCCGTGATCAGTGCCCACCGCAGCAGTGCGCTTTTGATGAAGGGTGGCCGTTGCCACTGCATAGAAGAGTGTTGCGTGGCCATGGGCAACCCTATTGGTATAAGCGAACGGGATCGGCAACCGTGTCGCTGTCTGAGTCCGTTTCTGCGCCTGAACTCGCGGCCTGTTGCACCTTGCGTGTGAGTGCTGTCCAGTCTTCTTCGCCATAGATCCGGCTTAGAACCGTTTGATCAACCGACTGCGATTGTCCGTCAAACACGATTTCGCCAGCGCGTAAGCCAACAATTCTTGGCAGGTATTCGGTGGCCAACACCACATCGTGAATGTTAATGATGGCGGCCAAGCCCCGTTCACGACAAAGGTCAATGATCAAACGCATGATCTGGCGTGAGGTTTTGGGGTCAAGGCTGGCGGTCGGCTCATCAACCAACAATAGGGTTGGTGATTGCATCAATGCCCGGGCAATGCCAACACGCTGGCGCTGCCCGCCAGACAATTCATCGGCGCGTTTGTTGTGCATGCCGCTTAAGCCCACACGATCGAGTAATTCAAAAGCGCGTGCGATGTCGGCCTGATTGAAGCGTCTAAACCAGCTGGCCCAAAAGCCGGTGTAACCGAGTCGCCCAGAGAGCAAGTTCTCCATAACGGTCAGGCGCTCGACCAAGGCAAACTCTTGAAAAATCATGCCAATTTCGCGTCGCGCTAAGCGCAATTGATGCTGGCCCATCGCGAGAATATTTTTGCCGTTTAGCGTTATCGAGCCGCCACTGGGCTCGATTAACCGATTGACACATCGAATCAAGGAAGATTTGCCGGCGCCCGACGGGCCGATCAAACCGATGACCTCCCCCGTTTGTACAGACAAGCTAACGCTTTTTAGAGCCCGATCACCGGTCGGATACTTCTTGTCTAATGATTCGATGATCAGCAAAGCGTGTTCCTTGATTCGATGGGTTTGCGCTGAATTTTAGTGATTACTTGCAGTTATATGACACGCCCATGGCTTTGTCGATGTCACGCACGACCTGCCAGTAGTCTTTGTAGTTAATGGGCATGAATTTTTCTTGTGGTGGCTTGCCTTTGCTGAATTCCTTTTGTAGGTTGGAACCTTCCCAGTTAAAGGTGAAAAAGGCGTCTTTGACCTTGGCGGCAAGCTCTGGTTTTAAGTTGTAAACATAGCCGTAACCGGTTGTGGGGAAGGTCTGTGATTTGTAAATCACTTCAAGCTGCTCGGGCTTGACGACGTCTCTGGCAATCATTCGAGCCTTGACTGAGTTGGCAATCGCAGCGGCCACATAGTCTTTGTTGGCAACACCGAGAATAGAGTTGTCATGCTTGCCTGAGAACACGGCTTCAAAGTCTTTACCCGCTTCGAGTTTGAATTGGTCTTTGAGCAAAGCCGAAGGCGCTTTAAAGCCAGAGTTTGATGTCGCTGACGTGAAAGCCATTTTTTTGCCTTTGATGTCTTCGATCTTGGTGATGCCGCTACCAGGGTACGTGATGATTTCCATCTCGTAACCAAAGAGATCGTCTTTTGAAGCCATCATGGTGAAAGGCACAAAACCCACGCAATTCACAGCCAAGGGGTTTGAGCCGGTGTTAAAGCCAGCCACGTGCAAACGACCAGCGCGCATCGCTTCTAATTGAGCAGCATTACTTTGTACGGGGAAAAATTGGACTTTTTTTCCGGTGGTGGTGCTCAGGTGGTTGATGAACTCATCCCACACTTTGGCATACACCGCGGGGTCCTCAACGGGTGTGTATGCAAACACCAATACAGGTGGATCGATCCATTCGGCTGGGTTGGTTGGCGCATCGGCCACCAAGTCACCATTGGCATCAGTAAATCGGGGGTCCATTGCGGACACAGAAAAGGAAACCGCCAAAGCGGCCACACCGGCTAACAAAGCATTGAGTTTCATAACAAACTCCACAAGGATGGGTAGGGGACAGGGTTAAAGTCTAAATCATTCCGCCAAAATGTGACAGTGAGATGACCGTTAGGTGACGTCTTAGTGAGGCGGGTTGGGCTTATGAGGAAGGGACAGGAGGCGTCGTGACGGTCGTGAGACAATAACAGTGGCAAAGAAGCCACAAAGACCAAAAATAACCGCTTAAAGCGGTCACCTTCTTCGAGCAGACATTGAAAAAATCGGCAGCACAAAAAAATGTGGGCATCGGCGCCCGATTCGCCAATGCGATTTTTTGGGTGGCCAGTTCGCTGACACTCGGTGGGGCGCAACGGCTAGGCCGTGTCTGTGGCGCCTTGATGCATCGTTTGCCGGGTAGCTACAAGCAGCGCGCGGCGTTGAACCTATCATTGGCTTTGCCCAAGGCGAGCAACGAGCTCTTGCGCTCGAGCCTCGAACACGTGGCGAGCTTGTTTCTTGAAATGCCTTATTGGCATTCGAGTCGCCATAGTGCCCGGCACATCAAAGCGCAATCTGATGGCTATGACTGGTCTGAAATTGATGCGCTTTTGGCGCAAGGCAAAGGCCTGATTCTGATTTCCCCTCATGTTGGTAATTTTGAATTGCTCGGGCCCGTTTTCGCACAACGCCACCGTTCTACCGTGATGTTTAGGGTCCCCAAAATGCGCTGGTTACGCCAATGGATTGAAGTCCTGCGCAGCAGAGCGCAACTACGGTTGGTGCCAGCTGATATGCAGGGCGTCAGAGCGCTGGCCAAGACCTTAAAATCAGGCGACACCATCGGGATCCTGCCCGATCAAGTCCCAATCGAAGGCGAGGGTGTGTGGGCGACATTTTTTGGGCAGCGTGCCTACACCACCACACTGGTGCAACGCTTGCAGAAAATCACCGAGGCACCGGTTGTGGTTTTGTGCGCCTACCGCTTGGCGCAGGCACAAGGTTTTGAGATCAAGCATTGGGTGGTCGACTTGCCATGGTCAGCGGATCCCGCAACGGCGGCGACGCAAATGAACCACGCGCTTGAAAAAGCTATCCGGTACGCACCCGAGCAGTATCTTTGGGGCTATGACCGCTTTCGTGAACCCAAGCGCCGTCCCATTAGCCGAAGAGATTAACGTGACAGGGTTTCAAAGTCTTGGGCGTAACTCAACAGTTTGGACTTCAGTTCGCTGCGTTGCGATGGCGTCATTTGATTGAGTAAGTCTGCAGTCAGGGTGGCCAATGCGGTTTGTCTGCTTTCACGTTGAGATTGCAACTCGGCGATCCGGTAACGACTCAAACTTTGAAAGTAGTCATGCAAAGCCAAGGCCGCTTGTTGGGCAGAGCCACTTTCTTTGGCTTGTGCCAACAAGCTGAGCAAAGCCTCTTGCCGGGCGATGCGTTCTTGTCCCCAAAGTTCTGAGTTGTTGGGTTGCCTTAAGAGCCACTGATCCAAGGTTTTTAATTGTTCGCGCGTTAAGTCACCCAACCAGCGTTCATATTGTTTGATAAACCGTTCGCGGCGATCAGCCGCCATTTTTTTAGGCGAGCGCTGATTTTCACGGGCATAGTCGCTATTGCCATCGCCAAAGCGCTCGCGCAACCGGTCTTTTTGTTCAGGGCTTAACGTTAAAACCAGGGGCGCAAGCCGAACCGCTGACTCTTGACCAAGCACCAATAAGGCTGCTTGCAAAAGGTTCTGCTTTTGAAGAATGTCATCGACTGTAAATGTTCGTTTGACCGATAGATCTTCGGCCCATAAACGCAACATGGCTGCGTAATCTGGCAGCGCCGCTTGGCGATGCCATGATTGAAGCGTTTTCAATTCCTGCGATAAGATTTCTTCTTGCTGATCAGTCAGGTCAAGGTAGCTGTCCATCTGGTACTGAAGTAGTGAGGGCGCGTTGTTATACCCAAACTGAATTGAGCTACAAGCGCCGATGCTCACTGCACCCAGGATCAGTACGAAATGTCGCCAAAACCGCATCCATAGCCTCCATTTCAAGCGAGACTTGAGCTTAGGCTTTCGGTCGGGGTGCGGCGATCGCTGACGACGTCCAAAATGGGGTGACTGCCAACAGAACGCTCACCATGGAAAATGCAAATCCCAGCCGATAGGTGCCACTCAAGTCATAGAGTAGGCCTGAAGTGTAAGCGCCTAAGGCTGCCCCTATCGACATACACGCATAGATTGTGCCGTAAATAGTGGTCTGGGCTTTGCCGGGGAAGGCGCGCGCTGAAATGGTTGAGACGATGGGGCCTCGAGCGCCTTGCGCAATGCCAAATAGCAACACAAACAAAGCCAAGGCCCATTGCGAGGGAAAGTACGACAAAACAAACAGCAAAACAATACCCAAAAAGGTGCAGACAAAGGTTGCCGTGACCGTTGGTCGCGCGCCGAACTTATCGGCCATGAATCCGGCCGTGCTCACACCAATAACCGACAGCATGCCTGCCATGCCAAAGGCTGTGGCGGCTTGAAGTGGTGTGAAACCGGATTCCACCAAGAAAACGATGGTTTGAACCAAAACGATGTAAATCGCGAACGCGGTGAAGAAAAAAACCTGTGCTAACGCCCAAAACGCCCGAGTTTTAAAGGCTTCAAGCAAGGGCTCGAGGCTCAGGCGGCTTTTGCCGACCGGTAAAACAGGCGCATCGGGATCTTGACGGCCGGCCTTGATGCGTTTCCAAGGCATCACCAGCACGATGGGTAGAAAGCTGAGCAGCACACCACCCAAAACGAAGTATGCGGTACGCCAGCCTTGCCAATCGATCAGATACTGCGCGAAGGGCACCACCAAGAGACTACCAGCACCAAACCCAGCATAAGCGATACCAATGGCGGTGCTGGTGTTGCCGCGAAACCACCGGCTGATGAGGCTCGTCGAGGGCACCATGCCAAGCGCTGAAATTCCGATGCCACCGGCCAAACCAATAAAAAAATGGAATTGCCACAATTCGTTTAAGTGACCCGCAGTGACATAGGCAGAACCCATGATCAGAATGCCGGTGGTGTAGACCACCCGGGGTCCCCAACGATCAAAGAGCACACCAATGAATGGGGCTGAAAGGCCGTTTGCCAGCATGTAGATTGAATAGACGCTCGAAATGCCTGAGCGACTCCAGCCGAACTCAGTTTCAAGTGGCAATAGAAAAGCGACATAGGTATCCGCAATACCCCGACCTGCCATGTTAAATGCAAAGCAGATAAATAGAACGAGCAAGGCCAATTGGCCATCGGATAGGGTGTGTTTAGTGGAAGGCATTTTTACAGCACTGATGTCGCTCGGATCGAGTCAAAAGATCCTTAAGTGAGTAAGGTATCACATGCGCGCTTGTTAGCGTTTGCCTCAAAACCCTTTGATCATTTTCCCAGTTGCCTGATATTCGAGCTAGAGGATGCGTCCTTGCCGAAACAAGCGGATCACCATCCCAATTAAGATGAGCAATAAGCCAAAGCCGGTGAGTGGCGCTGAAATTTCAATCGGTTGACGACGGTCAAACTGAATGCTCGCGTCAATGGCCTCGTAGATGGCTCGCCAATCTTGGGCTGTGGCGCCTAGATGGGACTGCCCGATCGTGGTCTGGGCAATTTCAGTTAACAACGCCTCATCCAATCGCACCCGTTGAGAAATTCCTTCGGCTTTGACGACGGCGCCTTGGTTTGTACCGATACCCACGGTGTGAATCCTGACGCCGAATTGGGCAGCAAGTTCTGCCATGGCCATCGCACTCGGTCCCACATTAGACTCACCATCAGAAATCAAGACCATGGCGACAGCCCGATTTGAGCCTGGTGGGGCTATTTTTTCAGGGGCTGGCTGCCACTCAGGGTTGCCTGACGTGTCATTGCGATTGAGACTGGCATTCATGATTTGCTGCACATCAATGCCCGCACTCGGTAGCAGCTCAGACAAGCCAATCAGCAGACCACTGCCCAAAGCCGATCCGGTTTGCAAAGAGATGCCATCAATGGCCGCTTTTAGTGCCTCTCGGTCAGTGGTGGGTGTTTGTACAAGCGTGGCTGTGGCGGCGGTCGTCACCAAGCCAACCCGCAAGTTGGCGGGTTGCTGGTCAAGCAATTCGTTGATGGTGAGTTTGGCGGCATCAAACCGGCTAGGTGCCACATCGTCAGCGCGCATGCTGCCAGAAATATCGAGCACGACCATCAGTCGATCGGCACGCGAGGGCGAACTGAATTGCATTTGTGGTCGAGCAATGGCCGAGATCAATAAGACCAGACCCATGATCACCAAGATGCCACTTGAGAAACCCCAAAACTCAAAAGCGTGGCGCGGGCGCATGAGTCGATAGGCCACCATGCCCATCGGTATCAGTAACAAAAGCCACAACAGAAGTGGCCAAATAAAAACCAGTCCAGCTTCTTGCCACCAAAGTGGCCCTCGCCAATCCTCAAACATGTGTCTGTCCCGCGCTGGCTTGCCGCAAAAAGCGTTGTCGTTGACCGATAAACTGCAACAAGTCTTCGTGGGCCGTGCTGTCAGTGCTCAGTTCAAGGCAGTCAACACCAGCGCGGGTGAATGTGCGAAGTAATGCATTTTCGTGGTCTTGAGCATGTTGCAAAAAGCGACGCCTAAAGCCCGGGTCACCGCTGTCGATAAAAACTTGCTGATTGGTCTCAACGTCGCGAAAGGTCATCATGCCCAAGTTGGGTAACTGTTGATCTAATGGGTCGACCAGGCGAATGGCCACCACATCGTGCCGACTGGCCAAAGCAATAAGCGCCTTATCCCAGTCGGGCTCAGTTAAAAAGTCTGAAACGACAAATACCGTCGCCCGTCGCCCAACAATACGCTGGGCGCCATTGAGTAAGCGCTTTAAGCTTGGTGAGCTCGAAGATTGGTTTAAGGGTTGGTTTAGAAGCCGATGCAGCAAATGTAGTAGGTGGCGCTTGCCAGACCGAGCGGGGATGATGTCGAGATTTTTTTTCGGATCGGCGCGATCGATCACAGCCCCGATACGGTTGCCTCGCCTTTGTAGTAAGTGCCCCAGTAGGGCGACGGCTTCGGCCATGATCATGCGCTTAGAAACACGGCGCGAACCAAAGCCAATCGAGGCTGATAGATCCACCAAAAACCAAGCCGTTAAATCACGGTCTTGTTCGTGCTCGCGCACATAAGGGGTTTGCATACGCGCTGTCACATTCCAGTCCATGTGACGCACGTCATCGTGGGGCAAGTACTCGCGTAGGTCCGCGAGCATCATGCCGGCACCCTTGAACAAAGTCCGATAGTCACCCTGCATTAAGCCATCAAGTCGCTTGGCGCTTATCCATGCCATGCGGGCCAGCAGCGCCTGAGCGTTGATGGGCATTGGCGTGGGTGTTTGACCCTCTCGGTTGCTGGGCTGCCGTGACTTAAGGAATTTGAACATGGCTATGCAGCGGTTTGTCGGGCGCAGGGACGGCTTTGAGGATTTCCTCAATCACAGTGTCGGCACTGACATTATCAGACAACGCTTCGTAAGAAAGCATGACTCGATGGCGCAACACATCGGGCACGATGTCGATTAAATCTGCTGGGGTGGTGTAAGCACGACCACGTAGAAATGCCAGCGCCCGAGCGCCTTGCACCAAACTGATTGTGGCCCTTGGGCTAGCACCAAACATCACGTAGTCTGACAAAGAAGCCAAGCCAACGCTTTGTGGCGCGCGTGTGGCGTTCACTAAGTTGACCGCGTATTGCACGATGGCAGAGTCAACAAAACCGCGGTCGCACTGGGTTTGTAAATGGGACAATTCATCGGTGGTTGCGCGAGTGGCCACTTCAATGGCCTGACCGATCGCGCGTTGCACGATCACAAACTCTTCTTCAGGTTTAGGGTAGCCAACCAGCACCTTCATCATGAAGCGGTCCACTTGGGCCTCGGGTAATGGATAGGTGCCTTCGCTTTCAATCGGGTTTTGTGTGGCCATGACCAGAAAAGGCGCTGGCAAGCGGTGGGTCTGACCCGCAATGGTGACTTGACGCTCTTGCATCACCTCAAGCAAGGCACTTTGCACTTTGGCTGGCGCGCGGTTGATTTCATCAGCAAGCAAGAGGTTTGTAAAAACCGGCCCAAGCTCGGTGCTGAACTCACCTGTCTTTTGGTTATAAATGCGTGTCCCAATCAGATCAGCAGGCAACAGATCAGGCGTGAATTGAATGCGTTTGAAGCCACCTTGGACCACGCGCGCCAAGGTGTTGACGGTGAGCGTTTTGGCAAGACCCGGCACGCCTTCAATCAAAAGATGACCTCGGGCCAGCATGGCAATCAAAATGCGTTCAAGAAAAGCGTCTTGGCCAACAACGATTTTCTTAACCTCGTATAGAACGGTTTCCATGGTTGCCGCGGCAACTTTAACGTCATCGGGAGAATGCTGACCTTGCCAGCGCTGATCTTGACTCATGGGTTCGTACGCTCCAGTTAGAAGGGCGGAATGCCGGCCGCGTTGGCCGCACTTTCCATGGTGATGGCAAAACCGACACCAGCAAACGTGCCGCCAGGTGAGGGGTTAAGAATAGCGGTGACCACCCCGACCACCTCACCGTCTTGGTTTAACAGTGGCCCGCCCGAGCTGCCGGGATTTACCGCAGCGTCAAACTGAATCAGGCCTGTTAAAGGCGCGCGCCCGGGCAGCGGAAAACTGCGGTTCAGTCCTGAGACCACACCCGCTGACACGGACGGCCCCATGCCAAACGGGAAGCCAACAGCCACGACCAAATCGCCTGGCCTGACTTCGCCACTGGCCGCAAGCGTCACTGGTTGAAGATCATCGGGTATTTGAGCCGGCTGTAGAACAGCCAGGTCACGTTCGGGTTGCAACGAAACGACCGCTGCTGGAGAGACCATGCCATCGGCAAAAGTCACCACGATTCGTTCAGAACCAGCAATGACGTGGTAGTTGGTCAAGATTGAGCCATCGTCTTTGATAACAAAGCCAGCGCCTTTGCCTTTCTGACCAATGAGGTTGCCCGTCGGTGGTTCACCATCTAAGGTTTGTATGCTCACCACGGATGGCCATGCTGCGGCGGCGACTTGGGCCGCTCGCGCGGGCAGTGATTTGGTCGCCAAGGTCTCTAAAACAATGGCTTCGACGTTTGCCTTGGCCATGGTCGGGGTGGTTAATGTTGCGGGTGTCAGTTGCCAGATGATGGCAGCGACCAAAAAAACACCCAGCCCAAGCACGAACAGGGGGCGTTTGATAAAGGTTAGAAATGTCGCCCGTGACCGACCAACAGATGCATTTGATGACTGTTGATTTTCCGCTTCAGGTGCGGATTTTTCAGGATCAACCAGCCCGGTTAAATCACGGGCTTGAGAAGATCGGCTGTATAGCGTGGCGCGTTTCATGAAATGACCCTAAGACGGCAAGCGGTGATACAGTAAGGCCATCTTAACGCCGAGCTTTCACTTATGCACTTTATTTGGCCTCACGCGCTATGGGGTTTTCTACTGATACCGCTTTTGGTGGCCGGCTACTACTGGCTGCTGAAGCGACAGCGCAAACAAGCTTTTGGCTATTCGACCCTGCTGTTGGTCAACCGGGCTTTAAGTTCCGGTCAGGGCTGGCGCCGGCATGTGCCGCCTGTGTTAATGCTGCTTGCCGTCGTGACTGGGGTGATTGGCTTGGCGCGGCCAAGCGCTGATTTGGTGTTGCCTGCAGACTATCGCACGCTGGTTGTCGCGGTTGACGTGTCACTGAGTATGTTGGCTGAAGATGTGCCGCCGAGTCGGATGCAAGCGGCCCAATCGACGGTCAAGACTTTTATCAGTGATTTACCCAAAGACATCAGGGTCGGGCTAGTGACCTTTGCTGGCACGGCGCAAATCGCCCAGCGCGTGACTGATGATCGCACTGAACTCTTGGCTGCTGTCGATCGTTTTCGGTTGCAGCGGGCAACCGCCACCGGCAGTGGGCTGTTGCTCGCCATGGCGGTTTTGCGACCTGAGTTGGAGCTTGATATTGAGCCTTTGATCTACGGCTTTAATCCTGCTCAGCGGGAGCGAGGGGCATCTAAGCCGTCGATGTTCGATCTAAAACCGGTGGCGCCTGGGTCATACCAATCGGGCGCCATTGTCTTGATTTCAGATGGTCGTCGCACCACGGGCCCTGACCCGATCGCCGCCGCACAACTGGCCGCACAGTTGGGCATACGCGTGTTCACGGTTGCGTTCGGCACTCCCGATGGATTCATTCCAGGCTTTGACGGGCGAGCGTTTTATGCGGCGGTTGATGAACGCACATTACAAGCCATGGCGTTGTTAACTGAGGGTGAGTTTTTTAAGGCAGAAAATGCCGAGCAAATGGCGAGTATTTATGAACAGCTGTCCACACAATTTGCGCTAGAGCGCTCGCGCACCGAAGTCTCGGCGCTGTTCGCCGCAGCCAGCGCCTTATTGGTGTTGTTCGCGGCGATGTTGTCGGTGTACTGGTTTCGGCGGCGTGATTACTGACAGTTCGCGTCTCAATGCCAGCCAAGCACCGAGTAAGATACCTGCGAAGGCGATCATTGAGACGTAAGACAAAGTCGACAACCCAGTGAGCCCTTGACCCACTGAACAACCCATGGCCAATGCACCGCCCACACCCATCAGGATGCCACCGATGATGTAGCGAGGCATTGGGGTGTGTTCTTCGAAGCCAATCAAGCGAAATTGACCGCCCAAATGCGCGGCAATAAATGAGCCAATGATGACACCAAGCACCACCACTATCCCAAAGTTTAAATCCATACCGGTGGCAATCATGCTGTACTGAATGGTTGAGCCGACGGGGCCTACGAATGTCAATGAGGTCAGTGGCGTGGGTTCAAAATCATCAAAGCCAAGCCAACCGGTGGCTAGCCAGCCGGCCACCACCAACGAGCCAATGATCAAACCGCCGAAAATGTCTTTGCGTTGCTTGAGGAATTGTTTGTCGTTAAAAACAAATAAAAGCAGCGAGCCGCAAAAGGCGATGACAAAACCCCAGCGCAAATATTCGCCGACAATGCTTGCTGATCCTAATGTAGCCGAGGTGGCTTGCGCAACATCGGCTCGCAAAGGACTGATCACCCCCGTTAACGCCATAAAGGCACTGATGCCAATGCACAGTAGCACCACCAGTGACCTTAAGTTGCCTTGCCCCAAAAGAACCAAAGTGCGGGCGCCGCAGCCCCGTGCCATGATCATGCCGTAGCCGAACATCATGCCGCCCAGTGGTATCAATAGCCAGGACAGACCCGTGGTGAGGTAGATCGAATCGGATAGGTCAATCAGTCCCAAGCCAGAGGCCACCTGAGTGCCCACCATCGCCACCACAACGGCCAACATGAATGAGCGCAGCTTATGGCCATTGCCTTGCATCACCTGTTGGCGTAGCGCACTGTTCAGACAAAAGCCGCTGACTTGCGCGACACCGCCATAAACGAGTCCAATGGCTAGCGCGGCTGATAGAACCCATTCGTTAATAGACATTTGGTTTGACTTGGTTGTGATCGGAAGATTTACCCTTATACGTTACGATGCGTAAGCACCATAAATCAAATAACTTTTAGCTATATTTAAATATTGAGGTGTCCGATGATTAACCTGTATTACTGGCCAACGCCGAATGGGCATAAAGTGACTTTGTTATTACATGAGGCCAAAATCAAGTACAAAATGCACCCCGTCAATATTTCGAAGGGGGATCAATTCGCACCGGACTTCCTAAAAATTGCCCCCAACAACCGAATACCTGCGATTGTGGATCTTGCGCCGATTGATGCCGGCGAACCGATAAGTGTTTTTGAATCCGGCGCAATCCTGCTATATCTTGCTGACAAAACAGGACAGTTTGTGCCTCAGGCGCCGCGTGCTCGGGTGCAGTGCTTAGAGTGGTTGTTTTGGCAAATGGGTGGTTTGGGTCCGATGGCTGGGCAAAACCATCATTTTGTGCAGTATGCGCCTGAGCGCATCACCTACGCCATGGATCGATACGTTAACGAAACCGCGCGGCTCTATGGCGTGCTAAACAAGCACCTGTCAGATGGCAGGGACTATATCGTGGGTGACCAGTACACCATTTCGGATATGGCCATTTATCCGTGGATCGTGCCGCACAAACGCCAGCAGCAAGTGTTGGCCGATTTTCCGGCATTAGCGTCATGGTTTGAACGAGTGGCGGCAAGGCCAGCGACTCAAGCGGCTTATGCTGTGGGTCAATCCGTCTCAACGCAACCAACCGTTAATGAGGCGTCCAAGGCCATACTTTTTGGGCAAAATGCGCGCACGGTGAAATAAAAACGAGGGGTTTAGACATGTCGATTCGAGTGGTGGCGTTTGACGCTTACGGCACGTTGTTTGATGTGTATTCAGTGGCAGCACTTTTAGAGCGTCATCATCCCGGTCAAGGTGCAACGTTGGCTGCTGTGTGGCGCGACAAACAAATGGAGTACACCCGCCTGATCAGTTTGTCTGATCCTTTCACGCCAACGGGTAGCCGCTTCTATCAATCGTTTTGGGAAATCACTCGACTGGCGTTGCGCTACGCATTGGCCAAACAGGGTTTGGTTAATGAAGAAGCGACCGAGCGTGCGCTGATGGATGCGTACGGGCAACTACAAGCATTCGCTGAAAACAAAGCGGTCTTGAGCGAACTCAAAGCGTTGGGTTTTAAAACCGCGATCTTGTCTAATGGCAGCCCTGAAATGCTTAACAGCGCTGTGTCACATGCCGAATTGACGCCTTGGATTGATCGGGTGCTGTCAGTCGATGGTTTGCGGCAATACAAAACCATGCCAGTGACTTACGCCATGGTCACTGAAGTGTTTTCGGTCAAGCCGCAAGAAGTCTTGTTTGTGTCAAGCAACGGTTGGGACATCATCGGCGCAAATTGGTTTGGATTCGAAACGTGCTGGGTTAACCGCGGTGCTTTACCCGTGGAGACGCTCGGGCCAGCGCCGCATCACCAGGGTTCAGATCTGACGACTGTCTTGGAATCAATCAGCTGAGACTGATTCACCGCGTTCGACATCAAGTGTGGTGACTCGAGTGAGTTCGCGCTTGTACCTGACATCATCGTATGGTCTGGCGCGATGCATGGTCATGCGGTTGTCCCAGATCACCAAGTCACCTTGGGTCCACTCGTGAAAGTGAACAAACTCGCGTTGGATGCAGTGCTCCATCAGGTCTTTTAACAGTAGTCGACCTTCGGGCACGGGCAACTCCATGATCCGGCTGGCGTGTGAGGCCAAGTACAAAGATGCACGCGGGGTTTCATTGAAGCGACGCACCAAAGGATGCACGGCGCCAGGCAGACGAGCGGCTTCTTCAGGTGAAAAATCAAACCCCATGATGTGGCGCGAGTAGACAATCGAATGGTGGGCATGCAAGCCTTTGATGGTTTCTTTGGTCTGGTCATCAAGTTGTTCGTAGGCCGTTCGCATATCAGCAAATTGCGTGTCTGCACGCACGGGCGGGATGGTGCGCGCGTAGAGCATCGAATAGCGTCCAGCAGGGTCTTCGAACGAGGCGTCGGTGTGCCAAATGCGGTTGCTGATGCCGTTAATTCGGCGTCTGTCTTCGGCATCCAATATTTGGCCGTTACCGCCCACGTTTGAGATATCGGTCAATGCCTCGTCGCCGTAGCGGTTTTTGGCGAGGACCGCCGATGAGGTCTTGCGGTGTAGCTCACCATCCAAACGCTTGGCAAAAGCGATCTGCTCTTGGCCTGAGAGCGATTGACCCTTGAAAACCAGCACGCCATATTGAGCCATGCCGGCACGGATAGCTGCTAAGCGCGCCTCATCATCGACTGTTCGCAGGTCAACGTGGCTGACCTGCGCCATGAAAGTGGGGTGCAAAGGGGTAAAAGAAAGTGCAACTTGTTCTGTCGCCAGTTTGGTGGTGGTCGCTGACATTGTCTTTCCTTAGATTCTTACCCGGGTGTGTGGCTATTTTTTTAAGCTCATTCGATCAAACACCCCATCTTTGTCGATGAACCTATGTTTTAGCGCACCGGCGATGTGAACGACAACCAGAATCAACAAAACAATCGCCAACCAACCGTGAATCGTAAACAGTATTTCATGCAAGGGGCGACTCACAGGAACGAACGGCATGCCGGGTAATGACCAGCCACCGACAATCGACAGCGCAGGATAGGCGGTCACGCCAGCCCAGCCCAATAGTGCGATGGCAAATAGCAAGACGTACATCAAATGGTGCGTGCTATGTGCCAGGCGACGGATAAAAGCAGGCATTTGTGGTGGGTAGCTTGGGGGCGTGATGGTTAAACGAAACACGAGTCGCACGACCATTAACCACAAAACCATAAAGCCAACGGTTTTGTGGGAGGCGTAAAGCGTCCCAGTCAGTGCGCCCCACAGGCCGGCTTCACCACGGTCGGCCATCCAAAAGCCAATGGGTAGCATCGCCAAAACCATGATGGCGATCACCCAGTGCAAAAGTCGCCATATTAAGGGGTATTTTGCAGTCGCCATACTAGCCTCCAGTGGTCTTGTGGTTTAAACGTTCAGGCAAACAGTATTGATCAGTCCATGTGCCATTGATACCAACTCGGCCCATAAAAGGCAAGCGAAGCGCGGGACAATTAAAGTCTAAACCCATGGCCGCACCAAATAAGTTGAACTCAATGCCCTCTTGGGCGCTGAGAATGAGACCAAAAAATCCACCGAGTGACAGCTGGATGCCGCGGCCAGAGGGTGGGGTGGTGAAAGGGTTTTGCCAAGGTTGATAGTCCTTGCCAATGGCGGTCGGCGGCAAGTCTAGATTCAGCTCAGGCACTTCACGGCCGATGTGAGCCAAAAAAGTGTTGCTGTTTGGACCCGGGTAGCTTTTGTAGGATTGTGCATACGGGTAGGTGCCGATGGCGCGCTCAATGTCATCAATCATGGCTTGTGCCGGGAGACCTTGGTAGGCCACCAACACTTCTGGCCGAGCGCCATACCAAAGCGAATCGGCGCCAGCGTGGTTGCGTCGCACGACATTGCTGCGTCCCCAGCCGATGACTTCAAAGCGCGTGTACTCGCTTTGGCCAGCGCGTTTGTAAATTAACCAAGGGTGAATCGCAACATAACCGCGCCAGCCATAGGTGGGCGCGCCAAGCACTTGAACAATAGCCGTGTCACGGTAAATCACGGGATCAGGCACGATATCAGTGGCGTCTCGCGGCAACTGATGCCAACCCAAAGCATTGGCCTGTGCAATGCGATCACCATCTTGCAGCCATTTGGCCAAAGCCGAAAAGGCAACAATGACCACAATTAGAAGCAAGGCGCGTGCGAGCAGTCTCATAGGGAGTAGTAGCGGTCCGCCATCACATAAGCGTAACGATCATCAAGCTCTTGAGCGTTGGCCAAGCTCACACCGAGATCTCGCACCCTGCCGTCGTGCACGCCGTAAACCCAGCCGTGCACGGTCAATGCTTGACCGCGAGCCCAAGCCTGCTGAACGCTATCGGTTTGGCACACATTCACCACCTGTTCAATGACATTGAGCTCACACAGCTGGTCGAATCGATCCTGCTCGCAGCTCAGTTTTTTCAAATAGTCGGCGTGCTTGTGTTCGACATCGCGAATGTGCCCGACCCATTGATCGATCAAACCCAGCGAGGTGTTGTTGAGCGCTGCCCGAACGCCCGCGCAGCCGTAGTGACCAACAACCATGATGTGTTTGACTTTGAGATGGGCGATGGCAAACTCAATCACCGACAAAACATTCAGGTCGTCGGGCACCACCACATTAGCGATATTTCGATGCACAAAAACCTCGCCTGGCGCCAGACCCGTGATTTGATTGGCGGGCACGCGCGCATCTGAGCAGCCAATCCAAAGATACTCGGGTGTTTGGGTGTCGGCCAAGCGTTCAAAGAAGTCGTGGTCGTGAGCTGTCATGGCTTTTACCCACTGCTCGTTTTGTTCAAACAGTCGGTTTAAGCGATAGGGATTTTTGTTATTAATCATGGGTCTTTAAATGGGTAGTCGTCAGCAACTTACGAAAAGCGGGCACCAGACGGCCTTTGTGAAATAACGGTGGCGGTAACGACCATTGCCATGGTAGCAATGGCGGCTGGAAATAGCGCTGTGGTCAGAGAGTACTGTTCTAGGGCCAAGAGCACAAACACATTACGCAAGACAATCAAGCTGAAAAAAAGGACCGATTCGGTCTGCGGCTGTTGGTATGCTTTACGAATCGTTGGGCCGAAACCCAGGATGTCGATTGCGGTGACCAAAAGCACAGCCCACATCGGGTTATCAGTCACATGCCAAAGTGGCAACGCACCCAGTGCCAAACCAAAAAATAGCCAGTCCGTGGGTGTGATCCGAATCTCGCCGCGCTTGATATAGGCAATGATTGCAATCGAAAAAGCCATCAAGGCGGCGAGCCCCACAGGCCAAGCGCCCACGCCAGCGCCTGCCGAGCGTTGCGCCAAAAAAACAATCGTCGTGGTTAATCCCCAGATCGACCAAGACAACACGTGGGGTCGAACCTTGCCCTTAAGTGTCGACCAGATATAAGGCAAAAATGAAATGGAACTAATGAGTATCGCAATCGTGGCAAAGGTGGCTTTATCTGGCATTGTCTAACCAGTATACGGGCATGCTAAGCACCCTAATCAACGGCCTGCAGCTTATCGATTGAGGTAATGCGGTAGAGACGACCAATCTTGTCTTGAGGCTCGATAACCCCTTCCTTGGTCCAGCGACTGACTTCGCGGCTGACGGTTTCAAGCTTGAGATCTGACATGGCACCCATGTCCTCTCGCGAAAACAAGGTGGTCAGTGTGGGGTCTTCCATGTGACGCATTTTTAGAATGATGTTGGCGACCCGTTGCCTTGCCGTCCCAAAATTTAACGCCGCTAACCAATCATCGGCTTCTTTAACAGCGCGATGCCAGCGCTCCATCAAACGCATGTGTAAGCGAGGCGATTGCGCAGACAAATCCTTGATAACGGTGATGGGAATCTTGCAGACGCTGACCGGACTCAAAGCAACAGCGTCGGTATCATAGACCGGAGAGAACAGTGCCTCAAGACCGATCACGTCACCTGGCTTGAGAATTCGAACAATACGCGCGCGGCCATCAGCGGCATTGCGCACCAACTTAACCACGCCTGTTCGAATGGTCATCACGTGGCCCGCTGAACGGCCTTCACCGAAGAGCGCTACGCCTGGTTGAAAGACAAGGTCATCGATCGGGGCGTGGATCAACTCAAAATCTGACTCATTCAAATCAGCAAACAGCACCATGTCTCGAATGCCGCAATTGCGACAATCTGAGGTGCCTTTCCAAGCCGATTCGATGTGTATTGGGATCATGCTTAGTACTGTAATACAAACGCAACCCAAGGCTACCGTTGACTCTGGATAAGACAAAATTAACCGTCAAACGCATGGGATGGGGTGGATAGGATTTTTTGATAGAACGCAGCATCTAGCCAGCGCCCAAATTTAAAGCCAGCTTGTTTGATGGTGCCAGCGTGATGAAAGCCAAGTTTTTCGTGCAGATTAATACTCGCGGCATTGGCCGCATCGATGCAACCCACCATGACATGTAATTGACGTTGTTGGGCCTGGTGAATCAGATCTGTCATCAAAGCATGGCCAATACCTTGGCCACGGCAGGTTTCATCGATGTAGACCGAGTGCTCAACGCTGTACTTGTAGGCGGGTTGAGGCCTAAAGGGACCAAAGGTGGCGAATCCAACCAGTCGATCGGCCGCATCATAAGCAGCGCGTATGGGCCAGCCTTGATTGGTTTTTTGATCGAGCCAAGCCGTGACAGTTTCTAGGCTGCGGGGCTCATCGTCGTACAGGGCGGTTGAATTGACGATGGCCTCATTCAAAATGGACTGAATGGCCAGGCCATCGCGCTCAGCAACACAGTCAGCAATATTCACTGTCAACATGGGAAGGCGGTGTTACGAAGCGTCAGGCAGCGGTAGCAGTCGCGCACCGAGGTGACCCGTTTTGACGTAAATCGTCGCGCCCTCGGCTTCGGTGTAGGGCGCGTGTTGACTATAGCGCGGGCTGCGCAGCCAACTGCCCGCGGGGTAGCTGCCGTGGTCGTCATGAAACACACCATCGAGCACCAAAATTTCTTCACCCCCCGGGTGCATGTGGGGGTTAAAAATGGTGTGCGGTTCCCAACGCACCAAGGCCGTCGACACCCCATCGAACTCGTGTAAAGGCATCACCGATAGTCCTGACACCATACCGGGATACCATGGATGGGTCAGGGTGTTGTGGCGAACAGGCTGTTCATCGCCCGCCCCAAACTGCCAGAGTTTGACAAATAAGGTGCAGCCCGTCTCGCTGAAAGGCGCGTGATCGGTCTGTGGTGGGTTTCGCAGATAAGTACCAGCAGGGTAATGGCCGTGTTCGTCGCTGAATGTGCCTTCAAGGACCAGAATTTCTTCACCACCCCCGTGGGTGTGTCGCTCGAAAGTTGAGCCTGGCTCATAACGCACAATAGACGTGGCGCGCGCGATCTCATCGCCCACCCGATCAAGCATGATGCGTTTGACCTGTGGATTGGGTGAGACGATAAAAGGCATCTTGGTGGTGTGTTGCACCACTTTCAATGAAAAATCGGCATTAATTGAGGGCATAACTGATCCGGTATTTGGCTTGTGGATTAGGTGACTTGTTGGCGTGTGGCATAGACCTCAACGCCCACGCCTTGGCAATCGTCATAAACATCAGGCTTTTCGGTAGAGACTCTTACGGCCATGACCAACGGGTGTTGCAACATCCGCTTGATGATCTCGTCGCAAAGCGTCTCTTGCAATTGGATATGGCCTTGCGAGATGGTCTGAACGATGGTGTTTCGAACGAAATCGTAATCCACAACCTCGGCCAACTGGTCGGCTTTTGGTGTGGTTTTTTCAAGCGAAACGTAAAGGTCGACATTGACGATGACGCGTTGTGGGGCGAGCTTTTCAAAGTCATGAACACCGATATTCATGTTGATTTCGATGTTACGTAAAAAAACACGCCGAAGACTGGTCATCGGGATACCCAAAAAATCTGCTGACTGCATGTGTTGGCCTTTGATTTAAAAAAGAAGTCGTCTGGGCTGATCAAGTTAAAAACATGATGTCGCGATCAGACGGTTGAAGGTGTTGTCCACCATCAACATAAAGTGTGGTGCCAGTAATCGCATGGGCGCTGGCCAAATAGACCGCTGCAGCACCAATATCGGCTGGCGTTGACGATCGACCCAAAGGTGTTTTTTGATGCGCTTGTGAAAACCCATCAGCCGTTTGATCACCTGAAACCATGGTAATTCCGGGCCCCAAACCAACCACTCGAACATGTGGTGCAAGGGTCTGCGCCAACAGGCGAGTGGCTTCAAGCAGCGAGGCCTTAGACAGGGTGTAGGATAAGAAGTCTGGGTTAGGATTGATTAACTTTTGATCGAGCAAGTTGATGGCAACGGCAGGCTGTGAATAAGGCAACTGACTTTTGGCGCGTAACTGATAAAGATTTCGCGTCAAAGCAATGGCGGCAGCGGTGTTAACAGCCATGTGTTTTTGTAGCGCGCCATAGGAAAAAGTCGCTGCGTCGTCGTAAACAAACAGTGAGGCGTTATTAACCAGGCAGCTCGGTTCCCCTAACGCTTTGTTGCACTCACTGATGAGTGTGTTGACCACGGTTTCATCAGCCAAGTCACCGGCGATTAAGCACGCTCGCCGCCCGAGTGCCATGACTTCAGCGGCAGTACTTTCAGCCGCACTTTTGGAGGTGCTGTAATGAATGGCCACATCCCAGCCAGCGCGCGCCAAATCTAAGGCGATTTGCCGGCCAAGCCGTTTGGCGCCACCGGTAACCAGTGCAACATGGGGCAATGTTGAATTTGACAAAAGAAAGCTCCGCATTACGATGGGTGGTGACACCAATCATCAAGGCTTGATAGTAACTCGCACTGGTAGTTGGCGCTAATGTTGGGATCTAGCGAGCCAACAACGCAGCTGTGTTTTCATTCAGGTATTTTTCAGCGGTTTCGGACAGCACATCACGCCACATCCGGTAAGGTTGGTCGAACATTAGCGTAGAAAAATGCTTGTCGCGCATCAGCATCTGCACGTAACGCAGGATTCCCTCATCATCATAGATGGCTTCGCTATAAAAAATCTGTTTGCCTAGCGCAGATTTACCGAGCACAGACGATGCTGCCGCTAGGCCTAAATTGTTGACCCTAGCCGTGGCAGGGCCTGGGACCACGACGATGACCTTTTCCCAAATGGAAGGCGTCACTTTTTCTTCAATGGCCTTAAGCGCAGCGATCATCGCATTAAATGTCGATTGACCGATTTCGTTGTTAACAGCCATGACTTCGGGCTCGATGCTGGAAAGGGTTAAGGCAATATCCTTAGAAGTCACCTTTTGCTGTGTAATTGCTGCGCGAGTGGCCTGTTGCAGTTTCGAAATAACCGCTGTCGCACCTTGTCGTGCCGCAGCGCTGGCTTGAATTTCTGGAATAAGCGACATTAGCGCCACCAGCGAACTCGAGTAGCCCTCTGCATCGCGCCAAGTTAGCGTTGCGTTAGGGCCGGCCAGTTCATTCATGAGACCTTGGTAAGCGAGTACCGCGTGTAAAGCAGCCTTGATCTCGTAGTGCCCCGGGCTAAAGGCATATTGCGTTCTTTGTGTTTGCTCAATCGCAATCACACCATCGTAATTGACAATCACGATGAGAGGCAGTTGGGCCAGTACGGAGGCGTTTTGAGCACGGTAAAGGGTGATGAAACCCGTATTTAAGTCAGCCAGTTTGTTGCTAACTGCCGCAGGCTTGGTGACAGTTGATTGAGCCCAAGACGGCACCTGCACAGAGGTCATCAGTAAGGCAGAGACGCAAAATATAAAACGCTTTTTAAGGGTTAGCATGCTGGTGCCTAAATGGTGAAGAAGACACCGCCATGCTAGCACCAGTGTGAATTATTTAGCTTGGATCTGCGCTGATTTAACAACAGCCGCCCAACGAGCCTGCTCGGCATTGATGTAGTCCTTGAGTGCTTGAGGTGTGCCGGTGCTGATAACCAGCCCTTGGCCTTGGACCCGCTCTTTGAAAACATCAGACTGCGCACCTTTGGTGGCTGCCGCATTCAAGCGTGCCACCAGCTCAGCTGGTGTGCCGGCGGCCACGTAAATGCCGTACCAGCTTTCAGCCGCATAGCCTGGTACTCCCGCTTCAGCCACGGTTGGCACATCAGGGCGTGCCGGTGAGCGCTCGGTGGTGGTGACGCCAAGTGCGCGCAGCTTGCCGCCATTAATCAGTGGTGCGGCAGCGGTGGCCGTGGCAAACATCATGTCGACTTGGCCACCCACCAGATCATTAAGCGCCAAGCTTGCGCCTTTATAGGGGATATGTAAGATGTCGGTGCCACTGAGGTTCTTAAACAACTCCCCGGCTAAGTGAGCTGAGGTGCCCACGCCTTGTGAGGCGTAGGTGATTTTGCCGGGATTGGCTTTGGCGGCAATAAGCAGGTCTTGCACCTTTTGGTAGGGGCTGTCAGCGCGAACTACCAAAATGTTAGGTGAGCGACCGATTAGCACCACTGGGTCGAAGGCGGTGTTGGTGTCATAGGGCATGGTTGCCCGCAGGCTGGGGTTGACGGCATGGGCGAAGGTTGCCATAAGCAATGTGTGCCCATCGGGGGCGCTCTTGGCAACGTTGTCTGAACCAATCGTGGTGCCACCGCCAGGTCTATTGTCAACGATGACAGGGCGACCCAATTCTTCGGCCATGGTGACCGCGAGTGTGCGTGACACGACATCGGTGCCCCCACCAGCGGAAAAAGGCACCACGATGCGGATGGGTTGGTTTTTGAAATCGACGGTTTGTGCACTCGCCGGCAGTGCCAAGGCTGCGCTAGCTATGATGGTCGCAATAACGCCGATAGATTGTGTAAAGCGTTGCATTTGTGAGTCTCCTGACCTGTATTGTTATGTTGGGGCAGTCTACGACTGGAGTGACACAACTGCATCAGGTAATACCTGCCAAATTCCACCAAGCGGAACTGGGGTTAGAGGGCCCTAACCTAGCGTCGTTGACGCTTAATACCAATGCCGCACAGCACTGATAAAGCGGTTGACCCCTTCATTGACGCTGGCGGCATCAAGCGCGCCATAAGACAGGCGTTGGTAGTTGCCGCTAGGCTGGTCGGTTAAGCCAAAGGCGAAGCCTGGAATGGTGACTACTTTGTGCTCGCGTGCCATGTGGTTTGTAAAGTCCATGGGTGAGTGAGCTGCCGCTAGGGGTGGCAAGCGCATCAAAACATAAAAGGCGCCAGCCGTTCGGGGAAATGACACCAAGTCACCCAATGTGTCTAAGGCGCGATGGACATCGTGACGCACAGAGGAAAGCGCTTGGATTTTGGGTTCGATCCAACTTTTCCCCTGCTTAAGGGCTTCGATTGCGAGCAGCTGTGAAATCACGGGTGGGCAAATCAAGTTGGTGTCTTGCACTTTACTCATGGCTTGGGCCAGCGAGGCCGGAAACACCATGTAGCCCACTCGCCAGCTGGCCATGCCGTAGTTTTTTGAGAGCGAAAAAAAAGATAGCGTGTGCTGGCTAGCACCGGCTATCGACGCCGGCGAAAAGTGAGTTTCACCTTCGTAGGTGAAAGACTCATAGGCCTCGTCACTGAAATGATAGAGGCCTTTGTTGGCACACAAAAGGTTAACGGCGGTCAAGTCCGGCTGGCTATAAACAGCGCCACTGGGGTTATTGGGTGACACGGTAATAATGGCACGGGTTTTGGGTGTGATGGCTGCTGCCAAGGCATCAACATCCAACTGCCAGTCCGAGCGTGTTGGCACTAATACGGGTACGCAGCCGCACAAACGAATGGCCATTTCCTGATTGAAATAGTACGGTGTTGGCAAAATGAACTCATCGCCTGGTTCGCTAACCGCTAAGACGGCATTCAAAAAAGCCATGTTGCTGCCAGCGGTCACCATGACCATCGCATCATGACCAACTTTGATTTGGTTCTCGTGCAGCAGTTTGCGCTCAATCATCTCAATCAGTTCGCCAAGACCCATCACAGACTGGTATTTATTGAGTGCGCTGTCTTGCATCAACTCAGGCAGGGCGGCAACCCATTCTTTTGGAGGGCCATAGTTGACTACCCCTTGGCCCAACGAAATTGTGCCGGGGTGTTCGCGAACCAAAGCCGCGATAGTGGGAATGATGGGTGCATCAACTGCCGCCACCCGTTGGGAACCGAATCTCATCTCAAAATAACCAGACGCAATTAATCAATCGCCAGTTTACACAGGCAACGGACAGCAATCAGTTGGTGCTGACCCGGTTGCAAGCTTTTGCAAGAAAATGGTGTTTGTGTTGCATAGACTGATAAGCTGTAGGCTTTATATCTAAGCAAAATCACCTGATTAGCGCCGCCAAGCAACATCACTTCCCTTAAGGACCAAAATGAAACGTTTCCTAACCGCTGCCGCAGCCACCTTCTTGCTGACTGGCCCAGTTGCTGCCGAGCAGTCTTTGACGATCAGCCATGGACCGGTGCCCACCCCAACTTACATCGACCTTGGTGCGCCAGGTGATTCAGTGGGCGATCAGCGAATTTGGCAATTTGATGGCCAAACAGGTGACCAACAAAACGTGGTCACGGACTGGGTAATGACAACCACCAGCCAAAGCAGTGCGGCTTCAGACATGGAAAGGCGAGTGACCCTTGGCGTGTTTTCCATTGGCCAAGATGCCAAAAATACGATCCTGATTCAAGGGGTTGGTCTTTACCCAAAGGTCGGTTCGACGCTTAAGAGCGACGCTGTTTTGCAGAGAGCGGTGATTGGTGGCACAGGCAAATACGCTGGCGCCATTGGCACGGTCACTTCGACACACCTGCCAGACAACACATGGCAGCACGTGATTAACCTGAAATAAATCTTCTTACCCTACAAACCCGGCTCTGTAACGCTGGTTATTTGTTTTGTTTGTATGAACAACATTTCAACCTAGGTTAATTATGAAAATCAATGGCACGCGGTCAGCGGCACTGTCAGCTCTAGTGGCCACATTTTTTGTGGGGCCTGTTTTGGCGCAAAAGCCACCTTTGAGTTTGGTGACTTATGGCGTGATTGGTGAGCCTCAAGTGGTTGATGTGGCCCCCGAAGGCCCTTCAATTGGCGACATGTACCTTCGCAATGAAAAATTAAGCCTCAAATTGGACGGTCCAGCCGTTGGCGAATATTTTTCAAAAGCGACCATTGTGTTTTTGGATGAAGCGGCGCAACGTTCTGCGCGCTCTTTTTTTGCTGAAATGGTGCTGCCTGAGGGCACAATATTCGTACAGGATTTTGTCCAAAGTGACCATGGGCGTCCGAAGGGCGCCGGTCATAAACATCAGGGTGCGATTGTGGGCGGGACAGGTCAATACGCGGGCGTACGTGGCACATACGAAATCGAATTCATCACTGGGAAATTGGCAAAAACATCCTATAACTTTTGGCTAGGGCAGTAATCAACCCATTGCTTGTGTTTGACAGACTAAAACTGATGGGTGTAAGTCAACGAAGCACGCCCTACTTTTGAGGATTCATAAGGAGACTGCTGAATCCCAAAGGTCACGGTTCCAAAACTTGTTGCGCCGTGGTGAAGGTTAGCTTTTGCGGCAAGAAAAACACCGACTTGCGTCTTTTGCGACACATCAAAACGCTGTTCTTTGTAGTTAACACGGCCTTCTGGGGTTCTGCTGTCTGGCAACAACAGTGCAATTTGCGTGTTTTTCATTTGACCCGGATCATAAGCACCCACGGCCAGTTTAATTTGATTGACTTTAAATTCAACGCCCAAGTGGTGTTGAAAAATTTGACCGCCTTTGATGCCCCATTGCTGCGTTGATGCACTTGTTGAGCCAAGCTCAGTCAGTCTACTGCGCGCAAATACCGAGACGTTTGGTGTGATGTCATGTTCAAGGCCGAATTCAGCCACATTCACAGCCACAGCTGTTGACTGGGGGAAACGATTAATGTTGCTTGCCATATACGATTGACTCTTAGCAATGCTTAAGTGCGCGCGAACGGAAGAAATCGGTTTAATCGATAGGTTTATGCCGGCACCCATTAATTCGCCTGAATTGTTTTGCGAGAATTGGGTAAAAGGTCGAACGCTTAGGCGGTCAGTTTGAACGAGACCCCATTCAAATTGCTGCATGGCTTGATCTGACATTAATGCGGGCTGTGCCATCAGCCCGGCTTTATCACCCCATGTCGTGGCAGATATTGCAGTGAAAGCATTGGTTGCAAAGCTGATGTGGTGCGGCAAAGCACCGCTTTGTGACGTGATCGTTTTTGAAAATGGGGCAATACTTTGGGCGTTGTGTAAAGTAAGGGAGGCTGTGGAGTAGCCAACAGGGTAAATTTTGTGTTGCTGTTGAGTGTTAAAGACTTTATCGGCTGTCACGCGAAACGTTGCGCCGTCAAAACTGTCGAATACAGCGACATCTATCCTTTGGAGTTGCCTGGCAATTTGCTGGCCCAGACCGGCAGGCACCATTAGTGCGGTGGTTCCAACGGCGTGTCCAGAGGTTGTTTTGACGTTGCCATCAGTGGTGTAAATCAATGTACCGATGGGGCTAGTGGCGGCCTGAGCATTGACCAAGCCGTGTCCAAAAATAGCTCGCATACTTGAATCACCACAGGTTGCCATTGTGCAACCGAAAAACCCTGTCAGATTCTCTAAAGATGACGTGACTTTGACCCTATTGGTCACTTCAGCAGCGGTGAGTTCGGGAAACTGTTGTAAGACCAACGCGACAACGCCAGCCACATGTGGTGCCGCCATTGAAGTGCCCGAGAGAGTCGTATAGCCCGTAACATTGTTTGCCTCGGCAGAAAAGATATTGACGCCAGGTGCTGTGACACAAAAATCAGCTGCCATGCCGCATCGATCAGTGAAAGCGGGTTCGCGCAAATTTTCATCAACAGCGACTGTGACAAGCCATTGAGGTTTTAGCTCTGTAATAAGTGCAGGCATTGCGCCCGTGAGCGAGGGGTTATTGTCTCCAGAATTTCCAGCGGCAAAAACGAAGATGGTTCCCTGCTGCTGCGCTTGAACCAACGCTGGGATAGAGGATTGATACGTAGCTCTCAGTTGTCCTTCGCTAATTGTGTCAATTGTGCTGGACGAGCCCCAGCTGTTATTTGAGACTTGGATGCGGTCTGTTGAGTGTTGATTAATTACATTAGTCCATGCCGCGTCTGTCGCCACGCCTGGTAACGTTGTCGTGCTGCCCCCAACGCCTGTGGAGGATGAAATCTTGTAGGCGTAGAGTGCTGCATCGTAAGCCACCCCTCGCATGCCCAGACCGTCTCGATTCGCTGCCATTATTGCGGCAACATGAGTGCCATGGCCATCCGAGTCAGTGAGATACCCCGAAGAATCGGTGCTGCCAAAGTTAAAGCCAGAGATCCGCCGGCCTCGAAATTCGGTGTGACTGGCATCAATACCCGTATCAACGACAGCCATTCGAACGCCCAGACCGGTGAGTCCGCTGTCGTTTGCAGCAGCAATGTTTAGTTGTCGCAATCCATACTGGGCGTCGTATTCGAGCCCAAATGCACCGGCTGTTGTATCGATACCGATAAAATTATCACCAGGACTTGATGTTGGTGGTGGTTGCGATGCAGTCACCGTACCGCTACCACCACCGCCACATGCGGTCAGTAAAACCGTTGCGGCAAGCAAGGCCGAGAAAACGGCATAGCGTTGGATGATAGCCATCTCAAATATGACCTTTAAAATGCGATACACATCTGGTAAGCAATAATAATTTTCATATTACTGCATTACGGATTAGGTGCTTGAGAAAAATAAAAATAGACCGCGATATGGAAGCAGCTAATAACAAATGTATTGTCTTATCAACACCAACGTGTCTTAAATGCGAGTTGTGAATGTGATTTATTTATTTATCCATGCAACCATTGCTCCATAAATACGCGCCTTGCGTGGGCAACTTGCGCATTAATGAACTAAAAATTCATTAATAATGGGACGTCTTACCTCACCGCGGTTATGCCTAGGCCACTCAAAAGCGATTGGGCCACCAAGTCAGAAGACTGGGGGTTTTGCCCGGTGATAAGCTGCCCATCACGGATAGCGAACGGTGCCCAGTTGGCGGCGCCTTCGAAATGACCCCCAAGCTCACGCAATCTCGTTTCAAGCATAAATGGCACGACGCTGTCCAAGCCTACCTCAATTTCCTCGGCGTCTGTGAAAGCGCTAACACGCAAATCTTTGACGATGGATTGACCATCAGGGCGCTTGGCGGTGACCAGTCCCGCCGCGCCGTGGCAAACGGAGGCGATCAATTTCTTGGCATGATAGGCGGCTTCGACAGCCCGGGTGACACCAACATCGGTGGGTAAGTCCCACATGGCGCCATGGCCGCCAGGCAAGAATATCGCGTCAAACTTTGCGCCGTCTAGATCAGCGACTTTGGCCGTTGTTTGCATCAAAGCGGCGAGTTCGGTATCGGCTAAAAAGCGTTCGACGATTGCCTCATTTTCACCTTTGGGCTTGACGCTGCCGGGATCCAAAGGAATCGGGCCACCCATTGGTGAGGCCAGCACAACGTGAGCACCGGCATCGACCAAAGCGTAGTAAGGCAGGGCAAGTTCTTCTGCCCAAAAACCCGTTAATTTATCGGTGTCACCAAGCCGAGCATTGGAGGTGACGATCATTAATATTTGAGATGGCATGTGTTTTTCCAAAAATGTGACTGGTCATGGTAGGCCATTTACTGGATTAAACGCCTTTGCAGCCCAACGGCACGGGGTCTTTGCATTTGGGTTCGTCACAGCGCACAAAAGCGACGACACTTGGTGCACAAAGACAGAAGCCAATCTGATCCTTCATAAAAACTAACCAAATGCGCCACCTTGCCGCTGTGCCACAATCAGTCATTGCCATTAATTAGATGATTAATGGTGGGTTAATGAGTCGACCCCAACATGACTCCCTCTGATTTAATGGGTTCTGACAGCATGCCTATTTCAATGATTGATTCCGCTATTTTTAAGGACATGTTCGGTACTGCTGCGATGCGAGCTGTGTTTGACGATGCCGCGACTTTGCGACGCTACACCGACACCGAAATCGCCTTAGCAAAAGTCCAGGGTGAACTTGGGATTATTCCGAAGGCTGCCGCCGCTGCCATTATCAGCAAAGCAGACTCGAGCAAGCTTGACATGGTTGAGCTCAAGCGAGAGACAGAAATTGTGGGTTACCCGATTTTGCCACTGGTGCATCAAATTGCAAAAATGTGTGGACCTGAAGGTGAGTACTTGCATTGGGGTGCGACCACCCAAGATATTATGGACACGGCAACTGTTCTTCAAGTGCGTGATGGATTGGCGATTATCGAGCGTGACCTTGACGAGCTTGATGCCATTTTGGATGCGTTGTCATTGCAGTATCGCGACACACCAATGGCGGGTCGGACACACCTGCAGCATGCACTTCCCATCACGTTTGGTTACAAAGCGGCCGTTTGGTTGCTGATGGTCAGACGACACCGTGAGCGGATGGCACAACTTAAGCCACGTGTTTTGATTGGTCAGTTTGGTGGTGCGGCCGGTACGCTTGCATCGTTAGGTGATCAAGGGCTAGCCGTACAAGAGGCTCTCATGGCTGAACTCAAACTTGGCGTAGCGCCAGTGACCTGGCATGTGGCTCGAGATGGTCTGGTTGAATCGATTCAATTTCTGGCACTTGTCACCGGTTCACTCGGTAAGATTGCGCTGGATATTATGTTGATGATGGCCAATGAGCTCGGTGAAGCCTTTGAGCCGTTTGTCAAAGGTCGAGGCGCCTCAAGCACCATGCCGCAAAAACGCAATCCCATTTCTTGTGAGTTGATGCTCGGCGCCTCAAAGTCAGTGCGCCAGCACGCAGGGCTTGCCTTGGACGCCATGGTGCAAGACTTTGAGCGCGCAACTGGCCCTTGGCACATTGAGTGGTCAGCGATTCCAGAGTCCTTTATCTTGAGTGCTGGCGCCTTAAATCAAGCGAAGTTCATGTTGAGGGGCTTGGAGGTGGACACGGTTCGCATGCTAAAAAACCTTGATCTTTCTGGTGGCCTGATTGTTGCGGAGGCTGTGATGATGGGATTGGCGCCACATATTGGCCGTCAGACTGCGCATGATCTGGTGTATGACGCCTGCCGTTTGGCATCAAGCAAGGGCTTAAGATTGGCTGAAGTCTTGTATGAGGATGAAATCGTAAGCGCCAAACTTGATCGCTCACAAATTGATCATCTTTGCGATCCCGCCAATTATCTCGGTGCAGCGCCTCAAATGGTCGATCAAATGCGTGCTTGGCATAAGCCTGAATAATGGGCTTGACTTTATTCAGTGAGCGCAGAACGATGGTGTGCAACGGTGAACGCAAACGAAAGCCAGACCACCCATGCCATGACGACAAAACCGGGTTTCAGCAACAGGCAAGGTACGAAACCTCAAAATAGTTTGTTAGGGGGCTGTCGTTTTGGCTCTTGCCGCCTGTAATTTCCTGTAGCTGTCAAGCAAGCGCTGATGCCGTTCAAGCCCCTCTAATTGAGGGCTGATTGGCGTGAGGCCGTAGAATTTGACCGTACCGTCAATAGACCCCAAGACGGCACCCATTCTTTCATCGCTAAACATCCGGCGCAAATTGACGGTGTAGTCATCGAGCACAAGATCGTCATCAAGCAAAATTTCGAGAACGGCACTGACGGCCTGATAGAACAAACGACGATCAACGGTGTTGTCGTTGTACTGCAGAAAAGCACTCACCAGATCTTGGGCTTGATCAAACCGATGCAAGGCAAGTTGAATCAACAGTTTTAACTCAAGCACAGTCAGCTGACCCCAAGGTGTGTTTTCATCAAACTCGATGCCGATCAAGGTCGCGATGTCGCTGTAATCGTCAAGTTCGTTGTTTTCTAAACGCTCAAAAAGATCGCTAAGCTCTTCATCATTTAATTGAAACAAGTTCAAGATGTCAGCACGGAACAGCAACGCCTTGTTGGTGTTGTCCCAAATCAGGTCGTCTATGGGGTAAATCTCAGAATAGCCCGGCACCAAAATTCGACAAGCCACGGCGCCAAGTTCGTCGTAGACCGCCATATAAGTCTCTTTACCCATGGCTTTGAGGATGCCGAACAAAGCGTGGGCTTCTTTGACATTGGCGTTCTCACCACCGCAGGAAAAATCCCAATGAACAAACTCAAAGTCAGCTTTGGTGCTGAAAAAGCGCCACGAGACGATGCCGCTCGAATCAATGAAGTGTTCAACAAAGTTGTTGGATTCAGTCACGACTTCGCTGGTAAACGTGGGAGGAGGTAGGTCATTGAGACCTTCAAAGCTGCGACCTTGAAGCAGCTCTGTCAGGCTTCTTTCGAGCGCCACCTCAAAGCTTGGGTGTGCCCCAAAGGAAGCGAAGACACCACCGGTTCTTGGGTTCATTAGCGTCACACACATCACGGGATAAAGACCACCGAGCGAGGCGTCCTTCACCAAAACCGGGTAGCCCTGCGCTTGGAGCGCTTCGATGCCGGCAAGGATGCGGGGGTACTTTTGAATAATGGCCAGGGGTACGTCGGGCAACGCCATTTCACCTTCAATGCTTTCTCGCTTCACGGCCCGTTCAAAAATCTCAGAAAGGCACTGCACTTGTGCTTCGGCCAAGGTATTGCCTGCACTCATGCCGTTGCTGACATAGAGGTTTTCTATTAAGTTAGAAGGAAAGTAGACCGTTTCGCCATCGGATTGACGCACATACGGCAAGGCACAAATGCCACGGTCGATATTGCCGGAGTTGGTATCGATCAGATGCGAACCAAGCAGTTCGCCATCGGGATTAAAAATAGCCCGGCAATAGTCGTCCAAGATTTCAGTTGGTAGCGAGTCACCAGGCCCCGGCTTGAACCAACGCTCGCTGGGGTAATGAACAAATGCGCCATTGGCGATGTCTTCACCCCAATAGGCGCCGGCGTAAAAATGGTTGTTGCTCAACCGCTCGATGTATTCCCCAAGGGCCGATGCCAAGGCGCTTTCTTTGGTTGACCCTTTGCCGTTGGTAAAACACATGGGCGAGTGGGCATCACGGATATGCAGGGACCACACATTGGGGATGAGATTGCGCCACGAAGCAATTTCAATCTTGATACCGAGGTTTGCCAATAAGCGGGACATGTTGGCGATCGTCTGCTCAAGCGGCAGATCTTTGCCAGCAATAAAAGTATTCACGCTTGGGTCGGATTGAAGCGATAGCAGGGCTTGCGCGTCAGCGTCTAAGTCAGTGACTTCTTCAATCAGAAACTCAGGCCCCGCTTGAACCACTTTTTTAACCGTGCAGCGCTCAATCGAACGTCTGATGCCTTGGCGGTCGTGGGCTGAAATGTGTTCTGGTAGTTCAACCTGAATTTTAAAAATTTGTTGGTAACGGTTTTCTGGGTCAACGATATTGTTTTGCGATAAGCGAATGTTTTCAGTCGATATGTTGCGAGTATCGCAATACAACTTCACAAAGTAGGCTGCGCATAAGGCAGATGAAGCCAGAAAGTAATCGAAAGGGCCTGGTGCCGACCCATCGCCTTTGTATCGAATGGGTTGATCAGAGACAACCGTGAAGTCGTCGAACTTGGCTTCGAGCCGAAGCTTGTCGAGAAAATTAACCTTAATTTCCATGAAAACAATCCAGAAAATACCGCTAAAACAGAGGCCACGCCTGACGGGTTGTGCACGTGTTGCCACCAACAAGCACGAGTGTAAGTCGTAATGTACAAAACCTTGGGGTGGGTAAGTTGGGGGTTGCTGTGGGTTTCCCCTTTGTTCAACCAAAACCACTTAACTTTCTGCGAGTAACGCTGTAGTTTATGTGTGAGACGCAAAGTGAATTCAATATCGGCACACCAGCACTGTTAAGGAGCGAGACCATGGGTCAACCTGTGTGGCTAGAAGTGGCTTTAAATGGCGCTTGGACGCGCTCGCGCCAGCCGCTTATTCCCGTCTCACCAGAGGAAATAATTGCGCAAGGGATTGCTTGTGCCAAAGCCGGTGCATCGATTCTTCACTACCACGCGTATGACTCCCTAACGGGTCAGCAGACTTCGGCGGTCGATGTCAATGTCCGGATCATTGAAGGCATAAAGTCCAAGGTTGATGTGATCGTCTACCCCGCCATCACAGGTCTGAGCGCGTTGCAAGCGTTGACGCCTGAGGCGGGACAGATGCGCTATGAGACAAACAGCACGCTCGCTGATTTTGGCTTGATGGAGTGGATGGTGGTTGACCCAGGCACGGTGAACATGAGCCCCTTGGCCGACTCGCTGCAAACCGGTGGGCCACAGGGACACCTGTACGTCATGACCGAGCCGGCCATCGCGCATGGCTTGAAATTAGCGCAACAAAAAAATATCCGCCCGAGCTACGCCATTTACGAGCCGGGCTTCTTGCGATTGGGCGCTGCTTTGGCGCAGCGACACGCTTGCCTGACGCCTATTTATCGCTTGATGTTTTCTGATCAGTTCTCATTCAGCTTCCCGCCATCGCAGCGAGCGATTGAGATCTATCATCGCTATCTCCAAGAGCTTGCTCCCGAGGCATCTTGGATGGTGGCTGGTCTTGGGTTTGACCCGAGTCAATGGGTCGTGCCCACCATCGAGCTCGGCGGCCACGTCAGGGTTGGCCTAGAAGACGCTATTCTCGGTATAGACCAGTCAAATGTGGCGCAGGCCGAAGCCGCTGCCCAACAGATTATCAATTCAGGCCACGACTTGGCGAGTGCGCAGCAAGTCAGAGACCATTTGGCGATTCGCGAAGTCCGATAATTCTAAGCTTGGGTAGAACCCACGAGGCAAAAAAGGGCAACCAAGTTTGGATGCCCTTTTTGTTGGTGCCGCCAATACGAGATCAGTCGACTTTCACGCCTGCGGACTTAACCAGAGCGAGCCAGAACTTTTCGTTTTTGGCGAGGAACTTAACAAAGTCCTCTTGTGATTTGGATACAGATACTTCTGTACCTCGACGCTCAAGCGCTTTGGCCACTGATGGTTCAGCCATTGCCTTTTGGGCTGCATCATAGATCACTTTAACGACCGCATCGGGTGTGCCACCTGGGACAAAAATGCCGTACCAAAAGTCTATTTCGAATTCAGGGACACCGGCCTCTTTCATGCCTGGGATACCTTTAAAGAGAGGCGAGGCCTCAGGCGCGCTAATTCCCAAAGCAACCAGATTGCCACCGGCGACTTGTGGCAAGACTGAAGGCGGGGTGCCAAAGGTTACCTGGGTATCACCTGCCACAACCGATTGGATCGCTGGCGCGCCACCCTTGAAGGGGATGTGTTGCATCTGTACACCAGCGACCTGGCTAAATAACGCAGCACCAAGGTGTGGTGCCGAGCCGTTACCAGATGAGGCGAAGTTCAGCGTACCTGGCGACGCCTTTGCCAAAGTAATCAACTCTTGCACTGACTTTACGCCGAGCTTTGGATTGACGGCAATGATTAAAGGCGAGGAAGTGATTTTAGTTACTGGTGTCAGATCGCTCGCTTTGTAGCGTAGTTTTGGATTGATCGCTGGATTGACTGAAATACCGCTTGGGCTGGCAATAAGGATAGTGTAGCCATCAGGCGAGGCTTTGGTCACCATGTCCACGGCGATACTGGAGCCAGCGCCTGCTTTGTTTTCCACAATAACCGGTTGGCCGAGGGCCTTGGCCAAGGGCTCACTGATCGATCGGGCAACCGCGTCAGCCGCACCGCCTGGGGCAAAGCCGACGACCAGTCGGATGGGGCGATCTGGATATTTGGCTTGGGCAACCATCCCCTGCGAAAAAACACCCAGCGCCAATGCGGCTAGGATAAGTTTGCTTTTCTTCATGATGTAAAAGTCTCCAAGTGAGTCAAAGCTAAAAAATAGGCATTTCAGGCAGGACCTGCCAAAACGATTTTGCCAATATGTTCGCCGGCTTCCATCATATTCTTAGCCTGCATCAACTCGCCGAACGGTAGCACGCGGTCGACCAGTGTGGGAATTTTTCCTTGTTTAATCAGCGGTAGTATTTGTTGTTTGAATAAGGGCACGTGCTCTGCTTTTTGATCTGCTGAGCGTTTTTTATTGGAAACACCAAACAAGGTTAGGCGCTTCGTATGGAGCGCTTGCAGGTCAATGCCGGCTGTCAACGTATTGTCGACGTAGCCTACCATTGCCAAGCGTCCTTCAAATCCCATGCAACGAATGCACTCGGCAAAGACGGTGCCACCGACAGTGTTGATGACCAAGTTAACGCCTTGACCCTCGGTTGTTGCCATGACGGTGTCATAAAAATCAGGTTTACGGGTGCAAATGCCGACGTCAAGACCCAAATTCGCAAGCTGATCGAGTTTGGCCTGCGAACCAGAGGTGCCAATAACATTGGCACCAAGCGCTTTGGCCATGGTCAGGGCACAGACGCCAACGCCAGAGCTAACCCCCATAATCAGCACCCATTGGCCCGCCTGGACACGGCCTTGAAGCACCAGCATGTCGTGAACAACCAGAGAGGTTAAGGCCACGCCAGCGGCATGTTCCCACGTTAAGTTGGTTGGTTTAGGCATGGCTTCGCGACCATGCATCAACACGTACTCAGAAAACCCGCCCGTACACCGGCCAAAGACAGCGTCTCCTGGCTTAAATGCCGTGATGTTGGCGCCGCAATGCATGACTTCACCAGCTGCCTCTAAGCCAATCGGTCTAGGGCCACCGCCCTTATGCAGGCCGTGTCCTAGAATAAATTCACCACGATTGAGTCCGGCCGCATGTACGCGTACCAGGATTTGATCTGGCCCCGGTTCAGGTGTTGGCTTTTCTTGCAGCGCAATGAGCGCTTTGCCATTGATCACATCCATGGTGTAAGACTTCATTTAATCTCCACAGTTTTTGTTTGGGTAACTTATCAGTAATGACCGTCGCACAATTAGATCAACCCGGACAGCAAAACCCTAATTGGCGAAGTATATCGATCGGCACTGAATTTAAAAATAAAAAAATTATCCGCTTCGATTTGCAGTCGATTGGTCTGTAAGCCAGCGAATATCTCTATGCAAGCAACCTTTTAAATCCACTTCCCTAAGTGTGCCGTTTTGGTTAGTTTGCAATCGTAGACCCATGCCGATGAGATCTAATAAAGCGACCATCGCTGTATCTGTTTTCTGTTCAGTGAAGCACGAGATTTTTTACCTCAACCCTATTAATCTGGCACTGCCCGAATTAGAGTGTGTGTTTTCTAAATAATGAAGATACCGCCAACACATAAAAGCTTCATGCTAAAAAAAGAGTTTATTAATGCTACAAATATCCAAATTGCAAGTCAGTCTTCATTCTGAAGTAAATAATAAAGTCGTGATCTTAGCGATTTCTGCAGTCTGACTTTGAGAGAATTGATCATGCAGCGACTGTCGTATTGGTGTTTTTCACTTTTTGCCATGGTCGTATTTGTGGCCAGCGCTGGTATCACGCACGCTCAGGCGACGGCGCAGCAAGGCGGTACTCAACCGCTTGACGCTGTAGTACAGGTGCCTACCGCTTCGACCCAAACCCAAGCGTTAAGTCCAGCCCAGTCTCGCACGGAGCTCAGGGCTGGGTGGTATCGCTGGGACCCTTACCAATATCAAATGACCAAAAACGAAATCACTCGACTGACGGGCTTGGATGTTGAGTTGCTACGCGCCATTTTTGCAAAAATGGGCTACTCATTGGTTTTTGATGAAGTGAATTGGAAACAGCATCAAGATGACGTCTCTAACGGGGTTCGAGACATTGCAGCGGGTGCTTTTTTTAGCGAAGAGCGTAGTCAATATGCCTATTACTCAGATGCTTATCGTACCGAGAAGGACGTCATTTACGTCCGGACTGCCGATGCACCACTCTACGATTTCAAGACGAAGACGCAGTGGATTAACTTGCTTCAAACGCAGAATATAAGGTTAGGCGTGATAGACGGATTTTTCTACGGTACAGACATGATGTCTTTTATCGAAGATCCTGCCAACGCGGCGCGCATTGTTCGTGTCTCAACGGATGATGAAAACTTTGCAAATTTGTTGGATAACAAAGTCGACGCCATTGCGATCGATGAATTGGTTGGTGAGACTTTGGTTTGGCGCAATGACTGGGCTAAGGCAGCGCGACAAATCGGTACGCCCATTTTTTCAGGTGGTATTCACGTTATTTTCAGCAAAGCGACCACGACACCAGAGTTGGTGGCTTCTTTTAACCAAAGCTTAAAGCAGCTTCGTGAGTCAGGGGAATACAAATATATCGTTAAAGAGTATTTACTGCCTGTTTTATTGGGTGTAACTGCGGGTCAATGGTGGTTTTTTGCAATTGACGTTATCGGAACCATTGCCTTTGCATTGTCTGGCGTGTTGCTGGCTAGGCAGGGTAAGTACAGTTTCTTTGGGGCACTAGTACTTGCTGCGACGCCCTCTGTGGGTGGCGGTATTATTCGTGACGTGTTGTTGCAGCGTGAAACTCTATCGGTACTGAAGTCTCCGCTTTATTTGATGCTGATCTTTGGGACGGTGATTATTTTTTATATTATTTTCCGTTTTCAGCGGTTTTAGCAGTCAACGCGCGTTGCTAACTCAGACACAGATACTGGAGATCTGTTTTTAATCGGGCATTTAAGCAAGAACGCGGCGGTCGCTTTTTTTGATGCTGTTGGACTTGCAGCTTTTACAGTTATTGGCGTGATTGTTGCCGTTGATGCCAACATCAAGCCTCTTTGGTTGTGGGGTCCGATACTGGCTGCACTGACAGGTGCTGGAGGCGGTATTTTGCGTGATGTGATTCGGGCTGATGTCGATAACCCCGGTCTCAAAGGTTCCTTTTACGCTGAGGTTGCAGTGATCTGGGGGTTGGTCCTTTCTCTGGGTCTTACTTGGTATGCGGATTTGCAGGACTATCATCCAGAACACATCACAGCGTTGGTTGTGTTCGTTTTGTTTGGTGCGTTGACAACCCGAATGGTTGTTTTCCATTACAAGATTCGCAGCCCCATGTTTTAAAAAGTACCCATGGCGATTCGCAGAAAGAATCGCCACATTTTGGTATTCGCAACCTTCGGCTGTCTCAAACCAAACGCTGTTCGAAAGGGTCGGTTTCAAGCGCCAATCTTCATGCTAAGCCCCGTCCTGTCCCGTCTGCTGATGGAAGGGCAAAGACAGTCGAAACCACCTTGCTGTTAGCTGTGTTTACCGACGGCAAGCACGATAATCAACAGCCCAGACATGACTGACAGGCCTAACAGAAACCACGGGATGCGCGTGCGAGAGGCGGCAGGGAGTTCCTCGCGAAAAGTGGTCATCAGCAAGACACCCCCTAGAAACGCGGTACCGATGGCCAGGATAAAGTCATTGGCCGGTGGCAGTAAAAAGGCCGCGCCGAATCCAGCGCCGACTGCAGCCATGCCAATCCACCGCGTCTCATGCGCGAACTGCGCGGGGTGAGCTCGGGCTAGCGCTCGATCAGCAAGCAGTAAGTGACCGGCAAGTACTGCAGTAAATAAGGTGGCGTAGCTCCAGCCGGTCGTGACTAGCGATGGAAGCGTGTAGCCGTAGATCGCACTAACTGACGCGAATGACGCCATGTGAACGCGAAAGCCTATCTTCGTCGATAAGCGTCCTTCCTCGGTTCGTACGTCTAGGATGAAGAAGATCACCATGCCGATCATTGCTGTCAAAAAAAGCCCAGCTTCGGTGATTGGTGTCGGCGTAAATTTGGTGATATTCAGTTCGCTCAGTGCGCGGCCACCCACGGCTAATTCAGGCATTAGGTGGATGAATATGTAGGCGATGGCTGCGCCACCACCAACCGACGCCAGCACGTCTTGAGTTTTCGATGGCAATGTCGAGACTCGAAAGGCGAAGAAGTGGGCAGCTGCCAGTGCAACGGCGAGGGCGAGGGCGATTAGCCAGTCGACTTCAGTCATTGCCCCGTAGGCCATAATTTGTCGCCGCTTCTTTTTGAGTTACCATGAAAATATTCTATCAGTACTGTCCGGTTAAACGGTGCCTTAACATCTGGTTGCACTTTAAAAAACAAAAACTCAGCGCTGACACTGAGTATGACTTCAAGACTATTCATAGGGCTGATTGTGAGTAGCGTCGTGTGAGAGTAAACGGATCGCGATGGGTTATTAAGGTTGGTGGCACACGCTCAAGTAAATATGGGTAATTGCTTGGCAACAGCTAACAAAAAATGACTAAATCAATCTGCAATTAAAAGGCCAAACAGATGGTGCTGGTAAATACCAGTTGAACGTGGCTCAACACACCCGCCCGACCCGTTCGAAACAGTGCGATACAAAGCGATAATGGGCGTTTCACGTCTCGTTATAACCGAAGAGAAACGCCCATCGTCAAAACTAAAAAATTCAAAATCTGATCAAATTCAATTGATAGTTTTGAATGGAGCCCCAGTTATATAAAACCGACTGTTATTCACAAACAACCCGAGGTTGAAAAGAAGTGTACCGTTGGCCAATTTCCCTGCGCATGCGCACCACTAGCGGCAAATTCTAGTGCGTCTTCAGAGATATCCTGCTCAACAATTTCATCCAGTTCAGTGTTCATTGTTAACTCCTAATTAAAATCGCCACAACCAAGTGGATGTGGGTTAGTTGTTACTAAAAGCAACCTATTCTTAAAATTTAAGTGAGTTTTAGGTTCGCGTGACCATTTAATTGCTCTCATCGAGTGCTGTCAACACAAATTCAGCATTGCCTACGTATTGGGCAGTAACGGCTGTGTTCGATGGCTTGTCCACAAAAGCTAGATGACCCAGTAATCAACCTCGGGTTGAGGAAGTAAGGTTTCGGAAAGACGCGATGGTTTCTAACTGATTAGGTGTTGTTGGTGGTTTTCTTTTGCGTTTCGATCTTGCGTTGCATAATGCGGGAATCCATAATAGTCTCTAGGTCAACAACTGGGGCGAATGATGAGTTCTACGGCCGTTCTTCAGCAGGAAAATGAACTTCAAATAACACCTTTTTCTCCTATCGGGGCTGAGGTAAAAGGTATTCGGCTTTCCGACCCACTCTCCGAGCCAACACGGGCGAGACTGAGAAAAGCATTCACGGACCATTCGGTGCTGGCTTTTCGTGACCAATGGCTCGATGCGCCTCAAATGATGGCGGCCGTCCAGATATTTGGTGAGATCTTCCCCCAGCACAATGCGAAATTTTCGATTCCTGACCATCCCTTAGTGCACTACATATCGAATGCAGACACCCTTGAAAACGGCAAGCGTTATATTCCTGGCGAAGGCTATCACACGGACCATTCCAACGCTGCTGCGCCACCCATGGCGACCGTTCTCAGTGCAGTAAAACTACCTTCTGTGGGGGGCGATACCCAGTTTGTCGACATGGTCCAAGCCTATCAAGACTTGCCGGATGAAATCAAGCAGCGCATTTTAGGGCGACGCGCCATCCACGTCTACCAGAGCAGCCACAGCGCTCGAAGGCTGCCTCAACTCTCAGAAGGGCGACGCGCATCGGTACCCGATGCGGTATTGCAGCCCTTGGTTCTGCGGCATCCCAATAGCGGTCATTTGGCGCTATATATCAATCCCATTCGCATAGAAGGAATTCTTGGCATGGACGATAAAGAGGCTTTGCCCTTGCTAGACCAATTGCTCGAACACGCGACACAGGAGAAATATCAATACCGACATGTGTGGAAAGGTGGTGACTTTGTCATGTGGGATAACCGCAGTTTGATGCACAAAGCGAACGGAGACTACGACATGAACGAAGAACGGTATTTGTATCGTTTGATGCTCAAAGGTGTGCCACTGGAAGGCGCAAATGGCTGAGAATAACGCTGCGCGGGCAAGCCACCTACTGACCCATCGATTCACCACACACGGAAATCTGCAGCCCATTGTGCAGAGTTCGCCAGAGATCGAGCGGGCACGATTGTTTGAAGTTCAGGGAGAAACGCCTGCTTGGCTGGTTTGTTATGAATCGCGAAAACCGTTTGATGTGTTTGACTCGCTGGGATGGACGGGAAACGCGCTAAACATGGAAGGCATGGCGTTTGAACTCCTGAGGGATGTCAGTAATGAAGGGCACACCCAAAACGAAACGCGTTGGTTGTACGTAGTCCATACCGATGTTCCAGACGATGTCGCTGCCGAGTACACCGACTGGTATGACCGGGAACATCTACCGCGACTGGTGCGCGTTCCAGGGGTGGTTCGAGCACGCCGCTACGTCGCATGCGATGCTTCCCCTCGCTTTTTCACGGCATACGATCTAGCCAATCGTCATGCGTTTACCAGTCCCGAAGGGTTGGAAGCTCGAAAAACGCCTTGGACGGAAAAGATGCGAAATCTGTTCAGCAATACCCGGCGTTTTACTGGTCGACTGATCGTCGATGAAGTCTGGCGTGGCCCTTGACACAGGAAAGCCCTTTCCTAGCGAGCCACCGCTACGCGATAGACTTCGAATAAAAAAAGAATTTATTGCACTTCATAGAATACAAAGGTCAATTTCTTGTAAGCGCATCAATGCATTAAATCTAAATCTCGTTGGGTGGGCGGTTTGCTAGCCTTCGCTTGCAAAGCGCCTCCTGAAGGTATTCATGGAATATTTCTGCGGCGGGACGAAGAACCGAGCCGTGTTTGCGTAGAAGCCCGAGACATCTGGAAATTGTCGGATTCTTCAGCGCAAGGCCAACGACGGTTGGGTGGTTGATCGGTAAAGCGGCGCGTGGCACGGCAGCAATGCCTAAACCAGCTTCCACCATACCAAGCAAGGTTCCAATATGGCTAACCTCAAAAGCGTAGTTGGGTTTTTTGCCGATTTTGCTCATGACGTCATCTAGAAGTTGGCGATTACCACTGCTGCGAGCAACAGAGATGAGCTGCTCATTTTGTATGTGTGACCAATTGACGACGCGTCGTTTGGACAACGGGTGATCACGGCGCATCGCAATGACAAACGGATCATCGTGAATACCTTCGAATTCAATTTCTGGCATCAGTGTATTCATGAAACCAATGCCAAAGTCAGACTCCCCTGTTAAGACACTCTGCAACGTTTGATTCATCGATTCATCAATGACGCGTATGCGTATAGATGGATATTTGAATGAGAAGTTTCTGATCACGTTGGGTAAAAAATACAAGGCAGCGGAGGGCACACATGCCACTGTGACGCGAGCGACTCGAGTGACCGCGATATCGGAAATTCCTAAAATGGCAGACTCAAGATCATCAATGGCTGATCTTGCCCGCTCAAGAAAAATACGCCCCACGCTTGTCAGTTCTACTTTGCGGGTCGTGCGTATGAACAGTTTTATGCCGATTATTGATTCAAGCTTTTCTATCCTCCTGCTCAGTGCAGGTGGTGATATGTGAATGTGATCTGCCGCCGCACGAAAACTGCCCCTCTCTGCGATCGCAATAAAAGCTTGAAGTTGCTGTAAATCAAAATTGATGTGTTTCATGCACTAATCGTATCAAAAATTGCACTTTATTGTTGTAAAGGATTCCAGCATGATTCAAATACTAAACAAAAAATAAAAGGCTAGGCATGAATCAGCATACAAGGATGCTTCCCTGCGTATTGATGCGCGCAGGCACTTCAAGGGGACCATTTTTTTTAAAAGAGTGGCTGCCTGATGACCTGGCACTGAGAAATCGTTTGTTAATAGGCGCAATCGGTGCGTCAGATTCTTTGCAGCTAGATGGGCTAGGAGGAAATAGCAGCCTAAATAGTAAGGTTGCGATTGTTTCTAGGTCAGTATTACCAGACTGTGATTTGGATTATTTGTTTGTTCAGGTAGGCGTGGGAGTTAAAACGGTTGATACCCTGCCTAACTGCGGCAATATGTTGGCAGGAGTGGCGCCCTTTGCCATCGAGCAGGGGTTAATTGCCGCTTTGCTGGATACAACCACAGTGCGAATACATAACGTCAATACAGGGGCAAAAATTGACGCAACGGTACAAACGCCAAATGGACGTGTCAGTTACGAGGGTGATGCTCGTATTGACGGGGTCAATGGAACGGCCGCACCTATTTTTCTGAATTTTTTAGAAGCGTGGGGTGCTGTGACCGGAAAACTGTTTCCGACAGGAAAGCGAATTGAGCAAGTTGATGGCGTTGATGCGACCTGCATTGATGCAGCAATGCCCCTGATGATTGTTCAAGCACGGTCACTTGGCCTGACAGGGCGGGAATCCCCTGCTGAGTTGGATGCAAATACCGATCTGCTTATCAAGATAGAGAAAATGCGTTTGCAAGCAGGGGTGAGAATGGGAATTGGTGACGTCAGAGACAGCGTTGTGCCCAAACCTGTTCTTGTCAGTGAGGGCGATGACGTCAACACAATCGTTTCACGCTATTTCACGCCCCACAAATGTCATGCCTCTCACGCTGTTACTGGCGCAATTGGTGTCGCGACCGCTTTCGCCCTTCCTGATACGGTTGCCTCAGGCGTTCATCGGTCGTCAGGAAATCATCTTATTTCTGTTGCTCATCCACAGGGGAAAATTGACTTGGGTATCGAGTTGGTTGGCCAAGGGGAGGAGGCAGTCGTGCAAAAAGCAGCGGTTGTGCGTACAGCTCGAAAAATCATGCAAGGCGAACTCCATTTGCCTGAATACATCTATGAGTAGCCAGATACTCAGGTTTCCTCCCTTCAAAAGGATGTTGTTCAGCTGCAAATCATATGCTTTGTGAAAACGATATTCAGTTACGAACCTGCAAAAGTGTTAACCGATCGTATTTTCATTGAACCCTGTGAAGGGAAGGGCTTAGACAGCATTGCTGGCGGCATTCCTCAAAACATCCATTTCGATATCAGCGTGCCAAATCCGAAGTTAGCAACAAGCGTCAGCGTTTGGTGTGGCAGGATATTTCGTTCATGGCATGGTCCACTGGATTGGGGTAGACTAAGTTAATCTCGAAATTTAGACTCTCTATTAAGTTAAGATGTTCAAAAAACGTTGGTGTGGTTGCAACCAAAAAACGCCAGATACGCAGTGCTATTTTCATGGTTAAGGCGGTGACACCATGGATTCGTTTTACGAAAGCAGTGCCGTTTTTTACTGACAATTGCTGCCTTGGTGACAAAACACGAATTTAAAAGCAAAGGCCGTGATCCTCTCAATGACAATTAGTTTTTTGCAGTGGAGTTTCGATGACGACTGTTCAGCATTGCATATTGGGCAAAGGTGCCAAGGTATTTTCCATCGGATCCGATGACACGGTTGAAAACGCGCTCACCATGATGAGAGACAACCGTATTCGCTCAGTGATGGTGATCGATATGGGAAAATTGGTGGGTATTCTTTCCCAAGGTGACTGTGCCATAAAAGTACTGTTGCCCGGCAAGAGCGCAGCATCTACTTCGGTTGCTTCGGTGATGACCAAAAATCCCCTGACCGTGTCTTATGACAACACGCTCGAAGAGTGCATGGCCATCATGGACCTCAAGCGCATACGGCATTTACCAGTTTTGCATAATGGTCAAGTCACTGGTCTGATTTCAATCGGTGACATTGTTAAAAACATGATGTCGGACCAAGACAGTCAAATCAAGTTTCTCGAAACCTACATCCGTGGCCACGGGGTTTGAAAATCAGGATACTTGAGTCGTGTTTCCGCTGGGCTGGCGCCAACATACGCTGATGTTGGGTTGTCGTTTATTGTTTTGTTCCCAAAACTGACCTTCCTAAGGTCAGGATTCAGCATTAATTAGCACAATACATAGACGAAATTTTTTTCATATCGCTTTCATGAAACAACATGATAAAAACATTGCGCGAACGCACGGGTTTCCATAAATTTAGTGGTGTTGCAAACGAATAATTTCGATACATGTCTTAAATAGGTGTGCGACAACACCTCAACCTTGGCATGATCAAGGCTCAGCTCAAAGCCATAGCACCAAAATAAAGCGCGGCGGTGACTCCGTCTTTGGCATCGCTTAGGGATGACTCAGGTTATCGGAGCATGCGCATGGCTGGATAT
>ERZ888423.108-NODE-108-length-83219-cov-18.284306_pt1 | contig 83219 bp, 73 predicted proteins | sample MGYA00520523_ERZ888423 | MGnify/ENA primary metagenome ERZ888423 (study PRJEB32303, sample SAMEA104408611) | aquatic metagenome | biome: Brackish water; feature: Pelagic; material: water | place: Baltic Sea | collected 2014-06-08T10:24:00 | depth 30,27 m ... | reverse complement strand
TGTTTGAACTAATTGTCCAAGTATAAGTTGTTCCACTTGGTACAATATTTCCACTGCCATTTGCTGGTGTTACTGAAAAGGCAGCTCCCGAACAAATAGGTGTTGGGGTTACACTCGCAATTACAGGTTTTGGATTAACTATAATTGTTCTCGTTATTGGAGTAGTATCAATATCTGCACCTAATTGTATTTGAGAAATCAATAAAACAATATTAGTTGTTGAATTAGGAACAGTAATAGTTCCAGTACCTAAAGCATCTAATAATATAGTCTGATTAGAGCCTCCATCAATTGAATAGGTTACAGTAGTATTTGCAGAGCCTACTATATTAAAAACAGCATCAGCACCTGAACAAATTTCATTATTTGAAATACTTGTAATAAATGGATATGGAGGTGTAGTAACTTCAACTGTTGCAGGTAAATTTAATGGAGCATCGCAACCGGGTATATTTACTAAATACTCTATTCCATCTAAATAAACACTCCCGTTAAGTTGAGTAATTGTAATTATATCTGTTGTGCTACCCATTGTAAATTGGATGCGTTGCAATTCGTCAATATTTCCAGAATTAAAAATCAATGTAGAGACTCCATCGGAAATCCTCACACTCCCATTATTATTATTTTTAGCTATACTAACAGTAATTATGGATCCAGCGGGTAATACATTTGCTAATCGAAGTATAACTAATGAATTGGCATTATTAATTGTGGAACAGTTTGCTGTACTTGCCACTGAAGCTGCAGGAGATATAGGTCCAACAGCATTAGCGGAATTTAATCCACCTGTTGAAACAATTACATTTGCAGGAGTTGGTATTAATTGAGTAATTAAAGTAGCAGTAACAGTTGTATTTACCGTTAAATTAGGTATCGTTAAAGTTGCGTTTCCTGACCCGTCTAAAGTAATTTGCTGATTAACGCCACTATTATTTACGTTGTATGTTACCACTGCATTAGGTGTACCACCAGTAAAAAAATAAGTACCATTTTGACCAACAAAAACGGAAAGTGGATTTGCGGTGTTTGACGTCATTGAAACTCCTGGTTCTACATCTATACAAACTTCTTGTGTGTATGTACAACCAAAATTATCAACAGCATTATATGTAAAACAATTATTACCAGTTGTTGTAGGTGTTACTGTTATAGTTTGTCCTGAAGTACTAACAATACTAGGATCAGGTGACCAAAATGTATTTACTATTGTTGGAGTAAATGAATAATCTGTTGGAATAATCGAATTATCAAAATTTATACTCCATGAAAATATATACCCATTATCTACACCTAGGTTGTCAGTTACAATTATTGACCAATTGCCATTTAATTGACTACCAATTAAGTTAGAGAAAGGTTGAACAGGCATATAATCTCCGGCTACAATTGAATCATCATTTGGAGTACCGCATTGAGAAGTAGCACCATTAACTAAAAAAGTAGTTGCTGCAGGAGTAAAACAATAGGTTCTACCAGTACCTGGACCAGCAGCCTCATCAGCAGCACCAAAACCATCAATAGGACATCCAAGATAGGTTCCAAAACCACCACCACCGGTTCCATTAAATGCTTTTAGTATAATTGATTGACCATTTGGACTAACTAATCTAAGCTCTAAATCTCCCAAATATGAATGCTCCATATCTATGCATACAGATGTAATTTGATTAGCATTTGTAATTGTGCTTCCAAAAGGAAAACAATCTACGGGAACAGAAGTTTGATATGATACACCGCTGCCATCGGGTAAGAAGGTAGTGCCACTAACTGGAGGAGCACATTCTCTAATAAACTCAACTGGGTTCACAACTCCGGTTATTGTTGTAGTTTGCCCTAAACAAATTTCATCGTCTGCAGCTTGAGTACCTGTGAAATCAGGCGTAGTTGAAACAAAAACCTTTTGATCTAATCTATTATTATTCCTACATCCATTTGCATCGGTAATCACAAGATTTACAATATAAATACCTGAATTTGCAAAAGTATGTGAAACACTTTGACCAGATGCTGTAGTTCCATCATCAAAATTCCATTCATAAGTTGCTCCTGATCCGCTTGTCGCAAATGTTCCGCTTCCATTAAATTGTACAGAATCGCCTTGACAAATTCGAATCGTGTTCTGAGATCCCGCTACGGGAACAGTACTGTTTAATACTGAAATTATCGATGGGCAAGGTGGTCCACAAACTATCGTAGCATCCCATCCTGCAGCATTTTGTGTGCCGTTTGATACAAAAGAAAATGTCAAACATCCAGAAACTGATGTCGCAGTGTATGATGAAATAACATTTGTTCCAAAATAAGTCCCAACCACAGTTGCCGCAGTTGTATCTCCATCATGAATAGTTAACGCATCTCCAACACTACTAACTAAGTTAAATGAGTTAAAATATACAGTGACTACATCACCCGTATTATCAGGACAAATTGTCCAAGTTCTATTTTCATTATTAGAATAGTTTCCTGTAGCACCTCCAGAATCATAAAAATGATCTCCAGCACAATAATCTGGGTTTGTGGTAGATGTTGAATGTATAGTTGACCAAGGACCCACATCAGTTCCTGCAGCACAAATAGCTCTAACATAAAAATCGTAAGCCGTTTGAGAAGTTAAACCTGTGTAAGTATGAGTGGTTGGATTTGTAGAAATTTGACCTGTCATCGCAGCAGTTGGAGCTGGAGAACCTGCAGGCACGGCAATTACTTCCCATTGAGTAGCAGAGGTAGAATTGTTTGTCCAAGTAACGGTTACACTAGTAGAAGATATTGCATTTGAAGTAATATTTGTTGGTTTTCTACACGTTGGATACGGTTGACATAAAATATTAGATGTCCATCCTGGATTATTTATAGAAGTATCTGAAACAAATCTAAAGGTTAAACAACCTGTAGTTCCAGTTGCCTCGAAAGGACCTGGAATTGTATTACCCCAAAAGGCCCCAGGTAGAACAACTGTACCATTTCCAGGTCCATTACCACTAGAAATTTGAGGCGAAGCCGTTGAATCTCCATCATAAACATATAATTTATCCCAATTTGCTTCTGTGTCGAAAGAAGAAAAAGTAACAGTCACATATTCCCCCGGGTTTGGAGGACAAATAGTTACAATTCGATCCTCACCATTGGGGTAATTTCCTGTTGGACCTCCTTGATCAACAAAATTTCCTCCACAAACAGGTGGCATTTCAGTTGTTGTAAAAGTACGTTTGACTGACCACGGACTTGGATTATCAGTATCACAAATAGTTCTAACATAAAAATCATAACTTGTTAATGGAGTCAAGGGTGGTGAGGGTGTCAAATTATAACCATTAGTAGTTACAGGAACGATAGTGCCAGATCCCGGAACAAATCCAGCAGGACCATATTCAATTTCCCATGGTCCACCAGTATTAGGGCTAGTCCATGATAACATGGCTGAAGTTGCAAGCGGTGTTGAAGTCAAGTTTGTTGGCACTAAACATTGCTGATCAACTTTTACATTATCTAATAACCATCTATCCCCAATACCGTTAGTTACCTCCATCACAAAGGCAAAGTAAACTGGCTGACCGGCGTAAGCATTTAAAGGTATAAAAAATTGCTGAAAAGGTAAATTTCGAATTTCCAACTCAGTATATCTTCCTATTTCTGTGGTAAATGATGCTCTAGCTTGATTAGTAGTAGATATCAAAACTCTATATATAGACCCTTGCTCTCCACTTGAACCAGAGCGGGAATAAAATCGAATTTGTCCATTGGTAGGAACGGTAACTTGAGGAGTAATCAACCAATCTTCAGCAAGACCTGTTGCGCCATTTTCTCTGTTAACCATAGCTGAAAATGTTCCTTGATGAACCCATCCAAATCCAGATAAATTTGTTCTTGTCCAAGATTCAACAGTTCCTACACCATTATTATCAACTACCCAACCTGTTGGTGGGAATGAAGCTCCTTCAAATCCTTCTGGAAATTGTGCATAAACTAGTAGGGAAAAGAATGACATGAAAAAAAGTAATAGTTTTTTCATTATTTTAATGTAAATTTAAGGTTTGATTAATATTCAAAGTTAACAATTTATCTTATTTACAAAACATCTATCGATGAAATATATTAAATATTCGATAAAGTGTTTATTTTAAGGTAATATATTTTGTGTATTTTTGTAAAAACTTACTAAAAAGATAATTTTGAGAGAAAATTCAAAAATATATTTTGCTTCCGACCAACATTTTGGTGCACCAACTTCAGAAATTAGTTTTCCTAGAGAACAAAAATTTGTAGCTTGGTTAGACGAGGTTAAAAAAGACGCTGATGCCATTTTTTTACTAGGCGATTTATTTGATTTTTGGTTCGAATATAAAACCGTTGTTCCTAAAGGTTTTGTTCGAGTTTTAGGAAAATTAGCTGAAATAAGAGACGCTGGGATTCCTATTTATTTTTTTGTTGGAAATCACGATTTATGGATGGGCGATTATTTTGAAAAAGAACTCAATATTCCTGTTTATCACGATAATAAGGAATTTACCTTTAACGGAAAAACCTTTTTAATAGGTCACGGTGACGGAAAAGGTCCTGGCGATAAGGGTTATAAACGCATGAAAAAACTATTTACCTATCCATTTTCAAAATGGTTGTTTCGTTGGTTGCATCCTGATATTGGTGTGAAATTAGCGCAATATTTATCGGTTAAAAACAAACTTATTTCTGGCGCGGAAGACGTGAAATTTTTAGGGGAAGAAAATGAATGGTTGGTTCAATATTGCAAACGTAAATTAGAAACAAAGCATTATGACTTTTTTGTTTTTGGACACCGCCATTTACCTATGGAAATTACTTTAAACGAGCAGTCAAAATACATCAACTTAGGAGATTGGATAGGCTATTTTACCTATGGTGTTTTTGATGGCGAAACATTTGAATTAAAAAAATACGAATAAAAAGTGCTATTGAAAACGAATTTGCGTTAGGGATGGAAGCGGCATCCTCCGATAAACAAAAACAAAAATTTATTTGTAGTTTTTGCTAATCGGAGATATAGCGTACAGCCCGACCCTTGTGGTAACGCCCAAAAAATTACTTTTCTATTTGTAAATCTCTGAATTTTGGTGAAGCCACTGCGGTGGTTCCTGCTACGAATAACGTCATTATACCTCCAAAAACTACAGCGTTTACAACTCCAAATAATTTAGAAGTGAGTCCGCTTTCAAAGGCTCCTAATTCATTGGAAGAACCCACAAAAATGGAATTTACGGATGAAACTCTTCCGCGCATATCATCGGGCGTATAAATTTGAAGAATTGTAGAACGAATAACTACTGAAAATCCATCGGTAACTCCACTTAAAAATAAAGCAATTACCGAAATCCAAAAGTTTTGGGATAATCCAAAAACGATAATACAAATTCCAAATCCGAAAACGGCTAATAGTAATTTTTTACCCGTATTTTTTTCGATAGAAAACATCGTAGAAGCCAGCATAGTTAGTAATCCACCAATGGCTGGTGCGGCTCTTAAAATTCCGAAACCTTCTGAACCTACTTGTAAAATATCTTGTGCAAAAATGGGTAATAAAGCTACTGCACCACCAAATAAAACCGCAAACATATCTAACGAAAGTGCGCTTAAAATAATTTTATTTTGAAATACAAATCTAATTCCGGCCTTTAAACTTTCTGAAATGGGTTCGCCAATTTTTTTATTTAAAATAGGTTTTTTACTAATTTGCAACAACATAAAAATTCCTAAAAAAATAGAAATTGTTACGAAAATCATAGAGTTGAAAACGCCAATTCCGCCAATTAAAAATCCAGCTAAAGCAGGTCCAATTACGGCAGAAACTTGCCAAGATGAACTGCTCCAAGTAGCCGCGTTTGTAAATTGTGTTTTTGGAACAATTAATCCTAACAAACTAAAAACAGATGGAATGATAAATGCACGAATGATTCCGCCTAAAAAAACCAAGGCATAAATGGCATATAAAAAAGGTTGTTTTCCAATGGTTTTAGCGGTTTCAGGATGAACCAAATAACAAAATAAAATACTGATTGTTGCCGTTCCTGCAAAACACTTGAGCAACATATTTCTTTTTTCAGATTGGTCTACAATGTGCCCAGCAAACAGCGCCATAACTATAGCCGGAATTACTTCCATAAGCCCAATTAATCCTAATGACCAAGGGTCTTTGGTAATTCGGTATACTTCCCATTCTATTAAGACAAATTGCATTGACCAAGCCAACACAATGGCTAATCGCATAAGTATAAACCAACGAAATTCTGGGATTCGTAATGCTGAAAATGGATCTTTTTTTGTCATATTTTTTTCCGCAAAGACGAGAAGATTCTCGCAAATGTCGCAAAGATTTTATTATTTAATATTTATTTTACATTTAATTGGTTCTTACATCGCGCAATTGCAATTGTAAACTAACCGTTCCGTTCCATTCGTTTTCTTCTAAAACATAAACGGCTTCAAACGGATTTCTGTTTTTTACAACATCTATTTTATCTCCAAGACCAAAACCAATCGCGTTGAAATTTGGCGAATTATTTTGTTTCACGAAGGCTTTTAAATGTTCGGCATCGTTACCCAATGTTTTAGCATAACCCGAATCGATTATGTTTTTCGACAAAAAAACTGGTGTCATATTTTCTGGTCCGAAGGGTTCAAATTGTTTTAGAATGCGCATAAATTTTTCATCAAGATCCGAAAAATTCATTTCTAAATCTACTGAGATTTCAGGAATTAATAAATCGGGATGAATGGTTTTTTTAACTTCATTTTCAAACGCTGCTTTGAATTTTTCGTAATTTTCTTCTTTCAACGTCATTCCTGCGGCATACATATGACCACCGAATTGTTCCAAATGTTCGGCACACGCTTCTAACGCATTATAGACATCAAAATCTTTTACGGAACGTGCCGAAGCGGCTAATTTTTCACCACTTTTTGTAAAAACAATCGTGGGGCGATAGTACTTTTCAACCAATCGTGAAGCCACAATTCCGATAACGCCTTTGTGCCAATTTTCTTGATATACAACCGTTGAAAATCGGTTTTGCTCGTTATTTTCTTCGATTTGAAATAACGCTTCTTTAGTAATTTGTTTGTCTAATTCTTTTCTGTCCGAATTATGTTGCTCAATTTCAGATGCAAATTGTTCCGCTTGTTCTAAATTGTATTCGGTTAATAGTGCTACGGCTTCGTTTCCGTGTTTCACTCTTCCGGCAGCATTAATTCTTGGTGCTACGATAAAAACCACGTCGGTAATGGTTAAGACTTTTTTCTTTACATTTTGAATTAAGGCTTTAATTCCTGGACGCGGATTGGTGTTTATCACTTCCAAACCAAATTTGGCTAACACTCGGTTTTCACCCGTAATTGGAACAATATCAGCTGCAATGGCTGTGGCAACCAAATCTAAATAAGGAAGTAAATCTTCAATAGTTTGATTTCTGTTTTCGGCTAACGCTTGAATCAATTTAAACCCTACTCCACAACCACATAATTCGTCATACGGATAATTGCAATCAGTACGTTTTGGGTCTAAAACCGCAATGGCATCAGGTAAAAAATCGCCAGGTCGGTGATGGTCGCAAATGATGAAATCGATGTTTTTTGCTTTCGCATAATTCACGTGATCGATGGACTTAATACCGCAATCCAAAGCTATAATTAAAGACATGTCATTGTCTTCGGCATAATCAATTCCGAGATAGGAAATGCCGTAACCTTCGTTATATCGGTCTGGAATATACGTCGCCACATTGGGATAAAAACTTCGTAAATAACTTGAAACTAATGAAACAGCGGTTGTTCCATCGACATCATAATCGCCAAAAACTAAAATATTTTCATTGTTTGCAATGGCTTTTTCGATACGAGAAACGGCTTTGTCCATATCTTTCATTAGATACGGATTGTGTAAGTCTTCTAAAGTAGGACGGAAAAATGTTTTGGCTTGTTCAAAGGTTTCTATTCCTCTTTGAATTAATAAAGTAGCGATGATTTCATCGACTTGAAGGGCGTTTTGTAAGGCTTGTACTTTTTCTTTTTCTGGCTTTGATTTTAGATTCCAACGCATAGTTTGTGATGAATTAAAAATTATGAATTACGATTTTTGGCTTATAATATTGAATGACAAAGTTATAAAAAAATTCTTAATTGTCATTTCGACGTAAGGAGAAACTACATTGTAATTTATAACTGCTAACTAAAAACTAATGACTGAACACTATTTTTTTCCCCCAACACAAACCACGATTTCCCCTTTTGCCGGTTTTGCTTCAAAGTGTTTTAAAACTTCTTCGGCAGTTCCACGAATGGTTTCTTCGTGTAATTTTGAAATTTCTCTGGAAACAGAAATGGGTCTATCCGCACCAAAATACTGAATAAATTCGGTTAATGTTTTGTTTAATTTATGTGGAGAAACGTATAAAATCATAGTTCTGGTTTCTTCGGCTAAAACCAAATAACGCGTTTGTCTGCCTTTTTTATCGGGTAAAAAACCTTCGAAAACGAATTTATCATTCGGCAAACCACTATTTACCAAAGCGGGTACAAAAGCGGTTGCTCCTGGCAAACAATCTACTTCAATTCCGTTTTCTACACAAGCGCGTGTTAATAAAAATCCGGGATCAGAAATGGCTGGCGTTCCTGCATCGGAAATTAAAGCAATCGTTTCGCCCCCTTTTATTCGAGCAATTACATTTTCTACCGTTTTATGTTCGTTATGCATATGGTGACTGTGCATGTGCGTAGTAATTTCAAAATGCTTTAGTAATTTTCCGCTAGTACGAGTGTCTTCGGCTAAAATTAAATCGGCTTCTTTTAGCACACGAATGGCACGAAACGTCATATCGTCTAAATTGCCAATTGGCGTAGGAACTATATATAATTTACTCATTTAAAACAATTTAAAACACGAATTTCACGAATTAGCACAAATTATTTATCGTGTTAATTTGTCTAATCTGTGTTCATTTATTTAAATTTATTTTCTACAATTTCTATGAAACGCGCTTCATATTCTTCGTTTCCTTGCCAATTATTGTAATCGGGTTTTACAAAATCATGAATAAAACTTTCAGCTTCTTCAAAATTATCAAAGGTATTTAATTGGGAAAGTACTCTATTGAAATCTTCGGCATTACCTCCAAATAATTTTTTTTCAAAAGCAATACGATCATTTAACCCAATGTTGATGCCTTTACTTAATTTATCATTTAAAGACGTTGTTTTGTCCTCTTTTTGTTTCTTTTCAGATGGTTTTTCAACTTTATCTTCAACAATTGAAGTTGGCTCAATTTCGGAACCAATTTCAGGCGATACAGCTTCAAAAGTAGCTTCATTTGCCTTTTCTACAGCAACCGGAACATCATCTACCTTTACAAAATCAAGTTCTTGATAATCGTGAACTAACATGTCTTCAAACGAAATTTGTTTGGCAACTGTTTCTTTTTGTTTGGAAATAGGGTTTGGTGTTTCTTCTAGCTTTTGTTCTGTTGCAATTGTTTCTTCTTCGCCCTCGCTATCTTCTTCAATCAATTCAGTAACCATTATTTTTTCTTCAATAATTGGATCAGAAATTGTTTCTTCTACAATAGGAGTTGTCGCTTGTATATTGGCTTCTGTTTCTTCTTGAATTGGAATTGAAAAAATTTCTGTTGGTTTTCCTTCCAACATTTCTTCAAAAACAGCTTCAGGAATTTCGTTTTTTACTAATTCGAAATTTTCTTCATAAAAGCGTAAAATCGTCAATTGATCATACAAATTTTTTGCTTCTTGTTGCAATTGAAGGGTATCAGAATGATTTTTTAACTTTAGAATTCGGTGCGCAATACTGATTAATTCAGCGGAAATTCTTTTCTTCATAACTTTATTAGATGGAATTGAATATATCGATACTTTTTTAATATTTTTGTTTTGCTTACAAATGTAGCAGAAAATAATTTTTTAACGTACGAAAGATACAAAATGTTTCTCGAAAATACAGTAAATCAACAAGAACAATTTGGTTGGATCGAAGTAATTTGTGGTTCTATGTTTTCTGGTAAAACAGAAGAGTTGATTCGCAGATTAAAACGCGCTCAGTTTGCCAAACAAAAAGTGGAAATCTTTAAACCGGCTGTAGACACGCGTTATGACAATGAAATGGTGGTGTCGCACAACAAAAATGAGATTCGCTCTACTCCTGTTCCTGTGGCCGAAAATATTCGGATTTTAGCACAAGGTTGCGATGTTGTAGGCATTGACGAAGCTCAGTTTTTTGATGAAGAAATTGTGGCGGTTTGTAATGATTTAGCCAATTCGGGCATTCGAGTAATCGTTGCCGGATTAGATATGGATTTTAAAGGAAACCCATTCGGACCGATGCCAGCGCTTATGGCAACAGCCGAATACGTTACAAAAGTACACGCTGTTTGTACCAGAACTGGAAATTTAGCACATTACAGCTTTAGAAAGTCTGATGACAAAAGACTCGTTATGCTTGGCGAAACTGAAGAATACGAACCTTTGAGCCGTGCCGCTTATTTTAAAGCCATAAGAGAAAACATGGAAGTAAAAGATGTTGAAATTTTAAACAAGCAAAAAGAAGATAATCAATAATTTGAATCTCAATATCAACCATATTATTTCGTTTTGCAAAGGCGTTTTTCGCGGAAATTTGACTGAATTTACTGTAAGTCATATTTCGATTGATAGCCGTTCGTTGCAAAACGGAAATAACACCTTGTTTTTTGCCATAAAAGGGCAAAATCATGATGCACATTTGTATTTGGATGAGTTGATTGCAAAAGGTGTTCGTTATTTTGTGGTCGAATCTATTCCGGAACATTTATCCGAAAAAGCAAATTTTATTATCGTTGAAAATTCGTTGAAAGCGTTACAAGAAACTGCGATTGGTTATCGAAAACAATTCGATTTTCCGTTTGTGGGAATAACGGGAAGTAATGGAAAAACAATCGTGAAAGAATGGTTGAATTTCTTGTTGAGTCCGAATCATTTGATTGTTCGAAATCCGAAAAGTTATAATTCTCAAGTGGGTGTTGCTTTATCTATTATAGGCATTGAAGGTAATTATGATTTAGGCATTTTTGAGGCCGGAATTTCGTTACCCAATGAAATGTTGCATTTAGAAAATATTATTCAACCTAAATTCGGAATTTTAACAACTATTGGTTCGGCACATGATGAAGGATTTCCAAATCGTGAAGAAAAAATAAAAGAAAAAATCAAACTTTTCGAAAATTGTACGGATATTTTCTTGGAAAAAAATGACAAAATAGAAACGTTACTTCCTAAAAATAGCAACAAACACACTTGGAGTTTTTCGGATGAAAATGCGCAACTTTTTGTTTCGAAGAAAAATTTTAAAGACTCAACCGAATTAACCTTTAAAAACAAAGACAATACCTTTAGTGTAAATAGTCCGTTTACTGATGAAAATTCGATTGTAAATGTGATTACTTGTGTAAATTTCATGCTTTTTTTAGGCGAAGAAATTGCCTTTATCCAAAATCGAGTTGCCGAGTTATACCCAGTTGAATTAAGACTTCAAGCTAAAAAAGGCATCAATAATTGTATGGTAATTGATGATAGTTATTCGGTCGATTATCCATCATTAAAAATTGCATTGGATTTCTTAGAACAGCAAAAATTACATAATAAAAAAACGATTATTTTATCGGATATTTTTTCAGATGGAATAGTGATTGAAACACTTTATGATCAAGTAAAACAATTGCTTTCCAAAAATAAAATTGAGCGTATAATTACCATTGGCGAAACCATAGGAAAACAACTTAACGATTTGCCTAATGTGATTTCGTTTGCTACAACTCAAGAATTTTTACAACAATTTAATCTTCAATCGTTTCAAAATGAAACTATTCTAGTGAAAGGTGCGCGAGGATTCAATTTTCATGAAATTGTGGTGGTGTTAGAAGAAAAAAATCACGAAACCATATTAGAAATCAACCTCGATGCAATTAGTCACAACTTGAATTTCTATAAATCCAAATTAAAACCAGAAACTAAAATTATGGTTATGGTTAAAGCGTTTGGTTATGGAAATGGTGGTTATGAAATTGCTAAATTGCTTGAACATCATAAAGTAGATTATTTAGGTGTGGCTTTTGCCGATGAAGGAATCGAATTGCGAAAAGCTGGAATTTCGACTCCAATTATGGTTTTAAATCCAGAAAATAGTAGCTTTAGAGCGATGATTGCTTATAATTTAGAACCCGAAATTTATTCGATTACAGGTTTACAAGCCTTTTTAAAAATAGCCCAAGAACAAAATATCTCAAATTATCCGATTCATATTAAATTAGATACCGGAATGCATCGATTAGGATTTGAAGCGCATTCAATTTCCGAATTGTGTTCATTACTAAAAAACAACAATTTTGTTAAGGTGAAAAGTGTATTTTCGCATTTAGCGGCAAGTGATGATTTGCAATTTGATGATTTTACGCAACTGCAATTTCAACGATTTGATGCGATGTTTGAAGAAATAGAAAAAATAGTAGCTTCAAAACCAATTCGTCATATTTTAAATACTTCTGGGATTTTCAATTATGCCGATAAACAAATGGAAATGGTACGATTAGGAATTGGTTTATATGGCATTGGAAATTCAGAACAAGAATTACAAAGCTTGGAAAATGTAAGCACTTTAAAAACCATCATTTCACAAATTAGAGCTGTTTTACCCGATGAAAGCATTGGTTACAGCCGAAGATTTCGAGTAACACAAAAAATGAAAGTGGCCACTATTCCTGTTGGATATGCCGATGGCATCAGAAGAGCTTGGTGTAATGAAAAAGGTTTTGTAACCATCAATAATCAAAAAGCAACTATTTTGGGTTCAATTTGTATGGACATGATGATGGTTGATGTTTCTAAAATTAATTGCTCTGAAGGCGATGAAGTTATCGTTTTTGGCACAAATCCAAAAATTACTGAAATTGCAACTGCAACTGGCACAATCTCTTATGAAATTTTAACGGGTATTTCACAACGGGTAAAACGAATTTTTTATAAAAATTAAACGGCCATTTTATATTTTGTATCTTCGTAAAACTAAAAAATTAATCTAAAATCCCTAATTATGTTAAAAGAATTCAAAGCTTTTGCCATGCGAGGCAATGTTGTAGATTTAGCCATTGGTGTTGTTATTGGCGCCGCTTTTGGAAAAATTGTTAGCTCATTTATAGAAGATGTAATTACACCTTTATTATTAAAACCTGCTTTAGAAGCTGCTAACCTATCAAAAATTGAAGAGTTAACTGCTTTTGGAGGTGTAAAATATGGAATGTTTATTTCGGCAGTAATTAATTTTGTAATTGTAGCCTTTGTGCTATTTTTAATTATAAAAGGGATAAATGCTGCTAAGAAAAAAGAGGCTCCTGCGCCAGAAACTCCTGCTGGACCAACTCAAGAACAACTATTAGTTGAAATTAGAGATTTATTAAAAAAACAAAGCAAAAATATTTCTTAATTGAAGTGTTTTTTTATTTGAAACTGCTTTAATTCTATTAAATCTCGGTTTCATAGTTAAAACTTTGTTGTTATTTACTCTGTAAACAAAATTTCTTTACTATTTTTACGACTTAAATACAGTTTTATGGCATCATCATTTGAAAATTACAACAAACGAAGATTAATTTCATCTTATTTTTCAGTCGTTTTAAGTATCTTTTTGGTATTATTTCTATTGGGAACTTTAGGATTATTTGTAATTAACTCAAAAAAAATATCAGATGATTTTAAAGAGAATATTCCGATGACCGTTTTCTTTAATAATGAAGCAAACGATAGTATTCTAAATTTATTTGATGTTGAATTGAAAAATGCAAAATTTATAAAAGATTATGCCTTTGTTCACAAAGACAGTGCCGCTAAAAACAACGTTGATATTGTAGGAAAAGATTTTATGGAGTTTTTAGGATTTAATCCGCTTCAAAATTCTTTTGACATTCACTTAAAAGGTGATTATGTAAATGGAGAGAGCATCAAAAAAATTGAACGAACTTTTCGGAAAAATGAAATGGTTACCGAAATTATTTACGACAAACAGTTGGTTGATTTAGTAAATAATAATGTAAAAGAAATAAGTTTTTGGATCTTGATTGTTAGTAGTGTTTTAACCGTTGTCGCTATGTTGTTAATTAATAGTTCCTTGCGTCTTTCGGTATATTCGCACCGTTTTACTATAAAAACCATGCAAATGGTGGGTGCAACAAAATCTTTTATTAGAAAACCATTCATTTGGACCAGTATTAAATTAGGATTGATAGGTTCAGCATTGGCAATTATCGGATTAATTGGGGTTGTCGTTTATGTTGATGGTTTATTTCCAAGTTTAGGCATTGCTAAAGATTATACTTCTATTGGAATTGTAATATTTGGTGTATTAATTATTGGAACAATCATTACTTCAATCAGCACCTATTTTGCTACACAACGTTTTTTAAATTTAAAAACAGACGACCTTTATTAGTGTTCAGTCAATTTAAAAAAATATAAAAATGGAAAACAACAATAAACCTGAGTTTCTTTTTGATAAAGTAAATTATAAAATTCTATTAGTTGGATTAGCTGTTATTGCCCTTGGATTCATTTTAATGAGTGGTGGTAGAAGTGAAGATCCAAATGTTTTTAATGAAGAAATTTTTAGTTTTAGACGCATTCGATTAGCACCAGCCGTTGTGCTACTTGGATTTGGAATTACAATTTATTCGATATTAAAAAATCCAAAAAAACAGTAATTAGGAAAAAGGGATAAGTTATTAGAAAATTTCTATTGCCTATTACCTATTGCCTATTGCCTAATTTCTAAAACATGAATACATTCCAAGCTATTATCCTTGCCATTATTGAAGGAATAACCGAATTTCTTCCTGTTTCTTCAACAGGCCATATGATTATTGCGTCTTCTTTTTTTGGTATTGCTCGAGACGATTTTACAAAACTTTTTACGATAGTAATTCAATTAGGGACCATACTTTCGGTAATTGTCTTGTATTTTAAAAGTTTTTTTCAAACGCTTGATTTTTATTTCAAATTATTTGTTGCGTTTGTCCCTGCAGTAATTTTTGGATTATTATTGGGTGATTTTATTGATGGATTATTAGAAAATCCTATAACCGTTGCTATTTCATTAATTATTGGAGGCTTTTTATTATTAAAAGTAGACCAATGGTTTGGCGATGCTGAAGGAACCGAAATTTCGTATTTAACCGCTTTTAAAATTGGTTTGTTCCAATGCTTAGCGATGATTCCAGGTGTTTCAAGAAGTGGCGCTAGTATTGTGGGCGGAATGACCCAAAAATTATCAAGAACTACGGCTGCCGAATTTTCATTTTTCTTAGCGATTCCTACCATGTTAGGCGCTACGTTGAAAAAATCGTATGATTATTATAAAGCTGGATTTGTGCTTTCTGATGAACAAACTAATTTATTAATTATTGGAAATGTAGTTGGATTTATTGTAGCCTTAATCGCTATCAAATCATTTATTGGGTTTTTGACTAAACACGGATTTAAAATCTTTGGTTATTATCGAATTATTGCCGGAATTGCTATTTTATTGATTCATTTCTTCGTGCAAAAACTTACTGTAATCTAATGAATGCCGAAGAAATTTTAGACGGCAAAGTGCTGTTAATAGACAAACCTTTAACATGGTCATCTTTTCAAGCGGTGAATAAATTGAAGTACATTTTAAAACGAAAATACGATTTACCAAAGAAATTTAAAATAGGTCACGCCGGAACTTTAGATCCATTAGCAACCGGTTTGTTGATTATTTGCACCGGAAAATTCACTAAAAAAATTACCGAAATTCAAGCTCAAATTAAAGAATATACCGGAACTATTGTTTTAGGTGCTACTACTCCATCTTACGATTTAGAAACCGAAGTAGATGCTACTTTTCCAACTGCTCATATTACGAAAGCACTTATTTTAGAAACTACCCATAAATTTCTGGGTGAAATTGACCAAAAACCGCCTGTTTTTTCAGCGATTAAAAAAGATGGAAAACGATTGTATAAACATGCTCGTGCAGGTGAGGAAGTCGAAATTCAATCGAGAAAAACCACTATTTACGAATTTGAAATCACCAGAATTCAGTTACCAGAAGTCGATTTTAGAGTACAATGCAGCAAAGGAACTTATATTCGTTCTTTAGCTTATGATTTTGGATTGGCGTTACAATCGGGCGGACATTTATCGGTGCTTCGACGAACAAAAATTGGCGATTATTCAGTTGAAAATGCAATTTTACCGGATGATTTTGAGCAAACACTTCCCAATGAAAAATAAAACGTTATTTATAATAGTATTGGTTTTTCAATTTAGTTTTTCCCAAAATGTTAAACTAAAAACGGGCGATATTTTATTTCAATCGATGAACTGCGGCCCATTGTGTGAAGCCATAAACGAAGTAACCGAAGGCTATCAAGGAAAAGATTTCAGCCATTTAGGAATGGTTTACATCAAAAACGATTCGATATTTATCATTGAAGCAGCCGGAAAAGCGGTGAAAATCACAGCATATGAAACCTTCAAAACGTATACGAATGAACCTATGTATATTGGAAGACTAAAGAAAAAATATCGGAAATATATTCCTGAAGCCATTGAATTTGCATTGCAACAAGATGGTGTTCCTTATGATGATGCTTATGTCTACAACAATGGAAAATATTATTGTTCGGAATTAATTTATGACGCATTTCTGCATTCTTATAAAAAACCGTTGTTTGATTTATTTCCGATGACTTTTAAATCGCCTAAATCAAATGACTATTTTGAAGTTTGGGCTGCCTATTACAAAAAACTAAACTTGGAAATCCCAGAGGGTCAATTGGGTTGCAACCCTGGCGGAATTTCTACTTCTGATAAGTTGAGAATTATTGGAACTATTAAGTGATTTTGTTTCACAAAGTTTCTCAAAGTTAAACACGAAGTCCCACAAAGTTTTATAAAAATCTGTTTAAATCAGCATTGTGAAACATCTGTGTAATCCGCGTTCCATTTTTAACTTAAACGCGCTCCTGCATTTCCACAATTTCTTGCTGAATCGAAACTCCTTTATCGTGTAAATACCATTTCTGTAATTCAATTTTTGCCGTTTCGTCTACCACACCATGTGTCGCTTTGTAATCAATAATCAATTGTTTTGCATCATGAGGTCTTGGTCCCCAATCAGCAACAACTTCAAGCGATTCAGCATCTAAAACGATTAATTTAGGAATCGCCTTGCCTCCATTGGTTAAAAAATGTTGCATTAATTCATCGTTATCATCGCGCAAAGCAATTTTCAACTCTATTTTATCGGTTACTTCGGCCATTTTATGAATTACAGGTACAATTTGAGCGGCATCGCCACACCAACCTTCACTTAAAACCAACCAGATGTATTTTTTATCTAAATTTTGAAGTTTATTTATTATTTCAGGCAAAACAACAATTGTTTTTTCTAAACGATTCATTCGTGTTTCATTCAATTCAGAATAATGTAATAAATCATCCGATTGTTCATGACCCGTAGATTTACCTTGTGTAATTAAATGAGCAATATGTTTTCTATATTCGGCAAAAGAAAAACTATTTTGCAATGCTTTTTGAATGGTTTTTATCATCTTTTTAGCTTTATTTGACAAATTTAAGTCTATTTTTGGAATTTGAAAGTAAGAAATGTTACAAATGGAATACTCTTAATAATAGGTAATAACAAATTCGGAAAAGGCATTTGAAAAATTGTCTTTATAAATGTTACAACATTTTTTTTAGGAAAAAACGAATTAACTATATTTGCAAAACAAATCTATACAACAAAATGACTTGAGCTTGCGAGAGCATGACTCCTTTAAAATAAACAGTAATGAAGTACAAAAGAATTCTTCTAAAATTAAGTGGTGAAGCTTTAATGGGTGAAAGACAATATGGAATTGACCCACAACGATTAGCTGAGTATGCCGCCGAGATCAAACAAATTCACGATAAAGGAGTAGAAATTGCTATTGTTATTGGTGGTGGAAACATATTTAGAGGAGTTTCTGGAGCGAGTAATGGAATGGACAGAGTTCAGGGTGATTACATGGGAATGTTGGCAACCGTAATTAACGGAATGGCATTACAAGGTGCTCTTGAAGAAGCTGGAATGCAAACGCGATTACAAACCGCATTAAAAATAGAAGCCATTGCAGAGCCATATATCAAAAGAAAAGCAACTCGTCATTTAGAAAAAGGTAGAATTGTAATTTTTGGTGCCGGAACTGGAAATCCATATTTTACAACTGATACCGCAGCAGTTTTGAGAGGTATTGAAGTAAGTGCTGATGTAATTTTAAAAGGAACTCGTGTAGATGGTGTGTACACATCTGACCCAGAAAAAAATGCAGATGCGGTTAAATTTGATTATATTTCATTTGAAGACGTATTAGCAAAAGGATTGAACGTAATGGACACCACCGCTTTTACTTTGAGCCAAGAAAATAAGTTGCCTATTATTGTTTTTGATATGAATAAAGAAGGTAATTTATTAAAAGTGTGTAAAGGGGAAACGATAGGAACAACAGTAACAATATAATTTTGTTTCACGTTTCACGTTGTTATTGTTCTTAACTTGAAACCTGAAACCTTAAACCTGAAACAAAAAAATGACAGAAGAAATTAACTTTATTTTAGACAGTGCAAAAGAAGCTATGGTAGGTTCTGTTGCCCATTTAGAAAAAGAATTTTTAAATATTAGAGCCGGAAAAGCTTCTCCGCAAATGCTTGGCGGTGTTTTTGTAGATTATTATGGATCGCAAACAGCACTTTCGCAAGTAGCAAATATTAATGCCGCAGACGCTAGAACATTAACCGTTACCCCGTGGGAAAAAAACATGTTACATCCTATTGAAAAAGCAATTATGATTGCAAATTTAGGGTTAAACCCAATGAACAATGGAGACAACATCATTATTAATATTCCTGCCTTAACAGAAGAAAGACGACGTGACTTAGTAAAACAAGCTAAGGCAGAAGCTGAAGATGCAAAAATTGGAATCAGAAACCATAGAAAAGACGCTAATTCTGATATTAAAAAAGAAGAAAAAGAAGGAACCGCAGAAGATATTTGTAAAAAAGCGGAAGACGACGTGCAAAAATTAACCGATTCATTCATTAAGAAAATAGACGAAATTTTAGCCGATAAAGAAGCCGAAATCATGAAAGTATAAATTTAAATCCCGATTCACACTCGGGATTTTTTATTTTAAATATCTTTGTAACTACTTAAAAAACATACATGAACTATTTTTGGCTTTTTTTGTGTTTCATTTTTTCTTCTAATTTGATTTCGCAAACCAAAATCAAAGGGCAAGTTATTGATTTTGACAATGCCGTTCCTATTGCTTTTGCATCCGTAACTTATAACAACGAAACAATCACTTCGGACTGGGAAGGAAAATTTTATGTGTTACTTATTGATGAAAAACTACCCATTAAAATAAACAACAAAGGGTTTTATGAAAAAATAATATATGCCTCAAATAAAACATCCACTCTCACAATAAAGCTAGTAAATGATTTAAACACCAAAAAAAAGGAAATCTACTCAGAAATTGAAGTAAATAATATTATTAAAAAGGTCATTGAAAATAAAAAAAACAATGATCCTAGTAAAGCACTTTCAAGTTTTCAATACAAAAACTATGAATACCTGCAAGTAACCGCTAACCCTGATAGTATTTCTAGTAAAATTGACACTATTTTCAGAAAAAAATTATTTGGAAAACCACAAATAAAACTCGATTCGACTAATTATAAATTTAAAAAAGTTGTAGAAAAACAACATTTGTATCAAACCGAAAAAGTTACACTCATTCAATTCGCTAAGAATCAAACCAAGGAAACTATTTTAGCCACAAGAATGGCCGGTTTTGATCAACCAGTTTATGAATATTTAGGGCTAAAATTAGTATCTTATTCGGTATATGAAAATCCGTTTGAAATTATGGAAATTCCAGTTCAAAATCCCATTTCAAATTATGGCCGAAGATTATATACTTATAAATTAATCGATACGGTTTCCATTCAAGGTAGAAAAGCGTATCGAATTTATTTTCAACCAAAAAAATTAAATGCCAATAAACTAAGAGGTTTATTATATATAGATGCCGAAACATTTGCAATTTCAAAAGCCTATTATCGAATTTATGGTTTTGTAAACATCAATGCCACTTACACCTTTAATTACTTGTCTGAACATGGAATTTGGTTTCCAGAAAAACAATCATTTAAAGTCTTAAAAGGGAATAATTATGACGATATTACTATTTTAGGCGGTACCATAAAATTTAGTTCTTCGTTTGAAAACTTCGAACGTAAAAATGCAACTGATCAAGCTTATATACATATCGAATCAAAACCTTATGATGTCAAAATTAACCAACCGGTTTCAATATCAAAGCCAAGAGTTAAAATAGAAGTCCCATCGAGTAGTTTGAAAAAACCATCAGAATTTTGGAATGTTTTCACAAAAGACACCTTAGACAAACGAAAAATTAAAACTTATACAACAATAGACAGTTTGTCGCTTTCCGAAAGAATAGAACATAAAATTTTTCTTGGGAGAAAAATAATTAACGGATATTTTCCTGTTTCAATAATTGATATTGATCTGCGAAGCATCATAAAATATAATAATTTTGAAGGATTCCGATTTGGAATTGGTGGAATAACGAATAACAAACTTTCTGCAAAATATAAAATCGCATTTTATGGCGCTTATGGATTAAAAGATGAAAAAAGCAAGTTTGGCATTACGCCATCGTATCTAGTTCATGAAAAATCTGAAACATGGATAAGTGCGTCTTATTCTGATGATATTAATGAAATTGCGCAAACCAATTTTGCAACCGATTCTAGACGATTTAAAATTTATGACCCTCGCCCTTTTAATATTACAACCTTCTACAATAACAAATTGAGTTCTGTCTTTATTGAAAGTAAATTTTTACCAAAAACTTCTAGTTATTTCGCTCTGTCACAAAGTCAAATTACACCACTATTTGATTATACATTTATCAATAATGGAAAAACCTACAGCAATTATAATATTTCTTCCTTTCAAATAGGCTTTCAATGGAATCCGTTTAGTAATTACATGCAAACACCTGTTGGAAAAATTGAAATGGATAAACGCCATCCAAAATTTTCAATACAATACACCAAGACCTTACCAAAAATAGCAGAAAATGATTTCGATTTTTCTAAAATAGATTTCAAAACCTATTATGAATTGCCTTATTTATCGGGTCAAAAAAGTGCGGTGTTACTTCAAGCAGGAATTGCCATTGGCGATGTGCCAATTACTCATTTGTACAGCATTCAGCCTAACAACTTAAACCGAGATGCCATTCTACAACGAATAACTTTTGCTGGTAAAAATAGTTTTGAAACCATGTATTTTAATGAGTTTTTCTCAAATAAATATGCCTCTTTACAACTAAAACACACCTTTAATAAAATTAAATTAGGTTATAAAATTAATCCAGAAATTACGTTGGTAACCCGAATGGCTTTTGGTGGAAATAACAAAAACAACAAACATCTTGGCATTACCTATAATACCATGGAAAAAGGTTTCTTTGAAAGCGGAATCGAATGTAATAAATTGTTTAAAGGATTTGGTTTAGTAGCTTTTTATAGATACGGTCCTTATCAACTAGCCCGTTTTGAAGATAATATTGCTTTAAAAATTTCTTATTACCTAGATTTAGGTTTTTAAATTTAACTTAAATTTGGTATACTAAACTAATAAATTGACTTAGAATACGTACCTTTGCACCTTAATTTTTAAGAGATGTTAAAGTGGTTCAAAACCAATTTTTGGGATTTTATTGCCAGTAAAATTTTAAGAAACCGCGTTTTTTTATTATTTGCCATTTTTAGTTTTACTATTTTCATGAGTATTCAGTGGAAAAACATGCGTTTCACCTTCACTGAAGCAAACTTGTTGCCTGACAACCATGAAGTAAATTTACAATACAATTCTTTTTTGGATAAATTTGGAGAAGAAGGGAATTTAATTGTTCTTGGATTTAAAGATGATAATTTCTTCACCGAAAAAAACATTAAAGCTTGTGAGCAATTTGTTGCGCATATTAAGAAAGATAAAGCAGTTGAATTAACACTTTCAATTGAAAATTTAAAAGTTTTAAGCAAAGATACAGTTGCTCAAAAATTTAAATTAGTTCCCTTCATAAATAATGATAGTATTTCTAAAACATATCTAAAACAAAAAGAATCAGAGTTTTATAACAACTTACCTTTTTATGAAGGTATGTTATTTAATAAAGAAAGTGGAGCTGTACGTTTTGCAATTTATATGGATAAGAAAATTGTAAACACAAAAGCTCGTAAAGATTTTATTGAAAAATACTTAAGTCAAGAAAGAATTTCAAGCTTTGAAAATGAAACCGGTCTAGACTTACGAGTTTCAGGAATGCCTTATATAAGAACATTAAACGCTAAAAGCATTGTTGACGAAATTGGCCTTTTTGTAGGAGCTGCATTAGGTGTTACATCATTACTTTTTTTCTTTTTTTATCGTAGTATAAGAGCCACCATGATTTCAATGTTTGTTGTAATTGTTGGCGTAATGTGGTCATTTGGAACATTAGGTCTTTTGAATTATGAAATCACAGTTCTAACAGCAATAATTCCTCCCTTAATCATTGTAATTGGGATTCCTAATTGTATTTTTTTAATTAATAAATATCAACAAGAAATTAAGATTCATGGCAACAAAGCAAAATCTTTACAACGTGTAATCTCTAAAGTTGGAAACGCAACTTTACTTACTAATTTAACCACAGCTGCTGGATTTGGGACATTTATTTTTACAGATAGTAAACTGTTGAAAGAATTTGGAATAGTAGCTTCATTAAACATTGTATTCTTGTTTTTTTTATGCTTAATTATCATTCCAATAGCATATAGTTATATGCCTGCCCCAAAAGAAAAACACCTTGCTCATTTAGGTAAAAACTACATGGTTTCGTTTATTCGTTGGATAGAAAAAACCATTAGAAATTATAGAATTGCTGTTTTTTCAACTGCAATTGGTTTATTAATTTTTGGAATAATTGGAATTTATCAAATTAAAGTTTCAGGCAGTATTATTGAAGATATGCCGAAAAAAACTGGATTTTATACTGATATTTTATTTTTTGAAAAAGAATTCGATGGTGTTATGCCATTAGAAATTATAATTGACACCAAAAAACCAAAAGGAGCATTAAAATCGACTACTTTGAAACGTATTGAAGAACTTCAAGAGACCATTGAAGAGATTCCAGAATTATCAAAACCTGTATCCATTGTAAATTTGGTAAAATATTCAAAACAAGCATACTATAACGGAAATACTGATTTTTACGAATTACCATCTAAGCAAGAAGAGGCTTTTATTTTATCTTACATTAAAAATTCAACTCAAAAAGGTAATGAAAACATGCTTAAAAGTTATGTTGACAGCACTAAACAATATGCTCGTATTACAACCTTCATGAGAGATATTGGAACCGATAAAATGCAAAAAATTGAAGAACGTTTACAAGATAAAATCAATCATATTTTTCCAAAAGAACGCTATACAGTTTCAATAACTGGGAAAGCCTACGTTTTTGAAAAAGGAACTCATTATTTAATAGGAAATTTAGTCCAATCGCTACTTTTTGCAATAATTCTAATTTCTTTATTGATGGCATATATGTTTCGTTCATTCAAAATGATAATTATTTCATTATTGCCAAATATTTTGCCATTGGTTATGTCAGCAGGGCTAATGGGATTTCTAGGAATTCCAATCAAACCGTCTACAATTCTAGTATTTAGTATTGCTTTTGGAATTTCAGTAGATGATACTATTCACTTTTTAGCAAAATATAGACAAGAACTAAAAGTTAACAATTGGAAAATTAAAAGATCTGTTTACAATACAGTAAAAGAGGCAGGAATTAGTATGTTTTATACTTCTGTTGTGTTATTCTTTGGTTTTTCGGTGTTTACATTATCTAATTTTGGCGGAACAATTGCATTAGGCGGATTAGTAGCAACTACATTATTATTTGCAATGATCTCTAATCTTATTTTACTACCAACACTATTGCTTTCGCTAGATAAAACGATTGCAAATGAAGAAGAATTTGTAGAACCTACAATAAATATCTTAACCGATGAATTTTCAGATGAAGATTTTGAAGAAGAAAATTCAAACGAGAAATAGTATATTTGTATTTTAAAATTATAAATCGAAATGAAACATTCAAAAATCATAGACCTTTTAAACAGTTCGAAAACATTGCATGAAGTAACGGCAAAAGGTTGGGTTAGAACATTTAGAAATAATCAATTTATTGCGTTGAACGATGGTTCAACCCTTCATAATATTCAATGTGTTGTTGATTTTGAAAATACACCCGAAGAAACCTTAAAAAGAATAACCACTGGAGCAGCCGTATGCGTTACGGGTACATTAGCCGAAAGTCGCGGTGCAGGGCAAAAAGTAGAAATTCAGGTTACTAAATTAGAAATTTTAGGTGATAGTGATGCAGAAAAATTTCCGATGCAGCCTAAGAAACACTCTATAGAATTTTTAAGAGAAAATGCACATTTACGTGTGAGAACCAATACGTTTGGATCAGTGATGCGTGTGCGTTCTACCTTAGCCTTTGCGGTACACCAGTACTTTCAAGAAAAAGGATTTTTCTATGTAAATACTCCAATTATTACTGGTTCTGATGCAGAAGGTGCCGGAGAAATGTTTCAAGTAACTTCTTTGCCAATAGATGGTTCTGCCCCAAGAACAGAAGATGGAAAAATCAATTACAAAGAAGACTTCTTCGGAAAACAAACAAATTTAACGGTTTCAGGCCAATTAGAAGGTGAGACTTTTGCTATGGCATTAGGTCAAATTTATACTTTCGGACCTACGTTTCGTGCCGAAAATTCAAATACATCTCGTCACTTAGCCGAATTTTGGATGATTGAACCAGAAGTTGCTTTCAATGATTTGGCAGATAATATGGATTTAGCCGAAGATTTCATCAAATATGTTATCAAATATACCGTTGATAAATGTAGCGATGATTTGAAATTCTTAGAAAGTAGATTGTTAGAAGAAGAAAAAGTAAAACCACAAGCTGATAGAAGCGAAATGGCGCTTTTAGAAAAATTAAACTTTGTGTTGGATAACAACTTCAAACGAGTTTCTTATACTGAAGCCATCGATATTTTAAAAGATTCAACACCAAATAAAAAGAAAAAATTTCAATATATCATTAATGAATGGGGTGCTGATTTACAAAGTGAGCACGAACGCTTTTTAGTTGAAAAACACTTTAAATGTCCTGTAATTTTGTTTGATTATCCGGCAAAAATTAAAGCTTTTTACATGCGCCTAAACGATAACACAGAGCCTGGTAAAGAAACCGTTAGAGCAATGGATATCTTATTTCCAGGAATTGGTGAAATCGTGGGTGGATCACAAAGAGAAGAGCGTTACGATGTTTTAGTCGAAAAAATGAAAGCGTTAGGCATTGACGAAGAAGAACTTTGGTGGTATTTAGACACTAGACGATTTGGTTCGGCAGTACACTCAGGATTTGGATTAGGATTTGAACGTTTGGTTCTTTTTGTAACCGGAATGACAAACATTAGAGACGTAATTCCGTTTCCAAGAACACCTCAAAACGCAGAATTCTAAAAATATTTGGTTCAGGTTTTAAGTTTCAAGTTGGTTTTGTTATGAACAGCCCGAAACCTGAAACCTGAAACTTTAAACAAAAAACAATGTTAAAACACAGTTTACAGTTCAAATTATCACAAAAATTATCGCCTCAACAAATTCAGTTGATGAAGTTAATTCAATTGCCCACACAATCATTTGAGCAACGACTTCAAGAAGAATTGGTTGAAAATCCTGCTTTAGAAGAAAATACTAAAGAGGATGATTATGATTTAGATGATTATGAGGTAAACTCAAATGAGGATGACTATGACGACTTTGATGGCGATCATATCGATACTCAAGATATCAATATTGACGAATATTTAAGCAACGACGAAACACCCGATTATAAATACCAAACCAACAATTACAGCGATGACGACGATGATAAATCCTTGCCATTTGCCGCACCCGTTAGTTTTCATCAAGATTTAATTAATCAGCTAAACACCTTTATTTTAAGGGATGATGAACGTGATATTGCCGAATTTTTAGTAGGAAGCATTGACGATATGGGTTACATCAGAAGAACTACTCAAGATATTGTTGATGATCTAGCCTTTACACAAGGCATTTATACCGATGAAGCTAGTGTTGAACGCATTTTACATTTAGTCCAAGAACTAGAACCTGCAGGTGTGGGAGCACGCGATTTACAAGAATGCTTATTGTTACAATTAAAACACAAAACACCATCCGATTCTATCAACTTAGCAATTAATGTTATTGAACAACAATTTGATGCATTTAGTAAAAAACACTACGATAAATTATTGCAAAAATTTGATATTTCTCAACAACAATTACGTAAAGCAATTGATGAAATTGAAAAACTAAATCCAAAACCAGGAGGAAGTTTTGACGGAAATCAAAAAATGATAGAACACATTGTTCCCGATTTTACCATTCGAATGGTTGACGGCGAATTAGAATTATTGCTTAACGGAAGAAATGCTCCAGAATTACATGTTTCAAAGGATTACCAAGAAATGTTACAGAGCTATAAAGTTACCTCTGAAAAATCAAGTTCTCAAAAAGATGCCGTTCAGTTTATTAAACAAAAATTAGATTCGGCAAAATGGTTTATTGATGCCATCAAACAACGTCAAGAAACGTTATTTGTAACCATGAATGCTATTATGCATTATCAATATGAATACTTTTTAGAAGGAGAAGAATCCAAACTTCGACCAATGATTCTTAAAGACATTGCAGATATGGTTGGGTTAGATATTTCAACTGTTTCTCGTGTTGCTAATAGCAAGTATGTAGACACACCTTATGGCACAAAACTAATCAAAGAATTCTTTAGCGAATCCATGACAAATGATCAAGGCGAAGAGGTTTCAACCATCGAAATTAAAAATATTTTACAACAAGTAATTTCGGAGGAAGACAAGAAGAAACCTTTACCCGACGATCAATTGGCCGAAATTTTAAAAGAAAGAGGTTACCCAATTGCTCGAAGAACCATTGCAAAATACAGAGAACAATTAGATATTCCTGTAGCCCGATTGAGAAAAAAAATATAACATGGATTTCAAAAAATGTTTACCCATATTTTCTTATATTTTTCATCCTATTTTTGTTTCTTTATACGGAACGCTTTTTTTCTTTAGTGTAGCTAAAAGTTATTATTACAACCCTCAAATTTACATTACTTTACTTCAAGTTACCATTTTAACAGTGTTGTTGCCCTTATCCTTGTTTTTTTTAATGCGTTCGCTTGGAATGTTGCATTCGTTTACCGAAGCGAGCCTACCCGAGCGCCGTTTACCAATAACTATTCAAGCCGTTTTTCTATTTGTATTACTAAATGAAAGTATTTCAAGAGAAATTTTTACAGAGCTTTACTTTTTCTTCTTAGGAGGTTTAATAAGTGCGGTATTAGTTTTAGGTGCGGTTTTATTAAAATTCAAGGCAAGCATACACATGATAGGAATTAGTGCTTTAACGGCTTTTATTTATGGTTTAAGCAACTACTATAAACTGCCTTTTTCTTCTTATATAATTGGGATTTGTATTATTTGCATGGGATTCGTGGCATCGTCACGATTGTACAAAAAAGCCCATACACCTATAGAATTGCTTGCAGGAATGACAATTGGAATTATTCCTCAACTACTTTTATATAATTATTGGTTATAAAATATAAAATTTCAATCCAATATTCAGGGCCGAAATGTTGTTTTCTATAGCCGTTTTATTGTCATCAAAAATTGGATTTAACCCATAATAAATATAAGGATTCCATGTGTTAAAGCCAAAGGAAAGGTAAACACCATATTGAAATTTATTCAATACATTTTTAATGTTTTCAGTTCCATTTCCAGTAAGGCCAGATTCATAACTAAATTTACCACCTAATAAATAACTGGCTTTAAAACCTGCATGAATGCGCCAAAATTTATGACTTTCTGGAGTGGCATTACGCCAGCGAATTTCAATTGGCATTTCAAGGTAATGCAATTGAATATTACTTCTAACAACTTCTGCAGTTGTAGCAGTGGGAAGTGAAACTGCTTGTATATTAATATTTTGCTTTAAATTGTTGTATGCATATCCCAAACCTGGAGCTAAAGACCAATGTCTATTTTTAGAAATCGGAAAATCTCTTAAAAATCCAGCCGTAAATCCAGATGAAAAAGAAAACTGACTGAAATTGTCAGGTTTATTTTGTAATAAATTATAAGATACAGAAATGTAAAACTGATCTTCTCTGAATAAAGAATCGGCTACTTTAACTTCGGTTTGTGCAAAACCTAGTGTTGTTATAAAAAGTAAAAGGCAGTAAAGTTTATTCATTTATTGTTATTAAAAATGAAATTAAGCAGAGAGGAAGGGATTCGAACCCTCGATACAGTTACCCATATACAAACTTTCCAGGCTTGCTCCTTCAACCACTCGGACACCTCTCTAAAATCTATGTAAAATAAGGAAAAAAAATAATGTAATAAAAATTTAAAACCAATTTTTACAACATTTCGCCACGAATAGCAGTTTCAAATCGTTTTTTAAATTCAGAAGAAGGAACCTTTTGTCCCAATAAAAACATCAATTTTGTAATTGCGGCTTCTGTAGTAATATCTTCTCCTGAAATAACACCAATATTTTTTAATTGTGTGCTGGTTTCATAATTCCCCATTGCCACACTTCCGCCGCTGCATTGTGTTACATTAATAATATGAATGCCTTTTTTAATGGCTTTTGACAATGCTTCTACAAACCACTTTTCGGTTGGTGCATTGCCCGAACCATAGGTCTCTAGAACAATTCCTTTTAAATTTGGAATCGCAAAAAAAGAAGTTAATACTTTTTCATTCATCCCTGGAAAAAGTTTTAAAATAGCCACGTTATCATCAAAAACAGAATGAACTTGAAGATTTTTATTTGAATTGGCATTTAAAACTAAATCGGTATTCACTTTTAAATGCACGCCCGATTCGGCAAGTTCTGGAAAATTAGGCGAAGTAAACGCATTAAAATGTTCGGCACTTATTTTTGTGGTTCGGTTTCCACGATATAATTTGTATTCAAAATACAAACACACTTCCTGAATAACGGGTTTTTTGTCTTTTTGCAACGAAGCCACTTGAATAGCCGTGATTAAATTTTCCTTGGCATCGGTTCGTAAATCACCAATAGGTAATTGCGATCCCGTAAAAATAACCGGTTTAGCTAAATTTTCAAGCATAAAACTTAAGGCCGAAGCACTGTAAGACATCGTATCAGAGCCATGTAGCACAACAAAACCATCAAATTTTGAATAATTTTCTTCGATAATATTGGCTATTTTTTGCCAACTCGAAATATTCATATTTGACGAATCGATGGGTGTTTCAAATGATATGGTTTCGATTTCGCAATCTAAAAGTTGTACTTCAGGAATTCGATTAAGCAATTCTTTAAAGTCAAAAGCTTTTAATGCTCCTGATTTAAAATCCTTTACCATACCAATGGTTCCACCGGTATAGATCAGTACTATTTTTGCTTTAGGCGATATCATTGGTGTATTTTAGTTTATTTACAACTGGATTGGCATACATGGCTAAAAATCCTGCCTTCATGGTTTCGTTTTCAGCATCAATTCGCATTTCTAATCTTCGCTCAAATAATTGTCGCTCTTTATCGTCATACAGATGTGCAAATCTTGAAGTAGTATTTAAAATATCATAAGCGATAAAATTTGTTGGCCATAATTTATACGATTTTAAAATAGAATCGTCAATCACTTGAGCTAAAGCTTGTATTTGCTTATTATTATTATCGTTTTCGATCTTTATTTTTTCATATTCATTTTCAAGAATATCACCCACATGAATATGAATGCGTTTTTTTTGACCAATAATTCCGCTTAAAAGCGTTATAAAATCTTCGTTTTTTTCTTTGATATATTCTTCGTCTTTTGAAATTGCTAATAACTGCGGCATTTTCAAAGCATCAGTAGGATCATATTCATACGAAATTGAAACGGGTACAATTTTTATTTTTTTTAAAAAATCCATACAATTTTGTTCATCAGAAGCCATTGCAATCATTTTCAATACCCCTTGATGGGTTGCATCGTTGCCGTCTTTTGTTCTTCCTTCGCGTTGAGCAATCCAAACCGAACGATTTTCTTTTGACAATAAATGATACATATATTCTGCCATCAATTTTGAACTTTGTAATAATTCTCTTGGCGATAACCCGCGTTGCACTAAAAAATTACGATTCAATCTTGATAATTTCAACAAGAATTCTTTCTGAACTAAATTGTCTCCAATAGCAGAAGACGTCATAACTAATCCATGATCAAATAACGAAACATTGAGTAAAGACGTGTCTAAAATAATATCTCGGTGATTGGATATAAATAAGTAGGGAGTGTTAGGTTCTAATTTTTCAAAACCTGAAGTAGTTAATCCTTCCGAACTTTTTTCTAATATGCGTTGAATGGATTGGTACACAAAATTAATTTGAAAATCTCGAATTGAGTGCGTTCTACTCAATTGGTCTTTCCATATTGTTTCCTCAATTTCTGGAAATGTAAAATCCATCATCGCCTTCATCATAGGATGATGCAATAACGATTTTAAAGCAGTATTTACTTCAGAATCGTAAAACGGACGAATAGAATCGAATTTTGTCATGCTTATTTTGAAAACAATGTACAAATGAACAAAAATTTTATGACTTGACCTTTAATTTTGGATTAAATTCCGAAAATTTGTTTCGAATTTTCAGTGGTAATTGCTGCAATTTCTTCTACTGAAACTTGGTAAATTTCGGCCAATTTTTGAGCAATTATAAGGGTATAGCTGCTTTCATTTCGCTTTCCGCGATAAGGCACTGGTGCTAAATAAGGCGAATCGGTTTCTAGTACAATATTTTTTAAATCGATTTCATGTAAAAACTGATCAATTTTTCCGTTTTTAAATGTGGCTACTCCTCCTATTCCAAGCTTCATTCCTAACGACATCGCTCTTTGGGCTTGACCCAAATCACCGGTAAAACAATGAAATATTCCGAATAAATCAGTCGCTTTTTCACTTTCTAAAACCTCGAAAACTTCGTCAAACGCATCCCGACAATGAATGTTAATTCCTAATTGATGCTTTTTTGCCAATTGAATTTGGTGCTTGAAAGCCAGTTGCTGTTCTTTCAAAAACGTTTTATCCCAAAACAAATCAATCCCAATTTCGCCCACCGCATAAAATTTCTTAGAAGCTAATTCGCGCTCCACATGTGCCAACTCTTCCAAATAATTTTCCTTGACATAGGTAGGATGTAATCCCATCATTAGAAAGACATTTTTGGGATATTGCTTTTCTAATTCATACATTTTCGGAGTATAATTAGAATCTATTGAAGGAACAAAAAAACGAGAAACGCCAGAATTGAAGGCTCTTTGCATCATTTCGTTTCTATCTTCGTCAAATTCTTCTGAATATAAATGTGTGTGGGTATCGGTTAAGTTCAAGGTTTCAGGTTTAAAGTTTCAAGTTTGTTGTTTGTTGTTTGTTGTTTGTTATGCAAAGGTATATTCTGAAATCTAAAATCGTTACTCATAAATCATAATTTTTAGTTTATTTTTGAAGTATGGAAGATTTGCAAGACTTTTTAAAAGGTAAAAAATATAAAAAGATCCCGTTTAAGGTTTTAAAAACCCAACATTTATTAATCAAAGGTAAAATAAATGGTGTTAAGGGTAACTTTATTTTGGATACTGGAGCCAGTAATAGTTGTGTGGGATTTGAGAGTATTGAACGCTTTTTTTTAAATGCTCAATTTTCGGAAACTAAAGCAGCAGGAGCAGGTGCTACAGGCATGGAAACGCAATTGGCTAAAAACAACGAAATGCTATTGGGAAGGTGGAAAAACAATAAACTTCACTTGATTATTTTTGATATGTCTCATGTAAATGAAGCATTAATTCAGTATAAAATAAAGCCTGTTGATGGCATTATTGGTGCCGATGTGTTGCTAAAAGGAAAAGCGATTATTGATTATAGTAATCATTGTTTGTATTTGAAGTAATTTAAACGCAAAGACGCTGAAGATTTACGCAAAGTTTGCAAAGAAAAAATCCCAAACTCGAAAGAATTTGGGATTTTTGATATGTAAACCTACAAGGTTTTGTAAACCTTGCAGGATGTTTAACTTATTATAATTCTAATGCTTTTATCATATTACCGCCCATTAATAGTTCTGCTGGGTTTTCTAATGCTTCTTTTACCGCTACTAAGAATCCTACAGACTCACGTCCGTCAATGATTCTGTGATCGTATGATAAAGCAACATACATTACTGGAGCAATAACAATTTGACCGTTTTTAACGATGGCTCTTTCTACCACATTGTGCATTCCTAAAATTCCTGATTGAGGCGGATTGATAATTGGTGTAGATAACATACTTCCGAAAACACCACCATTTGAAATGGTGAAAGTTCCACCGGTCATTTCGTCAACAGTAATTTGTCCGTCACGTGCTCTTATCGCTAATCTTTTGATTTCCGCTTCTACTCCTCTAAATGATAAAGTTTCGGCATTTCTCATTACCGGAACCATTAATCCTTTTGGACCAGAAACCGCCACCGAAATATCACAAAAATCAAATGAAATTTTCTCTTGACCATCGATCATCGAGTTTACATCTGGATATAATTGTAATGCACGAGTTACTGCTTTAGTAAAGAACGACATAAAGCCTAATCCTAAACCATGTTTTGCTTTAAACTCTTCTTTGTATTGATCACGTAAAGCATAAATAGCCGTCATGTCTACTTCATTGAAAGTAGTTAACATGGCTGTTTCGTTTTTAGCAGCTACTAAACGCTCTGCTACTTTTCTGCGCAACATTGATAATTTTGTTCTTTCTGAACCACGGTTTCCTCCTGTTGGAGTTCCCATTGATGGTACTGCATTTACAGCATCATCTTTAGTGATTCTTCCGTCTTTACCTGTTCCTACTATTTCTGAAGGCTCGATATTTTTTTCTTCTAATATTTTTTTTGCTGCTGGAGAGGGTGCTTGCGTTGCATACGTTTTTTCCGCTACTGGAGCTGCCTTTGGCGCCTCTGCTTTTGGAGCTTCAACCACTTTTGCTTCTTCTTTTGCTGGGGCTGCTCCACCATCTGGTTTAGCTGCACCTGTATCGATTAAACAAACTACTGCACCTACTGCTACTGCATCGCCTTCTTCTGCTTTTAATGTAATGATTCCGCTTGCTTCAGCAGGTAATTCTAATGTAGCTTTATCTGAATCAACCTCAGCAATCGCTTGGTCTTTTTCTACATAATCACCATCTTTTACTAACCATGTAGCAATTTCTACTTCTTTAATTGATTCCCCTGGAGAAGGAACTTTCATTTCTAAAATCATATTCTTTTTATTTTAAAAAGTTTACCCTTTGACAAGCTCAGGGCGATAATTGAGTTGTTTTTTATTGAAATAATGTTTTATCAAACACCATGGCAATGGCATTTTTTTGACGTTTTTTAGAACGTTCATAACTTCCTGCTGCCGGTGCACTGTATGCCTTTGGCGATGCTAAACGTAATTTTACTAAATCAAAATTCATCAACATATACCCATAAGCTCCCATATTTTTAGGCTCCTCTTGTGCCCAAACATAATCATCAACATTTGGATACGTGTCGATAATTGCTTTGATTTGATCTACTGCTAATGGAAATAATTGCTCTAGTCGAACTACTGCAACATCATTTCTGCCTAATTCTTCACGTTGCGCAATAATGTCAAAATATACTTTACCTGTACAGAATACCAATGTTTTGATGGATTTTTTATCCGTTACTTTTGGATCATCTATTACTTCTTGAAATTGGCCGTTTGCTAAATCGTCCATTGAAGATACTACATCTGGATGACGTAATAAACTTTTTGGAGAAAATACTACCAATGGCTTACGGAATTCTGTTTTTAACTGTCTTCTCATTAAATGGAAGAAGTTAGCTGGCGAAGTTACATCGGCAATATACATGTTATGTTTTGCACACATTTGTAAAAAACGCTCCATACGTGCAGATGAATGCTCTGCTCCTTGGTTTTCATACCCGTGAGGCAACAACATCACCAATCCGTTTTGGTTATTCCACTTGTCTTCTCCTGCAGAAATGTATTGGTCAATCATAATTTGTGCTCCATTAGAGAAATCTCCAAACTGTGCTTCCCAAATTACTAGGGTTTTTGGTGATGCTAATGCATATCCATATTCAAACCCTAAAACGCCATATTCTGAAAGGTGTGAATTATAGATATAAAAGTTTCCTTTCTTATCTTTTATGTTGTCTAAAAGAATTACTTCTTCTTCTGAACCTTCTACTTTAACTACCGCATGACGGTGCGAAAATGTTCCGCGCTCCACGTCTTGCCCTGAAATACGAACATCAAATCCTTCCGAAATTAAAGACCCATAGGCTAATAATTCGCCCATTGCCCAATCTAAGGTATTGGTCTCCACCATATTTTTTCGATCGCCGATTAACTTCGTAATCTTGCTGATGAATTTTTTATCCGATGGAAGTTGGGTAATGGTTTTGGCAATCTCTGCAAGTTGTTTTTTATCGAATTTAGTATCGAATTTTTGAAGCATTACATCATCCGAAACTTGTTTGTAACCTTCCCACTCATTTTCCATGAACGGAGTAATTACGGTTAAGTCTTTTTTGCGAGAGGCTTCTAAATTTTCATCTAATTTTGCTTTGTAGGCCTCTTCTAATTCTTTTACAAAACCTGCCGAAATAACACTTTCTTGCATTAATTTTTCAGCATATAAATCTCTTGGATTTTTATGTTTTGAAATTAATTTATATAAAACAGGCTGTGTAAAACGAGGTTCGTCGCCTTCATTATGACCATATTTTCTGTATCCTAATAAATCGATAAAAACATCACTTCCAAACTCCATTCGGTAATCTAAAGCAAACAACATTGCATGAACTACTGCTTCTGCATCATCTGCGTTTACGTGTAAAACTGGCGATAGCGTTACTTTAGCCACATCCGTACAATATGTTGACGAACGTGCATCTAAATAATTGGTTGTAAACCCAACTTGGTTATTAATCACTAAGTGAATAGTTCCTCCTGTTTTGTAACCGTCTAATTTTGCCATTTGAATAATTTCATACACAATACCTTGACCGGCTACGGCAGCATCGCCGTGAACGGAAATAGGTAAAACTTTTGAAAAATCATTTGGATAATTTCTATCTTGTTTTGCTCTAGTAATTCCTTCAATAACAGCACCTACAGTTTCTAAATGCGAAGGATTTGGCGCTAAATTTAAATTGATTTTCTTGCCTGAATTGGTTACTCGATCAGAAGTTAATCCTAAGTGATATTTTACATCACCATCAAAGTTAGCATCTTCGTCATAGTCTTTCCCATCAAATTCAGAGAAGATATTTTGAGTATTTTTTCCAAAGATGTTAGCCAATACATTCAAACGACCTCTATGTGCCATTCCCATTACAAACTGCTCCACACCTTTATCAGCCGCAGCTTCCACTAAAGCGTCTAATGCAGGAATTACCGCTTCACAACCTTCTAAAGAGAAACGTTTTTGACCCACATATTTAGTGTGTAAGAAGTTTTCAAAAGAAACCGCTTCGTTTAATTTACTAAGAATATGCTTTTTCTTGTCAGATGAAAAATTAGGTAAATTATCATTGATGTCTAAACGATTTTTAATCCATTCTAATTTGTGTGGCTCGCGAATGTACATATACTCCACACCAATAGATTGGCAATATACGTTTTCCAAATGTTTGATAATATCAGCCAAAGTACAAGGCTTCATGTTGACTATTTTAGCCGCATCAAAAACCGTATTCAAATCGGCTTGAGATAAACCAAAATTTTCAAGTGCTAATGAAGGTCCGTGAACTCTTCTATCTCTTACTGGGTTTGTTTTTGTAAATAAATGACCGCGTGTTCTATACCCTTCAATTAGTTTAAGAACATTGAACTCTTTTTGCATTTTATCAGAAATTGCTCCTGAATCACCTGTTGCGGCATAGGCCACTTGTTGTGCTATTTCATCAGAACCATACCCCGATTGAGCAAAATCAAATCCTTGAAAAAAACTTCTCCAGCTTGGCTCAACGCTGTCTGGATTTTGTATATATTGTTCGTATAAATCGGCAAAGAAAGCCGTGTGTGCAGCATTTAAAAAGGAAAACCTATCCATATTATTTTGTCTGAAAGACTTATTAATTAAAATATTATGCAAAAGTAAAACATTTTGCAATAAATCTTCAAGGAATTTAATACTTTTATAACATTAATTTTTCGAAAATCGATTTATGAAAAAGAATTCTGTAATTAATTTAACATTTTTAGTAGTTATTGCATTTTTATTTGGTTTTAAATTTGAAATTTATGCACAAGAACCTAAAGAAATCAACACAAAAAGTGATTTTTTAGATCGTTTACAATTTGGTGGCGGATTAGGTTTAGGGGTTGGTAATGGATATGCCGATATTATGGTTGCACCAAGCGCAATTTACAACTTTAACAACTATGTATCAGCTGGTTTAGGTGTGCAGTACAACTATGTAAAACAACGCGATTTATACAAAGCGAATATGTATGGTGGCAGTGTAATTGCCTTATTTAATCCATTGGAAGAATTACAAATTTCGACCGAATTAGAACAACTAAGAGTAAATAGAACTTTTAATGATTCTTTTGGAAACAACTCTCAGGATTTTTGGAATACTGCTTTGTTTGTGGGTGCTGGATATCGCAATGAGAATATTACTTTTGGTGTGCGCTATAATGTTTTACACAAAGAAAGAGACAATATTTATGCAGAAGCATTTATGCCGTTTGTAAGAGTATTTTTCTAATACTTATTTCTAAACCACACTTTTTGCCATTCACGTTTTAAGACTAAAAACGCCACTTGTTCTGATAATTCTACTAAATCAGAACCATCTAATTTTTTAATTTGTTCTTCTGAAACGTCAATTATGTAGAGTAAATTTAGGTATTCGGCAAATTTGTATTGAATGAGTTTGTAGATTTTTTCTTGAACCAAATTCTTAAATTCAAACGGAAAAATACTTGTTGGCACATCTAAAGATTCATTGGCTAAAGCAAAATCTTTGTTTACTTGCTCGATCAATTTAAAGTACAACTGCTCTTCTTCGGCTTGCGAAATTAACGACTCAATAGTTGCTGGTGGGTTATACATTTTTATGATTTATGAATGATGATTAACGATTTTTGATTGTTGAAGTATTTTTGATTTTAAATCTGAAATCAGCATTCTTCAGTCTTCAATCTTATACGTTTCTTCCCATTAAATTTTCGCCAAAAGCTTTCAAAATGACTTTCTTTTCATTTTCAATATCCATTTTTTCTAAAGTTTCAAACGCTTTAAAAGTGTAGTTTTGAATGGCTATTTTTGTTGCTTCGCTAGCTCCTGATGCACTAAAAATAGCTTTTACTGATGCTATTTTGTCAGTGTTTTCTGATGACTGACTGGAAAACAAATGCAATAATTGTTGTTTATTTTCTTCTGTTGCAAATTCCATCGCTTTTAAATACAAATAGGTTTTTTTATTTTCAATAATATCGCCTCCTACTTGCTTTCCAAAAGTTTCTGGATTGCCAAAAGCATCTAAATAATCATCTTGCAATTGAAATGCGATGCCTAAATTTAATCCGAAATCATAAATTAAATTGGCATTGTCCTCAGAAGTTTCTGCAACAATTGCGCCCATTTTCATTGCAGCACCCACTAAAACCGCTGTTTTATATTCAATCATTTTCAAATATTCGGGAATCGTAACATCATTACGCATTTCAAAATCCACATCATATTGTTGTCCTTCGCAAACTTCAATTGCTGTTTTACTGAATAATTTTGCTAATTTTTGAAAGGTGATTGGTTCGTATTCTTCAAAAAATTGATAGGCTAAAATTAGCATCGCATCGCCGGATAAAATACCCGTATTTATATCCCATTTTTCATGAACGGTTTGATTGCCTCTTCGCAACGGAGCATCGTCCATAATATCATCATGAATCAAAGAAAAATTATGAAACACTTCTACCGCAGTTGCTGCTGGAATAGCTTTTTCGCAATCAACATTAAAAACTTCGCTAGCCATTAAAGTTAAAACCGGACGCATTCTTTTTCCGCCTAACGATAAAATATATTGAATAGGTTCATATAAATTTTTAGGCTCTTTGTTAGCCACAATTTGCGAAAAATGATGACTCATTTTTTCTTGATAATAGGATACTGAATGCATTCTTCTGATTTTTTTTGCTAAAATACTTCATTATTCTGAAATGAAACGAATTAATCAAGTGTTAAATTTTCGTAAAAACTACGGAAACTATTTTCGTGTTAAAAGTTTCCGTCATACATTTGCATCGAAATTAAACTGAAAAATGAAAGACCAAATTCTAATCAAAGCAACTGATATGTTTTTAACACTCGGGTTCAAGAGTGTTACCATGGATGAAATTGCAACAGAAATGGGTATTTCAAAAAAAACAATTTATAAATATTTTTCAAATAAAGAATTGTTAATTGAGGAGAGCACACAATTGGTTCACAAAGAAGTTATAGAAACCATTGAAAAAATTGTTGCTAAAAACTTCAACGCTATTGAAGAAAATTTTCAGATTCGAAGAATGTTTAAAGAAATGTTCAAGTATAGCGAAACTTCTCCAGTATATGAATTAAAAAGACACTATCCAGAAGTATATCAAAAAGTAGTAGGCTATCAAATTGAAATATGTGAAGGTTGTTTTCGAAATAATATTTTAAAAGGAATTTCCGAAGGGTTGTACCGAGAAAATATTGATGTAGAAAATTATGTAAAATTTTATTACACCTTAATATTTAGCATTAGCGAGAATACCGCCTTAGAGAGAGATGCAAACAACTTAGAACACAAAGCATTAGAATATCACACTCGTGCTATGGCAACGTTAGCCGGAATTATAGAATTAGAAAAACAATTACAGATTATAAATAATTAAATTTAAAACAATGAAGATTAAAATAACAGTATTTCTGTTTCTTTTGAGTGCCATTCAAGTTTTTTCGCAAACAGAAACTACAAGTTTTACGCTGAAACAAGCTATTGAACAAGCCCAAAAGAACAATTACAGCATAATAAACGCTAACAGAGATTTAGAACTTGCCAAGCAAAAAAAATGGGAAACCACTACAATGGGATTGCCTCAATTAAACGGTTCTGTAAATTATCAAAACACCTTTGAATTTACCAAACAAGGAGCCGCAGCAAATGCTTTTAATCCAATGGCAAATCCAAATGATATTGTTTTACTTGCCTTTGGAACAAAACATGTGGCAATTGGTAATTTAACGTTAAGTCAATTAATATTTGATGGTTCGTATTTAGTTGGTTTACAATCGGCAAAAACGTATTTAAAAATTTCTGAAAACGCTAAAGAAAAAACAAATCAAGAAATTAAAGAAATTGTCATTAACTCCTATGGAAATGTACTTTTAGCAGATGAAAGTATCTTAATTATCAATAAAAATAAATCGGTTTTAGAGAAAATCCTATCCGATACAAAAGAAATTTATAAAAACGGGTTAATTGAAGAAGAAACGATTGAACAACTTCAAATTACCTTAAATTCGGTTAATAATGCATTGGAAAATGTAACCAAACAAAGAGTTATTGCCTTAAATATGGTAAAATTATTGCTTGGAATTAATTTAGAGGAACCAATTGTTTTATCAGAAAAACTAAATGATTTAACTCAAAATAATATTGATTTACAACTTTTAATTTCTGAATTTAATGTAAACGAAAATATCGATTATAAAATTGGTAAAAACTTAGAAGAAAGCAAACAACTTTTAGTAAAATTAGAAAAAAGTAAAGGTTTGCCATCGTTAGGCGCACAAGTTAACTTTGGATACAATGCCTTTTCAAATGAATTTTCACTTATGAATGCGTCTCAAAAATGGAGTAATTTTTCAAATGTTGGTGTGGGATTAAATGTGCCAATTTTTAGTAGTGGTGGAAGAAACTCGCGCGTGCAACAAGCAAAAATTGATTTAGAAAAATCAAAAACCCAACTTACAGAAACGGAACAAAAATTAAAATTACAATATCAAAAAGCCAAAAGCGATTACGAATATAGTATTAATCAATACAACAACGCTCAGGCCAATTTAAAATTAGCAGAACGAATTGAAGCCAAACAACAAGTCAAATTCAAAGAAGGTTTGTCGTCAAGTTTTGACTTTGCTGAAGCTCAAAAACAATTGTATTCCGCACAACAAGAAGCATTACAAGCTATGTTGGAAATCATAAATAAAAAAGCAACTTTAGAAAAATTAGTTAACTAAAATAAATGAACTTAGATATGAAAAAAGTAGTACTTATTGCCACCAGTTTATTACTTATAGCTTGTGGAGAAAAATCAACAGATGATTTAATTAAAGATAAAAACATTACCGAATTAAAAAACAGAAAAGCAACCATTCAAGCAGAATTAGAAAAAATTGATGCGGCATTAGTAAATGGCAATAAAACACCAGAATCTGAAGCATTAGTTTCGGTAGTAACAATTAAAGATACTGTTTTTAATCACTATTTAGAAGTGCAAGGAAATGTAAATACGAAAGAAAACATCTTAGTTCAACCAGAATTCAGTGGAACTTTAACCACTTTAAATGTAAAAGCTGGACAACGTGTTGCAAAAGGGCAAATTCTTGGTAAAGTTGATGATGCCGGAATGAGTCAGCAATTAGCCAGTATTGAAAATCAATATGCGTTAGCAAAAACCACTTTTGAACGTCAAAAAAATCTTTGGGATAAAAAAATCGGTTCTGAAATTCAGTTTTTACAAGCGCAAGCTCAAATGATATCAGCACAAAAATCGGTGGCACAAATGAGAGCTCAAGTAGCAAAAACGGTCATTCGTGCACCTTTTTCAGGAACTATTGATGAGGTTTTCGTTGAAAGAGGACAAGTTGTCGCTCCAAGCCCACAAGGATTAATGCGTATTGTAAATTTATCTAATATGTATGTATCTACCACCGTTCCAGAAACGTATATTGGTAAATTGAAACCAGGAACCGAAGTTGATGTATTTTTAACATCATTAGGAAAAACCTATAAAGGTAAAGTGCGTCAAGTTGCTAATTTTATTAATCCAAGCAACAGAAGTTTCGGTATAGAAGTAAGCGTTCCTAATCCAGACAATTTATTACGCCCAAATCAGGTTGCTAAACTAAAAATCATTGATTACACAACAAACAACGCCATCGTAGTTCCTACAAACGTAGTACAAGAAGACGGAGAACATAATAAATTTGTTTTTATTGCAACTAATGTAAATGGAAAATCAGGTGTAGCCAAAAAAGTACTTGTAAAAGTTGGCAAATCTTCTAACAATGTTACTGAAATTTTAAGCGGCTTAGCTGCAAATGATGTAATTATTACCGAAGGTGTAAATAACATCGCTGACGGAATGAAGCTTAATTTCTAAAATATAATTGTTTCAAGTTTAAGGTTTCAAGTTGTTCTCAAAACGCTTAAACCTGAAACTTGAAACCTGAAACTAAAAATATGTCACATAAAAACAAAGAATTCGGAATATCGAGTTGGGCTGTAGACAATCGAGTTACAGTATATATCTTAACATTGCTTATTGTTATTACAGGTGTCATTGCCTATGTAACAATGCCACGTGAAGATTTCCCAGAAATTATCGAAAATAAAGTATACATTTCTTCTGTTTTCCCAGGAAATTCAGCTGAAGATGTCGAAAAATTAATTATTAAACCACTTGAAAAAGAAGTTAAAAACATTTCGGGAGTTGAGAAAATTACTTCGAATTCGTTTCAAGATTACGGAATGATTATTGTAGAATTTGCAGATAATGTTACCATTGAAGATGCAAAAACAAAAATTAAAGACAAAGTAGATGTTATAAAAGCAGATACCGATTGGCCTAACTTAGACAACGGAAGTAAAGTGGAGCCAAGTGTTTTCGAATTAAATATTTCGGAAGAAGTGCCCATTTTGAACATCAATCTAAAAGGAAATTACACGACACAACAACTTAAAAAATACGGAGAATTACTTCAAGATGATATTGAAGAAATCCCAGAAGTCAAAAAAGTTGATATTTTAGGTGTTGATGAAAAAGAAGTAGAAATTGCCGTTGATATTTTCAAAATGACGGCAGCTCAGGTTTCTTTTGACGAAATTCAAAATGCGGTGAAGTATGAAAATATGACGCTTTCGGGCGGAAATTTAATTTCGCAAGGTTCACGAAATAACATCCGAATTGTAGGTGAAATTAAAGATCCTAAAGAATTAGAAAACGTAATTGTAAAATCTTTTGGAGGAACAGTGTATCTAAAAGACATCGCCGTTGTTTCCTTTAAAGAAAAAGAAAAAACAACCTATGCTCGTGAAAAAGGGCAAGAAGTGGTAATGTTGAATGTAAAAAAACGTTCGAATCAAAATATGATTTCTGCGATTGAGCAAGTAAAAGAAAAATTAGAAAAAGCTAAAGAATCGTATTTGCCTTCTAACTTAACTATCGAACTTTCTAACGACCAATCTTCTCGTGTAGAGCATCAAGTAGACGAATTATCGAACCACATTATTTTCGGAATTGTATTGGTAATGATTGTCTTAATGTTTACGATGGGATTACGAAATTCATTGTTTGTAGGAGCAGCTATTCCGCTTTCAATGTTAATGGCGTTCACCATTTTATCGGCTTTCGGGTTAACCTTAAATACGATGGTGCTTTTCGGATTGGTAATGGGATTAGGAATGCTTGTGGATGACGGAATTGTAGTGGTCGATAACGTATTTGCCAATATGCAAAAAGGAATGGATAGAGTATCCGCTTCAAAAATTGGAATTGGCGAAATCGCTTGGCCTGTAATTTCTTCCACAGCTACTACTTTGATGGCGTTTTTACCATTTGCTTTATGGCCTGGAACGATGGGAAAATTTATGAAATATTTCCCGATAACCTTAACGGTTACACTTACGGCTTCGTTATTTGTAGCGATGGTAGTAAATGCAGCTATGACAGGTGGTTCAATGGATACTGAAGATAGAAATGTTTCGAATAAATCAGCCAAGTTATATACGATTATCTTTAGTGTGGTTGGAATTGTATTTGTGTTTTTAGGACATTTAACCGATTCTACTTTTGCAAAAGCAATTGGTCATTTAGCCATTATTTCCTTAGGTTTAATGTGGTTGTATAAAATTAAATTATACCAATGGACGCAAGATTTTCAGTATAACTTTTTCCCAAAAATGGAAAACAAGTATAAAAATTTCTTAGCTAAAATTTTAACTGGAAAAAGAGCTTGGTTGGCTTTAGCAACTATTATTGGAATGTTGTTTTTCTCGTTTATTTTATTAGGAATTTTCCCAAGAAAAGTATTGTTTTTCCCTGATAATATTCCAAATCAAGTCATTACATATATCGAATATCCGCAAGGAACAGATATTGCAAAAACCAATAAGGCGACTTTGTTTGTTGAAAAACAAGTAATAGAAATCTTAAATAAATATATAGATCCAAAGACTAATAAAAACTATTTAGCCGAAAGTATTGTTTCGCAAGTGGGTGTGGGTGCCGGTAATCCAAATGTAGATGCGGGTTCGGCTTCAGAAACGCCATACAAAGGAAAAGTAACGGTAAATTTCTCAGAATATAAATTTAGAAATGGTGTTAATACTACTGAAGTTTTAGATGAAATTCGTGCAAAAGTAAAAGGTGTTGCAGGTGCTACCGTTACGGTTGAAAAAGACGCTAACGGACCTCCAGCTGGATATCCAATTAGTGTGCAATTAACGGGTGTCGATTATCAAGAAATGTTAGTAGAAGCTGATAAAATGATTGCTTTTATCAATTCGAAAAACATTCAAGGAATTGAGCGTTTGAGTGTGGATGTAAACAAAGAAAGTCCAGAATTAGAAGTAAAAGTTGACCGCGTTAGTGCAGGAAGCTTAGGCGTTTCAACAGGACAATTAGGATTTAATTTGCGTCGTTCGGTGTATGGTCAGGAAATCTCAACGTATAAAGAGGGCGATGACGACTATAATATTACGATGCGTATGCAAGACGACCAACGTAAGAATGAAGACGTATTGTTTAATCAGTCCATTACGTTCAGAAATCAGAATAACGGACAAATGATGCAAGTGCCTATTTCGGCAGTTTCGCAAACCAATAAAACCACCACATACAATCAAATCAAAAGAAAAAACCAGAAACGTATTATGACGGTGTATTCTAATGTGTTGACGGGTTATAATGGTGATGAAATTACGAAACAAATTGAATCTGAATTAAAATCGTATAAATTTCCGAAAACGGTGAGTTATTCGTTTTCTGGTGTACAAGAAGAACAAGGAAAAAATCAAAGTTTCTTACTATATGCACTATTTTTAGCGTTAGCCGGAATTACGATTATTATCGTGTTACAGTTTAATTCGGTTTCTAAAACTATGGTGATTTTATTTACGGTTTTATTGAGTTTTAGTGGTGTTTTCTACGGATATGTAATCGCCAATATGGATTTCGTTATCTTAATGACTATGATGGGAATCATATCGTTAGCCGGAATTGTTGTGAAAAACGGAATTGTACTAATGGACTTCTTCGTTTTATTATTAGATAAAAAAGTAGCGGAAAACAAATTGCAAAGCCACGACGATTTATCACTTGAAGAAATAAAAGACATCATCATCGAATCGGGTAAAAACCGTTTAAGACCGGTATTATTAACCGCATTAACCGCAATTTTAGGTTTAATTCCGTTAGCTATTGGATTGAATTTTGATTTCTTCTCGTTAATTACCGAATTTAATCCACACTTATATATGGGTGGGGATAACGTAATTTTCTGGGGACCTTTAGCGTGGACCATTATCTTCGGATTATCCTATGCAACCGTGTTAACATTGGTTATGGTTCCAGTAATGTTCTACTTGGTAAAACGAGTGAAATATTGGTTACGAGATAGAAGAATTGCTCGACAAGCTTCGGGAGTCTAATTTATAACCTAAAAAAATAAAAAAAAGTCCCGAAATATTTCGGGACTTTTTAATTACAACGGTGTTTGAAAATTTATTTATTTGCTAAATAATCTTTACTGATGGTATTTACAGAAGCTACTCTACTATTTGAAAATGCTACTTTTTTAATAGTGGCAGCATTATAAAAAGTCCATGTTCCTACTTTTTCTCCTTGGTTATATTCTCCAGAAGTTTGCTTTGTGCCATCTTCATTATAAGACACCCATTTTCCATGAAGTTTTCCATTTAGATATTCACCTTCTTGTTTTACTTGACCATTATCATAATAATAAGTAGCTTGGATCATATTGTTATCTATCGCAACAAATTTTGGTTGTACGCCTTGAGCAAAAGACACTGTAGTAACCAATAACATCAAATAAATCATTAAATTTTTCATAAGCATTTGTTTTTTGGGTTAATAATTATGTAACAAATATAATTATTTTTTTACAATAACAAAACTTTTTGGTAACAATTTGGTAACATTGGAAAAATTAACATAAAAAAAGCCAAAACATAACGTTCTGGCTTTCAAATAAATTCATTAAAAACTATTTCAATAGTTCGTCAAATAATTTCGATAATTCTTCAGAAGAAGGTCTTGCTGCATCAGCTTTAACCACTTTTCCGGCAGGATCAATTAATAAAAATCTTGGTATAGAATTAATTCCAAATGCTTTGATAAAATCGGAATTCCAATTTTTATCGGCAAACAACTGAACACCACCTAATTCTTTTTCGGTAACAAATTTTTGCCATTTTTCATGATCTTTATCGGTATCAACAGAAATACTGATGAAAACAATATTTTTACCATGATATTTTTCTTCGATTTTTTTCAAAAATGGAATCTCTGCTCTACAAGGCCCACACCAAGTTGCCCAAACATCAATATATACATATTTTCCTTTAAAATCTTCTAATTTAGATTTTCCGCCTTTGTGATTTTCATAATCAAAAGATGGGGAAACAATGCCTTCAATCTTTTTAGCTTGTGCTTTTTGATTGAAATATTGTTGCAACATAAACGATTCTTGCATAATCATTGGCTTGTATGAAGTAACAAATTTTTCATGTAACCCAGATCCTTCTAATTTGGCTAAATCTTCCGTTTTCTTTTTTTCTAAAGCGGCTTTAAAAACAGCTTCTTCTTTTTCTAATAAACTTTCAAGACCTAATTCGAAAGCTTCGTCTGTTAATGCTTTTTGAGCTAAAAAGTTGTTTTCTTTTTCTCCTTTACCTTTATAAACGATGGTTTCATCAAATTCTGCTGCATTCATTGTTAAACTTAAATCGTCTCCGTCTTTTAAATACAACATTGAAGATTCTTTTCCGTCGCTAAACTGGTGTAAGCCTTCAGTAATTTCAAAACTAGACTGAAAAACTCCTTTTTGATTAACTGGAATATCAAGTTTAAACTTCTTTGGTCCATAAATGGTTAACGTGTCCGAATTTCTATTTTCAATTTTTGCAGTAAAACTAACTTTTGCAGTTGTTTGAGCAAATGATATTGAAACAAATAACAATAAAAAATAAGTGATTTTTTTCATAATAATGTTTGTAAGGTTTGTGTAAAAATAAGATAATATTTAATAAACTGAAAAAATATAATCAAATATAATTTTAATTCTAGCTTTTAAATTAAAATTTTCATTTTTGTTCTTACTTTTGCATAAAATTTAATAGAAATGTATAGAAGTCATACTTGTGGTGCTTTAAACGCTTCACATATCAATACAGAAGTTACTCTTGCGGGATGGGTACAAAAATCGAGAGACAAAGGTTTTATGATTTGGGTTGACTTGCGTGACCGTTATGGTGTTACTCAATTAATTTTTGACGAACAAAGAACCGATAAAGCAGTTTTTGATTGTGCTAAATCTTTAGGTAGAGAATTTGTAATTCAAGTAAAAGGAACTGTTATTGAGCGTGAATCAAAAAACGCAAACATGGCTACTGGCGATATTGAAATTTTAGTTTCAGAACTCAATATTTTAAACGAAGCACAAATACCGCCATTTACAATTGAAGATGAAACCGATGGTGGTGAAGATATTCGTATGAAATATCGCTATTTAGATATTAGAAGAAATCCGGTAAAAAACAATTTATTATTCCGTCATAAAGTATCGATGGAAGTGCGAAAATACCTTTCTGACCAAGGTTTTTGTGATATAGAAACGCCTTATCTAATTAAATCTACTCCTGAAGGAGCGCGCGATTTTGTGGTGCCAAGTAGAATGAACGAAGGGCAATTTTATGCTTTACCACAATCGCCACAAACGTTCAAACAACTATTGATGGTAGGTGGAATGGATAAATATTTCCAAATTGTGAAATGTTTTAGAGACGAAGATTTACGTGCCGACCGTCAGCCCGAATTTACGCAAATTGACTGCGAAATGGCATTCGTAGAACAAGAAGATATTTTAGACATGTTTGAAGGTTTAACCCGTCATTTACTGAAAGAAATTAAAGGAATTGAGGTGGCTAAATTTCCAAGAATTACTTATGATTATGCCATGAAAACCTACGGAAATGACAAACCCGATATTCGTTTTGAAATGAAATTTGGTGAATTAAATGCCGTAGCACAACATAAAGATTTTCCAGTATTTAATTCGGCCGAATTAGTAGTAGGAATTGCCGCGCCTGGTTGTGCCAATTATACTCGAAAAGAAATTGACGCCTTGATTGATTGGGTGAAACGTCCTCAAGTTGGTGCTTCAGGAATAGTCTATGTAAAATGCGAAGAAGATGGCTCGTTTAAATCATCAGTAGACAAGTTTTACGATCAAGAAGATTTAAAAAAATGGGCAGAAATTACGAATGCAAAACCAGGTGATTTAATCTTAGTATTATCTGGTGGTACCGATAAAACAAGAACTCAATTATCAGCACTTCGCATGGAAGTAGCTGCGCGATTAGGATTAAGAAAATCAGATGAATTTGCGCCGTTATGGGTAGTAGATTTTCCGTTATTAGAATGGGATGAAGAAAGTGGAAGATACCACGCCATGCACCATCCATTTACTTCTCCAAAACCAGAAGACATGGCGTTAATTGAAACCGAACCAGGAAAAGTACGTGCCAATGCTTATGATATGGTGTTAAACGGAAATGAAATTGGTGGTGGCTCTATTCGTATTCATGATCGCGATTTACAAAGCCGAATGTTTGATTTATTAGGTTTTAGTAAAGAACAAGCTCAGGCACAATTTGGCTTTTTAATGAATGCCTTTGAATTTGGTGCTCCTCCTCATGGTGGATTAGCGTTTGGTTTAGACCGATTAGTGGCTATTTTAGGAGGACAAGAAACCATTCGTGATTTTATTGCATTCCCTAAAAACAATTCGGGTAGAGATGTAATGATTGATGCTCCTTCAACTATTGATTCGGCTCAGTTGAATGAATTGCATATACAATTGGATCTAAAATCATCAAACTAACTGATTATCAATATTTTTGAAATATTTTTAACTTTTTCTTGTTCGTGTCGGAAATAAGTATATCTTTGACCATTATTAATTTTTTACAATACAAAATGAGAACAGGAAAAGTTAAGTTCTTCAATGAATCAAAAGGTTACGGTTTTATTACAGATGATGAAACTGGAAACGACATTTTTGTTCACGCTAGCGGAATGAAAGTTGAATCTTTAAACGAAGGTGACGCTGTAAGTTACGAAGAAGAAGAAGGAAGAAAAGGTAAAGTTGCTGCTCAAGTAGTAGTTATCGAATAATATATAATTATTTTTGATTACCTAAAAAACATCAAGTCCCGATTAGTCGGGACTTTTTTATGCTTTATAGTTTCTATTTAAAATAATATTTTAATCCAAATAAGATATTACCATTTGGCATGGGCACCATTCCGGTCTCAACATATTCTGTATTAAAAATATTATTCGCGTATAACGACAATTCTACTGCTTTTAATCGGTAGGATGCGTTAACGTCCCAAATATTGTAACTAACTCCTGACGTTCTTTCAACATAACGATAGCTCACAGAATTACTAAAATTCTTAAACCATTCCATAGCATAATTTCCAACAAATTGATGTTTCATCGAATTTATTGAATATTGTGAAAAATTGGCCTCGCTTTTTTTAACTTCATTATCTAAATAAGAATAGCCAAATTGGAATTTTTGTGGTAATTGATTTAGAAAAAATCGGTATTCCAAATTCGTTTCATACCCTTTTGTTGCAACACTTTGAATATTTTGGGCTTGCCAAGGACTTGATATATCTTCTCGAACATAATCAATTAAATTATCTGCGTCGCGATTAAATGCTGCTAACGAAATTGAAAGTTGTTTGCTCGTAAATTTTACTCCCACTTCTTGAGAAAAAGCTTCTTCAGTATTTAAATCTGGGTTGCTTATAGTAGATGGTGACACATAATACAAGTTGGTATATGTAGGAACTCTATAAGATGTGCCAATATTTCCATAAGCTCTAAACTTATCTGAAATTTGAATTCCTAAATCTAAACCTGGAAAAATTTGATTATCAAAATCTGAAAAATAAGACGCAGAAATGCCTGGGGTAACGTCAATCCTATTATTTAAAAACTGAAAACGATGTTCTAAAAATAGTGATGCAGTTTCTCTTTGGTTGTCACCCAATCTGTTACTAGAAATATAATATTTTGAAAACTCTATTCCAAAACCTGTAATTCCTATTTTTGATTGATACGATCCGTTTAGCTCAGCGGCTATCTTATTTGTAATGTGCAAATTTCTGTAGGCAGCAGGATTATCTCTAATTAATAAATACAGATCTTGATTTCTACGCCAATAAATTCTTGGTTTCCAAGTAAAATTTCCTTTTTTAATAACAGTGGAAAGACCCACTAAACTAGCTTGTGTTTCTTCATATTGATCAACATAATTAGTAAATCCGTAAAAGCCATTTGCTCCAAATTTTCTTTCAGAAAAGGTTGTAAATAATTCAATAGGCAATTTATTTTTATTGAACTGACTTTTTAAAACATAGTTCGTATTGTCAAAATCTGTATTATGGCGATATCCTTCAGAAAAATTCTTTGAAAAATGAACTATGTGCTTACTTTCTTTTAAATTAATTGTTCCTGTTGCTTCACCAATAAATTGACCAAAAGAACCGCCGTTAATTTTTGCAATCATTGCGTTTTCTTCAACATCTTTAGTAACTATATTAACAGCGCCAGTAAAAGCATTTTGTCCAAAAACACGAGCGGCTGGACCTTTGATGACTTCTATTCTTTTAATGACTTCAATTGGCAAAGCTAAATTCATAGTATGATGACCTGTTTGTGGATCGTCAACTTTAAAACCATCAATAAGTAGTAACGTTTGGTCAAAACTTCCCCCTCTAATGTATAGATCGGCTTGCATACCGTTTATACCTTGACGTCTTACATCTACGCCTGCTAACTGTTGTAATGCATCGGCTACATTTGTTATGCCTGATTTTTTTAATTCAGCAGCCGTTATTATTTGAATTGTTCGAGAATTTTCTTTGAAAGGTAATTCGATTCGTGAAGATGAAATAATAATATTGTTTAAAGTGTCTAATTCTTGTGCATTAGATGCTAAAATCGAAAGAAAAAACACTACTAATGTTACATAATTTTTCATAAGATATTTTTTAATTTGGAAACGTTTTTTTGTTCTTAAAAAAAAGTCCTGCATAAGCAAGACTTTGATTTATTGAATGCTTAGCTATTTAATCGGCTAAAACAATAATTTTATTTTCATTCATTTCTATAGTTCCAGAGCTTACTGGCAACCAATAGGTTTGCTCGTTTACTTTATTGAATTTAGAAACAAATTCTTTTTCAATTGAAATATTTTGAGCGTTAATTTTCACATTCCCTTTTCCTAATAAAGAAACAATAGGTGCGTGATTGTTTAGCATTTGAAACTCACCATTAATACCCGGAACAGATACCGAAGTAACTTCTCCTTTAAATAATGTAGCTTCTGGTGATACTATTTCTAAAATCATAATTTTATAATTGATATTTAATAATTGACAATAGATATTTAATTGTCAACTATCAATTGTTAATTGTCCATTAACTAGGCCTCAGTCAACATTTTTTGTCCAGCTTCAATAGCTTCTTCAATGGTACCTTTAAGGTTAAATGCTGCTTCAGGTAAGTTGTCTAACTCGCCGTCAATAATCATATTAAACCCTTTGATGGTGTCTTTGATATCAACCAATACTCCAGGAATACCTGTAAATTGCTCCGCTACGTGGAACGGTTGAGACAAGAAACGTTGTACACGACGTGCACGAGAAACCGCTAATTTATCATCTTCCGATAACTCTTCCAAGCCTAAGATGGCGATGATATCTTGTAATTGTTTGTATTTTTGAAGAATTTCTTTTACTCTTTGAGCGCAGTCATAATGTTCTGCACCTAAGATTTCTGGAGTTAAGATACGAGAAGTAGAATCCAATGGATCTACCGCTGGATAAATACCTAACTCAGCAATTTTACGAGACAATACTGTTGTTGCATCTAAGTGAGCAAACGTTGTTGCTGGTGCAGGGTCAGTTAAGTCATCCGCAGGTACATAAACCGCTTGAACTGAAGTAATAGATCCTTTTTTAGTTGAAGTAATACGCTCTTGCATTGCACCCATTTCAGTTGCTAATGTAGGTTGGTACCCTACCGCAGATGGCATACGACCTAATAAAGCCGATACTTCTGAACCTGCTTGTGTAAAACGGAAGATATTATCAACGAAGAATAATACATCTTTGCCTTGGTCAGAACCAGCTCCATCACGGAAATATTCTGCGATAGATAATCCTGAAAGTGCAACACGCGCACGAGCTCCAGGTGGCTCATTCATTTGTCCGAAAACGAAAGTAGCTTTTGACTCTCTCATTCCTGGCATATCAACTTTAGATAAATCCCATCCTCCATTTTCCATAGAGTGCATAAATTCATCACCATATTTTATAATTCCAGACTCAAGCATCTCACGAAGTAAGTCATTTCCTTCACGTGTTCTCTCTCCTACTCCTGCGAATACAGAAAGTCCACCGTGACCTTTTGCAATATTGTTAATCAACTCCTGAATTAATACGGTTTTACCTACTCCGGCACCACCAAATAATCCAATTTTTCCTCCTTTTGCATAAGGCTCAATAAGATCGATTACTTTAATACCTGTAAATAAAACTTCAGAAGAAGTAGATAAGTCTTCAAATTTTGGCGCTGGTCTGTGAATAGACAAACCATTATCTCCTGCTTTAGGTAAATCCCCTAAACCATCGATTGCATCACCAATTACATTAAATAAACGACCAAAAACGTCTGCTCCGATTGGCATTTGAATTGGAGCACCAGTAGCAACTACTTCTACGCCTCTTGCTAAACCATCTGTAGAGTCCATAGAAATGGTACGAACAGTGTTTTCACCAATGTGAGATTGAACTTCTAGTACTAATAAAGTACCGTCTTTTTTAGTGATTTCTAATGAATCGTAAATTTTAGGTAATTCAGTATTTGCGTCATTAAACACGACGTCAACAACTGGTCCGATAATTTGTGCAACTTTTCCTGTGATTCTAGACATTGCTTATGTATTTATTTAATAGCTAATTAATGTTGGGAATTGATGTATTTTTCCGAGTGCAAAGATAGTTTTTTTAGATGCAATTATGCAATATATTTTTTCACTTTTTTATATAAAAAAGCGAAATCTTTCAATTTCGCTTTTAAAATACTATTCTACTGTTACCGATTTTGCCAAATTTCTTGGTTGGTCCACATTACAACCTCTCAATACAGCAATATGATAGGACAAAAGCTGTAACGGAATTGTCGTTAACAAAGGAGTAAAGGGCTCGTTTGTTTCTGGAATTTCAATAACGTGGTCTGCCAAAGCTTTTACTTGTGTGTCGCCTTTGGTAACTATGGCAATTATTTTTCCGCTTCTCGATTTTATTTCTTGAATATTACTTACCACTTTATCATAATGTCCTTTATTTGGGGCAATTACAATAACTGGCATGTGTTCGTCAATTAAGGCAATAGGCCCGTGTTTCATTTCGGCTGCGGGATAGCCTTCTGCGTGTATGTAAGAAATTTCTTTTAATTTCAATGCTCCTTCTAAAGCTACTGGAAAATTAAATCCTCTTCCTAAATATAAAGCATTTGGTACATCTTTATAAATTTGAGCAATTTGTTTGGCAACTTCATTAGTTGATAATGCTTCTTTTACTTTTTCTGGAATTAATTCTAACTCTAATAAATAACGTTGGTAATCTGAATTATTCATTGTCCCTTTTGCTTTTGCTAAACGAAGTGCTAATAAGGTAAGAATGGTGATTTGAGTTGTAAATGCTTTTGTAGAAGCCACTCCAATTTCTGGACCCGCGTGAGTATAAGCACCCGCATGGGTTTCACGAGAAATAGATGATCCAACTACATTACATACTCCAAATACAAATGCGCCGTTTTCTTTCGCTAATTTGATTGCTGCTAACGTATCTGCTGTTTCACCTGATTGTGAAATTGCAATTACAACATCATCTTTATTAATGATAGGATTTCTGTATCTAAATTCGGAAGCATATTCTACTTCGACAGGAATTCTAGAAAATTCTTCTATGATGTATTCGGCCACTAATCCTGCGTGCCATGAAGTTCCACACGCAACAATTAAAATTCGTTTTGCATTTAAGAATTTTTCTAAATTATCTTCAACGCCTGACATTTGGATAATTCCTTTGTTTGCCAAAAGTCTTCCTCTGTAAGTATCTTTGATAACGCTTGGTTGTTCATAGATCTCTTTCATCATGAAATGATCGTAACCCCCTTTTTCAATTTGCTCCAAGTTTAATTGAAGCTCTTGAATATATGGATCAACCAAAGAATCGTCTTTGATTTTTCTAACTTTTAATGGTTTGTGTAAACGCACAATCGCCATTTCTTCATCTTCTAAATAAACAGCATTTGAAGTATATTCTATAAAAGGAGTTGCATCAGATGCTATAAAAAATTCGTCTTCACCAATTCCTATCGCTAAGGGACTTCCTAATCGTGCAACAATAATTTCATCGGGTTTTTCAACATCAATTACCGCAATTGCGTATGCACCAATTACTTGATTTAATGCAATTTGAACCGCTTTTCCTAATTTGCAATTTTCTTTTTTCTTAACCTCTTCAATCAAATTTACTAATACTTCCGTATCAGTATCTGATTTAAAAGTATAGCCTCTATTAATTAATTCTTGTTTTAATGGCTCATAATTTTCAATGATTCCATTATGAATAATCACTAGTTTTCCTGAATTTGAAAAATGTGGATGGGAGTTAACATCGTTTGGAACTCCGTGAGTTGCCCAACGTGTGTGTCCCATTCCTACTGTACCAAAAAGAGTTTGTTCTTTTTCGGCCTTTGCTTCAAGGTCTGAAACTTTTCCTTTAGTTTTTGAAAGTTTAAGCTCTTTACCGTCATATAATACAATTCCGGCACTATCATATCCTCTATATTCTAATCGATGTAATCCTTTAATAATAATTGGATAGGCATCTCTATGACCTATATAAGCTACAATTCCACACATATATTATTGATTAGGTTTAGTAAAAAATATTTCTAATTTTAATTTTTTTGCAACGTTTGGATCTCCGGCTGGTATATTGGTTCCATGTAATACCGTGCCTAGAGGACTCATAACTGAAGAAACAGGAATAAATGGCACATTAGAAGTTCCAATAGTAATAGGATTAGCAGGATTAATGGTTGCATTGGCGGGCGAATTAATATCTTCAATTACAGCAACGCCTAGTCGCACATTATCGTCATAATCGGTATTTTTGTTTTTGATTAATTGACGAATGTATTCTGTTAATCTAACTTTATATTTAATTCCTTTTTTATTTCCATTAGCGTCGGTGACCGTTTCTCTTTCAATTATTCCTCCAAACGAACTTTTATTCTTTTTAAAATTTGAACCAGAAGAATTATCGGCATAGTAATCTAAAATTGGTTCATGATTTGTGGCATCAAAAATATAGATTCGTTCTGCTTCAATTTGTTTTGGATCAGACATTGCATCTTTATCTACATAGAAAATCAAATTTGCCTCATTAATAAGCCATTGATTTAATTTCATATTGATTCTCAATTCATCTAACTCATCAGGAACGCCATTGCCAATTGGGTCAGAAACAAGCACATCATCTACTACCTTTTTCACATCTGGACCAAACACATCAATAAAAGCCACTGAACCATTTCCACCTTTTAAATAAATTTTACTATCACCATTCACTATATCTGAACTAGTTAATGACGAATTATATGCTGCGGTTCTAGTATGCTCAATAAAATTAATGGAATTTGCCTTTTTATTACTCGTTGATTTGAAACCCATTTGTAGACTCAAAGTTCTTCTTATTTTTGGTGGATTTGGAACTTCGGTTGTAGGAGCTAATGTAGCAGCTTTAAAAATGATTTTAAACTCAGCAGTTGAAAAATCTAGCATAGCAAGAGCACCTTGGTCTGGAGTTATTTCTTGTACTTCAAATAATAACCCTCTAAAATAATTTTTAAAAGAGCTATTGTTATACAAATTACCAGAAGCTGCAGCATCTAATATTTTTTGTTGGAAAAAACTATTCTTTAAATCCAACCACATTCCAGGCAACTTACGTTCTTTAATAACTCGCAATGTAAGATCGTTTTGATCGGCTAATACAGTTCCTGTGGCATTAACATATGCTCCGTTTCCATCTGTTTTATATATATAAATTTCTTTATTACTGAATATAAATTCTTCATTTTGAGCAACCTTTGTACTGTTGTTTAATAATTCGATTCCTTTGTAGGGATCAGCTAAAGATTTATCGTTTGAATAATACTTTTGAGCACTTTCAAAATTTTCAGCTGGGTCATAATCTCTTAAATAATAACCGTTTTCATAAACGTGTAGTTTAAATTTTGCGGTTTCAGAATTGCCATATACCGAATCCAATTCATAAATTCTTTCCCCAGCATCTGTTACCGATTTATAGGTGCTGTAATAAGGAACGTACATATACACCGAATCAATTACGGGCTGATAGCCAATAGTAGGATTTGGCGATGAAAGTTCTACTTGACTTACAAAATGTGCTTTTGTAGTTCCAAAATAAGGATCTTTGTAAATACCTAAAGCATTAATTGGCAAATTGTTAGTTTGAACTGGACCTGTCGCTTTTGAATAAGCTGTAAGATTTTGAACTGGATATCTTTCTAGTACAAAATGATTCCCATCGATAAGATCAGAACCCAATGAATTAAAGTCTTTATCACAAGACACAAAACTTAAAAAACTTAAAACAATTACAACCGCCTTTACTATACTATACTTCATATTATAAAACTTGATTCTTAATGAACAAAGGATATACTTCCTTCATATTTTCTTTAGTGCCGAAAGGTAAAAAAGGTTTGTTTGAACTTTCTATAAATTTTGTTAAAGTTGGAGAAAGTGTTTCTGAACCCATAACAACAGCATCCGAATGCATCACTGAAAGTTTCATGATGTTCTCATAATTAGGTTTTTCAATCACCTCAACAGCTGCTGCTTCAATAGCATCAAAAAGCACTTTATCGAGTAATTTAGTATCTAATTCGCCTTCAAAACCATGTTCGTATACCGAAGTAATAATCTTTGTTTCAGCAAAAATGCCTTCGTCCTTGTAATAATGTTTCAAATATACCGGAAGTAAGGCAGCCATCCAACCGTGAACATGAATTACATCGGGAACCCAATTTAATTTTTTAACCGTCTCAACAACTCCTTTTGCAAAGAAAATTGCGCGCTCATCATTATCAGGATATAAAACCCCTTCTTCATCAGAAAAAGTAGCTTTTCGTTTGAAATATTCATCGTTATCAATAAAATACACCTGAATTCTTTCTTTTGGAATTGAGGCTACTTTAATAATAAGAGGCATATCCATGTCGTTTACCACTAAATTCATTCCAGATAAACGGATTACTTCGTGTAATTGATGTCTTCTTTCGTTAATATTACCATATCTAGGCATAAAAATTCGTATTTGCCCACCTAAATCATTAATCATTTTTGGCATTTCATACGATTGTAACGACACTTCGTTCTCAGCTAAATAAGGCACCACTTCAGATGATACATACAATATCCTCTTGTCTTCCATAATGTATTCTTGTTAATTATTGTTTTAAAAAACCTTGCAAAATTACAATATTTTATGGATTTATCCACTAAAATAGTAAGTTTGCACTTGAATTAACTTTATTTAAAATGCTCATTTTTAACAAAAAGTCCGATTTAAGTGCTTTTTTAAGCCCCTTAAGCCATCAAAATAAGTCGATTGGATTTGTCCCTACGATGGGAGCGCTTCATGACGGACATTTGTCTTTACTCAAAAAATCACTTAAAGAAAACGATGTTACTGTTATGAGTATTTTTGTAAATCCGACACAATTTAACAATGCTGACGATTTAGAAAAATACCCAAGAACATTAGAGGAAGATGTAAAAAAGATGGGCAAAATTAGCGATGCTATTATTGTATATGCTCCTTCGGTAAGTGATATTTATGAAGGAAATACCGTTTCGGAATCTTTTGAATATGACGGATTAGAACACCAAATGGAAGGCCAACACAGACCTGGTCATTTTAACGGAGTAGGAACAATCGTGAAACGTTTATTTGAAATTATTAAGCCTACAACCGCTTATTTTGGAGAAAAAGACTTTCAACAATTACAAATTATAAAAAAATTAGTGGCGCTTTATGCCATTCCTGTTGAAATTATGGGCTGTCCAATTTTTAGAGAAGCAAATGGTTTAGCCATGAGTTCAAGAAACGAAAGACTTTCTCCGGATGCAAGAAAAAAAGCAGCTGCTGTATTTGAGATTCTTCAACAGGCAAAATTAAAATTTGAAAATCAATCTGTTTCAGAAACCATTCAATTTGTAAAAAAAGAATTTGAAAAACATCCCGAATTTGAATTAGAATACTTTGAAATCGCAGATGAAAACACTCTTTTATCAACTGAAGTTAAAGAACCTAACAAAAAATACCGCGGTTTCATTGCTGTTTTCATTGAGAAAATTAGATTAATTGATAATATTTCACTAAATTAATTACCTTTGCATCATGCAAATTCAAGTAGTAAAATCAAAAATTCATAGAGTAACGGTAACCGGTGCCGATTTGAATTATATAGGAAGCATCACCATTGACGAAGCACTAATGGAAGCTTCAAATATTATAGAAGGCGAAAAAGTCCAAATCGTCAACCTTAATAATGGTGAACGATTAGAAACATATGCTATAAAAGGTCCAAGAAATACAGGGGAAATCACTTTAAATGGTCCGGCGGCAAGAAAAGTGCACCGTGGCGATATTGTAATCATCATTTCGTATGGAATAATGGACTTTGAAGAAGCAAAAAAATTCAAACCTACTTTAGTTTTTCCAAACGAAAAAGACAACTCCTTAACCTAATTTGAAAGCGACTATTCGTAAATTTTTAAGTTTACTTATTCCATTGTTTATTGGAATTGGCATTATTTACTATCAATTTACAACGCTAACTCCAAACGACTTAAATAAAATTAAAATTAGCTTTTTAAAAACCGATTATTTTTATGTTTTTCTATCGCTGGTGGTGTCTCTTTTTGGTTATTGGTCTAGAGCCTACCGCTGGAAATTTGCCCTACAGCATCTAGGGTATCAAACCAAATTTCATAATGATTTTATGACGGTTTGCGTTTCTTATTTAGTCAATTTAACCATTCCGCGTTCGGGCGAAATATCTAGAGCCGCACTACTAAAAAAATATGAAAAAGTACCTTTTGACAAAGCCTTTGGGACTGTTGTTGCCGAAAGAGTTGTTGACATGATCATTTTTTTGCTTTTTGTTATTGTGGGGTTTTTATCACAATTCGACACCATTTATGGTTTTTTACTTGAAAAAAATATACAATTTGAAACCCTATTATGGATTTCGTTAGGTGGTTTTTTACTTTTTATCCTTTTTATAATAGTATGGATTTATGCCGAATGGAAGATCATTTTAAAACTTAAACAAAAATTATCGGGTTTAATTGAAGGCATGATGAGTATTTTAAAAATGAAAGACAAATGGAGTTATTTATTCCATTCTTTTTTTATTTGGTTTTCCTATCTCATTATGTTTTATGTAACAATTTTTGCCTTACCCGAAACCGCAAACATCACGTTTGACGTTGTAATTATGGGATTTATTTTTGGAACTCTTGCGGTCGGATTTACAAATGGCGGACTTGGCGCCTATCCTTTAGCAATTGCAATGATTTTTTCTTTATATGGCATTTCAAATGATATTGGGGTAGCTTTTGGTTGGTTAATTTGGACTTCTCAAACATTACTTACTATAGTTCTTGGTCTGTTATCTTATTTGCTTTTACCTGTGCTAAATAAGAAATAAATTAGTAAATTGCTCCTTCAATTAACCTAATAATTTCCTATGAAAATCAAACTGATTGTATGTTTTGTTTTGCTTGCTAATACCTTTTTTGGCCAACGAGTAACTGAGTCTATTGAAACTAAAAAAATTGGAACCAGAGCGTTTACAGTTGTTACTCCGCCTTCTTATGAGTCAAGTCCAGAAAAAAAATATCCAACCTTAGTTTTATTAGACGGTGAATATTTATTAGATCCGTTTGAAGGAATTTTAAAATATGGAAATTATTGGGATGATTTGCCCGAAATGATCATCATAGCAATTCATCAAAATAATGGAGATACTCGATTTAAAGATAGCGAATTTGACGATGCGGGATTTCCTTCGGGTTCAGGCGCTCAATTTTTTGAATTTATCGGGCAAGAATTATTTCCTTACCTTGAATCAAAATATAGAACGTTGCCTTTTAGAGTAATTGCAGGGCACGATACTACTGCTGGTTTTTTAAATTTTTATCTTTACAAAGACAACCCTATTTTTAATGGGTATATTTCGCTTGCTCCCGAAATGGCTCCCGAAATGGAAAATCGCATTGCTGATCGCCTTTCAAAATTAACAAAACCGGTATTTTATTATCAGGCCACTGGAGAAAATGATTTAGCTGAAATTAATGAAAAAGCAACCGAATTAGACACAAATATTAAGGCAATTCCAAATCAAAAATTCGGTTATTTGAATGATACTTTTAAAGGTGCTTCGCACTACTCATTAGTTATTAAAGCAATTCCGAATGCACTTTATTTTATTTTTGATGGATATCAACCTATTTCGATGTTGGAGTTTCAAAACAAAATTCTAAAATTAGAATCCGGGTATACCGATTATCTTATAAAAAAATATGAAGATTTAAACACAAAATTAGGGTTACAAATTAAACCTAGATTGTCTGACTTTAAAGCAATTGAAGCAGCAATTATGAAAAATAAAGCTTATCCTGAATTTCAAAATTTAGCAACTTATGCTAATAAACATTATCCGAAAACTATTCTAGGAACCTATCACCAGGCAATGTATTATGAAAAAACAGGCAACTTTAAAAAAGCATTAAAAGAATACCAAAAAGCTTTTTCTCAAGAAGAAATTAGAGAGTTAACCAAAGAATTTATGCTCAATAAAGCTGAAGATTTAAAAGGAAAAGAAGATAATCCAACAGAAGAAGCACCAACACTAACACCTACCGAAGCACCTGCTGAAAAACAAGAATAAACGTCATGAGCAAAGTAAAAACCGCTTTTTTCTGCCAAAATTGTGGCACCCAATATTCAAAATGGCAAGGACAATGTAATGCTTGTAAAGAATGGAATACCATCGTAGAAGAATTGGTTCAAAAAGAAGAAAAAGTAGCTTGGAAAACCACCTCATCGACTTCAAAAGCGGCTACGAAACCATTATTGATTAAGGAAATTGACACCGCACAAGAAATCCGAATGAACACCACGGACAACGAACTGAATCGTGTTTTAGGTGGTGGATTAGTACCGGGTTCCTTAACGTTATTAGGTGGCGAACCAGGCATTGGAAAAAGTACGTTGCTCTTGCAAATTGCATTAAAGTTACCTTACAAAACGCTTTATGTTTCGGGAGAAGAAAGCCAAAAGCAAATTAAAATGCGTGCCGAACGCATTACCTCAACCGGTGATAATTGCTACATTTTAACCGAAACCAAAACCCAAAATATCTTCCGTCAAATATTAGAAATTGAACCCGATATTGTCATTATCGATTCGATTCAAACCTTGCATACCGATTATATTGAATCATCTGCGGGAAGTATTTCTCAAATTAGAGAATGCACGGCTGAGTTGATTAAATATGCGAAAGAATCCAATGTGCCGGTTCTATTAATTGGACACATTACCAAAGACGGCACTATCGCTGGCCCAAAGATTTTGGAACACATGGTCGATACCGTTTTACAATTTGAAGGCGATCGAAATCACGTTTATAGAATTTTACGTTCATTAAAAAACCGTTTTGGTTCTACTGCCGAATTAGGTATTTATGAAATGCAAGGTTCGGGTTTGCGCGAAGTGGACAACCCCTCTGAAATTTTAATTTCACACAAAGACGAACAACTTTCTGGAACGGCAATTGCTACTACTTTAGAAGGCATGCGTCCGTTAATGATTGAAATTCAAGCTTTAGTTAGCACGGCAGTTTATGGAACGCCGCAACGAAGTACCACAGGGTATAACGCCAAACGCTTGAACATGATTTTAGCGGTGTTAGAAAAACGCGCCGGTTTTAGATTAGGAACAAAAGACGTGTTCTTAAACGTAACAGGAGGAATCTCAGTAGAAGACACCGCGATTGATTTAGCCGTTGTGGCCGCTATTTTATCCTCAAACGAAGACATTGCCATTGCAGAAGGTTTTTGCTTTGCGGGAGAAGTTGGCCTTTCAGGCGAAATTAGACCCGTTAACCGCATTGAACAACGCATTCAAGAAGCTGAAAAATTAGGATTTACGACTATTTTTGTTTCCAAACACAATAAAATTTCGTTGAAAAACACCGGAATTAAAATTATTTTAGTAGCAAAAATTGAAGATGTGGTGAGTGAGTTGTTTGGTTAGAATTATTTTTTTACAAATTCCAAAATATCGGCTGGTTGACAATCCAAAATTTCACAAATTGCTTCTAACGTAGTCAACCGAATTGCCTTTGCTTTACCTGTCTTTATAATGGATAAATTAGCTGTTGTTATGCCAATTTTCTCTGCTAATTCTGCCGAACGCATTTTTCTTTTGGCTAACATGACATCTAAATTGATGATGATTGGCATAATTAAAAAGTTAAGTCGTTTTCTTCTTTTTTACTTTTTGCAATGGTAAAAACTTCGCTCAAAACTAAGAAGAATAAACCTAATGAAAACAATAAAACAAAAGGATTTAAGCCTAAACTCAATGAAATATTATTTTTTATTATTTCTAAAATGAAATTAGGAATTCCTCCTAGCAAAGCTGATAAAATTATAACAAACCCTAATCTCTTCATTAGACTTACAATTTCCAGATCAAAAATAATTTTCAATTGAAACAAGCGCAATAACTTTCTAAACAGAAACAAACCATAAATAATTAGTGAAGCAGAAATACATAAAAACCCAAAAAGCACTTTAGTTTTTAAATCAACCACTTCTAAAATAGTGCCATTAATTTTAATTGGAATATCGAGGGGTTCGCTATCTAAAAAAACTACACCCATAAAAAATAATAAAAAAGGACTTGAAAAAAGTGCTGTAATCCAAACAAAATCCACAATACCTTTTAAAAAATTTAATTTTCTCATCTCTTTACGTTTTAAAGTTCGAGACAAAAATATAAAAAATTATTGTTTTACAATAATAAAATATTAAATTTTGATAATTTTTTAAATCCCCTCCAACAACTCCAACGCCTTATTTACACTTTTTACATTATCAAAAGTCAATAATAAACGTAAGCCGTTTTTGGTTTCTTTTTCTTTCATTTTACACACGGTGCCATTGCGTTGGGCAAATTGTAGTACGTTCATAAAACGGTTACTTTGGTAGAAATTACTTTGTTGGTCGCCAATGAAATAACCCACCATTTTACCTTGTTTCATCAGTAAACGTTCAATTCCTATGGCGGTGGCTTTCCACTTGATGCGCACGCTATTGAGTAAGGCAATCGCTGGTTTTGGTAAGGCGCCAAAGCGGTCAATTAGTTTTTGTTCAAATTGTCGCAAGGTAGCTTCGTCTTTAATTTGGCTCAACTCATTGTATAAATTCAAACGCTCAGTAATGTTATTGATGTATTCATCTGAGAACAGCAATTCAAAATCGGTATCAATTTGAATGTCTTTGACAAATTCTTTGGTTTCAATGTCGTTTTCTTCTTGGTACAAATCTTTGAATTCATTTTCTTTCAACTCGTCAATGGCTTCGTTCATGATTTTTTGGTAAGTATCAAAACCAATTTCGTTGATAAAACCACTTTGTTCACCGCCTAATAAATCGCCCGCACCACGAATTTCCAAATCTTTCATCGCAATGTTGAAACCGCTTCCTAATTCGCTAAATTGTTCCAAAGCCGTAATTCGTTTTTGCGCTTCACCTGTCATCATTGAATAGGGCGGCGTAATGAAATAACAAAACGCTTTTTTATTACTTCTTCCCACACGACCACGCATTTGGTGCAAATCAGACAATCCGAAATTATTGGCATTATTGATGAAAATCGTATTCGCATTCGGCACATCTAAACCACTTTCGATAATGGTGGTGGCTACCAAAACGTCAAATTCGCCTTCCATAAACGCCAACATCAATTCTTCGAGTTTTTTACCTTCCATTTGACCGTGACCGATGCCCACTTTTGCTCCTGGCACCAAGCGTTGAATCATTCCAGCTACTTCTTTGATGTTTTCGATGCGGTTATTAACGAAAAACACTTGACCTCCTCGCTGAATTTCATAGGAAATCGCATCACGAATGGCTTCTTCGTTAAAACGAATGACGTGTGTTTCAATTGGATAACGATTGGGCGGAGGCGTTGTAATTATGGATAAATCGCGCGCTGCCATCAATGAAAATTGCAACGTTCTCGGAATCGGAGTGGCGGTTAACGTCAAGGTATCAACATTTGTAGCAATGGTTTTCAATTTGTCTTTTACGTTCACGCCAAATTTTTGTTCTTCGTCGATAATCAACAATCCTAAATCTTTAAACACCACATTTTTATTCACCAATTGATGTGTGCCAATCAAAATATCGACTTTCCCTTCTTGTAATTTTTGAAGCGTATCGGCTTTTTGTTTCGCAGTTCTAAATCGGTTCAAATAACTCACCGTAACCGGCATATCTTTTAATCGTTCTGAAAACGTTCTAAAATGTTGATAGGCTAAAATAGTCGTTGGTACTAAAATAGCCACTTGTTTCCCGTTGTCCACCGCTTTAAAAGCCGCACGAATCGCAACTTCTGTCTTTCCGAAACCTACATCACCACACACCAATCGATCCATTGGACGCTCGTTTTCCATATCTGATTTTACATCGGCAGTTGCGGTAATTTGGTCGGGCGTATCTTCGTAAATGAACGAACTTTCCAATTCTTTTTGCAAATAACTATCGGGTGCAAACTGAAAACCTTTGTCTAATCTTCGCTTCGCATACAACTGAATTAGGTTGAACGCAATATGTTTTACACGTGCTTTTGTTTTTTGTTTTAAGGTTTTCCAAGCGTTGCTTCCTAATTTATAAATCTTAGGTGGCACGCCATCTTTCCCATTGTATTTTGAGATTTTATGCAGTGAATGAATGCTCACATACACAATGTCGTTATCGGCATAGACCAATTTTATGGCTTCTTGCGTTTTGCCTTCGACCTGAATTTTTTGTAAACCACCAAATTTTCCAATGCCGTGATCAATGTGCGTAACATAATCGCCCACCGACAACGAAGTCAGTTCTTTTAACGTAATGGTTTGTTTTTTTGAATAACCATTTTTGATGGAAAACTTATGGTAACGCTCAAAAATTTGATGGTCGGTATAACACGCCATCTGATTTTCTTCATCGATAAATCCTTCAAACAAAGGCAATACCATGGTTTTATATTGCTTGCGAACACTTTCGGAATTTTCAGCATCAATGTCTTCAAAAATATCATGAAAACGACTTGCCTGATTTTCATTGGAACAGCACAAATAATTTTTGTAACCATTGAAATGATTCTCGCCCAAATTGTTCAACAACAAATCAAATTGTTTATTAAAAGAAGGTTGCGGTTGTATGTGAAATTCGACTTTTTTATCCGTTTTGAAAACCACATTGGCATGCAATTCAATCACTGAAAAATCGAGTGCGCGTTTTAAAAATTGTTTTTGATTTAGGAATAAATCTTCGGGTGGCGCGTGCTGAATGTCCTTAGATAATTTCTCAAAAGCTTCATTGGCCTTGTCGAACAATTTATCTAATTGTTGTCCTAATAATTCGGTATTTTGAATCACTAAAACCGTTTTTTCGTTGATATAATCAAGGAAACTTTCGCGGTTTTCTTGCAGTAATTTATTTTCAACATTGGGAATGATTGAAATCTTCTTTAATTTTTCAATTGATAATTGTGTTTCAACATCAAAACTTCGGATGCTGTCGATTTCGTTACCAAAAAATTCGATTCGGTATGGATTATCATTGGAAAACGAAAACACATCGATAATTCCACCACGAACGGAAAATTCGCCCGGCTCGGTAACAAAATCTACGCGTTTGAAATTGTATTCAAATAATGTTTCGTTAATAAAATCGATCGAAAATTTGTCTTCAACCGATAATTTCAGAGTGTTTTTATCCAATTCTTTTTTGGTAACCACTTTCTCGAAAATAGCTTCTGCGTAGGAAACAATTATTGCGGGTTTTTTTCGGGAATTAATTCGGTTCAACACCTCAGCACGCAACAAAACGTTGGCGTTATCTGTTTCTTCAATTTGATAGGGTCTTCGGTACGAACTTGGGTAAAAAAGTACGTCTTCAGTATTGATTAATTGCTCTAAATCGTTTAAATAATAGGCCGCATCTTCTTTATTGTTGAATAAAATCAAGAACGGAAGATCAGCTTTTTTAAACAACGAATGCATCACAAAAGACAATGAAGAGCCAACCAAACCCGTCATTTGAGACTTTTGGCGTGCTGCGAATGTACTTTCTAAAAGGGCAATCTTGGGTGACTTATCGTAAATAGATATTATGTCGGACTTACTCAAAATGAATTATTTATTTTTATCTGAAAGTTCCATTTTTTGCTTCATTAAATTGGATCGTGCATTACGCGTTGTATCTAAAGCTTGCAACATCAAATCTTCTCCTATTTCTTTTGGAATGGCTTTTTTAATGATGATTTCGTCCCATTGGCTATAAAGTCCTTTAATTTCTTCATTTATTTCAGGGATAAGTCTGGCTACTTTTTGTTCTGGAATAATATTCAAATATAAATACATTTCTAGCGATTTTATTTTGGTATTTAAAGTAGTAATGCGACTCAATATTTGAGGCTTATTGTATTCTAATGGAATGGTTTGTGTCAGTGCATCTGCTTTTGAAGCAATGTTTTTCGTTTTTAATTGAAATGCTGATAAAGTTGATTTAGGCTTTTGTAATAATTCTATTTCAAACTGTCTCCAGGCATTCCAAGTGTTTAATGTCGCTGTTACTTCGGGTCTTGCCGATGGAAATTGAAACTGCCACATTTTGGAAATATTTTTAAAAACCGCTTCGTTTTTTTGGGCAATTTTTTGAGCATCTATAAGGTGCTGTTTATCATCTTGACAGGAACTCAAAGCAATTACAAAAAAAATAAAAGGAATAATAAAACGATTCATGGTTGAAAATTAAAAAACAAAGGTACAAATGTTTATAAAAACATACGTATAAACTGAAGATATCTTAACAGGGATTTGATAAACAATAGATTAACCATTCGGAATAGTAATTTTTTATTAGTTTTTTATGAATTATGAATTCAAAGCGGGGTTTTATTAAAAATATAACAAAAAAGTCGGTTTATTTTGATTCGAAAATGGTATATTTGTTTTCTATTTTTATGCTATCAAATGGACACGAAAATTTTAATAATTGGTGCTTGTGGTCAAATAGGCACTGAACTTACTGCAAAATTAAGAGCTACTTACGGAGTAAATAATGTAATTGCTTCTGATATTCGAAAACTGAATAATGATGTAGTGAATAATGGTATTTTTGAAGTTATTAATGCATTAGATTACAATCAAATTGAGCATTTAATTGAGCAATATCATATTACCGATGTGTATTTGATGGCAGCCTTACTTTCGGCAACCGCTGAAAAAAATCCGGCATTTGCTTGGGATTTGAACATGAATTCATTGTTTCATGTTTTAAATTTAGCCAAAGCTGGAAAAATTAAAAAGATATTTTGGCCTTCGAGTATTGCAGTTTTTGGCCCTACAACACCGCGACACAATACGCCACAATATACCATTATGGAACCTTCAACCGTATATGGTATTTCAAAACAAACGGGAGAACGATGGTGTGAATATTATAACAAGCAATATGGCGTTGATGTTAGAAGTATTCGTTATCCAGGATTAATTAGTTGGAGCACCGAAGCCGGTGGAGGAACTACCGATTATGCGGTAGACATTTATCACAAAGCCATCACAGATGGTAAATTCACTAGTTTTTTATCGGAAAACACAGAATTACCGATGATGTATATGGATGATGCGATTAAAGCAACCATTCAAATCATGCAAGTGCCCATAGAGCAAATTAAAATACGTTCTTCGTACAATTTAGCAGCAATGAGTTTTACACCGAAGCAAATTGGCGAAGAAATTCAAAAACAGTATCCTAATTTTGAATTTGGTTATGAACCAGATTTCCGTCAAAAAATTGCGGATAGTTGGCCCGCTAGTATTGATGATACTTCAGCAAGACAGGATTGGGGCTGGAAAAATGATTTTAATCTGACCACTATGACCGAAGATATGTTCAAAAATTTAAAAGAACATATTTATAAAAAGTAACTTATTTTTTTTCTAATAAAGCGTCTTCAATAGGCGCTTTTATTTTTACTACTTCAACGGTTGTATCGTTAGGAATTGTCATCGAAAGCACATAATGCTTAATTTTCCATTGTCCGTTTTCTTGCACCAAAACACCAGAACCGCGACAAATTTTCATTTGGGTATTTAACAATTCATCAAACCAAACTAATTTGCCATCTTCACTACAATAAATATTGCGCTCGATGGCTTTAAAACTCCATGCTCTTCCTCGGTCAAAATAAGGTTTTGCAAACGCTTGAAATTGTTTTTTGGTCCAATTTTCAGTGGCATCTGTACCTATATAAATTGATTCTTCGGCCATAGCATTAAAATAAGCATCAAAATTAGCTTCAGCAGCTGCTTTGTGCCACTGATCTAAAAATTGTGTGACTTTTTTCTTTTCGGATTCAAAATCTTGTGCCGAAAGAAACGAAGTAATAAAAAGAATAAGAAATCGAATTATTTTCATTGTTGCCGTTGGATTTAATTCAAAAATACAAAATAAATTAGAACTTTTCGTTGTGTTGGGATAAATCGAGGCCTAGTTGCTCTGAAGCTTCAGAAACGCGTAATGGAATAAACCAATTAGCTACTTTATACAGAATTAATGAACCAAAAAATGTAAAAAATGCAACCAATAGTAAAGCCATCATATGATGACCAAAAACAGACCAACCTCCGTGTAATAAACTTGCGTTTTCTCCTTCGGCAAAAATAGCGGTTAAAATCATTCCCATAATTCCTCCAACTCCATGACAAGCAAAAACATCGAGAGTATCATCTATTGCTTTCAATTTACTCCAATACATCATTTTATTGGAAACAATTGCCGCAATGAATCCGAAAAAAATACTTTTCGGTATAGACACAAATCCGGCCGCTGGAGTAATAGCAACTAAACCAACTACGGCGCCGATGCAAGCTCCTAGTGCAGAAGCTTTTCTTCCATTAATACGATCAAAAAACACCCAAGTTAACATTGCTGAAGCTGAAGCCACAGTAGTTGTTGCAAAAGCCATTGCGGCAGTTCCGTTTGCAGCCATGGCAGATCCTGCATTAAATCCAAACCAACCAAACCATAACATTCCTGTTCCCAATAAAACAAAAGGAATATTGGTAGGAATGTGTTCGCTATTCTTACGTTTTCCTAATACTATTACCCCAGCTAATGCGGCAAAACCGGCACTCATGTGCACAACAGTGCCACCTGCAAAATCTTTCACACCAAAATAACTCCCTAATAATCCACTGGGATGCCACACCATATGACATAATGGAGTGTATATAAATAAGGTAAACAAACAAATAAAAAACAAATACCCTATGAAACGAACACGTTCGGCAAATGAACCCGTAATAATTGCAGGAGTTATCACCGCAAATTTCATTTGAAACAAAGCAAATAAAACAAATGGAATCGTAGTAGCAAGTTGCTTATGTGGTAAGGAACCTACATTATCCATAAAGAGATAGTCCATTGGGTTTCCAATAATTCCATAATGGGTTCCGCCAATTTCAAAACCTAAACTTTCCCCAAAGGAAAGACTGAAACCAACAACTACCCATAGCAAACTAACAACCCCTAAAGAAATAAAGCTTTGCAACATGGTTGAAATGACATTTTTCTTACCAACCATGCCACCATAAAAAAAAGAAAGCCCCGGAGTCATTAACAACACAAAAGAAGATGATGTGAGCAACCAAGCAACATCTGCAAAATTAATTGCTGTTGTTGTTAAAAAACGATGCTGTAATTGATTTTTATTTTCCCAAAACAAACTTGCAATTGCAACTACACATATAATGATGAATGAAACCAACCATCTTTTTTTTATTTTCATAACCCCTATTTTTATAGGGTAAAAATACAAAAAACTTAATTTTAATTACTATGTAGGATAAAATTTAGAGGGTTAGTTTTGTTTTTTGTGAATTTTTCGAAAATTTGATTCTTTTTTTCGAATTAAACATTAATTTTTATCAAAAAACACAGAAATGGCAACTACTGAATAAAAATTGTTTTAATATTCACAAATTCTTTGATGCCTTCCTCAGATAATTCTCTTCCATATCCTGATTTTTTGATGCCTCCAAAAGGTAATCTTGGATCTGATTTTACCATTTCGTTGACGAAAACAGCTCCTTCCTTAAAAGCTGAAATCTTGGTTTTGATGAAGTCTATGTCTGTTGTGAAAATTGAAACCCCTAAACCAAATTGAGATTCATTACTTAAAGCAATAGCTTCTTCAATGGTTTTAAAGGTTGTAATTGCTGCCACCGGTCCGAAGGTTTCTTCATGAAAAACGGGCATTTGAGAGGTTACATTCGTTAAAATAGTGGGTTCATAAAACGCATTTTCTCTTTTCCCACCTATAATTAATTGTGCTCCCATTTGAATCGATTGTTGCACTTGCTTTTCTAATTCTTCAGCTAAATCCACTCTTGCAAGCGAACCAATTTGTGTTTCTTTATCTAATGGATTTCCGGTTTTTAAATTTTGAAGGGCTATTTTGAATTTATCAACAAAATCTTTAGCAATATTTTCATGAACTAAAAATCGCTTGGCAGCAATGCAACTTTGACCTGTATTTTGCATGCGTGCATTAACTGCTGTTGCAACTGCTTTATCAAGATTGGCATCTTCTAAAATGATAAAAGCGTTATTTCCTCCTAATTCTAATACGCATTTTTTCAACTGTTTTCCTGCTTCGGCGGCAACTGCAATTCCGGCTTGTTCGCTTCCGGTTAACGAAACGGCTTTAATGATTGGATTTGCAATAACGGCTGCAACTTCTTGACTAGAAATGGATAAATTCTGATAACAACCGTTAGGAAATCCTGCTTTTTCAAATATAGATTCGATAAATTCTGCGCATTTTGGAACATTACTCGCGTGTTTTACGACAACAGTATTTCCAGCAATTAATGTAGGGACCGCAAAACGAAACACTTGCCAAAATGGAAAATTCCAAGGCATGATGCCAAGAATTACACCCATTGGTTCATAAGTAACATAACTTTCCGAGGCTTCTGTTTTAATTATTTTTGGAGCTAAAAAAGGGATGGAATTTTCATAATAATACGAACACAAGACGGCACATTTTTCAATTTCTGCAATGGATTGGGAAATTGGTTTATGCATTTCGGTGGTTATTGCTTTGGCATATTCTTCTTTATTCTCTAGAAGCAACGAAGCTAGCGCTGGCAAATAAGCCAAACGATTATTCAGGGATGTCTTTTCCCAAACTTGTAATGTAGTATTGGCTTTTTGTAGTATAGATTCCATTAAATTATTTCACTTAGTAAAGATACATTTTATTACTATTTTCACAAATAAATAAAAACCTGTTTTATTTAGACTACCTTGCAAAACCTCGTCTTATCGAGAAGCGCAATAAAATGGAAGATTCTTTTGAAGCTTTAATTGCAAGTTATATAGCAACAAAAGTAGGTGTGGTGGAAAATTTTATTGAACTCTCGTTAAGCAAACACTTAATTACCAACTTATTGATGCTTCACCAAAATAACTTATTAGTACCAGCAGGGATTGGAAACGTACAAAAACTTCAACAAAATCAGCTGGTTAGAGACGATGTTATTTATTGGCTTGATCGAAAAAATAATAATATTTATGAAAATGAATTTCTAACACAAATTGAGGCATTTATTAGCTATTTAAACGAAAGTTGTTATGCCGGTATTACCGGTTATGAATTTCATTATTCGCTATATGAAAAAGGCGCTTTTTATCGCAAGCACTTGGATCAATTTCAAGACAATTCAAGTCGGCGATTTTCTTTAATTAGTTATTTAAATTGTGAATGGAAAATAGCAGATGGAGGAGAATTATGCATTTACCACGAAAACAAAATTCAAAAAATTTCACCTACAAATGGTAAAACCATTTTCTTTAAAAGTAACGAACTCGTTCATGAAGTATTAACAACTCAAAAACAACGATTAAGCATTACTGGATGGCTAAAACGATAAAAAAATAGAATTTTATTTAGAATTATTTTAAATAAGCTATTTTAAGGAAATAAATAACAAACGTTTATCTTTTGATTTTTGAGAATTAAATAATGCGATGTATATTTGTGGCTATTTTATAAATCTTAAAAATAAAAGCGATGCAATCGACACAATTTGATTATTTTCCAATCCTAATGCAATTAGGTTTAGCGGTTGGTTTTGTGGTTGGAACCATAATAATTTCAAATTTTTTAGGCCCTAAAAGAAGTTCGGCCAGCAAAGACAAAAACTTTGAATGTGGTATCGAGTCTGTTGGAAATGCACGTATTCCATTTTCTGTAAAATATTTCTTGGTAGCCATTCTATTTGTTTTATTTGATGTTGAGGTTATTTTCTTGTATCCTTGGGCAGTTAATTTCAAAGAATTAGGCATGGACGGGATGATTAAAATGGTTATTTTCATGTCATTACTGTTAGTAGGATTTTTCTACATCATCAAAAAGAAAGCACTAGAGTGGGAATAAATTAACAATTGTTATGAGTACAAAAACAAATATGGTTGCTCCACCTGAAGGAGTTGTTGGAGAAGGGTTTTTTGCTACGAAACTAAATGATGTTGTTGGTTTAGCAAGAGCAAATTCGTTATGGCCATTGCCTTTTGCCACTTCATGTTGTGGTATTGAATTTATGGCAACGATGGCTTCGCATTATGATTTAGCCCGATTTGGTTCAGAACGTGTGAGTTTTTCACCTCGTCAAGCGGATATGCTAATGGTTATGGGAACTATTTCAAAAAAAATGGCGCCTATTTTACGTCAAGTTTACGAACAAATGTCAGAACCTCGCTGGGTAATCGCTGTTGGGGCTTGTGCTTCTTCAGGAGGTGTTTTTGACACATACTCTGTACTTCAAGGAATTGATAAAGTAATACCAGTAGACGTTTATGTGCCTGGTTGTCCTCCAAGACCTGAACAAATTGTAGATGGCGTAATGCAATTACAAGAATTGGTTAAAAACGAATCGGTAAGACGTAGAAACTCTCCAGAATATAAAGAATTATTAGCTTCTTACAACCTATAAAAATGGCTATAGAAACGGCACTTATACAAGAAAAAATGGAACAAAAATTTGCAAACAAGGTATCAAACTTTGGCATGCAAAAAGATATTTTTTCTTTTGAAGTCACTTCAGATTCAATTCGCGAAGTGATTCTTTTTCTTAAAGAAGAGGAAGATACTAATTTTCACTTTTTAACTGATTTATGCGGTGTTCACTATCCTGATAATGATGTAGACCAACAGTTTTGTGTAGTCTATCATTTACACAATTGGATAGAAAATACACGAATTAGAATAAAAACCTATTTGAACGGAGCGCAACCAGAAATAGCCTCAATTTCAGATATCTTTTTATCTTCTAATTGGATGGAACGTGAAACATATGATTTTTACGGAATAAATTTCATGGGGCACCCTCAATTGAAAAGAATTCTAAATATGGATGAAATGGTTTCTTTTCCAATGCGAAAAGAATTTCCAATGGAAGATAACGGAAGAACCGATAAAGACGATCGATTCTTCGGAAGAACAGCAAATTGCTAAATAACTATTTATAATTTTTCACATTTATAAAATGTCAGAACTATTATTACCACCTGAGCATCGATATGCTAAAATAATTAATGAAAAACGCAATGATGACGGCAGTGAGTATTCAATACTTAACTTAGGCCCAACGCATCCTGCCACCCACGGAATTTTTCAAAACATTCTATTAATGGATGGCGAACGAATTGTGGAAGCAGAGCCAACCATTGGTTATATTCACCGCGCTTTTGAAAAAATTGCAGAAAATCGCCCTTTTTACCAAATTACCCCTTTAACAGACCGAATGAATTATTGTTCGTCACCTATTAATAATATGGGATGGTGGATGACGGTTGAAAAATTATTGGATATTGAGGTGCCAAAAAGAGCCCAATATTTAAGAGTAATTGTAATGGAATTGGCTCGAATTGCCGATCATATTATTTGTAATTCTATTCTGGGTGTCGATACCGGCGCTTATACTGGATTCTTATATGTGTTCCAATTTAGAGAAAAAATATACGAAATCTACGAAGAAATTTGTGGTGCTCGATTAACGACCAACATGGGAAGAATTGGTGGTTTTGAAAGAGAATGGTCTGACGAAGCTTTAAGAAAATTAGACGTATTTCTAGAAGAATTCCCAGTGGCTTGGAAAGAATTTGAAAACTTATTTGAACGCAATCGTATTTTTATTGACCGTACAGTTAATGTGGGACCTATTTCTGCAGAAAGTGCAATGGCCTATGGATTTACGGGTCCAAACCTTCGTGCTGCTGGAGTAGATTATGATGTAAGAGTAGCACAACCGTATTCTTCTTATGAAGATTTTGAATTTATTGTTCCGGTTGGAAAATCAGGTGATACTTATGACCGTTTCTGTGTGCGTAATGCCGAAGTTTGGGAAAGTTTGAGCATCATTCGTCAAGCATTAGCTAAACTACCAGAAGGCCCTTATCATGCCGATGTTCCTGAATATTATTTGCCTCCTAAAGAAGATGTTTATACTACTATGGAAAGCTTAATTTATCACTTTAAAATTGTGATGGGTGAAGTGCCTATTCCAGTGGCAGAAATATATCATCCGGTTGAAGGAGGAAACGGAGAATTAGGATTCTATTTAGTAACCGATGGCAGTAGAACGCCCTATCGTTTGCATTTTAGAAGACCTTGCTTCATTTATTATCAAGCTTATCCAGAAATGATTAAAGGAGCATTGTTATCGGATGCCATTGTAATACTATCAAGTTTAAATGTAATTGCAGGAGAATTAGACGCATAAATTATGGAAAGAACGCAATACAAACAAGAAATAAATATGACAGAAGCATTGATGAGTCGTATCAATGAATTAATCAGTCATTATCCAGAAGATAAAAGAAAATCGGCTTTACTTCCTGTACTTCATGAAGTGCAAGATGCACACGATAACTGGTTAAGTTTCGAACTTCAAGATAAAGTTGCCGAAATTTTACACATTAAACCCGTTGAAGTATATGAAGTAGTTTCTTTTTATACGATGTTCAATCAAAAACCTATTGCAAAATACATGTTCGAATTTTGCCGAACAGCTTGTTGTGCAACAAGAGGTGTGGAAGATTTAATGGAATATGCATGTGAAAAAATTGGGGCTAACTTAGGTGATATTTCTTCGGACGGAATGTTTCAAGTAGTTGGTGTAGAATGTTTAGGAGCTTGTGGCTATGCGCCAATGCTTCAATTAGGTGATTTTTACCACGAAAAACTTACTGAAGAAACGTTTGACCAATTGATAGAAGATTGTAAAGCTGGAAAAATAACATTACACGATAAATAGTGCCATGGGAAAAAAAATATTATTAGAAAAAATAAATATTCCAGGTATCAAAACCTATGAAGTTTACCGTCAAAATGGTGGTTATGCTTCAGTGGAAAAAGCGTTAAAAACAATGACTCCTGATGAAGTTACTGAAGAAGTAAAAACTTCGGGTATGCGAGGACGTGGTGGTGCAGGATTCCCTATGGGAATGAAATGGAGTTTTATCGATAAAAAATCGGGAAAACCACGCCATTTAGTTTGTAATGCCGACGAGTCTGAACCAGGTACTTTCAAAGATCGCTATTTAATGGAGCACATTCCTCACCTATTAATAGAAGGAATGATTACCTCTAGTTTTGCGTTGGGAGCTAACTTATCTTACATCTATATTCGTGGAGAATATATGTGGGTATACAAAATATTAGAAAGAGCCATCAACGAAGCCAAAGCGGCAGGATGGTTAGGAAAAAATATTATGGGTTCGGGTTTCGATTTAGATTTATATGTTCATGTTGGAGCTGGAGCTTATATCTGTGGAGAAGAAACAGCCCTTATCGAATCGCTTGAAGGAAAAAGAGGAAATCCTCGAATAAAACCACCTTTTCCAGCGATTAGCGGATTATGGCAAAATCCTACCGTAGTAAACAATGTAGAATCAATAGCTGCTGTGCCTTGGATTGTAATGAATTCGGGTGCAGAATATGCTAAAATAGGAATAGAACGTTCAACAGGAACTAAGTTAATTTCGGCTTCAGGGCACATTAAAAACCCGGGTGTATATGAAATTGAATTGGGTGTTTCTGTAGAAGAATTCATCAATTCGGATGAATATTGTGGCGGAATGATAGACGATCGACCATTAAAAGCATTAGTTCCTGGAGGATCATCTGTGCCAATTTTACCCGCGCATTTGATCTACAAAACAGCCGCTGGAACTGATCGTTTAATGACTTATGAATCGTTATCGGATGGTGGTTTTGCAACAGGATCAATGTTAGGTTCGGGCGGATTTATTGTTTATAACGATACCACTTGTATTGTTAGAAACACTTGGAATTTCTCTCGTTTTTATCATCATGAATCGTGTGGCCAATGTACGCCATGTCGTGAAGGAACAGGTTGGTTAGAAAAAGTATTACACCGCATTGAAAACGGTCACGGACATGAAGAAGATATCGAATTATTATGGAGTATTCAATCTAAAATTGAAGGAAACACCATCTGCCCATTAGGAGATGCTGCTTCTTGGCCAGTAGCCGCGGCTATTCGTCACTTTAGAGAAGAATTTGAATACCACGTAAGATTCCCAGAAAAAGTAAAAAATAGAAACCACTTTGTTGCAGAACCTTTTGTTAAGTCAAAAGATGTAATGTCGTAAAGTCATAAAGACAGCAGAATGGGAAAATTTAATTCATTTGAAGAAATTAATTCTTGGCAAAAAGCAAGAATATTTAACAAAAGAATTTATGAGATAACAGATAATCAAAATTTTAAAAAAGATTTTGATTTGGTAAGACAAATAAGAAGAGCATCAATTTCAATATCATCTAATATAGCTGAAGGTTTTGAAAGAAATACGGATAAAGAATTTGTTTATTTTTTATATATAGCAAAGGCATCGGCAGGAGAAGTAAGATCCCAAATGTTCTTAGCTTTTGATTTGAATTATATTACAAAAACAGAATTTGAAGAATTATTTTTAGATATTTCGGAGATTTCAAAATTAATTAGCGGATTTATAAAATATTTACAAAAGTAGTCTAAAGTTGTAAAGTCCAAAGTCATAAAGTCGAACACATCGGCATTAAGACATTCGATTTTAAGACCTTAAGACCTTAAGACTAAAAAAATGAAAGTAACAATAGACGGTCAAAGTGTAGAAGTAGAACCAGGAACAACCATCCTGCAAGCTGCTCGTGTGATTGGAGGAGAAAGTGTTCCGCCAGCCATGTGTTATTATTCAAAACTAAAAGGAAGTGGCGGTAAATGTCGTTGTTGTTTAGTAGAAGTTTCAAAAGGTAGCGAGGCCGATCCAAGACCAATGCCAAAACTAGTAGCCTCATGTGTTACAGGTTGTATGGATGGTATGGAAGTGAATAGCAAAAACTCAGATAGAGTTACAGAAGCTAGAAAATCGGTAACCGAATTTTTATTAATCAATCACCCACTTGATTGCCCTGTTTGTGATCAAGCTGGAGAATGTGATTTACAAAATTTAAGCTTTGAACACGGAAAATCGCAAACGCGTTTCATCGAAGAAAAAAGAACCTTTGAACCCGAAGATATTGGTCCGAATATTCAATTACACATGAACCGTTGTATTTTATGCCAACGTTGTGTGCAAGTGGCTGATCAATTGACAGATGATCGTGTTCATGGCGTTATGGATCGTGGTGACCATGCTAATATTTCAACCTGTATTTCAAAAGCTATCGACAATGAGTTTTCAGGAAACATGATTGATGTATGTCCTGTAGGCGCCTTGACCGATAAAACTTTCCGATTCAAATCAAGAGTTTGGTTCAACAAGCCTTATGATGCGCACCGAGAATGTACAACTTGCTGTGGTAAAACTACTGTTTGGATGTTTGGTAACGAAATTCAAAGAGTAACGGGTCGTAAAGACGAATATCATGAAGTTGAGGAATTCATCTGCAATAGCTGCCGTTTTGATCATAAAAAATTAGAAGATTGGGTTATTGAAGGTCCGAGAAAATTTGAAAAAGACTCGGTAATCAATCAAAACAACTACACCCGTGAAATGGAAAACGTGGTAATAGAAACCGAAGAACATATTTTAAAAGGTAGAACAATTGATCGTAAAAAAATCAGTATGCCTGACATCGATTATAATGAAAAAATTGATGGTAATTTAATTAATGATAAAAATAATGGATAGTGCTTTTATCATAGAAAAAAGTGTTGTTATTGTAACTGTTTTTGCAATTACGATGATTATGGCGATGTATTCAACGTATGCCGAACGTAAAGTAGCGGCATTTTTACAGGATCGAATTGGTCCCAACCGTGCTGGTAAGTTTGGTTTATTACAACCGCTTGCCGACGGCTTAAAATTGTTTACAAAGGAAGAATTTATTCCAAATACCCCTAACCGATTTTTATTTATCGTAGGACCTGCGATTGCAATGAGTACGGCGTTAATGACTAGCGCAGTAATTCCTTGGGGTGATCGTTTGCATATTTTTGGTAGAGATGTTATTTTACAAGCAACTGATATTGACGTTTCGTTACTCTATATTTTTGGAGTTGTTTCTGTTGGTGTTTACGGCATAATGATTGGAGGATGGGCTTCAAATAATAAGTTTTCGTTGATGGGAGCCGTACGTGCAGCTTCTCAAATGGTTTCATACGAAATTGCCATGGGATTATCGATGATTGCCTTATTAATGATGACCGGAACCTTAAGTTTAAAGGAAATTTCGGTACAACAAAGCGGAATGGATTGGAATGTATTTTACCAACCAGTTTCGTTTTTAATCTTCTTAATTTGTGCTTTCGCCGAATTGAACCGAACGCCTTTTGACCTTGCCGAATGTGAAACTGAATTAATTGGAGGTTATCACACCGAATATTCTTCTATGAAAATGGGATTTTATTTATTCGCTGAATATGCCAATATGTTTATTTCTTCGGCTATCTTATCCATATTGTTTTTTGGAGGTTATAACTACCCAGGAATGCAATGGATGATTGATAATGTAGGAGTAAATGTGGCGAATATTCTTGGAATTGTAGCCTTATTCATAAAAATTTGTGGATTCATCTTTTTCATCATGTGGGTAAGATGGACAATCCCTCGTTTTAGATACGATCAGTTAATGAACTTAGGTTGGAGAATATTAATTCCGCTTTCAATCATTAATATTATAATAACAGGAATTTGCATTTTAGCTTTTAAATAAAAGATAGTATGTCAACAGCAATACAAAGTATATCGCTTTCAGGTAGAAAAAAAGAAGTATCTCATAAAGAAATGACTTTTTGGGAACGCCTATATCTGGTAGCCATCGTAAAAGGATTAATTATCACGATCAAACACTTATTTCGAAAAAAAGTAACCGTACAATATCCTGAACAAGTAAGAGAATTTAGTCCAGTATATCGCGGACAACATATGTTAAAACGCGATGAATTCGGAAGAGAAAATTGTACCGCTTGTGGCTTATGTGCTTTATCTTGTCCGGCAGAGGCAATTACTATGAGAGCTGGCGAGCGTAAAAAAGGAGAAGAACATTTGTACCGTGAAGAAAAATATGCCGAAATCTATGAAATCAACATGTTGCGTTGTATTTTTTGCGGTTTGTGTGAAGAAGCTTGTCCAAAAGACGCAGTCTATTTAACACTTTCAAAAGAATTAGTTCCCGCTAGTTATGATCGCGAAGATTTCATCTTTGGAAAAGATAAATTAGTAATGCCTTTAGAAATGGCAATGAAAAATGCTCAACTTAATAACGCAAACTAAATGGCACCAATAGTAATTATATTTTATTTTTTAGCTGCTATAACATTGGCGACAGCTTTTTTAACAATTTACAGCAGAAATCCTATTCATAGTGCAATTTATTTAGTGTTGTGCTTTTTTTCAATTGCAGGACATTACTTATTGTTTAATGCACAATTCTTAGCCTTAGTTCATATTATTGTTTATTCTGGCGCCATAATGGTCTTGTTTTTATTTACCATCATGTTGATGAATTTAAACAAAGAAGACGAAGTGCACAAACCAAGAATTACAAGAATTGGAGCGCTAATTGTTTTCCTAATTATGAGTATTGTTTTCATTACCATTTTTATCAATTCGAAAACAATTATGACGGGTTATGATACAAGCGGTGAAGATTTTCAATCGATCAAAGTATTAGGAAAAATATTGTTAAACGAATACATGTTTCCGTTTGAGTTTATCTCTATTTTATTATTAGTAGCGATGATTGGAACAGTATTATTGACTAAAAAAGAGAAAAACAATGAGTAATATATTAAATCAAATCGGTATTGAAAATTATATTTTCTTATCGGTGCTTCTTTTTTGCATTGGTGTTTTTGGTGTGTTATACCGCCGAAACGCAATCATAGTATTTATGTCTATTGAAATAATGCTAAATGCAGTAAACTTATTGTTTGTAGCTTTTTCAACTTATCATCAAGATGCCGAAGGACAAGTGTTTGTATTTTTCTCTATGGCGGTAGCTGCTGCTGAAGTAGCAGTAGGATTAGCCATTCTGGTATCGGTTTATCGTAATCTAGGATCAATCGACATTGATAATTTAAAAAATTTAAAAGGATAATCTAAACATGGACACAAATTTAGCTTTACTATTACTTTTATCTCCATTTGTTGGGTTTCTTTTCAATATATTCTTTGGAAATAAAATTAGCAAAGGAATTGCAGGCGTTGTGGGAACATTAACCGTTGTATTTTCTTTTTTACTAACCCTTTGCTTTTTTTCACAATTACTTCAAACAGGAAAAGCCATTGAAATTTCATTATTTGATTGGATTTCTATTGGGAATTTAAAAATTGATTTCGGAATTGTATTAGATCAATTATCACTACTTTGGTTACTTTTTGTAACGGGTATTGGATCTTTAATTCACATCTATTCGATCAGTTATATGCACGATGACGAAAACATGCCTAAATTTTTCGCCTATTTAAATCTATTCGTATTCTTCATGATTACGTTAGTCATCGGAAATAACTTATTAGTAATGTTCATCGGATGGGAAGGCGTTGGATTATGTTCGTATTTACTAATCGGATTTTGGTATAAAAATCAAGCCTATAATGATGCGGCAAAAAAAGCATTCATCATGAACCGTATTGGAGACTTGGGGTTTTTAATTGGAATCTTCATGCTAGCTTCTCAATTTTCGACTTTAAATTATTCCGAAATTCAAACCGCGATTGCCACTGGTCAAGTAAATACTACCACATTAGGAATTGCAGCGCTATGTTTATTCATTGGAGCAACCGGTAAATCGGCACAATTACCATTATATACTTGGTTACCCGATGCGATGGCAGGACCAACACCAGTTTCGGCTTTAATTCACGCTGCAACCATGGTAACGGCTGGTATTTTCATGATCACTCGAATGAATTTCTTGTTTGATTTAACGCCTGAAATTCAAAATATTATTGCCATTATAGGAGCTATTACTGCATTAGTAGCTGCTTCTATCGGATTACTACAAAATGACATCAAAAAAGTATTGGCTTATTCAACCGTTTCGCAATTAGGATTAATGTTTTTAGCCTTAGGAATGGGTGCATACACCGTTGCCGTTTTCCACGTAATTACACATGCTTTCTTTAAAGCCTGTTTATTCTTAGGTTCAGGATCGGTAATTCATGCCTTACATGGCGAACAAGACATGCGAAAAATGGGAGGTTTACGCAAAGTAATGCCAATTACCTTTTGGACGATGATGATTTCAACTTTAGCCATTGCTGGAATATTCCCATTTGCTGGATTTTGGTCGAAAGACGAAATTTTATTAACCGCATTTGAACATAACAAAGTATTATGGGTTGTGGCTTCTATTGCTTCTATCATGACCGCTTTCTATATGTTTAGATTGATGTACTTAACTTTCTTTAGAACATTTAGAGGAAGCGAAGAACAAAAACATCATTTACACGAAAGTCCGAAATTAATAACAATTCCATTGGTAATTTTAGCTGTTTTAGCCGCTATTGGCGGAGCTATTAATCTACCAGGTAGTTTTTGGCTAAATCATTACTTAGAACCTATTTTGGCAACAAAACATCACGCACACGTTCTTGGAACTCATGAATTCATGTTGATGGGTGTTGCTTTAGCTGGAGCTGTTGTTGGAATTCTTTGGGCTTATAGCAAATACTTAAAACAAGGTTTTGTTCCAAAAGAAGATGAAGCAATTGTAGGATTCAATAAAGTCATTTACAACAAATATTATGTAGACGAAATTTACACTGCTTTAATTGTTACACCGATAAATGCCATTTCAAATTTCAGCAGAAAAACAATTGAACCGCAACTTTCTAAATTAGTCTTTAGTTTTGGAACAGCTGCAAACGAATTAGGTACACAAGGAAAAAAATTACAAAACGGAAATATAGGATTGTATCTATTTATGTTCGTATTAGGGATTTGTGCCCTAATTATTTATTTATTTATTGCTCAATAATTTTATCACAATGGATGTATCTATACTATTACTTTCTCTTTTAATTGGTGCTGTTGTAACCTATTTTTCAGGAGATAAATTGGCTTCAAAAGTGGCTTTACTTTTCAGTTTAGGCGCATTAGTAATTTCGTTAAATATTCTCTATTTATTTGTTAATGGTGGCAATGTTGGTATTTTACATGGATGGATTACGTTACCTAAAGTAAGTATTGCACTGTATGCTGATGGTTTATCATTAGCCATGGTGCTTTTAACTACTATTTTGAC
>ERZ888423.107-NODE-107-length-83255-cov-44.942752_pt1 | contig 83255 bp, 79 predicted proteins | sample MGYA00520523_ERZ888423 | MGnify/ENA primary metagenome ERZ888423 (study PRJEB32303, sample SAMEA104408611) | aquatic metagenome | biome: Brackish water; feature: Pelagic; material: water | place: Baltic Sea | collected 2014-06-08T10:24:00 | depth 30,27 m ... | reverse complement strand
CCCCGTCGCCGCCGGGCCACGGCGAGCGCTCGGCGCGCACGGTCTTGCTGCCGCTCACGATGCCGCAGCGGCAGGTGAGGCAGGATCGGTGATGAGCTGTGCACCGAACGCGCGGGTCCACGCTGGCGGCGGGGACGCGCTGGGCAGTGCATCGAGCAGGATATCGCCCGGCTGCACGGGCGTGGTGGCGCGATACTCAGGCGTCGCAAAGGCTTGGCAGAGCGGTTTGAGGTGCGCCTCGCCTGCCCAGCCCCAAGCGGCGACGCCCGTCCACGCAAGCCCTGGTACGGCCAGGGCGGCGAGCGCGACCCAGATCCATCGGCGCGTGCGCCCCTCACCGTCGAGCCCGGCGCCATCTGCGAGCAGCAGCACACCCAGCGAGATGGGTACCGCTGCCACGATCAGCACGATCAGCCCGAGGACGAGATCGCTCACACGATCGTGGCTCGGTCAGAGGATGAAGCGGCTGACATCTTCGTCCTGCGCGAGTGCACCCAAGCTCTCCTCCACACGTTTTGCGTCGATCACCACGGTGCTGCCACGCTGCTCGACAGCATCGTAGGAGAGCTCCTCGAGCAGGCGCTCCATGACGGTGTGCAGGCGCCGCGCGCCGATGTTCTCGGTGTTCGAGTTGACCTGTGCGGCGATCTCGGCGATGCGGCGGATGCCCTCGGTGGTGAACTCGATGCCGACGCCTTCGGTGGCGAGCAGTGCGGTGTACTGCCGCGTGAGCGAGGCATCGGGTTCGGTGAGGATGCGCACGAAATCCTCGACCAGCAAGGAATCGAGCTCGACGCGGATCGGGAAGCGGCCCTGCAACTCGGGGATGAGGTCCGAGGGCTTGGCGAGGTGGAAGGCGCCCGAGGCGATGAAGAGGACATGGTCGGTCTTGAGCGCACCGTACTTGGTGTTGACGGTACAGCCTTCGACCAGCGGCAGCAGGTCGCGCTGTACGCCCTCGCGCGAGACATCGGCGCCATAGGATTCCTGCCGTCGGCAGACTTTGTCGATCTCGTCGATGAACACGATGCCGTTCTGTTCGGCGTTGTGCACCGCCGCCGCGCGCAGTTCCTCTTCGTTGACGAGTTTGGCGGACTCCTCTTCGAGCAGGATCCTGCGCGCCTCGCGCACCTTGAGTTTGCGCGGTTTGCTGCGTCCTGCGCCGAGGTCCTTGAACATCGAGCGCAGCTGCTGCTGCATCTCTTCCATGCCGGGCGGCACCATGATGTCGACACCCGGCATCGTACCCTGCAGCTCGAGTTCGATCTCGCGGTCGTCGAGCGCGCCTTCACGCAGCATCTTGCGGAACTTCTGGCGGGTATCGGCATCGCGCGGTGCCGCGGGTTCGTCGGTCGAGAAGCCCATCATCCGCGGCTTCGGCAAGAGCGCATCGAGCAGGCGCTCTTCGGCGGCATCAGCCGCCCGATCCTGCACGCCGGCGAGCTGTTCCTCGCGGAGCAGCTTCATCGAGGCCTCGACGAGGTCTTTGACGATGGAATCGACATCGCGGCCGACATAACCGACCTCGGTGAACTTGGTCGCCTCGACCTTCACGAAGGGCGCGCGTGCGAGTCGCGCCAGGCGGCGGGCGATCTCGGTCTTGCCGACGCCGGTGGGACCGATCATCAGGATGTTCTTGGGCGTGATCTCGGCGCGCAACGGCTCCCCGACCTGCATGCGACGCCAGCGGTTGCGCAGTGCGATGGCGACGGCGCGCTTGGCGGCCTGCTGGCCGATGATGTGTTTGTCGAGCTCGGCGACGATCTCGCGCGGCGTCAGGGGGTCGCTCATGAGTGCAGCTCCTCGATGACGAGATTGCGGTTGGTGTAGATGCAGATGTCGGCGGCGATGCCGAGCGAGCGCTCGACGATATCGCGCGCGCCGAGTCCGGTGTTCTCCATCAAGGCGCGGGCAGCGGCCTGCGCGAACGGCCCGCCCGAGCCGATCGCGACGAGGTCGTGCTCGGGTTCGATCACATCGCCGTTGCCCGAGATCACGAACAATTTTTGAGGGTCACCGACGAGCAGCAAGGCCTCGAGGCGTCGTAGGTAGCGATCGCTACGCCAATCTTTGGCAAGTTCGATGGCGGCTCGGGTGAGGTTGCCGAACTTGTCGAGCTTGCCCTCGAAGCGCTCGAAGAGCGTGAAGGCGTCGGCGGTGCCGCCTGCGAAACCGCCGAGCACCGTCCCTTGGCCGAGCATGCGGACCTTGCGCGCGTTCGCCTTCATCACGGTGGTGCCGAGGGTCACTTGGCCGTCGCCGCCGATGGCGACGATGCCATTGCGGCGGACGCCCACGATCGTGGTGCCGTGGGGATTGAAGCTGTCGGTCATGGTTCCGTCCTTGAGGCTGTCGCCGTCAGGTCATTTGCGGCGGGCGCGAGGGTGTGTCTGATCGTAGATGCGGGCGAGATGCTGGAAATCAAGGTGAGTGTAGACCTGGGTGGTGGCGATGTCGGCATGGCCCAGAAGTTCCTGCACGCCTCGCAGATCCTGGCTCGACTCGAGCAGATGGGAGGCGAAAGAATGCCGGAAGAGGTGCGGGTGCAGGTGCATCGGCAGCCCTTGCCGCCGCGCCCAGTACGCGACCCTGGCCTGGACCGCTCGTGGGCCGATGCGCCGTCCGCTGCGACCGGTGAACACGGCGGGGTCACCCTCTTTGGCGAGGTCCGCCCGGGTACGCAACCACGCTTCAAGCGCTGTCACGGCCTTGCGGCCGACCGGCACGATACGCACCTTCCGGCCCTTACCGGTGACCCGTACGGTGCGGTCAGGCAGGTCGAGGTCGGGCAGATCGAGACCCACGAGTTCAGCCAATCGTAGACCCGACGAGTAGAGGAGCTCCATCAGCGCGAGATCGCGCTGCTCGAGCGGCGCCTTGGGCTGGAAGTCGAGCAGGCGGGCGATCTGGTCGGCATCGACGGTGACGGGCAGTCGCCGGCGGGTCTTGGGCGCCCGCACATCCACCGCCGGATTGCCGCTGATGATTTTCTCGCGCTGCAGCCAGCGCAGGAAGCTGCGCACCGCGGAGAGCCGGCGCTGCACGCTGCGCGGCGCGAGGCCGCCGGCATGCGAGCGTGCGGCGAACATCCGGATATGCTGGGTGTCGAGGGTGCGCCAGTCCGCGATCCCTTGGCGGTCGCACCATCCGGCGAGCGCCTGCAGTTCGCGCAGATAGTTGGAGCGGGTGTGCGGCGACAGGCGGCGCTCGGCACCGAGGTGCACGCCGTAGCGCGTGACCCAGTCCTGCGCCTCGGGGGTCATGTCGGTGCGGCAGGCGCCACCGTCGCCGCTGCGAGTGCGGTGGAGAGGAGTTGAGCGATGCGGGTGAGGAAGTCGGTGGCCATGCCCGGATGGAAATGTACGGTGTCGGCGCTGCCGAGCACCAGCAGCCCCTGCGCGGCGCCGGCGCCGAGCGGCACGAGCGCCATCGACCCGACGCCCTCGGCCACCGCGCCGAGCAGGGCGTGGCGATCGTCCTCGCGCAGTCGGCCACAGTGTGGCGAGCCCGATGCAAGCAAGGTGCTGCGCAAGCTCTTCGGCACCGCCGCCGGAGCCAATAGCCGCGCCGGTGACACGCCGAAGTCCTCGCGCATCGCGGCTTCGACCAGCGGTGCGAGCTGCTCGAGAGCCGTCGGGGCGCCAGCCGGTGCTGCGATCTTTGCTGCGATCAACCGCAGTGCCAGCCGGTGCATATGCCCGACCAGCGCTTCGTTGTCGCGCGCGTTGCGGATGAGCGTCGCCAGCCGCTGACGCGTCTCGGCTTGATTGGCGCGCAACACCTTCACCTGCCGTTCGACCAACGACACGGTCTGGCCGTCGGTGCGATGCGGGACATGCAGCGCCTCGAGCAGTTCGGGGTGATCGACGAAGAAGTCGGGCTGTTTCTCCAGGAATCGGCAGACATCTTGGGCGGTGATCATCAGCATCAGTCTCCAAAGAGATCAGAGGGTTCGATCTCGCCGCGGAACGCGACGGTGGCGGGGCCGGTCATCCAGAGCGGTGCGTCGCCGCCCGGCCAGCGCAGCGTGAGTGCGCCGCCGCGCAGATGGAGCGTCACAGTCTCATCGAAGAGGCCGGCTCGACGGCCGACGGCCATCGCTGCGCAGGCGCCTGTGCCGCAGGCGAGCGTTTCGCCCGCGCCGCGCTCGTGGACCCGCAGCCGTCCGGCGTCGCGGCCCATGACTTCGAGGAAGCCGACATTGGTGCGTTGCGGGAACATCGGGTGGCATTCCAGCGCGGGACCGAGCGTGGCGACCGGCGCTGCGTCGATCGATGGCACACGCAGCACGATGTGTGGGTTGCCCATCGATACCTGTGTGAAGCGGATCGTCTCACCCTCGAGGTCGAGGCTGTGCTCGGCGGGGTCGGTGAACCGTGGTACGCCCATGTCGATGGAGACGACCCCCGGTGCGTCGAAGCGCGCTGCGATGACGCCGCCAGCGCTTTCGAGGCGTAGCGGTCGAGCGGCCTCGTCCGTGCGACCGGCGAGACGCAGCCATTCGGCGACGCAGCGTGCGCCGTTGCCGCATTGCTCGACCTCGCCGCCATCCGCGTTGAAGATGCGCCAGTAGGCGTCCGTGCCGTCGCGGCGCGGGGGGAGGATGACGAGCGCCTGATCGAAGCCGATCCCCGTATGGCGATCGGCGAGCCGGCGCCATGCAGCCGCGGAGGGCAACGCGGCGTCGGTGGCCGCCTCGACCACGACGAAGTCGTTGCCGAGGCCGTGCATCTTGGTGAAGGCGCGGATCATCAGCCGCCGAGTGCGGCGCGGTCGCGGTAGACGCAGCGGTCCATCACGGTGAAGAGGCCGGCGGGTTGCTGATCGGCGCCGCTTCGAAGAGTTCCTGCTTCAGGCGGTAGATCGCGGAGATGTCCTCGTCGCCATGACCGCGACGGATGAGTTCTTCGTATTCGCGCAGCACATCTTCCACGACAGGCAAAGAAACGCCGCAGGCCGCCGCCATATCGCGGCAGATACGCAGATCTTTGGCGTGCAGTGCGATGCGGAATCCTGCGGGGAAGGAACCGCGGACCATGTTGGGCGCGCGGTTCACGAAGTACCAGGACGAGCCTGCGCCCTTGCCCAAAGTGTCGACGACCTGATCGAGCGGCAGGCGCTGCGCGCGCGCGAAGGCCATGGCCTCGGCGACGGCGCGGATGATCCCCGCGCACATGATCTGGTTGGTGGCCTTGGTGGCTTGGCCGGCGCCGATCGGACCGAACAGACTCAGGGTCTTGCCCATCGCCGCGAGTACGGGTCGGGCGCGCGCGAAATCCGCGTCTGCGCCGCCACACATGATCGCGAGAGTGCCTTGGCGGGCGCCCTCGGTGCCGCCGCTCACCGGGCAGTCGAGGAAGGCACCGCCATGCGCGGCGACGATCGCGCCGGCAGCTTCCGCGGTGGCCGCTGAGACGGTCGAGCAGTCGATGATGAGGCTGCCCGGCTTGAGCCCAGGGGCGAGCGCCCGGACGACCTCGAGGACATCGGTGTCGGCGGATACGCAGAGGACGAGCACCTCGCAGGCGGCGGCGAGGTCCGCGGGGGTTGCGGCGTGGGTGCAGCCGAGTTCCGCGGCGAGGTCTGAAGCGCGCGCGGCGCTGCGGTTCCAGACGCCCTGCAGCATCCCCGCCTTGTGCAGGTTGCGCGCCATGGGGGCTCCCATGGCGCCGAGACCCAGAAAGCCCGTACGCATCCGTGCATCTTAACAGGCGACCCCGCCCGGAAAGAAAAAGGGCGGCGACCTTGCGATCGCCGCCCGAGGGGGGTTGATGTCAGGGGCTTAGATCAGACACCAAAGGAACTCTGTGAAGCGCGCTCAGCTCGTGTAGGCGCGCTCGTTGTGCTCGGTGGTATCGAGACCCTCGCGCTCGGATTCCTCCGGTACGCGCAGGCCGACCACCAGATCGGCGATCTTGAAGGCGATGAATGCCGCGACCGCGGACCAGACGATCGTCAACACGACGCTGCCGGCTTGAATCAGCACCTGGCCGCCGACCGTAGCGTCGACACCGCCCGGTCCGCCCATCGACGCCGGGTAGAACACGCCGGTCAGCAGCGCGCCGACGATACCGCCGACGCCGTGGATACCGAATACGTCGAGCGAGTCGTCCGCCTTGAGCAGGCGTTTCAGGCCAGTGACGCCCCACAGGCACACGACGCCGGCGACGAGACCGATGATGAGCGCGCCCATCGGGCCGACGTTACCCGCGGCCGGTGTGATGGCGACGAGGCCCGCGATCGCGCCCGACGCCGCGCCCAGCATCGAGGCATGCTTCTTCAGGATCCACTCGGCGGCGGACCAGGCGACCACGGCGCCGGCCGTGGCCAGCAACGTGTTTAAGAAGGCCAATACCGCAGAGTCGTTGGCCTCGAGCGCGGAACCGGCGTTGAAGCCGAACCAGCCCACCCACAGCAGCGAGGCGCCGACCATGGTGAGCGCGAGGTTGTGGGGCGGCATCGGCTCGCGGCCGAGTCCGACGCGCTTACCGACCATGTAGGCGCCGACCAGACCGGCGACGCCCGCGTTGATGTGCACCACTGTGCCGCCGGCGAAATCGAGAGCGCCTTCCTCCAGCAGCAGACCGCCCGGCCCCCAGACCATGTGAGCGATCGGGATGTAGCAGATGGTGAACCAGATCACCATGAAGATCAGCACCGCCGAGAAGCGCATGCGCTCGGCAAAGGCGCCTATGATCAGGCAGCAGGTGATGCCGGCGAAGGTGGCTTGGAACGCCACGAAGAGCAGCTCCGTGAGCACCACGCCATCGGTGAAGGTCGCTGCGGTCGCAAACGAACCTGTGGCGGGGTCGAAGGTGCCGCTCAGGAACAGTCGGTCGAGGCCGCCGATGAACGCGTTGCCCTCGGTGAGCGCAAGCGAGTAACCGTAGATGCACCACAGCACGACGATGAGCGAGAAGCCGACCATCACCTGCATCAGCACCGAGAGGATATTTTTGGCGCGTACCAGACCGCCGTAGAAGAGCGCGAGTCCGGGCACCGTCATCAGCACCACGAGCAGTGTGGACACGAGCATCCAAGCCGTATCGCCCTTGTCGGGTACCGGCGCATCCTGTGCCAGTGCGAGGCCGGGCGCGAGCGCGGCCGACAATGCGGCGACGCCGAGCATGGCGGCCGTCCATCTGCGGGTGAGTGAAGTCATGGTGGTCATCGTGGTTTCTCCCGGTGTCTGCAGTGTCATGTCGCCGCCGCACCGGTCTCACCGGTGCGGATTCGGATCGCCTGTCCGACGCCGGCGACGAAGATCCTTCCGTCGCCGACCTTCCCTGTGCGCGTCACGTTCGCGATCGCCTCGACCAGCGGTTCGACGAGGCCATCGTCCACCGCGATCTGTACCTGTATGCGGGGCGTGAAGTCGACGCGGTACTGTGCGTCGCGATACACCTCGAGGTGACCGTGTTGCCGGCCGTAGCCCTGCACCTCGGTGACCGTCATCCCCTGCACGCCGATCCGCGCCACAGCCTGCTCGAGGTCGCCGAGCTTGTGGGGTCGGATGATCGCGGTGATCATCTTCATCGCCATCCCCGCCCCTGTGGCGGGGCTGTGAATCTTGACGATCGCGGCACAAATGTCGCTCTCGTTCCTTGTCGTAAGCGCGCTATCCTTCGTGTGTCGTCTGGGCAGGTGGGGGTTGCAGAAACCGTGCCATCGCCCGGATGCGGCAAAACAGGGTTTTCCGAGCCCTGTCGATGTCGCAGGCGGGGGTGCCTGCACCGTTTTGGCCCCCCTGCCGCGGCGGCTTGCGTCATTCCGGGGCATCCTCGGGCGGACGCTGCCCGAGACCATCGACCACCACATCCATCGAGGATCACGCCATGGACTTCCGCATCGACGATCTCGCGCGCCGACTCCTTGAGAGCGTGCCCCCTGCCGTCCGCGGCATGCAGCAAGACCTCGAGTCCAACTTCCGTGCGGTGCTGCGCGCCAACCTCACGCGGCTTGATCTGGTCGCGCGCGACGAGTTCACTGCGCAGTCGCGTGTGCTCGAACGCACGCGCACGCGCCTCGAAGCGCTGGAGCGTCGGATCGCCGAACTCGAGTCGCGTCTCCCGCCCGGTCCCGCGGGCTGAGATCGCGGCAGTGGCGCTCGCCCGCGTCGCTTGTCGTGCGCAGGTCGGGCTGACTGCACCGCCGGTCGAGGTCGAGGCGCACCTCGGTGCCGGTCTGCCCTGCTTCACGCTGGTCGGGCTCGCCGGCACCGAAGTGAAGGAGAGCAAAGAAAGGGTGCGTGCGGCGCTCGTCAACTCGGGCTTCGAGTTCCCCGCCGGACGCATCACCGTCAACCTCGCTCCCGCCGATCTGCCGAAGGACGGCGGTCGCTTCGATCTCGCCGTCGCTGTGGCGATACTGCTCGCCTCGGGGCAACTGCGACCGCGAGGAGACCTCACCGATCACGAATTCCTCGGCGAACTGGGGCTCGACGGCGAGATACGCGTGGTGCGCGGTGCGTTGCCTGCGGCCGCCGCAGCCGCCGAGGCCGGGCGGTCGCTCGTGTTGCCGAAGGGCAATGCCGCGGATCTGCGTTGGCTGCCGGGCGCGCGGGCGGTCACCGCGCCGAGCTTGCTGGCGCTCTGCGCGATCCTCGAGGGCCGCTCCGCCGGGCAGGAACCGAGGTGTGTCGAAGCGGTGGACGACGACCTGCCCCCCACGCTGAGTCTCGCCGATGTCTGCGGCCAAGCACTCGGTAAACGCGCCTTGGAAGCGGCGGCTGCCGGCGGCCACAGCCTGTTGTTCGTCGGGCCGCCGGGCTGCGGCAAAAGCATGCTGGCACAACGGTTGCCCGCACTGCTGCCGCCGCTCGAGCCGCGCGAGGCGCTCGAAGTCGCCCTCATCGCCTCGATCGCCGGGGCGTCGTCCGACACACGCCGTCGGCTCACGGCCGAGCGCTTGCCGCGACCGTTCCGCGCACCGCACCACACGGCCTCGGCGAGCGCGATCATCGGTGGCGGGCGCGACGCCCGCCCCGGAGAGATCACCCTCGCGCATCGCGGCGTGCTGTTCCTCGACGAGTTACCGGAGTTCGATCGACGCGTGCTCGAGGCGCTGCGCGAGCCGCTCGAGTCCGGGCAGGTAGTGGTGTCGCGGATCGGCCAACAAGCCGAGTATCCGGCGGCCTTCCAGCTGATCGCGGCGATGAACCCGTGTCCCTGCGGGTACGCGGCGAACAACGCAGGTGGGCGCGGCGGCGCACCGGCTTGCGGCTGCTCGCCCGCACAGTTGGAGCGTTACCGCGCGCGGATCTCGGGGCCCTTGCTCGACCGTCTCGACCTGCGGGTGATGCTCGGTGCGGTGGGCGAGGCGGAGCTCGCCCAGCATCGTGCCCGGGCACCCTGCGATGACGCGCCGCTGCGCGCACGCATCGCCGCTGCCCGCGAGCGGCAGTGGCGGCGGCAAGGCTGCCTCAACGCCGCGTTGCCTGCGGCACGACTCGAGGAGCGGCTCGGGATCTCTGCGGGTGCCGGGCGGCTGCTCGCAAGCGGCCGCGGACCGCTCGCGATCAGCCTGCGATCACGCCATCGGTGTTTGCGGGTGGCGCGATCGCTGGCTGATCTGGCCGGGGCGACCTCGATCGAGGAGGTGCATCTGGCCGAAGCGCTCGCTCTGCGGCGGGCGCTCGGTGCCGAGCAGGGGTGATACGGGTCGGGCTTACTGCGCCTTGGCGATCATGTGGTCGACGGCGGCCTGCACGAGCTCGTCCGTGAGGTCCACACGGCCACCCTTCGGCGGCATGTAGCCGCCCTTGCCTTGGTAGCCTTCGATGGCGTGCTTGTAGAGCGTGGTGGTGCCCTGCGCGATGCGCGGTGCCCAGGCGGCCTTGTCGTCGGAGCGGGGCGCGCCGGCGATGCCGTTGAGATGGCAGGCGCCACAGACGGTCTCATAGACCGCGGGACCATCGTCTGGCAGCGCGACAGCGACCAACGGGCCGACGCCGGCCGCGGGCGCGATGGCGAGGGCGGAGTTGTCCTGCCCGACCACGGCCACCGCGGCCTCACCGACACGACCCTCGACGGCGGCCACATATTTCGGATCGGAGAGCAGGTGCGCCTTCTGGGTGTTGTCACCCACCGAACGCGCCATCGCGAACAGCACCACCGTGATCACGATGAGGATGCCCAGCACGAGGCTGAAGATGTTGAAGAACTTGGAGTCCTGCTTGCTCACGATGGTGCCTGTGGTACGCGGTTGATAGGACGGATTATAGCCGCCCCAGCCTTATTTCTGTAGTTTCGCCAGTTCCGCGAGCACCATCTTCGAGTGACCTTCGGCGTTGACGTTCTCGTAGCGGCGCGCGATGCGGCCTTGCGGGTCGATGATGAAAGTATCGCGGCGGGAGATGTTGTAGAGCTTGAATTGCGGGTAGCTGGTCAGCGCGCCGTAGGCCTTGGTGGTGGCGGCGGTGCTGTCCGACAGCACTGGGAAGGGCAGGTTGTTCTCCTCGGCGAACCCCTTCTTCGAGTCCACGGCATCGACGCTGACCCCGAGCACCGCAGCGTTGGCGCGGCGGAACGCGAAGATGTCGTCGCGGATCTCGCAGGCCTGCGTGGTGCAGCCCGGCGTGCCGTCCTTCGGATAGAAATAGAGCACCACCCACTTGCCGCGGTAATCCGCGAGCGAGCGCCATTCGCCGGTCTGATCTTGTAGGCGGAACGCCGGGGCGGCTTGGCCGGCCTCAGGCGCCGCAGAAGCAGCAGAAGCGGCAGAAGCGGCAGGAGCCGCCATCGTCGCGGGGCTTACGAGCGCGAGGAGCGCCACGGCGGCTGATGCGAACAAGCCGGAGGCGGTGACGGTCCAGGCAGAAACGGTCTTGGTGAGGCGATCCATGGCAGTACGACCTTTTGCGGGGGCAGGGGAGGGGTGGGATGATGGGGCAACGGATGACAGCTTGGCAATCGTGGGGAACGGAACTCCAGCGTGCCTGGTCTGATGATCCTTGACTTGGCCCCCGACCCCACGGATCTACCGGATGGACACCCTGACCCCCTCGCCCCGCCGCCGACAGCCCGCTGTGACGGTCGCCGTAACGGTCACCGTGACGATGATCCTCGGTGCTGCCGCCTGGGTCGGCGCTGCGGTCCCGGCGTCGTCGGCGTATACGACCCTGCGCTATGGCGACCATGCCCGACAGGTGGTGACCGTCTATCCCGCTACCGCCCCGCGGCCGCCGCTGGCGGTCTATATCCACGGCGGTGCATGGCGCATGGGCAGTCCGGAGCGGGTCCGCGCCAAGCCGCAGTGGTTCGGCGAGGCGGGCTGGGCGTTCGCGTCGGTCGGCTACCGGGTGTTACCGGATGCGCAGGTGGAGCAGCAGGCGCAGGACGTCGCGGCCGGCCTGCGCGCGCTGCGCGCGGATGCCGCGCGCCTCGGCTTCGACCCGGACCGCATCCTGATCATGGGGCACAGCGCCGGCGCGCACCTCGCGGCCTTGGTCGCGACCGACGGGCGTTATCTTGGCGCGGACCGCGCCGCCGTGCGTGGCGTGATCCTGCTCGACGGTGCCGGCTACGATGTCTCCAATGAATTCAAGCTGCGCGGCCCGCTCGCGCGCAAGCTCTATGGCGATGCCTTCGGCGAGGATCCCGACCGCCAGCGCACGCTCTCGCCGATCGCCCATGTCGACGCCGCGGACCCGCCCGACTGGCTGATCGTGTTCGCCGAATCGCGCATCGATGCGCGTGAACAGGCAGCGCAGTTCGGCGATGCCTTGCAGCAGGCCGGTCTGCGGGTCGAGCGCGTCCCCGATCCCGGCAACCACATGGAGATCAACCGCGAGTTCGGCACCGCCGGCTATCGTGCGAACACCGCGATCCGGGCGTTGATGGCGCGGGTGGCGGGGGGCTGAGGGTTAGGAGAGCCGCCGCGTGGGTGTGGGTTGGCGCGCCCGACAAGATTCGAACTTGTGACCCCTGCCTTCGGAGGGCAGTACTCTATCCAGCTGAGCTACGGGCGCCTACGGTCATTATAACTACAACCACCCCAGCCGCTTGAACGCCCACCAGGGCACGATGGCGGACACCACCATCAGGCCGATCGCGCCCCAGAACCCCCAGGGTTGGCTGGCGGCCGGGATCAGGTCGAAGTTCATGCCGAAGATGGCGCCGATCACCGACGGCGGCAGCAGCACGACCGTGGCGACCGAGAAGATCTTGAGGATGTTGTTCTGGTCGATGTTGATCATGCCGAGCGTCGCATCGAGCTGGAACTGCACCTTCGAGGCGATGAAGCCGGCGTGGTCGCTCATCTGGCTGACATCGCGCGACAGGGTGCGCAGGCGGTGGCGCATCTCGGTGTTCATCTGCGGATGCTCGGCTTGCTGCAGGAACACGAGCAGTCGCGACAGGCTGGAGAGGGCTTCGCGTGCCTTGGAGTTGAGATCGCCCGCGCGACCGACGCGCTCGAGGATGGCGCGGTAGTCACGGGTTCGGCGACGCATACCGGGCGCAGGCGGCGTGAACACCTCGGACGACAGCGTGTCCATGTCGGCGGCGATCCGCTCGAGCACATCGGCGATGCGGTTGACGAGCGCCTCGAGCAGCCCCGCGAGCACGGCGATCGCAGTAGCGCAATGTCCGGCATGACGCGCGGCATAGGCGATGAAGCGGCGGAACGGCAGCGGATCGGTGTAGCGGTTGGTGACGAGCGTGTCAGGCGTCAGGATGAAAGTGACCTGACTGCTCTCGGGGCGGTCGGTCTCGATCTTGGTGACGACGGTCGCCGTCATGTAGAGCACACCGGCCTCTTCGTAGAGGCGGTTCGAGGTCTCGATCTCGCGCATCTCCTCGGGGGTCGGCACATCGATGCCGAACTGCGACTCGAGGCGTTGTTCTTCTTCGGCGGAGGGCTCGAGCAGATCGACCCAGATCGAGCCGTCGGGCACCGGTGTGCCCTGGGCGACCTCGCGACGATGCAGGCCGGAGGCGTCGAGCAGGAAACTACTGATCATCGGCGCACCGTCTGGCGCGCACGATCTGGGGCGCGCGCCGCGGTCTCAGCGGCGGGTTTCCGCAGCGACGAGGGCGTTGATGAGTTCGAGCATCTGCGGCACGCCACCAGCGGAGTTGATGTCGGTGAAGTACTTGCCGTTGATGATCATCGCCGGCGTGCCCTCGACGCGGTAGCGGCGCACGAGGTCATCGGCTTGGCGCAGCTTCACATCGACCGACATGGAGTTCCAAGCGTTGGTGAAGGCCGTTGGATCGACGCCATTGGCCTTCGCCCAGTCCCGCTGCAGGGCGAGCGTGCTCGCGTCGTCGCGGGCGATGAGGCCGTTGCCGCCGCGATGGATGCTGTCGAAGACCTTGGTATGGAGGCGCCCGTCCTGTTTCAGCGCCTGCAGCGCATAGAAGAGCTTCGCGTGGCGCTTGGCGCTGTCGTTCCAGGTGACCGGGAGGCGCACGAGCTCGGCCGCTGCGGGCTTGGTCTTCTTCCAGCTCTCGAGATACGGATCGAGCATGTAGCAGGCGCCGCAGCCATACCAGAACACCTCGACGACCTCGACCTTGCCCGGCGCGATAGTGTTCGGCACGGCAGGGTTGAGGAGGCGGTAGTGACGGCCGGCCTGCCACTTGGCGGGGATCGGCGTGCTGGCGGGGGGTGCCGCCGCGGGGCGGGCTGCCGGACGCGCCGCTGGCGTGCCTTGCGCGAGCGCGTGCGGGGTCGCGCCGGTGGCGATCATCGCGAGCAGCGCGAGGGCGAGCGTCCGCATCAGCGCAGGCCCTGGATGTAGTTGGCGAGCGCAGCCTTCTCTTCGTCGGTGAGGCGTTGGCTGACCATGGTCATCATGTGGCCGTTGCGCGAGCGGGTCTTCGCCCCGGTGGTGACATCCAGATAGCGCTGCTCGGTGCCGTATTCATTGAGCTGCTTGACGGTGTAGGCGGCGTGCTGGCCGCGCAGTTTGGGGTAGCCGGCGGTGAGGTTGCCGAGGCCGTTCGGGCCGTGGCAGCCGGTGCACGAAGGGATGCCACGCGCCGGGTCGCCGCCACGGTAGAGGCGCTTGCCGAGTGCGAGCGTCGCGGGATCGGCTTCGAGACCGGTCGGGGTCTGGCGCGCGTAGTAGGCGGCGAGGTCGCGGATGTCTTCGTCGGTGAGTGCGATCGCCAACGCATACATGTTCAGGTTATTTCGGTGACCGGCGCGGAACAGTTTCAGTTGCTCAGCGGTGTAGGCGCTGCCTTGCCCGGCGAGGTTCGGCCACTCGGGGTTCATGCTGTTGCCGTTGGCGCCGTGGCAGGCGGCACAGACGGCGGCTTTCGCGGCGCCGGCTTCGGCGGCAGCCGCTGCGGCGGCCGCATCGGCGCGGGCCGTGGCAGGCAAAGTGGCGAACGCAGCGACGACAAGCGCGGCAAGCAGCGCGGCGCGGGGCAGGACGGTAGACATCGAGCGGGCTCCGAGACGTTCGAACCTGGGCTGCGCAGTTTACACTATGACGGTGTCACGCTTCCCCCAGGCCGATTTCCTTCTGAGCGTGGCCGCCCCCGCGCAGTTCCCGCTCGACCAAGGGGCAGAGGTCGCCTTCGCCGGCCGCTCCAATGCGGGCAAGTCCAGTGCGATCAACGCCATCGCCGATCGCAAAGCCCTCGCCCGCACCAGCAAGACCCCGGGTCAGACCCGCTTGCTCAACTACTTCGAACTCGGTCCGAGCCGTCGGATCGTGGATCTGCCCGGTTATGGTTACGCGGAGGCGCCACCCGCCGAGAAACGCAAGTGGGTGCCGCTCCTCGAAGCGCTCCGGACACGGGATTCTCTGCGAGGCCTGGTGCTGATCGTCGATTCACGGCGCGGCCTGCGCGCCGAGGACTTTGCGCTCATCGAGTGGGCGCACCCCGACCGGCGTGGCGTGCATGTGCTGCTCGCCAAGGCCGATAAGCTGAATCAGGCCGAGCGCGCGGCGCTGCTGCGTGAGAGCCGTGCCGCCCTCGGCGACGTCGCCACGGCGCAGGTGTTCTCGGCGCACAGCGGCCTCGGGGTCCGGGAGGCGCAGGGGGCGCTGCAGGGGCTCTGGGAGACGGGGACCGTCACGCTGAAAGGCGGCTGGCTAGGGCCGACGGCGGGGCAAAAAAACCCCCGGTAACCGATCGCTCGGATACCGGGGCAGACTAACCCGGCACAAGTCTGAAGGCCGGGAACCCGCTCAGGGAGGGAGAAGCGGGGAACGCAGTGCGTTCGGGTAGTCAGACCGCGGGGTCCGCGCATTGGTTCCCGGCATTGATGAAATAAAAATAACAGCTAAATCAGTGTGTTAGCCATCATATTGTTGCGATGGCGCTACAGAGATCAGTGCGCCTCATCCCAGTTCATGCCGCGGCCGACATCGACCTTGAGCGGCACCCGCAACGCGCCCTGGCCGGCGGCCACCATCCGCTCGCGCACCGCCGCGGCGACGCGGTCCGCTGCGCCTTGCCGCGCCTCGAGCACCAGTTCGTCGTGTACCTGCATGATGAGCCGTGCGTCGTCCTGCCCTTCCTCCTCGCACCATCGATCGACGGCGATCATCGCGAGTTTGATGAGGTCAGCGGCGGTGCCCTGCATCGGCGCGTTGATGGCGCTGCGTTCGGCGTACTGCTGCAACGCGCGGTTGCGGGAGCGGATCTCCGGCAGGTACAGCCGGCGTCCGAACACGGTCTCGACATAGCCGGTCTCGCGCGCCCCTTCGCGGGTACGGTCCATGTAGGCCTTCACGCCCGGATAGCGTTCAAAGTAAAGATCGACGTACTGCTGCGCCTCGTTGCGACCGATGCCGAGTTGGCGCGCGAGACCGAAGGCGGACATGCCGTAGATGAGACCGAAGTTGATGGCCTTGGCGGAGCGGCGCTGATCGGTGCTGACCTCGGACAACGGGACGCCGAAGACCTCGGCGGCGGTCGCCTGGTGCACATCACGGTCCGCCTCGAAGGCGGCGATCAGGCTCGTATCGCCCGACAAGTGCGCCATGATGCGCAGCTCGATCTGCGAGTAGTCGGCGGCGAGCAGCACATGGCCGGGCGGCGCGATGAACGCTTGGCGGATGCGCCGACCTTCGGGCGTGCGGATCGGGATGTTCTGCAGGTTGGGGTCCGTCGAGGACAGACGGCCGGTCTGCGCCACAGCCTGATGGTACGAGGTGTGGACGCGACCGGTGTCCGGGTTCACCTGGGTCGGGAGTTTGTCGGCGTAGGTGCTGCGCAGCTTGGCGATGCTGCGGTAATCGAGGATCAGCTTCGGTAGCGTGAAGGACTCGGCGAGTTGCTCGAGCACATCTTCCGCGGTCGAGGGCTGTCCGGTCGGCGTCTTGCGCAGCACGGGCAGGTTCATCTTCTCGTAGAGGATCTGCTGCAGCTGCTTCGGTGAATCGACGTTGAACTCGGTGCCGGCCTCGGCCTGCGCGGCGGCCTTGAGTTCCTCGGCGCGCTTGGCGAGCTCGACGCCCTGGCGGCGCAGCATCTCGCGATCGATGAGCACGCCGCGTCGCTCCATGCGCTGCAGCACCGGCACCAGCGGCTGCTCGAAATCTTCGTAGAGCCGCCGCAGCAGCGGTTCGCGCTCGATCGCGGGCCAGAGCGTGCGGTGCAGCCGCAGCGTGACATCGGCGTCCTCGGCGGCGTAGGTGCTCGCGGTCTCGATCGAGACCTGGCTGAACGGGATCTGCTTCGCGCCTTTCCCGGCGACCTCCTCGTAGGTGATGGTCTTGAGGCCGAGATAACGCTCCGCAGCGGAGTCCATGTCGTGACGCGTGGCGACGCTGTTCCAGACATAGGACTCGAGCATGGTGTCGTAGGCCATGCCGCCGAGCGCGATGCCGTGGTTGGCGAGCACATGCGCATCGTATTTGAGGTGATGGCCGACCTTGGCCGGGCGCTCCGCTTCGAGCAGCGGCTTGAGCCGCGCCAGCACGGCGTCGCGGTCGAGCTGCTCAGGCGCGCCCACATAGTCGTGTCCGAGCGGCACATAGGCCGCACGGCCCGGCTCGACGCAGAAAGACACGCCGACGATGCGCGCCTGCAGGTAATCGAGCGAAGTGGTCTCGGTGTCGAAGGCGAAGAGCGTGCTCTGCGCGAGCGTCTCCAACCAGCGTCCGAGCGCAGCCTCATCGAGCACGACTTCGTACCCGCGCGGTGCGGCGAGCAGCGCCGGGTCGGCGACGAGCGCGCTGCCGTCGGGCGTGGCGGACGGGCTATCCGGCACGCCTAAACCGCGCAGCAGGTTCTTGAACCCGAAGCGGGTGTACAGCGTGCGCAGCGCCGTCTCGTCGGTCGGGCGGCGTGCGAGGTCGGCGGCTTCAGGCGGCAGGTCGAGATCGCAACGGATGGTGGCCAACTGCCGCGACAGTGCTAGCGTGTCGAGGCCGGCGCGCAGGTTCTCGCCGATCTTGCCGGGGACCTGGTCGGCGTTCGCGATCAGCGCATCGATCGAGCCGTACTGATTCAGCCATTTCGCGGCGGTCTTCGGGCCGACTTTGTCGATGCCGGGGATGCCATCGGAGCTGTCGCCGGCGAGTGCGAGGTAGTCGATGATCTGCTCAGGCCAGACATCGAACTTGGCCTTGACGCCGTCGCGGTCGTAGGTGCTGTCCGACATGGTGTTGACGAGCGTGATGTAGGGACCGACCAGCTGCGCCATGTCCTTGTCGCCGGTCGAGATGAGCACGCGCCGGTCGCCGTCCGCTGCACGGCGCGCGAGGGTGCCGATGACATCGTCGGCTTCGACACCGCTGATGCGCAGCAACGGCAGGCCGAGCGCCTGCACCGCCTCGAGCAGCGGCTCGATCTGTACACGCAGATCGTCGGGCATCGGCGGCCGGTGCGCTTTGTAGGCGGTGAAGAGGTCGTCGCGGAAGGTGCGGCCGGGTGCATCGAACACGACGACGAACTGCGCGCCGTCATGCTCACGCAGCGACTTCAGGAGCATGTTGAGCACGCCGAGCACCGCGCCGGTCGGCTCGCCTTGCGGCCCGGTCAGCGGCGGGAGCGCATGGAACGCGCGGTAGAGGTACGACGAGCCGTCGATCAGCACGAGGTCGGGGACGCCCGGACCCCGCGCGTCCGTGGCGGGATCCCCCATGGCTCAGGACTCCTGCGCGAGGCGACGCAGATCGGCGGCGAACCCGTCGATGCTGAAGTCGGGCTGCGTGATCAAGCGCAGCCGGTTGCTGCGGTCGTAGACATAGATCACGGCCGAGTGGTCGATGGTGTAGTCGCGGCCGTCGGGCGTCGGGACCTTGACGGCGATCGCGTGGAAGGCCTTGATGACGGTCGCCAATTCTTTGGGTTCAGGACGCAACGCCTTGAACGACGGATCGAAGCTGCGGACATAGGCCTGCAGCCGCTCCGTCGTGTCGCGCTCGGGGTCCACCGACACCAGCAACACCTGCACACGCTCGGCGTCGGGGCCGAGCGCGGCGCGCGCCTGGCGCAGACGGGCGAGCGTCGTCGGGCAGACATCGGGGCAGGCGGTGAAGCCGAAGAAGACCAGCGTGACCTGGTCGCGGAAGTCCTCCAGCCGGCGAGGCTGGCCGGCATCGTCGGCGATGACGAGGCCGCGACCGTAGTCGATGCCGGAGACTTCGGTGGAGTTGAAGGGCGCGGGTGGCGGCGTGGGCGAGCAGCCCGCCGACACGGTGAGGGCGGCGAGCGCGGCGAGCGCATGGACCCTCGACCAGAACGGACCACGAGCGCCGGGCAGCGCGCGGTAGGCCACTGCCCGGGGTCGTGTCATGTGCGGTTCAGCGTCGGTTGGCGTCAGCGCGTGATCAGGTTCCAGGCGCCTTGACCCAGACCTTGCACCAACCCATGTTCTTCACCTGCTTGCCCGGGAAGAGATTGCACTTGGCGAGCGGCGCCTTGCGGTTCTTGTCGGCCCACTGCAGGCAGTTGCCGCAATGCTGGCCCGCCTTGAAGTTCGGGTTCGCTTTCGCGTCGACCTTCTTCGCGTCTTCGACGTAGCCGAGCGCCTTGGCGGTAGGGTCGGTGGGGTTCAACACGGGCAGCGCAGCCGGTGCGGCCGGTGCAGCCGCGGGCTTCGCTTGGGCGAAGGCGGTTTGGACCACGACCGGGGTGGCAGACAGACCGAGAACGGTGGCGCCCAGGACCTGACGACGGGTCAGCTTCGGGTTGTTCATGACAAATTCCTTGATGCTAAGGGGTGAGCGACTATCGAGACTGATTATAACCCGAGGAAGGAGGGTTCACGCACGGGGTGTCTGATCTGCCAGGGCGCTGCACAGTCGTTGCCACATTCCGACCGGGATCGCGCAGGAAGGTTCAAGTCGGTGAGGGTGGGCCATGCGGCGGCGGAGGCCCGATGGTGCGGGCAAGAGGCGGTGAGGGCGGCGCGGGCGGCGTGGGTGACGCGGGCGGCGTGACCGCGGGCGGCGTGGGTGACGCGGGCGGCGTGACCGCGGGATCGGGCGCGGCGGGGGGCTGCGACGGCGTGGGCGTCGCCGGGCGCGTGACGACCTCACCCCGCTCGGGCAGGTACAGCGGGCCGGTCTGTCCGCAGCCGGCCAGCAGCAGCGCCGCGGCCGCGGCCAGCGCCGTCATGGGTGACCGCGCGGCGATCATGCCGGCATCGGTCGGCCGTCGCGCAGGGCGAGCCAGCCGCGGATCACGCGGTAGATGACCCAGACGCTGATGAGCGCGATGCCGACGACGAAAGTGACGATGCCGAGCAGCAGCGCGAGTAAGAGCGGTGCGGAGATGATGCTGACCAGCAGCGTCGACCATGCAGCGCCCCAGAACGTGCGGATCTGCCAACGGAAGTGCGAGTCGATCCAGGTGCCGACGGCGTCCTTGCGGCGCATGTAGTTCATCACCACCGCGACGATGGAGGGCAGGCCGAAGATGAAGCTGCCGATGACCGTGGCGGCGCTGGTGAGCGCGATCACCACCGACAACGCATGCAGGGCGTAGATGATGTGCGTGTAGCTGATGAGCGAGGGATCCGGGGTGCGATCGGTCATGGCGATATCCTCTAGCGGGCGGGGCGGTCGATCACCGCCAGGGTGATGCGCGACACGCAGACGAGCTGCCGCGCGGCGTTGACGATCTCGATGGACCAGACTTGGCTGCGGGCGCCGAGGTGCAGTGGGCGGGTGGTGCCTTCGACCATGCTGCCCTCGCGTGCCGCGCGGACATGGTTGGCGTTGATCTCTTGGCCGACGACGGCGAAGCGTGCGGGATCGATCGAGCAGTTCGCGGCGACGCTTGCGAGCGTCTCGGCGAGCACCACGGAGGCACCACCGTGCAGGATGCGCGCGGGCTGCACGGTCCGTTCGTCCACCGGCATCGTGCCGCGTAGGAAATCCGGTCCGAGCTCGGTGAGGCGGATCCCGAGGTGGCTGACCAAGGTGCGCTCCGACCGCGTGTTCATGCCCTCCAGCGTGACGCCCGGCCACCAGAGGGGCTTCGGATCCGCAGGCGCGCTCACCGCCTCTCCTCCGCGCCTGCGCCATCGGCACGAAGTTCAGCGCCCACGCGCTTGTAGGCTTCGCGGAACGGGATACCTTCTTCGACGACCAGCCGGTTGGCGCGCTCGGCGGCATGGATCGAGGGGTCGAGACGGAGGTTCTCCGGCACGAACGCCATCGCCTCGATCGCGGGCGCCAGGATCGCGGTGCTGGCGAGCGCGAGGTCGATGCCGCGGAACAGCGGCGCTTTCAATAATTGAAGGTCACGCTGATAGCCCGAAGGCAGTTTGGCGACGATGCCGAGCGCTTCGACGAGGCAGCCTTGGGCTGTGCCGGTGCGTCCGCGCAGCAGCTCGAACACATCCGGGTTGCGTTTCTGCGGCATGATCGAGGAGCCTGTCGTGAACGCATCGTCGAGCCGGATGAACGCGAACTCCTGCGTATAGAAGAGGCAGATGTCGGTCGCGAAGCGGCCGAGGTCCTGCATCAGCAGCGTGATCTCGAACAGCAGCTGCGATTCGGCCTTGCCGCGCGAGAGCTGCACGGCGGTGACGGGCTGCTGCACGGTGTCGAAGTCGAGCGCTTGGCGCGTCGCCTCACGGTCGAGCGGCAATCCAGGTGTGCCGTAGCCCGCGGCGGAGCCGAGCGGGCTCTTGCCGATACGGCGTTGCACAGCGCGCAAGCCCGCAGCGTCGTCGCGCAGTTCGGCGGCGAAACCGCCCGCCCAGAGCGCGACCGAACTCGGCATCGCCTGTTGCATGTGGGTGTAGCCCGGGAGCGCGAGCTCGCCCTCGCGGTCGGCGAGCGCTTCGAGCGACTGCGCGACGGACTCGGCGCCACGGGCGATGTCCTCGGCGGCGTCGCGCAGGTAGAGGCGCAGCGCCGTGAGCACTTGGTCGTTGCGCGAGCGGCCAAGGTGCACCCGTCCGCCGGCGTCGCCGATGCGCGCCGTCAGCCGGCGCTCGAGCGCGGTCTGGCCGTCCTCATCGGCGAGCTCGACCCGCCAAGCGCCTTGGGCGTGCGCGGCGGCGAGCGCTTCCAACCCGTCCTCGATGGCTTCGAGGTCGGTGGCGCTCAGCAGCCCCTGCGCGTGCAGCATCTGCGCATGCGCGATGCTGGCGCGCGCGTCGTAGGCGACCAGACGGTCATCGAGCGCGTGGTCTTCGCCTGCGGTCCAGGCGAGCACCCGCTCATCGAGCGGTGCGCCTTTGTCCCAGAGGCGGCTCACGACGGTGCGTTGCCTGCCGCGAGCTCTGCCGGTGCGAGCTTGCCGATGTCTGCGACCACGAGCGTCCCCGTACCTTCGTTGGTGAACACTTCGGCGAGGATAGCATCGGGCGCCTTGTAGGAGATGACATGCACGCGCTGCACGCCGCCCTGGATGGCGTTCTCGATGGCTTTGACCTTCGGCAGCATCCCGTCGTTGATACGGCCTTCGCTGCGCAGCTTCGCGAGCCCGGCGAGGTCGGTGTAGGACACGACCGAGGTCGGGTCGTTGATGTCGGCGAGGATGCCCGGCGCGCCGGTGCAGAGCACCAGTTTCTCGGCACCGAGCGCCGCGCCGATGGCGGCGGCGACGGTGTCGGCGTTGATGTTGAGCAGCGTTCCGGCGTCGTCGCTCGAAAGCGGCGAGATCACGGGCATCAAGCCGTTGTCGAGCAGCTTGCGCAGCACATCGGTGTCGACATGGTCGATGTCGCCGACGAAGCCGTAGTCGACGGTCTCGTCGCTGCCCTGCATCTTCACCGGTGCGCGTTTGTGGGCTTGGATCAGGCCGGCATCGACGCCGCTGATGCCCACCGCCGGCAGGTTGAGCTCGCGGCAGGCAGCGAGGATGCGGGTGTTGATGAGCCCTGATAGCACCATCGCGGTCGCATCGACCGACTCGGCATCGGTGACGCGGCGGCCTTCGATCATCCGGGTGGGTACGCCGAGCTTCTCGGTGACCTCGGTGAGCTGCGGGCCGCCGCCGTGCACGAACACGACGCGGACACCGAGCGAGTGCAGCACGGCGATCTGTTCGACCAGCGCGCGCGTCGCGCCGGGGTCGCCGAACACGCCACCGCCCGCCTTCACGACGAAGGTCTTGCCTTTGTAGAGGCGGATGTAGGGCGCGGCGCTGCGCAATGCGCGGATGACGGCGGCAGGGTCGGCACGGTGCATGATCATCTTTCAGGTCTCCTTCAGGCGAGCAGACGGTGCAGCACCGCCATCTGGGCGGGCAGGCGGTTGTAGGCCTCGCGCTGCACGATGCTGCGCGGGCCGTCGAGCACCTCGTCGGCGACGGCGACATTGCGCCGCACCGGCAGGCAGTGCATGAACTTGCAGTCGGACCGTGACCGGGCGAACCAATCCTCGCGCACAGTCCAATCTTTGAGTCCGGCACGGAGCGCGGCGTCGCCTGCGGCGTCGCCGTAGTGCCTCGTCGAGCCCCATTCTTTGGCGTAGAGGATCTGCGCCCCGGCGAGCGCCTCGACGCGATCGTCGGTCTCGCGCACCGAGCCGCCCGCGGCGGCCGCGGCGGTGCGGGCCTTGTCCATGACTTCGGGCGGCAGCGCGAACCCGTCCGGACGCAGCACCACCACCTCCATGCCGCGGTGCGCCGCCATGTGCAGCGTCGAAGCCGGGACGGCGAGCGGCGTGACGCGCGGGTGGTTGGCCCAGGACAGGACGAACTTGGCGCGCTGCGGCACGGCGAGCTCGTCCATCGTCTTCCAGTCGGCGAGCGATTGGCAGGGATGGTTCATCGCCGACTCGAGGTTGATGAGCGGTTTGTCGACCACGGCGGCCATCGCCTTGAAACGCGTCTCGGCGACGTCCTCTGCGAGGTCCTTGCCTTCGGCGAAGGCGCGGATGCCGAGCGCATCGGCGTAGGAGGCGAGCACCGGGAGGCCCTCGCGGATGTGCTCGGCGCAGCCGCCGTCCATCACCGCGCCGAGCCGTGTTTCGAGCTGCCAGGTCCCTTGCCCCGGGGTGATCACGAACGAGCTACCGCCGAGCCGCTGCATGCCGACCTGGAAGGAGGCGAGCGTGCGCAGCGAGGGATTGAAGAACACGAGACCCAGGATCTTGCCCGCGAGGGCGCGCGGCTCGGGGTGTGTCTCGAGCCTGCGCGCGAGGGCGAGGAGATCGAGCACTTCGTCTCGGCTGAGATCGGCGAGGTCGAGGAAGTGCTTCACATGTCCTCCAGTGCCGCACGCAGCAGGTCGACTTCGGCTTCGCGCAGCGTGTAGGGCGGCAGCAGCCGGACCACGCGCGGATCGGCGCTGACACCGGCGAGGATATCCCGCGCAAGCAGGGCGGCTTGGACCTCCTTGGCCGGTCGGTCGCAGATCAGCCCATGCAGGAATCCCGCGCCTTGATGTCCCACCACCGGGCCGACGGTGCAGGTCTCGCGGATGTACTGCGAGACGCGTCGGACGTTCGCCATCAGGTCCTGCGACTCGATCGCGTCGATCGTGGCTTCGATGGCGGCGCAGGCCATGGGTCCGCCGCCGAAGGTGGTGCCGAGGCCCTCGAGCTTGAGCGCGGCGGTGACCGCCGGGGTCATCAGCAGCGCGCCGCAGGGGAAGCCGTTGCCGAGGGCTTTGGCGGTGGTGATCATGTCGGGCCGCACGCCATAGAGGTCGGCGGCGAACGGCTGACCGCTGCGGCCGACGCCGATCTGCACTTCGTCGAAGATGAGCTGTGCACCGACCGCATCGCAGCGCGCGCGCAACGCCGCGAGGAACTCTGCGCCCATGTCGAAGGCGCCGCCGACGCCCTGCACGGGCTCGACGACCACTGCGGCGACATCTTCGCCGACGACTCCGGGGATGGCGGCGATATCACGGCGCGGCACCCAGCCGACCTCGAACGGTGTCCGCGGGAACTCATACCACTTTTTGTCGGCACCCCAGGTGATCGCGCCTGCGGCAGCGGTGCGGCCGTGCCACCCGTCCTCGACCGCGACGATGCGCGAGCGACGGGTCATCTTGAACGCCATGCGCAGCGCGTTCTCGTTGGCCTCGGCGCCGGAGTTCACGAAGAAGATGCTGTCGAAGTGACTGCCGGCGAAGCGTGCGAGCTTGGTGGCCGCACGCGCGCGCACCTCCATCGGTACGGCATTGCTCTGGAAGTTGCAGGCGGCCGCCTGTGCCGACACCGCTTGGGTCCAACCCGGGTGACCGTAGCCGAGCGCCGCCACGGCGTGACCGCCGTAGAGATCGAGCACCCGACGCCCATCGCGCGTGTGCAGGAATACGCCCTCTGCGCCCACCACTTCCATGGGGTACTGTGCAAAGACCGGTGCAAGATAATCTGTGGTGCTCATGTCCAACCTGTCGCCGAATGGGTGAGTCCGGTGGTTTCGGGCAGGCCGAGCAGGCGGTTCATCCACTGCATCGCGCCGCCGGCTGCGCCTTTGGTGAGGTTGTCGATGGCGCACATCACGGCGACCGTGCGGCCGTTGGCCGCCGCCGAGAGCGTCGCGTAGTTGCTGCCGACGATGTCCTTGATGCGGGGCGCGCCGTCGGTGACGCGCACGAACGGTGAGCCGGCGTAGAACGAGCGCAGTGCGGCGAGCACGGCCGCGGTGTCTGCGGGGTGCGTGAGCGTCGCCTGCACCGTGGCATGGATGCCCCGCGCGAAGGGACCGGAGTGCGGCACGAAGGCGAAGTCGGCGGTGACGCCGGTCGCTGCCGCGGCACAGGCTGTGATCTCGGGGATGTGCCGGTGCACGAGCGCGTTGTATGCATAGAGGTCGCTGTGCCGCGTCGGGTGGTGGGTGCCCTCGACGGGCTTGCGCCCGGAGCCCGTGCTGCCCGTCACGCCGCTCACGAACAGCGTCGGTGTCACGAGACCCGTGGCGAGCAGCGGCACCGAGGCGAGCAGCGTCGCGGTCGCGAAGCAGCCGGGATGCGCGATGTGCGGCGTCGGTGCGACGGCAAGGTGCTCGGGCAACGCGCAGCTGAACTCGGCAAGCCGTGTGGGTGCGCCGTGCGGGTGCTTGTAGACCGCGGCATAGGCCTCGGCGGTCGGGTAACGGTGATCCGCGGAGATGTCGACGACCCGCGGGCGCGTGCCTGCCGCCTCTGCGGCGCTGAGCAGGCGGTCGATGAGCGCGGCGCTGACACCGTGGGGCGCCGCGGCGAACACCCCGCTCACCGGCAGTGTCGCGACGAGCGTCATGATCCCGGCTTCGGACACGAAACGCAGGTCGCCGAGCACGGGCGCGAGATGCGGGAAGGCTTTCGCGACCGGTTCCCCTGGCTGCGAGTCCGACAGGACGCCCGCGATCGCAAGCTGTGGATGGCCGAGCACGAGGCGCAGCGCTTCGCCGGCCACATAGCCGGTGCCGCCGAGGATCAGGATGGGGATGCGTGACATGGCAGTCGGAGTCCCTGTGCTCAGTGTGCGGTCGGGAACTTCGCGGCGAGGCCGATCGCCTCGATCACGCAGTCGCCGAGGCCGATGCCGTCGGTGAGCGCGTTGAACGCCGGCACGCCCATCTGGTCGCGGATGATGTCGACGCCCACCGCGTTATCGGTGGCGGGGCCGGTGACGGCGCAGGGCTCGATCTTGAAGCGTTCGCGCATCAGCTTCACGCCGCCCCAAGCTGCGACCGGGTCGTTCGCCGACAGCACCACGCCCGTGAGCGCACCGCGGATGTCGTCGCAGTCGAGGATGGCATCGACGCCATAGGCGCCCAAGATGCCGTCGCCGAGCTCGAACACGATGACATCGGGCTTCTTCGCGGCGAGCTCGGTGATCATGGTGCGGGTGAGTGCAGGGCCGACCGCCGGCGTCGAGGTGATGATGCCGAGGTCGGTGAAGATCATGGAATGACGCGCGCCGGCGTCCTCCATGGCGAGGATGTCGCGGCGCAGCGAGACACCGGTCGCCTTGAAGCAATCGACCACGAGGCCGCGATGGCGCATCCGGCTCACCATCGCACAGGCGGCGGCGGTCTTGCCGGCCTCCATGCAGGTGCCTGCGAGCGCGACCACCGGGACACCTTGCGTGTCGAGGGTCGCGGCGAGATCGAGCTTGCGGTAGCCGGCGCGCGCCGGAACGCCGATGCGCTCACCGAGGTAGGGGAAGGTGAGCACCACGCCGAGCACGCGGCAATCGAACGGCTTGCCTTTGTCGGGGTTGGCCGAGTCGCAGATGCCGAGCACGCCACCGATGTTGAGCATCTGGATGACATCGCCCGCAGCGAGCTTCGGCGGCACATGGCCCGAGTACCCGAACAGCGCCTTGCGGTGGCCGAGCGCGCCCACGACGATGTCGCCCTTGTTCACCTTGGCCATACGACCGCTGGTGAGCTCGATCGTGTTGTAGTTCGCCTTGGCGGAGAGGATCTCCACCACCACGACGACGCCTTCCTCGGACGGCAGGTCGTCCGTGGCGATGCGCACCTCGTGGCCGAGGCCGCAGGCCTGGGTGATGGAGGCGATCTTGTCGACGACGATGGTCCTCATTGGCGTTCGGCTCCTTGTATACCTGCGCGATGGTGGAACATGCCCGGCAAGCCGACGATGCGCGAGAAACCCAGCGCATCGGCCGGCGTCCATTCGCCGGTGGCCTCGCCATAGACGCCCTTCGAGGCGGCCATCAGCGAATACTTTGAATCGGTGCCCTCGACGAAGGCCGAGCCGGGGCGCAGCAGCACCGTCACCGTGCCGGTGACGCGCGCTTGCGATTCGATGAACAACGCCTCGATGTCGCGGCAGGCCGGGTCGAGCAGCTGCCCCTCGTGCACCCAGTCGCCGTAGGGGCCGGCGAGCAGTTCTTTGATGCGCTGCTGACGCGCGGTGAGGACGAGTTTCTCGAGCTCGCGGTGTGCGTTCAGCAGCACCTCTGCGGCAGGCGCCTCGAAGGCCACCCGACCCTTGGTGCCGATGATGGTGTCGCCGAGATGGATGCCGCGGCCGATGCCGTAAGGGCCGGCGATCGCCTCCAGCGCTTCGATGACCGCCACCGGCGTCATCGCTTGACCGTCGAGACCGCAGGGCACGCCCTGCTCGAACTGCAGGACGATCCGCCGCGGCGGCAGCGGCTTCGTGAACGCGTCGCGCGAGAGCACCCAAGCGTCGTCGGGCAGGCTGCCCTGCGAGGTGAGGGTTTCCTTACCGCCGATGCTCACGCCCCAGAGACCGCGGTTGATCGAGTAGGCGGCGCCGTGCGGGGGCACCGGCAGGCCGCGCTGCGTGAGGTAGTCGAGCTCTTCCTGACGCTTGAAGGCGCGGTCGCGCACCGGCGCGATCACCTCGAGCTCCGGCGCGAGCGTGCGCAGCGCGACCTCGAAGCGCACCTGGTCGTTGCCGGCGGCGGTGCAGCCGTGGGCGATGCTGCCGGTGCCGAGCTCGCGCGCCATGCGTGCGATGGTCTGCGCCTGCATGACGCGCTCGGCGCCGACGCAGAGCGGGTAGAGGTTGCCGCGGCGCACATTGCCCATGATGAGGAAGCGCAGCACCTGCTCGAAGTAGTCGGCGCGCGCGTCGATCTGATGGTGCGCGACGGCGCCGAGCGCCATCGCACGCTCGCGCAGGGTCTCGCGCGTGGCGTCGTCGATACCGCCGGTGTCGACGGTGACGGTGATGATCGGGCGGCCGTGCTGTTCCTTGAGCCAGGGCACGAGGAACGAGGTGTCGAGACCGCCGGAATAGGCGAGGACGATGGGCTGGGACATGGGGTTCTCCCGGCTCAGAGCCGGAACAGGTTGCGCAGGCGCGCGAGGACCGCGGACTGCGCCGCGGCGGTGTCGGTGGCGATGAAGAGCGTGTCGTCACCGGAGATCGTGCCGACGACCTCCGGCCACTCGGCCTTGTCGATGGCGGCCGCGACGGTCTGCGCCGAGCCGGTGGTGGTGCGCAGCACGGTGAGCGAGGCGCCGGCGGTGCCGACGCCGCGCACGAACGGGCGCAGCGCCCCGAAATCATCCAGCGCACGCGCCCCGGCTTCAGGTGGCAGGTAGCGGCCCGCTGCTTTGACCACCCCGAGATCGCGCAGATCGCGGCTCACCGAGGACTGGGTGACCTCGAAGCCCTCGCGCTTCAAGAGGCCCACCAGTTCCCCTTGCCGACGCACGGCCGAGCCGCGCAGCAGGCGCAGGATGGTGGCTCGGCGATCGCCTTGTTGGAGGTCGGTGTGCATAAAAGTGCGCGTATTCTGCATATTGATGCAGATGCGTCAAGCGATTTTCGTGATATGGTTTTCCATATGAAGACCACCCTCGTGATCGATGACCATGTGATGCTGCGGCTGAAGCAGGAAGCGGCTGCGCGGCGCGTCACCATGTCCGAGCTGGTCGAGGCCGGACTGCGGCAGGTGCTCGCTCAGCCGACCGGCGTCGCCGAGGCGGCGCAGCCGTGGCCGCAACTGCCGTCCTGGGACAGCGGCGGGGCGCGGGTCGATGTCGCTGACCGCGCGGCGCTCGAAGATGCGACCCAAGAGATGCCCGACGATGGCCTGGCGGGCGAGATCATGGGTGTCGGCTGATGTGGGCGGTCGACACGAACATCCTGCTCTACGCCGCGGACCGATGCTCGCCATTCCATGAAGTCTGCCGCAGCAGCCTCGAGCGTTGGCGCGTCGGACCCGCGCCGATGTTCCTGACCTGGGGTGTCTGCTATGAGTTCCTGCGCGTCGCTACCCATCCCAAAGTATTCCCGCGACCTTGGTCGATGCCGGCCGCGCTGGAGTTCGTGTCGACTCTGCAGCGCTCGCGCGGCGTTCAGATGCTGACGCCGACCGATAGGCACACCGCGGTGCTCGCGCAGACCGTCGCAGAGATACCCGCGCTGCAGGGGAACGACGCGCATGACCTGCACACCGCGGTGCTGATGCGCGAGCATGGCATCAGCCGCATCTGCACGCGCGACGCGGGCTTCCGGCGGTTCGCGTTCCTGACGCCGTTCGATCCGACGGTGGTCAGCCCGAGCGGGTCGCCGCCCTGAACCGGGCAAGGGCCTCAGGTGACATGTACTTCCCCAGCACATCGTCGGGGGTGCGGGTCAGGTCGACCACGGTGAGGCAGTCGATCGAGTGGCCGAAGTCGGGGTCGATGTTGAAGCCGACCACTCGCCCACCGAGCTTCAGGTACTGACGCAGCAGCACCGGCGCGCCGCGACGGCGCGGATCGTCGCCGGCCATGATCAATTCGGCGAGATCGTCGACCTCGCGTACGCTTGAAGCTTCGCGGCCCAGCATCGCGAGCGAACGGACCTCTCGGAACGGCAGTCGTGGCCGGACCAGCGCTGCCAACAGGGGATCGAAGTGGTGCCAACGCAGATAACGCACCAGCAACGCGCGCGACGCTTCGTCGTAATCAGCGCTCACGCTCACCGGACCGATCAGCCGTGCGTGCCGCGGATGTCGGGCGACATACTCGCCGATGCCCCGCCATAGCGCGAGCAGCGAGGTGAAGCCACGTTGGTACTCCGCGCGTACGAAAGATCGGCCGAGCTCGATCGACGGACCCAACAGACGGAAGAACGGCTCGCGGAAATCGAACAGCGTGCTGAGGTAGATCGCCGCCCGGCCGTACTTGCGTCGCAGCCCGTTGATGCGCGCGGCACGGTAGGCGCCCACCACGCATCCGCGCCGGGTGTCCCACGCGACGATGTGGTCGTACCAGCGGTCGTAGCGGTCGAGGTCCAGCGCCTTGCCGGTACCCTCACCGACGGCGCGGAAGGTCTCCTCGCGCAGCCTCCCGATCTCGGTGAGCAGCCGCGGGATCGCCTGGCCGTGCGCGCAGTACACCTCGAGCGGTCCGAGCACGGCGAGCCTGCCGGTCTCCCCCAAGGCGCGCAGCTCAAACTCCAACTCCTCACGCGGGACCGACGGGGCGACGGGTTCCGCGGCGATCGCCGACGCCGGCGCCGCGAGCGCGGATCCCATGGATGGCGCCGCCCGTGGCGCCGCCAAAGAATACAATCGCACCCGCAGCAGCCGCTCGACGCGACCGGGGTCACCCAGCGCGGCGAGCCGCTCCGCAGCGATCGGCTCGCCGAGGCGCAGGTCGAGGCAGGTGCCCCGCTTGTTGGTGACTTCCCGCGGCAGCAGCGCGGTACGCAGCGCTGGGTGCAGCAAGCCCGCCAGTTGGAAGCCTGCGCCGTTGCTGCCGTGGACATAGAGAGGTGCCACCGGCGCGCCTGCGGTCGCGAGCAGCGCCGTGGCGGTGCGGTTCCAGGGCGGATCGGCGATGCAGCGGTGTGCGAGATCGAGGTGCGAGACCGCCCCCGCGGGGAACAGCAGCAACGATCCGCCGGCCTTCACATGACGCAACGCCTGTCGGAGCGCGACCACATTGGTGCCGCGGCTCCCGCTGTGTCCGAAGTTATCGACCGGAATCAGCACGCCGCGCAGCGGTTCGAGCCCGGCGAGGCTCTGCGTCGCGATCACCTTCAGGTCCGGCCGGCGGTCGAGCAGCGCCGCGATGGCCGCCAGACCGTCGATGCCGCCGTAAGGATGGTTGGCCGTCACCAGCAACGGCCCGGTCGCGGGCAGTCGCTGCCACTCCGATGCACGCAGTGAATAGCGCACGCCGAGCGTAGTGAGGGCTGCCTCCGCGAAATCGCGTGCGCCGAGCCCGCCCGGCAGCTGCGCATAGAGATGCTCGAGATGGTCGACACCCATGACCCGACCGAGCGATCGCCACAGCCAATGCGGCATCGGCGCGGGCGGACGCAGCACCGATGTCGGGCGCGGTCGGTGGGGATCAGGACGCCGCGGCGGCATGGCGCCCTCGTCTGACGCGCTCGCGTAGCGCCGTCTGAGCAGGGACGAGATTGCCGAGGAACTCGAGTGCGCTCGCCCGCCACGAGCGTGTGAGGGCGTGTGCGCGGACCGCGTCGCGATCGAGCGCCAGGGCGGCGAGCGCTGCGACGCGCAGATCGGTGTCCATCACGCCCGTCACGCCCTGAGTGATGACATCGACCGGACCCGTGACCGGGTAGGCCGCGACCGGCACGCCGCAGGCCATCGCCTCGAGCATCACGAGACCGAAGGTGTCGGTCCGGCTCGGGAACATGAGCACGCTGGCCGCGGCCAAGCGCTCCGCCAGCGCCTCGCCGCGCAGCGTGCCGTGGAACACGGCGTCCGGATATCGCCGTTGTAGATCGATACGCGCAGGCCCATCACCGATCACTTCCTTGCGGCCCGGCAGGTCGAGCGCCAGGAACGCTTCGACATTCTTCTCGACGGCGACCCGACCGAGGCAGGTGAACACAGGGGTATCGTCCCTCCGCGGCTGCGGTCGGAAAAGTTCGGTGTCCACGCCGCGCCCCCAGTGGCGCAGTCGTCGGAAGCCGCGTTGTGCGAGCACTTCGCGCATGGACGGTGTCGACACCATGGTCGCGGAAGCAGCACCGTGGAACCAGCGCAGATAGCGATAGGACACGCCGAGCGGGATCGGCCAGCGTGCGCGGACATACTCCGGGAATTGTGTGTGGTAAGCGGTGCTGAACCGTCGACGGTTGCGCAGGCACCAGTTACGCGCAGCGAGTCCGAGCGTGCCTTCGGTGGCGATGTGCAGCGCATCGGGTCGGAACTCTCGGAACAAGCGGTCGAGGTGTCCGCGCGGCGGCATCGACAGCCGAAGTTCAGGATAGGACGGGCACGGCACGCTCGGAAATCCTCGGGGCGTGACGCATAGCACCTCAACGCCGCGCGCTTCGAGTTCGCGGCAGGTGTGGCGCAGAGTGCTGACGACGCCGTTGGTCTGCGGCTCCCAGGCGTCCGTGATCAGGGCGAGGCGCATCGCGCGAGAATCTCCGAGCGGCATCACAGCGGTGTGAACATATAAGGTCAATTGCATGACAGCGCGTGGATGACAGCGCGACGATGGGGGTTACGGTGCTTTGCTTAATCAGGGCAGCGTGCCAAACTACACTCTCTTCAACGCCTCGGCGGGCTTCTGTTTCGCCGGGCTTGCGATGTTCGAGGAACTCTCCATGAGGGCGAAGTTTTGACCACCCGCCGCGATCTGCTCTGGGCGACAGCGGGCCTGCCTCTGCTCGGCAGCAGCGGGCTGGCGGTCGCCGAGGGCGGATCGACGGTAGGCGGGCTCACAGCGGCCGCCATAACGCCGGTCGTCGCCGGGGTGCGGCGTCCTGACACGACCCGTTTACCGCAGCGCATCGCCTTCGGCTCCTGTGCGGAAGGCGCGGTGCCGCAGCCGATCTGGGAGGCGGTGCTCGCCGCCGATCCGGATCTCTTCATATTTTTGGGCGACAACATCTACGGTGACACGCGCGATCCTGCCGTGCTCTCGGCGAAGTACGCGCAGTTCGCGGCGCAGCCGGGCTTCCGAAGATTGTGTGACCAGGTGCCGGTGCTCGCGACCTGGGACGACCACGATTACGGCGAGGACGATGCGGGCGCGGAATATCCCATGAAGGAGGTCTCGCAACGGATCTTCTGCGACTTCTGGGGTGAGCCGACGGATTCGCTGCGGCGCACGCGCGACGGCATCTACGACGCGGTCGAGTTCAGCGCCGGTGGGCGTCGCCTGCAGGTGCTGTTGCCGGATCTGCGTTTCAACCGCACGCCGATCCGCATGCTCGACTTGGGCGGTAAGAAGTACGACGATTGGACGGTCGAACTCGAGCGCGCCGGTCGGCCGGTACCGGGGCCTTACGAGCGCAATCCCGACCCGCAGGCCACCATGCTCGGTGCGCGCCAGTGGCAGTGGCTGGAGGCGCAGCTCGCGCGGCCCGCTGACCTGCGCGTCTTCGCGTCCAGCCTGCAGGTGGTCGCGGATTTTCCGGGTTGGGAGGCGTGGATCAACTACGCAGAGGACCACCAGCGTCTGCTGCAGACGATCCGTAGCCAGCGCGCGAACGGGTTCCTCTGCCTCAGCGGCGACACGCACTACGCGGAGTTTTCGTGCCTGCGCACCAACGTGCCGTATCCGCTGTGGGACTTCACCTCGAGCGGGCTCACCGAGACCTGGCCGGTGCTGCCGCCCAACTCGCGGCGCGTCGGCGAGGCTTGGCGCGAGCCGAACTTCGGGCTGCTGCAGCTCGATTGGAGCGACCCGGCGGCCGTGCGCGTCACCGCGCAGGTGCGCGATGTGACGAGCGCGGTGCGCATCGAGCAACGGCTCGACACGCGGGACCTGCGCGTCGTCAGTTGACGCGCGACCATTCGATCGGCCCGGACGTCCGCGCGCCTCAGGCCTTGTCCCAGACCCTGCGGCCGTGCGCCGCGCGCATGCGGTGGCTGCCCGCGAGCGCGCTGTCGCGCTCGGCGATGGTACGCAGGAAGTGCCAATCGGCCGTCATGGCATCGGGTCTCAGTTGCACACTTGTGTACCCCCGCTGGCTGGTGTCGCACCACGCCAGAGCCGGGTTTGTGGCGCGCAGCGCAGCGCTGACCTCCGCGGGCGCGGCGCGTCGTGCCAACTGCTCGATGCCCGGCGAGGTCACCGAGTGCGTCCCGATGTCTATGCCAGCGGCTCGACCGTCGTGCGCGAGGTCATAGGCCCAGCCGTTGTGGCTGTCACCTGAGAGCACGACGAGGTCGGCGTCGGCGCGCTGCGCGGCAGCGAGCAGCCGTGCGCGTGCGGCCGGGAATCCGGTCCAAGCATCGAAGTCGTAGCCCATGCCGAGTTTCGCGGCGGCGACGCCCACGCGCGCACCGCGCTTGAGGTAGTCGGGTGCATCGTCCGCGACCCAGTCGAGCGCGCGTTGCGGCAGGATGCGTTCGCCCATCACCGTCTGCTGCGCGAGCACCTGCCAGCGCGTGCCGGAGCGGCGCGATCGGGCGAGCTCGGCGGCGAGCCAGGCTTCCTGCGTGGCGCCGAGCATGGTCCGTGCGGGATCCTGCAGCACGCCGTCACGGAACTCGGTGAGTGCGCGATCGAGATCCTTGCGCCCCTTGAGCGCGTCCTCCAATTCGAGGAGCTTGCTGCGGCCGCTGATACGGGTCTCGAGCTTGAACAGCGTGGCCAAAGATCCGATCTCGTATGTACCCCACTCGACGCCGCCCGGACCGGGGTCGGACACCGGCATCCAGTCGCGATAGGCGCGCATCGCAGCCGCTTTACGCGTCGTCCAATCGCCTTCGGTGTCAGGCTGGTGGTTCTGCGCACCGTCGACCCAAGCGTCGTTGGTGAACTCGTGGTCGTCCCAGCCTGCGACCATCGGGTACGACTGGTGCAGGCGCTGCAGGTCGGGGTCGAGGCGGTAGCAGGCGTGGCGCAACCGGTAGTCGGCGAGCGCAACGATCTCGTGCGAGGGTTGCAGCAGGCGTCCGGGCAGGATGTCTCGGGTGTCGGGGTAGGTGCCGACCGGGTATTCGTAGAGATAGTCGCCGACATGCACCATGAGTTCGAGGTCGCTGCGCTCGCAGGCGTGCGCGTAGGCGTTGAACCAGCCGAAGCCGAGGTTCGAGCAGGAGAAGAGGCCGATGCCGAAACGGCTGACATCCCCCTCGGGCAAGGTGCGTGTGCGGCCGACCGGGCTGATCGTGCCATCGGGGGCGATGAAGCGGTAGAAGAGCCAGCGGCCGGGCGCGAGGCCTTCGACGATGACACGCGCGGTGTGGTCGCGCTCCGGATCGGCGAAGGCGTCGCCGCCGGCGACGATGCGCGTGAACATCGTATCGGTCGCCACCTCGACCCGCAGCCGTGCGCCGGAGTCCGATGCGTATCGCGTCCAGAGCAGCATGCTGCGTGCGCTGGGCTCACCGCTCGCGACGCCGTGCGTGAAGCCGCGGGCGTGGAGGATGGAGGCGACGCCCGGGATCGTGAGGGCGCCGAGGCCGAACATGGCGGCCTGGATCAGTCGACGGCGGTCGATGCGCATGGTCATGGGGGTCTCCGTGGGACGGTGGGCTGCGAGGGTCGGCGGGCCGGCAGGACGGCGTACGCCGCGACCGGTCCGCTGCGCAGGATACCGGAGCGCCGCACGGTAGAATGCGACGGTTCTGCGACACCCGTCGTTCGGAGGTGGACCCTTGGAGAGCCCCGAGACCTTCATCCTGCTCACCAACGCGACGATCCTGCTGTGCGCCTATTTCATCGTCTACCCGCGGTTCGCAGGCAGCGACCTGAACCGGCTGGCGCTCAACGACCTTGCGGCCAACGCGATCGCGATCGCCGTGGCGGGCTTCGCGTTCTTCGGCACCGGGCAGCGCTTCGACCTGATGTTCCTCGAGGTGGGCTGGTTCGGCTTCACCGTCGGGACATTTCTGTTGATGGAACTGCCGCTTTTCGTCTGGTATGCGCGTCGGTACGGGCTGAGCGGGTCGCGCGAGGGCTGAACGGTCAGCGCACGGCGGCCTCGCGGTGCAGCGAGGCGGTGTCAGGCCGCAGGCCGCGCCATATCCTGAACGACTCGGCCGCCTGCTCGACCAGCATGCCGTAGCCCTGCTCGGCGCGCGCTGCGCCCTGGGTGCGCGCCCAACGCAGGAAGGGCGTGTCCGGCACGCCGTAGCCGAGGTCGTAGGCGACGCTCCGCGGTCCGAGCACGCCGGGCGACACGGGCGGCGTCGCGCCCTGCAGGCCGAGCGAGGTCGCATGCAGTACGAGATCGAAGGGGCCGTCACCGGCCTGCGCGGCGAGCGCGTCGTAGCCGCAACCCGAGAGCCGGGTCGCCGGCGCGTTGTCATCCGCCGCCCCCGCCTGCGCCTCGAACGCAGCAGCCAGCGCCTGCGCGCGCTCGGAAGTGCGGTTGGCGATGGTGAGCGAAGCCGGCGCCGCTTCGAGCAGCGGCCCGAGGATGCCGCGGGTGGCGCCGCCCGCGCCCAGCACCAGCACCCGCGCGTTCCGCACGCCGATGCCGAGACGCGCGAGATCGGCCATCAGGCCAGCGCCGTCGGTGTTGTCGCCGAGCAGCGTGCCGTCGGGCTGCTGCGCCAGCGTGTTGACCGCCGCCGCGAGCCGCGCGCGGTCGGTGAGGTGGTCGGCGAGCCCTGCGGCGGCTTCCTTGTGCGGTACCGTGACATTCATGCCGCGACCGCCCTGCGCGAAGAACCCGCGCACCGCTCGCTCGAAGTCGGCTGGCGCGGCATCGATGCGGCCGTAGTCGATGGCGTGCCCGGTGGCTGCGGCGAAGTGCGCGTGGATCGCGGGCGAGCGACTGTGCGCGATCGGATGGCCGATCACGGCGTAGCGATCGGGGGCGGGTGTCGGTGGGGACGAGGCCATGCGCGCAGCCTAGCGCAGCGACCCGACTAGCGCAGCGACCAGCTGCCGCGATGCGGGGGGTCGAGTACCCGATGCAGGGCGGGCAGCCACTGCGCGGCCTGCGCATCGATCTGCCACGGCGGGTTGAGCACGAGCATCCCGGATCCGTTCAGGCCGACCCGGTTGTCGGGCGGAAGCAGGCAGAGTTCGGTGACGAGCGCAGGCACCGCCGGAGCGTCGGGCGGCTTCGGCAGACGCGCTCGCAGGCGCTCGAGCCAAGCGTCGGTGTCACGCCGGTCCTTGATGGGGTACCAGAGCGCGACCACGGCCGAGGGCAGGCGTTCGAGCACGGTGACGAGCGCTTGTTCGACGGCGCGTTGGTCGGCCACGCCGTCTTCGTAGGGCGGATCGATGAACACCAGAGCGCGCCGCTCGATCGGGGGCAGCCAATTCGGCAGGCGGCCGTAGCCGTCGGCGCATTCGATCACAACGCGCTCCACCACGGCCCTGCGTTCGCCTGCGAGCGCCGCCGGCGCGTAACGGGCGAGTGCGGCCACGGCCTCGCGCAGCGCGGCATGCTCGCTCGGTTGGGTCTCGATGAGCACCGTCCGGTCCTGCGGGCGCAGTGCGAGCAGCGCGAGCAACGGCGAACCCGGATAGGCCGCACGGTCGTGGCGTTCGCGGCGCAGCGTCTCGACGACGGCGATGTAATCGCTGATCCCGGTCGGCCAGCCCTCGGCGGGTGCCTCGACATCGAGCAGGCGCTCGACGCCCTCGTCGGCTTCGTGGCTGCGGTAGGCCTCGCTGCTCGAAAGGTCGTAGAAGCCGCGGCCGGCATGGGTATCGAGCAGCAGGAAACCTTTGTCCTTGCGGCAGAGTGCGCGCAACAACGAGAGCAGCATGATGTGTTTGTGCACATCGGCGAAGTTGCCGGCGTGGAAGGCGTGACGGTATTTCAAGCCCTGATTCTAGAGCGTTTTAGCCGCCCGCTTCTTGGCGGCGGCTTTCTTTTTCTTCTTCGCAGGGGTCTTCTTGGCAGCCGATCGCTTGATCTCAGGTCCGGTGTCGGTGTCGTCAGCCGGTGTGGTCGCGCCCTTCTTGGCCGCGCTTTTTTGGGTGCCGCCCTTTTTGGCACCGCCCTTCTTGGCGGCGTCCTTGCCGCCCCGACCGAAGCGTCCCCGACCCGGGCGTTGCGGTGCAGCGGCGAGCAGCGCGCGGCACTCCTCGAGCGTCAAGGTCTTCGGGTCGCGGTCCTTCGGGATGCGTGCGTTGCGGGCCTTGTCGGTGATGTACGGCCCATAGCGTCCGTTGAGCACCTGGATGTCGTCGATGCCGAAGTCCTGGATGGTACGGTTGGCGTCGGCCAACTTCTTGGCGGCGACCACCTCGCAGGCGCGCTCGAGGGTGATCGTGTAGGGGTCGTCCTCGATCTTCAGCGAGGCGTACTTGGCACCGTACTTGATGTAGGGGCCGAAGCGGCCGATGTTCGCCTCGAGCGGCTCACCCTCGGCGTTGTCACCGAGCTTGCGGGGCAGCTGGAAGAGCTGCATCGCCTCGTCGAAGTTGATGGTGTTCATCTTCTGGCCGGGACGCAGACCTGCGAAGCGCGGCTTGTCGGTGTCTTCACGGGTGCCGATCTGGACGAAAGGACCGAAGCGGCCCATCCGCACCGAGACCGGCTTGCCGCTCGCAGGATCGGTGCCGATCTCGCGCGACTGCGCCGCCTCGTCGCGCGTGACGGTCTTCTCGACCTGCTCCACCTGGTCGATGAAGGGCTGCCAGAACTTCTTCAAGGGTTCGATCCACGACTCTTCGCCGCGTGAGACGGCGTCGAGCTCGTCTTCCATGGCGGCGGTGAAGCCGTAGTCGAAGTAGCGTCCGAAGTGGGCGCTGAGGAAATTGTTGACGATACGGCCGATGTCGGTGGGGATGAAGCGCCGCCCGTCCATGTCGACGTACTCGCGGTCCTTGAGCGTGGTGATGATGGAGGCGTAGGTCGAGGGTCGGCCGATGCCGTGCTCTTCGAGAGACTTGACCAACGAGGCTTCCGAGAACCGCGGCGGCGGTTCGGTGAAGTGTTGCGAGCCGCGCAATTTGATGAGCTGCACCGTATCGCCCTCGACGAGCGGCGGCAGGATACGGTCGTCGTCGTCCTCCGCGGCGTCGTCGACGCCTTCGAGATAGACCGCCATGAAGCCCGCGAACACCAGCGTCGAGCCGTTGGCACGCAGCAGGTGACGCCGTGGGCCGTCAGGGCCCGCCAGCAGATCGATGGCGACGGTATCGAACACGGCGTGCGTCATCTGGCAGGCGACCGCGCGTTTCCAGATCAGCGCGTAGAGGCGTTGCAGATCGTTGTCGATGCGGCCCTCGAGCATCTGCGGCAGCACTGCGGCGGAGGTCGGTCGGATGGCTTCGTGGGCTTCCTGGGCGTTACGCGATTTGTTCTTGTAGAAGCGCGCGCTCTCGGGCACCGACGCCTCGCCGTACAGCCGCGCGATGACCTGGCGGATCTCGCCGATGGCCTCGTTGGCGAGGTTCACGGCATCGGTACGCATGTAGGTGATGAGACCGACAGCGCCTTCGCCGTAGTCGACACCTTCGTAGAGCTGCTGTGCAAGGCGCATGGTGCGCTGGGCGGAATAACCGAGCTTGCGGGCGGCTTCCTGCTGCAAGGTGGAGGTGGTGAACGGGGGCGCCGGGTTGCGGTTGCGTTGTTTGCGGTCGACCGACAGCACGCGCAGCGCGCCGGGCGGCAGGAGGCGCGGCGCTTCAGGCTTCTCCGTCGCCGACGAGGCGGCATCCGCCAAGGTCTTGTCGAGGGATGCTGCAGGTGCCGGTGATCCGGCGCCGGTCGCTGCGCAGAGCGTCTGCTCCACGAAGAGCGCGCGGTCGGCGTCGGTGAAGCTGAACTGCTCGACCTTACGACCGTCGAATTCGACCAATCGCAGCGGGAAGGTCTGCGGACCCTGCGCAGCACGAGCCTCGCCCTCGGCATCGAGCGTCCAATACTCGCGCGGGATGAACGCTTGGATCTCGGCTTCGCGCTCACAGATCATGCGCAGCGCAGGGCTCTGCACGCGCCCTGCGGAGAGGCCGCGCCGCACTTTCTTCCAGAGCAGCGGCGAGAGGTTGAAACCGACGAGGTAGTCGAGCGCGCGCCGTGCTTGCTGCGCGTTGACGAGGTCGAGCGAGAGTTCCCGCGGATTCGCCACGGCTTCACGCACGGCGTTGCGCGTGATCTCGAAGAATTCGACGCGGTGCACCTGCTTGCCTTCGAGGTCGCCGCGCGCTTCCAGCAGTTCGCGCAGGTGCCAGGAGATCGCCTCGCCCTCGCGATCAGGGTCGGTGGCGAGGTAGAGCGACTTGGCTTTGCGCAGCGCGCGCGAGATGGCGTCCACATGCCGCTCGTTGCGCTCGATGATGTCGTATTTCATCGCGAACTTGCGCGTGGGATCGACGGCGCCTTCCTTGGGCACGAGGTCGCGCACATGACCATAGGAGGCGAGCACCTCGAAGTCCTTGCCGAGGTACTTCTTGATGGTCTTGGCCTTCGCCGGCGATTCGACGATGACGAGGTTATCAGCCATGGGCAGCCCGGAGGGTCAATGGGGCCGCGAGTACGGCAGGTCGAACACGATGTCTTCCATGCGCTCGCAGGCGAGTTCTTCGCCGGGTTGGCTGGAGAGCACCATCAGCGCGACCCATTTCAGCTGGTCGACATCGAGTTCCGCAGATTCAAGGGCGAGCAGGCGCTCGATGACGATCTCGCGTTGTTGCGGCGAGAGGATGCCGGTGCGCTCGAGCGCCAACAGGTAGCCGCGACAGTCGACGGGCAGGTGCTGGAGTTCGTCCTGCGTGAAGACGCGCATGGCGCGCGCGCCGGACGGGGAGAGTTCCGGGCGATGGCGCTCTCCGGCGAGATCCGCCAACCAGTCCAAGGCCCGCTCGACGGTCTCGCCCTCGAAGCCGGCCTTCTGGAGGTCCTCGGCGAGCTCTTCACGCTCGGGCACGTCCGGGTCGTCGACCAGCATGTAGCGGTCGAAGACATAGATAAGGATGTCGAGTACGTTGCCGTGGTCGGTCATGGTGCAGCGGTCGGGTGTGCGGACTTCAAGGCCTCTGCCGTGGGTCTGGGACGATGGTCGCGGTCGGCACGACGGGCAGCCGACGATAGCGGCCCGCAGCGTCGCAGGTGATGCGTCCCCCGAGTTCCAGAGCCAAGAGCAAGGACGCAAGGGAACTGCTGGAAAGGCCGGTGCTCGCGATCAGCGCATCAGCGCTGGTTGGCTCAAAGCCGACGGCATCTAACAGTATTTCGGCGGGGTTGTCCAACCGCGAGGCCCCGTGCGAGGGGGTGTCCGGCTCATCCAGAAGGTCCATAACCAATTGATCTGGAACGGATATCCCGAGTTCGTCAAAAATGTCTTGGGCGCATTCGACCAGCACCGCCCCCTGGCGCAGCAGTTGGTGGCAGCCGCGCGACTGGGTGGAGTGGATGGAGCCCGGAATGGCGAGGATCGCGCGACCTTGCTCGCCGGCGTAGCGCGCCGTGATGAGCGAGCCGCTTTTCAGGGCCGCTTCGACCACCAGCACGCCGAGCGAGAGACCGCTGATGATGCGATTTCGTTGCGGGAAATGATGGGGTAAGGGCAGGGTGCCGGGTTGGAACTCGCTGACGAGCGCCCCCCCGGCTTCGAGGATCCGCTCCGCCAGAGCGGTGTTGGCGGGTGGGTAGCAGAGGTCGAGACCCGTGGCGCAGACGCCGAGAGTGGGCGCTCCGCCGGCCAGCGCGCCTTCGTGGCTCGCGGCATCGATGCCGAGGGCGAGTCCGCTGGTGATGGCGAGGCCAGAGCGGCCCAGACTGCAGGCGAACTCCCTGGCGGTGCTGCGGCCCAAGGCGGTCGGGCGACGGCTGCCGACGATGGCGATCTGGGGTGCCGCCAGCACGGCTGGGTGGCCTCGGACGAACAACAGCCCCGGCATCCCGGCGAGCGGCAGCAACTGCGGTGGATAACGCGGATCGATGGCGCTCAGCAGCTGCAGGTCGAGGCGTTCTACGGCGCGCGCCGTCGCTTCGACGGACGCGGGGGCGTGATGGACGAGGAGGCGCGCCGTCGAGGGCCGCCAACCGAGTGCGATGAGATCGGGTTCGCGGAGCTCGGTCACGGACTGCAGGCTGCCGGCCGCCGCCACCGCAGCCCGCAATTCCTCGGCGGTGATCGTCGGCGCCTGCGCCAGAGTGCAGAGGGCGAGCAAGTCCTCGGTCGGCATGAGGCGAATCATAGAAAGTGGGCTGGCCGCGGCCACGCTGCATTACGGGTGCGTTCGTATCGATTTGCGAGGGTCCCGAGGGGCCAGCGTGTATACTTTTAGCAACGAATTACCTTGCCACTGAGGTGCGCCTGATGGCCCTGCTCGAGATCCTTGAATTCCCAGACCCTCGGCTGCGCAACCGCGCACTGCCGGTGGCGACCTTCGATGCCGCGTTGCTGAAGTGGGTCGACGACATGTTCGAGACCATGTACGCCGCGCCCGGCATCGGGCTGGCGGCGCCGCAGGTCGACCGTCATGTGCGGCTGCTCATCATGGACCTCTCGCGCGATCGCAGCGAACCCCTGGTGTTCGCGAACCCGGAGATCCTCGCGCGCGATGAGATCGGCGTGATGGAAGAGGGGTGCCTGTCGGTCCCGGGCTTCTTCGATGAGGTCGAACGCGCGCAGCGCGTGCGCGTGCGTGCGCAGGATCGCCATGGGCAGACCTTCGAGATGGAATTGACCGGTCTGCATGCGGTCTGCCTGCAGCACGAGATGGACCATCTCGATGGCAAGCTGTTCGTCGACTACCTCTCGACGCTGAAGCGCGACCGCATCCGGCGCAAGCTCGAGAAGGAGCGTCGTGAGCGCGTAGCGGGTGGTCGTACCCCTGCCGGAGCTGCGCTCGGTCGTTGAGTCCCGGCTGACGCCCCTCGGCGTGCCGGCACCATCGCCCCGCTCCTGCCCATGCGCATCGCCTTCGCCGGAACCCCGGAGTTCGCCGTGCCGCCGCTCGCGGCGCTCGTGGCCTCGCACCACGAGCTCGTCGGTGTCCTGACGCAGCCCGATCGCCCGGCGGGGCGTGGGCGGCGTGTCGAGCCGGGCGCAGTCAAAGAATTCGCAATGGCGCATGGGCTGCCGCTCGCGCAGCCGACCAGCTTGCGTACGCCGGAAGGGCGCGCTGCGCTCGCGGCGTGGCGGCCGGATCTGTTGGTGGTGGTGGCCTACGGACTCATCTTGCCGCCGGAGGCGCTCGCCATCCCGCTGCGCGGTTGCCTCAACATCCATGGTTCCTTGTTGCCGCGTTGGCGCGGCGCAGCGCCGATCCAGCGCGCGTTGTTGGCGGGTGATACCGAGACGGGCGTCACGATCATGCAGATGGATGCCGGGCTCGACACCGGCCCGGTGTTGCTCGAGAAGCGTCTCGCCATCCAGCCGGAGGACGATGCGGCGAGCCTGCACGCGACGCTGGCTGCGCTCGGGGCGCAGGCGTTGCTGGAGGCATTGACCGGTCTCGAAGCAGGTCGGCTCGTGCCGCGCCCGCAAGCAGCCGAGGGTGTCACCTACGCGGCAAAGATCGAGAAGACCGAGGCGCGCATCGACTGGCAAGACGATGCCGTAGCGATCGCGCGTCGGGTGCGGGCGTTCCGGCCTTGGCCGGTCGCCGAGACGAGTTGGCGTGGCGAGCAGTTGCGGGTGCACCGCGCGCGCGCCTTGGCGGGGGAGCCCGCGACGACGGCGGTCGCCACGACCGCCCCAGCCGCGACGCCTGGCCTGCTGCTCGGCCTGTGCGATGACATGTTGGTGGTGGCGTGCGGCCGCGGTCGGCTCGGCATCCTTGAATTGCAACGCGCCGGTCGGCGCAGTCTCGGAGCGCGCGAGTTCGCGCATGGTCTGCAGACGACAGACGAGGTGTTCATATGAGTGGTGATGGATCTGCCGAACGCTCCGGGCTCGCGCCGGGTGCCGCGACGCTGGCCGCGGCGGTACAGGCGGTGAGCGCCGTGGCGCACGAGGGCCGGTCCGCTGATGTGGCGCTGCTCGCGGCCGAACCGCGAACCGATCGCGCGGCGGTGCGCGCCATCGCGTTGGGTACGCTGCGTTGGTACCTGCGCCTGGCCCCTGCGGTGGCGCAGGTCGTCGCGCGCAACGCGGAGGATCTCGTGCCGTTGCTGCGTGCGCTGTTGGTCACGGCCGCGCACCAGGTCGAGCACTCGCGCGGCGCACCTGAGGTGAGCGTGCATCTCGCCGTGGATGCGGCGCGTGCGCTCGGGCTCGGTCGTGCAGCGGGGCTCGTCAACGCGGCGATGCGCCGCTTCGTGCGCGAGCGGGAGACCCTGTTCGCCGCGCTGGATGCCGATCTCGCGGTGCGCACGGCGCATCCGGCGTGGTTGGTGGATCATCTGCAGCAGGCTTGGGGCGATCGTACCGTCGCGCTTCTCGAGGCGTTCGATGAGCATCCGCCCATGGTGTTGCGGGTGGCGGGCGATCGCGACGCGTATCTGGCCACTTTGGCGGCAGAGGGCCGTGCGGCGACCGCGAGCCCGTGGGCGCCCGACGCGGTGATCCTCGAGCGTTCGGTGGCGGTCGCGACCCTGCCCGGTTTCACCGCGGGTGCGGTCTCCGTACAGGATGCCGGCGCGCAGCTCGCGGCGCGCTTGCTGGCGGCGGGTCCGGGACAACGGGTGCTCGATGCCTGCGCAGCGCCGGGCGGCAAGACGGCGCACATCCTGCAAAGCGCTGCACCGCCCATCGACCTGTTGGCCATCGATATCGAGCCGCAGCGGCTCGCGCTCGTCGCCGGGACGCTGCAGCGGATCGGGCTGGCGGCGCGGTTGCGTGCGGTCGATCTGGCGGCCTTCGGCGTACTCGATGCCGAGGCGCCGTTCGATCGGATCTTGCTCGATGCGCCCTGCTCGGCGACCGGCGTGATCCGTCGGCATCCGGACATCAAACTGTTGCGCCGACCGGAGGATATCGCGGCTTTTGCGCGCCTTCAGGGTGTGCTGCTCGATCGCTGCTTCGCGAAGCTCGCGCCCGCCGGCCGCATGGTCTATGCAACCTGCTCGGTGTTGCCGCAGGAGAACGAGGTGGTGGTGCAGGCGTTCCTAGACCGGACCCCTGCAGCGCGATCGGCGGATTGGCCAGCGGATGTGGAACCGCCACCGGGGTCGGTACACGGGGCTTGCGGCGTGCAGTTGCTGCCCGGCGCCGGTGCCGGCACGGATGGATTTTATTATGCTTGCCTCGGCAGGAGAGAACACGCATGAGCGGTCATGTACGGCAGGGGCAGACGGTGCAGGCCGGTCGGCTGATCGGCTGGTTGGCGGCGCTCGTCGTTCTCTGGTCGCCGACCGCCGCACGGGCTGAGACGCTCGCCGGCACGCCTGAGGTGCGTGCGGCTTTCGTCTCTTTGGTGTCGGGCGTGTACCAGCTGAACGCCGAGATCGACTACTCCGCCAACGACGAGACGGCCGCTGCGCTGCGCGATGGTGTCAAGCTCTCCTATGACATCGAGGTCAGCGTCACACGGGGCCGTCGTTTCTGGCTCGATGCCCAAGTGGTCGCCGTGAACCTGAACCGGGAGCTCAGCTATCACTCGGTGAGCGAGCGGTTCGTGGTGAAGGACCCGCTGAACGAAGGCGACCCGCAGTCGTTCGCCTCGCTGGCGGAGGCATTGCAAGAGATCGGTCGTGTAAAAGATTGGCCGATCCTCGTCGCTGCCCAGGTGCCTGCTGAGGAATGCTCGGTCAACCTGCGCTCGAGCGTGCGCCGTGGGCGCCTCACCGGCAGCTTGCGCGTGCTCATGTTCTGGTCGGACGATTGGCTGCTCCGAAGCGAGTGGTATTCGTGGTCGCTGCCACGATAACCACGAGGCGTACCGTCGGCTTGCTGGCGCTCGGTGCGCTGGCCGTGATCTTTGCGCTCGTCGGCTTGTCCGTGTCGGCGGAGAACTCTGCGCAGTTCGAACGCCTGCAACCTTGGATGCTGCTCGGCAGCGCGTTGGCGGTGTTATTTCTCGCGTTGCTGATCCTGCGCAAGGTCCTCCAACTCGCGGCGGCACGACGCCGTGGTGCGCCAGGCTCGCGCCTCACGATCCGGACGGTGACGGTGTTCGGCTTGTTGGTGGCGTTGCCGCTCGTGACGGTCTATCTGTTCTCGCTCGGCTTCCTCAACCGCGGCATCGACAGCTGGTTCCGTGTCGAGGTCAAGCAGAGCCTCAATGATTCGGCGTCGCTGTCGCGCGGGATGCGCGACCTGCTGTTGCGCGAGCATGGCTCGATGGCCGAGTCTTTCGCGCGCCGCCTCGCGGTGCTGCCTTCGGGCGAGATGTTGGTGGCGCTCGATGACGAACTCGAGTTCAGCGGCGCCAAAGAGATCGTCGTCTACGGACAGTACGAGCGCATCTTGGGTGCCGCCAGCCGTTCGGTGCCGGACTCGCTGCCCTCGAGGCCGCCTGCGGAGCTGGTGCGACGGGTGACCGATGGCGGTACCTTCGTCAGTTTCGAGCCGCTCGGCGGCGATAACTTCGTGATCCGTGCCGCCGCGCCGGTGTCGATGGCGGCACCCGGGCCGCTCGATGCGCGTTTCGTGGTCGCGACCTATGATCCGCCGAGCCGCTTCGCCGAACTGACCGAGGCGATCGACCGCTCGCGATCCACCTACGCCGACGTCGAGGCCTTACGCGAACCCCTCAAATACAGTTTCCGGGTGACGCTCACCTTGGTGCTGCTCATCACCATGCTGGCGGCCATCTACGGCGCGATCCACGCTGCGGAAGTGCTGTTCCGGCCGGTGCAAGACCTCATGGCAGGCACTCGGGCGGTGGCGCAGGGCGATCTGGTGACCCGCGTGCCGCTCACCTCGAGCGACGAGATGGGCTTCCTCGTGCAGGCGTTCAACGATATGACCCGCAAGCTACGGCTGGCGAGCGAGGAGAATGCCGCAAGCCGGATGGCCGCCGAGCGGGAGCGCGAGCGGCTGGCGGTGATCCTGGCGCGTCTGTCCTCGGGTGTGCTCGCCGTCGACCAGTCGTTGGTGCTGCAACTGGCCAACGAAGCGGCGGGCCTGATCCTCGGCGCGGACCTCTCCGCGCAGACCGGTCGGCCGCTCGGCGAAGTCGTGGCGGGGGATGATCGGCCGCGGCAGTTCGCGGCGCTGTTGGCGGAACGCTTCGCTGGCGGCGCCACCGAGTGGCGTGGACAGATCGAGCTCGTGGGCGACGGCAGCACGCAGTCGCGTGTGCTCGCCTGCGCCTGCGTGCCGCTGCCGCAGGATGGGCAGCCCGTGTTCGTGATCGTGTTCGAGGACATCACGCGTCTGTTGCAGGCCCAGCGCGATGCGGCATGGGGTGAGGTGGCGAGGCGGCTCGCGCACGAGATCCGTAATCCGCTCACGCCCATCCAGCTGTCGGCGGAGCGCATGCGGCGGCGTCTGTTGCCGTCGCTGCGTGGGCCGGACGCCGAGATGTTGGACCGTTCGACCCACACCATCGTGCAGCAGGTCGAATCGATGAAGCAGATGGTCAACGATTTCAGCGAGTATGCGCGGGCGCCCGCGTTGCGTTCAGCGCCGTTCGATCTCAACCAGCTGGTGATCGAGGTCGCCGACCTCTACCACGCGCAGGAGCCCGCCATCCCGGTGGAGACCGTGCTCGATCCGCGGCTCATCGGGTTCTCAGCCGACCGTGGACGGGTGCGGCAGGTGCTCAACAACCTGTTGACCAACGCGCTCGAAGCCTTGGACGGACACCGACCTGCGGCGATCGAGGTGCGCACCTCGATCATCGATACGGGTGGCGTGGAACGGGCGCAGATCACCGTGTCGGACAACGGTCCAGGCTTCCCGCCCGAGCTCCTCGGCCGCGTCTTTGACCCGTATGTCACCAGCAAGCCGAAGGGCACCGGCCTCGGTTTGGCTATTGTCAAAAAGATCGTCGATGATCATGGGGGCAGCATCGAGGCGGAGAACCGACCTGAGGGCGGCGCCCGTGTCCGTGTTATGTTGCCGTTCAACCCTGACGGCCGAGAACAGGCCGCAGGTGAGCGGCGGTCCGAGGTGCGGAGGGAGCGGGCATGACTGCAGCGCATATATTGGTGGTGGACGACGAAGCCGATATCCGCGGCTTGGTCAGCGAGATCCTGTCCGAGGAAGGCTACGAAGTGGAGGTGGCGGCTGACGCCGCGCAGGCGCGCGTCATGCGTGCCCGTCGCGAGCCCGACCTCGTGCTGCTCGACATCTGGATGCCGCAGGTCGACGGCATCACCTTGCTGCGTGAATGGTCGGCGAGCATCGCCGAAGGTTGCCCGGTGGTGATGATGTCCGGGCACGGTACCGTCGAAACCGCGGTCGAGGCCACGCGCCTCGGTGCCTTCGATTTCGTCGAGAAGCCGTTGTCGCTCGCCACCTTGTTGCGGACCGTCGAGCGCGCGCTCGAAAGTGGGCGCGAGCGGCTCGTGATGAACCGTCGTGTGTCGGTGATGATGGCAGCGCCAGCGGGCAAGAGCCGAGCGATGCAACAGGCGCGTGCCGATCTCGCCCGCGCCGCCTCAGGCAGGGACCCGGTGCTGCTGGTCGGTGAGCACGGCACGGGCCGGGAAGCGTTCGCGCGCTACCTGCACGGTCAAGGGCCGCGTGCCGATCAACCTTTTGTCATGATGGTGGCGAGCGCGCTGCGCGACACCGACGCAGAAGCGGTGCTGTTCGGCCGCGCCGAGGGTGAGGGCGGCGCCGGACTCATCGAACAGGCCGCGCAAGGCACGCTCTTCGTCAGCGAACTCGGCGACCTGCCCGCCGCTGCCCAGCGCCTGTTGCTCGGGGTGCTCGAGAGCGGTCATTGGTCGCGGCTCGGTGATCCCCGGCAACATGCCTTGGAGGCCCGCCTCGTCGCGGCGGTGCAGCCTGATGTCGAGCATCCGGCGGCGGCCGGTGCCTCCGCATCGCCGGTGCGGCGCGATCTGTTCGCACGGATGGGTGGCGTCGTGGTGCGGGTCCCGCCGCTTCGCGAATACGCGGAGGATGTCCCCGATCTGCTGCGTCAGACCGTCGACCGGTTGGTCGATGCCGAGGGTCTGGAGTTCCGCCGCTTCGGTGTCGCCGCGCAGAACCGGCTCCGCAACTACCCATGGCCCGGCAATGTGCAGGAACTGCGCGGCATGGTGCGTCGAGTCCTGATGCGCGGGGGTACCGAGGAGGTCTCGCTGGAGGAGACCGAGCGGGAGATCGCGCAATCGATGCCGCCCAGCGAGATGCTGGTCAAGCAGGACCTCTTGTCGCTCGGCTTGCGCGAGGCGCGCGAGCACTTCGAGCGCGCGTATCTGCAGCAGCAACTGCTGCTGTGTCAGGGCAAGGTCGGCCAGCTCGCCAAGCGGGTCGGCATGGAACGCACCCACCTCTACCGCAAACTGCGCTCGCTCGGCATCGATTTCCGCGGCGTCCCCGAAGAACCGGAGGGCTGAGAGACCGTCGATCAGTCGCCGACGCGGATGGCCTCGGCCGTGATGTCTGCGTTGCTCAGTGCCATGCGTATGCGGTTCAGCTCATCGAGTTTGCTGAACGGGCCGACCTGCACGCGGTGGAAGTCGACGGAATCGATGGTCACGCGTTGCTGGGACGCGGTGATGCCGAGACGCGCGACCTTGGCGCGGGTCCGATCGGCATCGGCCACGTCGGGCCAGTTGCCGAGCTCGATCACATAGGTGCCTGGGCGTTCGATCATCGAGATCGGCAGACCCGAGCCGGCATCTTTGACCGGATCCGGGACCACCACCTCTTGGGTCTTCAAGCGGTCGTAGAACTCGTATGGTGCGGCGGTATCGACGGCCGATCCGGTATCACCCGGGTCCGTCGTCGCCTCACCGTCCGAGGGGCGGACGGTGCTCGTTTCGCTGCGTAACCGCGACTGCGCCCAGGACAGGGCGAGCATCATCAGGACCAAGCCGAGCGTGAGGCCGACACCGAAGCCTTGCCAGTGCTCCCGCGTCAGCCGTTGGCTGAGACCGGTGCGGGCGTTGCTGCGTTTGAAGTCACGGCCGATGGGTGTGTTCATGTCACGAGGCTCACATGCTTTCGGGTGCGGACGCGCCGAGGACAGCCAGGCCGTTGCGCAGCACCTGCTGCACCGCGAGCAGCGCATAGATGCGCGCCTCGCGCTGCGCCTCATCCGGTACCAGCACCCGTTCGGCGTTGTAGAAGGCGTGCAGGGTGGTGGCGAGCTCGCGCAGGTAGTGCACGAGTGCGTGAGGAGCACGCTGGGCGGCGGCGTGCCGGATGACCTCCGGGTAGCGTGACAGGGCGGACAACATCGCCTCTGCGTGGGCGCCGGAGAGCAGTTCCGCACCGTGTGCCAGCACGGTGGCTTGCGCGCGTGCTGAGTCCCAGCCGATCCCGCGCGCCGTGAGCTCTTTCATGACGCTCGCGACCCGCGCGTGGGCGTACTGCACATAGAACACCGGGTTCTCGTTGGATTTCGACTTGGCGAGCTCGAGGTCGAAATCGAGCGATTGGTCGTTGCTGCGCATCAGGAAGAAGATCCGGCAAGCGTCGTTACCGACCTCTTCGCGGAGCTGGCGCAGCGTGACGAAGTTCGCCTCGCGCTTGCCCATAGAGACTTTCACGCCGTTGCGGAAAAGGGCGACCAGCTGGATGAGCGGTGCCTCGAGGCAATCCCCGGGGTGTCCGAAGGCCTGGAGACCACCGCGCACGCGCGTGACATAGCCGTGGTGGTCGGCGCCGAGCACATCGATGAGCTGGTCGTGGCCGCGTTCGCGTTTGTCGAGGTGGTAGGCGATGTCGGAGGCGAAGTAGGTCTTCACGCCGTTGTCGCGCACCACGACGCGGTCCTCGTCGTCGCCGAACTGTGTGGCACGGAACCATTCGGCGCCGTCCTGGGTGTAGAGCAGCCCACGATCGCGCAGCCGGCCGAGCGCGCGGTCGATGGCGCCGCTCTCGGCGAACGCGCGTTCCGAGACCCAGTGGTCGAAGCGCACGCCGAACGCCGCGAGATCGTCGCGGATCTCGTCCATCATCGCATCGATGCTGCTGCGCAGCAGATCCTGCCACGCGGCCTCGCCGATGAGCGCGCGGCAGCGGGCGATCAACGCATCGATGTACGCTTCCTTGTCGCCGCCGCCGGCGCCCGCGTCGGCGGGCAGGTCGGCGAGCACGACCGCCGCCGGATGGCGCAGCGCCTCCCCGACACGCGCCTGAAGCGCCGCGCCGAGCGGCAGCAGATAGTCGCCTCGGTATCCGTTCTGCGGGAAGGGCAGCACCTCGCCGCAACGCTCCAGATAGCGCACCCACACCGATACCGCGAGGATCTCGGTCTGGCGACCTGCGTCGTTCACATAGTATTCGCGCGTGACGATATCGCCTGCGGCGGCGAGGAGGTGGCCGAGCGCGTCGCCGAAGGCGGCTTGTCGACCGTGGCCGACATGCATCGGTCCGGTGGGGTTCGCCGACACGAACTCGAGCAGCACCTTGCGCTGCGTCGCGGGCATGTGGCGTCCGTAGGCTTCGCCGAGTTCGTGCACCCGCGCGAGTTCGCGCGCGTAGAGGTCGCGGGCCAAGGTGAAATTGATGAAGCCGGCACCGGCGATCTCGGTGCGTGTGATGAGCGGGTCGGCGGGCAGCGCCGCCACGATGCGCTCGGCGAGTTCGCGCGGCTTGAGACCGGCTCCCTTGGCGAGACGCATGGCGACGTTCGAGGCGAAATCGCCGTGCTGCGCATCGCGGGACCGCTCGAGCGCCACGGCTTGCGGATCGATGGGGCCGGACAGCAGGCTGCCTTCGAGGGAGCGGACCGCTGCGAGCAGCAGGCGTTGGAGGTCGTCTTTCACGGGTGCGATTCTAGAACAGTTCGAGCGGGTCGACGTCGAGCGCCCAGCGTACCCGTCGCGCTTCGGGCAGTGCCTCGACCTGCGGCAACCAGGCGTCGAGGAACCGATGCAACAGCGTGCGTTCGGTGGCATCGAGCAGCAATTGCGCGTGGTGCCGATCGGCGCGGCGTGCCAGTGCTGCGGGCGCAGGGCCGAGCAGCCGCAGGCCTTGCGGGGGGCGGCCAGCCGCCCGACGCGCGGCATCGAGGAAGGCGAGCGTCGTCTCGGCTGCTGGAGCCGAGGCTCTCAAGGCCGCCAAACGCGCGAACGGCGGCCACGCCGCATCGCGTCGTTCCGCGAGCGCGGCCTCGGCGAACGCCTCATAGCCGCCGGCGAGCAGGCTGCAGAGCAAAGGATGCTCGGGGTGTTCGGTCTGGATGAGCACTTCGCCGGGCTGTGCGCCGCGGCCCGCACGGCCGGCGACCTGCACCAAGGTCTGCGCGAGCCGTTCGGCAGCGCGGAAGTCGGTATTGAAGAGCCCTTGATCGGCGTTCAGTACCACGGCGAGGGTGACCGCCGGGAAATCATGGCCTTTGGTGACCATCTGGGTGCCCACCAAGATGCGCGCCTCGCCGCCTGCCATGCGTGCGAGCACCGCCTCGAGCTGGTCGCTGCGACGCACCACATCGCGGTCGAGCCGCGCGATCGACACCCCGGGAAAGGTCTCTGCCAGCGTCTCCTCGATGCGCTCCGTGCCTTGGCCGACGGTCTTCACCGCATAGCCGCAGGTGGGACATTGCTGCGGCAGTTCGCGGTCAGCGCCGCAGTGGTGACAGCGCAGCCGGGAGGCGTTGCGATACACGGTCATGCGTGCATCGCAGGCGCTGCAGGGGGCGACCCAACCACAGGCTGTGCAGGCGAGCGTGGGTGCGTAGCCGCGACGGTTAATGTAGACGAGCACCTGTCCCGCGGCGGCAAGATGCCGCTCGATCGCCGTCACCGAGGTGGTCGCGAGCCCGGCGTGCACGCGCTCTTCGCGCAGGTCGATGAGCCGCAACCGCGGCGGTCGGGCATCGGCCGCGCGCTCCGGAAGGGACAGCCGTGTCATGCGTCCTGTGGCCGCGTTGTGCAGCGTCTCGAGCGACGGGGTCGCCGAGCCGAGCACCACCGGGATGCCGAGGCCATGCGCCCGTGCCAGCGCGAGATCGCGAGCGGAATAGCGGAAACCACCCTCTTGTTGCTTGAACGAAGCGTCGTGCTCTTCGTCGACGAGGATCAGGCCGAGCGCCGGCACCGGCGCGAAGATCGCCGAGCGGGTGCCGATGACGAGCCGCGCCTCGCCGGACTGCGCGCGGCGCCAGGCGGCGAGGCGCGCGCTATCGGTGAGCCCGGAATGCAGCACCGCCAGCGAAGTGCCTGCAAACCGGGCGGCGAACCGCCCGACGAGTTGCGGCGTGAGCCCGATCTCTGGCACCAGGACGAGCACGCTGCGCCCTGCGGCCAAAGCATCTTCGGCGAGGCGCAGGTAGACCTCGGTCTTGCCGCTGCCCGTCACGCCGTGCAGCAGCCAAGCCCGGTACTCGTCGCGGTGATGGACGCGGATGGCTTCGAGCGCGGCCTGTTGTGCGGGGGTCGGCGTGGGCTGGGGTCGGGCCGCGGCATCGCCGCCGTCAGCGTCGGCGCTCGACGCTGTCGCGTGGGCACCGTCCGGCGCGCGCGGTCCGTTCAGACGCTCGATCCATCCGCGAGTGCGCAGCGCGCGGGCAGCCTCGCGCCAACCCGGTAGATCGTCATCCAATCGGGCGGCTTCCATGCCCAGCGTGGAGCCGGAACCCAGCGTGGCGCCGGCGCCGGGGTGCTGCGCCAAGGCCTCGAGCAGCGCCCGTTGGCGGGGCGCCCGACGCGGCTCACCGGCGGTAAGCGCCGCTTCGCCCGGGGCGGTGAGTCGCCAGGATTCGATCGACGCCTGCAGCGGAGCGCCTTCGCGGGCGAGTTTCGGCAGCGCCGTGGCCAAGGCCTCGCCGAGTGGATGATGGTAATAGTCGGCAGCCCAACGCAGCAGCTTCAGGAGCGGCGGATCGAAGGTCGGCAGCAGATCAATAGCCCGGACCACACGCTTCAATTGGGCCGTGTCACGCTCCGATCGGTCCTTCAGCGAAACAATCACGCCCACCAACTGGCGTCTGCCGAACGGGACGAGCACGCGCATCCCCGGTTCCGGTCGCGGTTCGCCGAGCACGGGCAGGTAGTCGAAAACCTGCCGAAGCGGGGTGTCGAGGGCGACCTCGAGAATCAAGGATTCGGGGGTCGAGGATCTTTCCACAGAGCGTGTGGATAACATTGTGGACAGCGTATCGGTCAAGTAGGAAAAAGAGGCATTTTCAGCAGATTCTCGTTGGCTTGGTCAACGATTGACCAGTAGATAAGAATACTCAATTAAAACAGTGACTTGATAAGTTCAAGGGTTCCTCTCGGGGTACTTTATGACCGGAAGATGACGCCGATTCTCCGGCTATGTGTGCAAGTCGCTGATTCTGGCGGACTGTTGGCGATGCGAAGGCGCTACCCGCGGTTCCAGTTGGTCAGCGAGACGCCGGCCAGCGCCACGACCCCACCGATGATCATCGAGGGGAGGATCGGCTCGCCGAGCAGCACTGCGCCAAAGGTGACGCCGAACACCGGAACCAGGTTGTTGAACACCGAAGTGCGTGCGGCGCCGAGCACCTGCAAGCCTTGGGCGTACCAGACGAACGCGAGTGCGGTGCCGCCCGCCCCCAAGAAGAAGATGCTCGCCCAGGCCTCCCACCCCACTTGGTCGAACTGCCAGCGCGACCACTCGGCCGGCATGCCGAGCGACAGCATGAGTGCGCCCCACAATGCCGTGACAGTGGTCATCGCGAGCGGAGACGGCGCGCCTTCGCCGCGCAGCGCGAAACGGCCGACGACGGTGTAGAACGCCCAACCAAGGGCGCCGCCGAGCATCAGCAACTCGCCGATCCCGACCCGTTGCCAGAGCAATGTGAGATCGCCCCGCGCGAGCACGAGGCAGACACCGGTCAGGGCGAGCAGGATGCCGACCCAGCGGTGTGCGGCCAGCCGTTCGCCGAACACCAACGCCATCGCCACCGCGGTGATGATCGGGTTCAGCGCCACCACCAATGCGGTGCGACTTGCCGGGATGCGCTCGAGTGCGCCGAGGAACAGCAGGTTGTAGGCGACGAGTCCGCTGAGTGCGAGCAATGCGGTGTAGAGCCAGTCGCGTGGGCGCAGCCGCGGCAGACCGCGTTCGACGATCATCAGCAGCGGCAGCAGCAGGGCTGCCGCGATCCAGAATCGCAGTGCGGCCAGCGTGAAATGCGGCAGCTGCGGCGCTGCGATGCGCCCCGCGATGAAGGTTCCACCCCACAACGCCGCGACGCCGACGAGACGCGCGTAGAGGCTCCAGTGCACGGCGTCGCGCGCGCTCATGCGCGTTCGCGCCACGCGACGACATAGAGGCCGGCGAGGATCACGAGCACTGCGCCCGTCAGCATCGTGGAATCAGGTGCGACCGACCAGACCACCCAATCGATGCCGAGCCCCCAGATCAGGGCTGTGTACTCGACCGGCGCGACGATCGCCGCCGGCGCGTGCTTGAAGGCGACGGTGATGTAGTGCTGTCCGACGGCGCCGAGCGCACCGGTCGCTACGATCAAGGGCCAGTGGGCGGTGAGGATCGGGGCCCAGCCGGGCAGGGCGAGCGCCAGCGAGATCACCGCCACCCAAGCGAGGAACATGAAGACCACCGAGGCGGTCGTATCGGTGCGGGTCAGCACCCGCGCGACCAAGACCGCACCGGCGTAACAGAGGGCGGAGAGCAGCGCGGCAAGGCCGGCGGTGGGGGACATCCCGTCGGGGCGGGGCTGCAGGATCACGAGCACGCCGGCGAGCCCGACCAAGATCGCAAGCCAACAGCCGAGGCCGACCCGCTCGCCCAAGAACCACGCCGCGAACGCTGCGATCAAGAGGGGTGCACCCATGTAGACCGAATAGACGGCTGCGAGCGGTGCGTCGCGCAGCGCTGCGATGAAGCTCAGCAACATGAGGATGCCGAGCAGTGCGCGGACCAGGTGCAGTGCCGGTCGGACCGGGCGCAGTTCGCCCAAGCGGCCTGACCACCACAACGGCAGCAACACGAAAGGCAGCGAAGAGACCGCTCGAAGAAAGGTCACTTGCGCAGGGGGATAATGCGCTGCGAAAGTCTTCAGCAGCGCATCCATGAACGAGAAGGCGGCGACGGCGATGAACATCGCCATGACGCCGCTGGCGCTGCGGACCGACATCCGGCGGACTATACGCGAGCGGGGTGCCCGGGATTCGGCTGCAGGCGGGCTACCCTGCCGTTCGGCACTTGTGCGCGCTTTCCGGAACGCATCAACTGTTCGCCACCACACGGCGTCAAGCCGTGGTGGGCAACAACGAAAACACTAAGATCTACAGGGGAATGCTATGGACATCACCAGTCTCATCATCCAGCTCGTGTCGGGCGCGGTCGGCGGTAACATCGGCGGTGCGATCTTCAAGAACCTCAGCCTCGGCACCACCGGCAACTCGATCGCCGGCATCATCGGCGGTCCGCTCGGCGCGATGCTGCTCAGCCAGCTCGGTCTCGGCGGCGGCGCGGATGCCGGCGGCCTCGGCGGGATCCTCGCAGGCGTGGGTGGCAGCGGTGTCGGCGGCGTGGTCCTGATGCTGATCGTCGGCTTCATCAAGAAGGCGATGGCGAAGTAGCCTACGGGCCAGTGCTGTCGCGGCGCCTACGGGTGCTGCACGAGGGTGCGCCGGGCGACCGACGCACCCTTTTCGTTTCAGGGCTTTCGCTTCAGGGCTCGTCGATCTCGTAGCCGCGGGCGCGCAGTTTGGCGAGGATCCCGCCGGGTCGCAGCAGAGCGTCGATGTCGGTGACCGCGAGCGTCACCGGATGGCGCTCGAGCGAGTTCGTCACGGTGCCGAGCCACGCCGTCTCGAAGTCGCGCAGCAGCGATGCGACTCGAGCACTGTTGCTCAAGGAATTGAGGCAGGTGCCGGCGGCCTGGGTGGCCGCACTGGTGCGCAGTGCCCCGGTGTCGCCGACCGCCCAAGCTTCCGCGCGTTGGCGTGATTGGGCGAGATCGGTTTCCAGCCGGCCGAGGACCGCCTCCATGCAGGCGATCTCCGCCGAGAGCGGGATCTGTCCGATCTCGGCGAGCGTCCCCCGGGCATCCTCGACCCGGACCTCAGCACGCAGCACCTTCACCTTGCGTTCTCGTGCCGACTTCTCGACCGAGCGGGCGACCGCGTTGCTGAAGCTGAGTCCACTGCGGTCGATGGCGGCCCGTTGCAACTCGAGCACCGCGAGGAGCGGTCGGCGTTCGAGCATGCTGCGGTCACGCGGCGCGTACTTGGTGCGCAACGCTTCGAAGCGCGAGAACAGGGGCGGCGGCAACACCGTCTCGAGGCGCTCGCCTTCTGCGTTGCCTCGCAGCTTGCGGAACTGGAGGTAAAGCTGCACGGCCTTGATGGGCCCGATATCGGCATCGACCTCTGGTCGGGCCGGAACGAAGACTTGCGCGCGGTCGAGCACCGCCTCCACTTCCTGCGATCGCCACTGCAGTTTCTTGGGAGCGGGGGCGATGGTCGCGAGCAGATAGAGGGTGTGCTCGCCCTTGCGGACCTTCCAGAGCCCGGGGCCGGATCGCTCGCCGCTGACCAAGACCTCTTCGATGGTCTCGACTTCAGTGACCGCCTCTTCAGCCGGCAGGGTTTGCGCGCTGGCGGCCGGCAGCAGCAGGGTGACCCAGAGTATGCCGAGCAAGGCGCGACAGGGTGCGCTTCGATGGGATCGGAAGATGTCATTGAATGTTGTCACTTCGGTACCGTATCTTATCCATCCGATGACCGCCGCATCCGACGAAGAGTTCCTCGTGATCGCACGACCGCATGCGGGTGTGAGCCTGCAACAGCCGGTATTGCGCACGGATATCGCCGGCATGCCTCTCGAATGGATCGACTACCGCGAGGCTGCGCGGCTTCACCATCAGGGGCAGGTCGCCTACACCTGTGGCAGCCCCATCTTCCGCCTGCAGGGCGGGACCAACGCGCTGACCGGGCGGCGGACCTTGCTCGAGGTGCACTCGATCGTCGCCACCGTCGGCCAGAGCGGCAATCCCGGTCACTTGCGCAAGGACTACGTCCCGCCGCTCAACAACGAGACGCTGTTCCGGCGCGATGCTCATCTTTGTCTCTATTGCGGCGGCCGCTTCGGCCAGCGTGATCTGTCGCGCGACCATGTGCGGCCGTTCAGCCAGGGCGGCCGGGACACCTGGTCCAATGTGGTCACGGCTTGTCGGCGCTGCAACAACTTCAAGGCTTGGCGTACGCCTGAGCAGGCACGGATGCAGCTGATCGCCGTCCCGTTCACGCCGACCTATGCCGAGTACATCTTTTTGAAAGGAAGGCGCGTACTCGCCGACCAGATGGAGTATCTGCTCGCGCATTTTCCGCGTAGCAGCCCCCTGCACGGGCGTATCGCCCACTTGATGGCCTGAGCTCGCCTGAGCCTGATGAGGAGGCGGATAGATGGACACGCAATCGATCGAGACTTTCCTGCGGACCACAGCCACCGAGTTGGCGCTCAAGGTGCTCGCAGCGATCGCGTTCTGGGTGATCGGAAGATGGTTGATCGGCCGGGTGTTGAGCCTGCTGCAGGCGGCGATGAACCGCAACGAGATCGACCCGACGCTCACCAAGTATCTGGGTTCGATCGTCGCCGTGGCGCTCAACATCGCCTTGGTGCTCGGGATACTCGGCTACTTCGGCATCCAGACGACCTCGGTCGCGGCGATGCTGGCGGGTGCGGGTATCGCCATCGGTGCCGCCTGGAGCGGCATGCTCGGCAACTTCGCCGCCGGTGCGTTCATGCTGGTGCTGCGTCCTTTCAAGGTGGGCGACTTCGTGCAGGTCGCTGGCATCACCGGCACGGTGCATGAGCTCGGTCTTTTCGGCACCACGCTCATCACACCGGACAACGTGCTGACGCTGGTCGGCAACGGCAAGATCTTCAGCGACAACATCATGAACTACTCGGTTCGTCCCACGCGCCGCGTCGAGCGGGTCATGCAGGTCGCGGGCGCCGTCGATCCGTTGGAGGCCATCACCCGGCTACGGACGGCCGTGGCGACCGTCGCGAACGTCTCGAGCGAACCCCTGCCGGAGGTGAGCTTGCTCGAGACCAATCTGCTCGGGCATGTCATCGCGGTCCGCCCGTACTGCCACACCGACCACTACTGGCAGGTGTATTTCGACATCAACGAGGCCATGGTCCGGGTCGCGAAAGAGGCAGGTTGGCCGGCTCCGACACCGGCGACCAAGATGATCCAAGTCCAAGGCTGACCGGATCGGCTGACCGCTGTATTGCACTCCGGGTCAATGCGGGGCGACGCCGTGCGTGGGAGTCTCCCGACCGGAGGTTTTTCCATGCACCGCCCCGACTTCATGCGCCGCGTCGCGCTTCTGGCCCTGACCTGTCTGGCGTCGGTTTCGGCTGCGCAAGAGATCGAGCCGCGCGCCTATTCATCCGCCCCCGTCGGCACGAACTTCGCTGTGCTCGGCTACGGTGCCACCCGTGGTGATGTGGTGTTCGATTCGTCCGCGCCGTTCACCGATGTCGAGGCCGAGGTGGACACCCTGTCCGTCGCCTTCGGGCGGGTATTCGCGCTCGGTGGCCGGCAAGCGAGCCTGACCCTTGCCGCGCCTTACCAATGGGGTGAGGCCTCGGGTAATGTGGGCGAGGACCGGCGCACGGCCGAGCGCTCCGGGATGGGCGATCTGCGCCTGCGTTTCGGCACGCTGCTGGTCGGGGGTGAAGCGCTTGCGCCCCGCGAATTCGCGGCGCGTCAGCGGCGGCCGACCGTGGGGGCGAGTGTCGTGGTGGTGGTGCCCACCGGGCAACACGAGCCGTCGCGCTTGGTGAACATCGGCTCGAACCGTTGGGCCGCCAAGCCCGAGGTCGGCTTCACTTGGCCACGCGGTCCCTGGCACTTCGATCTGCATGCGGGCGCGTGGGTGTTCGGGGACAACGACCAGTTCTTGGGCGACGGTCGTCGCAGCCAGAAGCCGGTGTTGAACATCCATGCGGGGGTGAGCTACACCCTGCGACCCGGTACTTGGGCCGCAGTCGGCAGCACCTGGTACGCGGGCGGCGAGACCTCGGTCGACGGTGTCGCCGACGACAACCGTCAAAGCAATTTCAGGGTGGGCGCCACGGTCTCGAGCGCGCTCGGGGGCGGGCACTCGATCAAGCTCACCTACAGCGACGGCGCGGTGGTGCGTGTCGGAGGCGACTTCCGCACCCTCGGCATCGCATGGCAGTACACCTTCTTCGACTGAGGCGGTCTCGACCCGGCCCTCCGACGGCTACAATCGGGTGGTGGTCTACCTCATCGACGCCTCCGTGTATGTCTTCCGTGCGTACTACTCCATGCCGCCCGACATGCTCGACCGCGAGGGCAACCCGGCACATGCCTTGTTCGGTTTCGCGCGCTTCTTGGGCGATCTGATCGAACGGGCGAAGCCGCGCTACATCGCGGTCGCGTTCGACGAGAGCCTCGAGACCTCCTTCCGAAACCGCATCGATCCCTCCTACAAGGCGAACCGCGAGCCGGCGCCGGCGGACCTGAAGCTGCAGTTCGCACGCTGCCGTGAATTCTGCCGACATATCGGTGTCGCCGACTTCGGCAGCGGCGAGTATGAGGCCGACGACATCATCGGCACCTTGGCCACCCGGCTGCGTGCCGAAGGATCGCCGGCCACGCTCGTGACCCGCGACAAAGACCTCGCACAGCTGGTGCGCGAGGGAGATGTCTACTGGAGCTACACCGACAACCTGCGCCTGCGCCACCACGAGATCGAGGCGCATTTCGGCGTCGTACCCGAACGCTATGCCGACTATCTCGCCTTGACGGGCGATGCCGTCGACAACATCAAGGGCGTCCCCGGGGTCGGCCCCAAGACGGCGGCGGCGCTTCTCAAAGAATTCGCCTCGTTGGAGGAGCTCTACGACAACCTCGAGGGGGTCGCCGCCCTGCCGATCCGCGGTGCCGGCAAGTTGGGCGCGCGGCTCGCCGAACACCGCGAGGCCGCCTTCCTCGCGAGGCGCCTGACCGCGATCGCCCTCGACATGCCGCTCGAGGCCTGCCTCGAGCAGTTGCAGCCACGCGCGCCCGACCTGACGGCGCTCGGTGAATTCTGCGATCGCCATAATTTCGGACCGATGCTGCGCCGCCAGGGTGAGCGGTTGGCCGCGCTCGCCGCAGCGTGAAGGCCCATCCGTGAAGGCCCATCGATGAGCAGGGCAGAGGAGCAGGGCGCAGCGGTGGTGGGCTGGCCGTGGCGCACGTTCCTGCCTTGGTATTGGCCTGCCTGGTTGGGGCTCGGCCTGCTGCGCTGCCTCGCGCGGCTACGCTATCCGACGCTGTTGCGGATCGGCGCCGCGCTCGGCGGTGCGCTAGGACGCCTGCCGTCCCCACAGCGCCGGGTGGTGCGTCGTAATCTGGCGTTATGTCTGCCGGAGCTCGACGCGCAGACGCGCGAGATGCTCGCCGCACAGCACTTCCGCGAGGCCGGCATCAGTCTGGGCGAGACCGCGCTCGCCTGGTTCGCGCCACCGTCACGGCTGCTCGAATTGGTGCGTTTCGACGGCCTCGCCGAGCTCGATCGATGGCAGTCGGCAGGGCGTGGGGTGATCCTGCTGGCCGCGCATTTCACCACCCTCGAGCTCGGCGCGCGGTTCGTCACCGCCGCGCGTCGCGTGCATGCGGTGTACAAGCCCTCCAGCAACCTGCTGGTCGACGCCGCTTTCCGCCGCTATCGGGTCGCGGTGTCGGCGGGCATGGTCGCGAGCGACGATATCCGCGCCATGGTGCGCGTGCTGAAGGCGGGAGGCACCGTCTGGTACGCACCGGACCAGGCGTTCCGCGCCAAGGGCGCGCTGATGGTGCCGTTCTTCGATGTGCCCGCCGCGAGCAATCCTGCGACCTCGCGGCTCGCACGCATGACCGACGCCGTGGTGCTGCCCTATTTCGTGGAGCGGTTGCCGGGCGACGAGGGCTATGTGGTGCGTATCGGCGCTGCGCTCGAGGATTTTCCGTCCGACGACGCGGTGGCCGATACGCTGCGCCACCATCGTCTGATCGAAGCGGAAGCGCGCCGTATCCCGGCTCAATATCTTTGGCTACACAAGCGTTTCAAAGGGTTGTCAGCCGATCACCCCGATCCTTATGCTTGACGATCGCCGCATGCTGCCGCATGGAGCTCCCGCATGACTCTGCCCACGAGCGATGACCCGCACGAGAACGGTCCGGAAAGCACCCAGGCCGATATCTCCTCGGTGCTGGTCGAGGAACGCAGCTTCCCGCCGCCCCCCACGTTCGCTGCGGCAGCGTCCCTGAAGGCCGAAGATCTCGCCGAGCTGCACCGGCGTGCCGCAGCCGATCCGCTCGGGTTCTGGGCGGAGCTCGCGCGCGCGGAGATCGCCTGGCAGCGCCTGTTCACCCAGACGATCGATGAGTCGGCGGCGCCCAATTACCGCTGGTTCACCGATGGCGCGCTGAACGTCTCGTACAACTGCCTCGATGTGCACCTCGCAGAACACGGGCATCGCACTGCGATCGTGTTCGAGGGCGAGCCGGGCGACACCCGTCGCCTGAGCTACCGCGAGCTGCATGCCGAGGTCTGCCGCTTCGCCAATGCGCTCAAGGCGCGGGGCATCGGTCGCGGTGACCGTGTCGTGATCTATCTGCCGCTGGTGCCCGAAGCGGTGATCGCGATGCAGGCCTGCGCGCGCATCGGCGCGATCCACTCGGTGGTGTTCGGCGGTTTCTCGGCGATCTCGTTGAAAGACCGGATCGAGGACGCCGGGGCGAGCTGCGTGATCACCGCCGACGGTGGCTGGCGTGGCGGTCAGGTGGTCGAGCTCAAGGCCGCTGCCGACAAAGCGCTCGCCGAGGGCTGCGTGAGCGTCGAGACCGTGTTCGTGCTGCGGCGTACCGACGCGGCTGTCCCGATGGCCCCTGGCCGCGATGTCTGGTGGCACGACGCGGTCGCCGATCAGCCTGCGGCCTGCGATCCCGAGTGGGTCGATGCGGAGCACCCGCTCTTCCTGCTCTACACCTCCGGGTCCACCGGCCGCCCCAAGGGCATCCAGCACTCGAGCGCGGGCTACCTGCTCGGCGCCAAGGTCACCACCCGTTGGGTGTTCGACCTGCGGCACGACGATGTCTTCTGGTGCACGGCGGATGTCGGCTGGATCACGGGGCACAGCTATGTGGCCTACGGTCCGCTCGCCGTGGGGGCGACGCTGGTGATGTACGAGGGCGCGCCGACATTCCCGGCAGGCGACCGTCTGTGGGAGATCTGCGCACGCCACGGCGTCACCGTCTTCTACACCGCACCGACCGCGATCCGCGCGCTGATGAAGCTCGGCGACGCGCTGCCGGCGCGCCACTCGCTTTCAAAGATAAGACTGCTCGGCAGCGTCGGCGAGCCGATCAACCCCGAGGCGTGGATGTGGTACCACCGTGTGATCGGCGGTGGCCGTTGCCCGATCGTCGACACCTGGTGGCAGACCGAGACCGGCGCGATCATGATCGCACCGGTGCCGGGCGTGACCACACTCAAGCCCGGTTCCTGCACACAGCCGCTGCCCGGGATCTTCGCCGACATCGTCGATGACCACGGGCGTAGCGTCACCACACCGGGCGCCGGTGGGTACCTCGTCGTGCGTCGTCCGTGGCCGTCGATGCTGCGCACCATTTGGGGCGACAACGCCCGATACCTCGAGACCTATTGGTCGAAGTTCCAAGGCCATCTCTACCTCGCGGGTGATGGCGCCCACCGCGACGCCGACGGTTGCTTCTGGATCATGGGTCGCATCGACGATGTGCTGAACGTGGCGGGTCATCGGCTCGGGACGATGGAGATCGAGTCGGCGCTGGTGGCCCATCCGCGCATCGCCGAGGCAGCCGTGGTCGGTCGGGCGCACGAGATCAAGGGCGAGTCGGTGTTCGCGTTTGTGGTCTGCCGCGGCGAACGGCCGACCGGTGAAGCCGCGGTCGCGCTCATGCGCGAGTTGCGCGATTGGGTCGCCCTGCAATTGGGTGCCATCGCCAAGCCCGAGGACATCCGCTTCGCCGACAACCTGCCGAAGACCCGCTCCGGCAAGATCATGCGCCGATTGCTGCGCGCGATCGCCCGCGGCGAGCCCATCACCTCCGACATCAGCACGCTCGAAAATCCCGCGATCGTCGAACAGTTGCGCAGCGACGTATGACCGCAGGATGGTCGCAACTATGTTGCGGTTTTGCGACAAGGGGTCATTGGTGCTGTTTCCAGTATGGTTTTGTCCTAGAGTGATTTTCTAATCGATCGGCCAAAGAGCCGTCCGTCACGGAGAGGTAACACGATGATCAACCGCAACAACGCCCCTTGGGCGATGGTCGTTTCCATGGGTGTCGCTGCGCTGGCGGGTCAACCGACCTTCGCACAGTCGAACTCCGCCGAGGCACTCGGTCCGATCCTCGAAGAGGTGGTGGTCACCGCGCGTAAGGTGGAGGAATCTTTACAGACCGCGCCGGTGTCGGTCACGGCGTTCACGAGTACGGCACTCGAAGAGCGCGGCATCGTCGACGTCAATTCTTTGGCCAACTTTTCACCGGGCTTGAGTTTTTCGCAGGCCTTCGGTCGTCAAAATGACCGACCCGTCATCCGGGGCCAGGGCAACGTGCTCGCCAACGTGCAGTTCGGCGTCGAGTCAGGCACGGCCTACTTCATCGACGGCGTCTACTACAACGGCGACATTCAGGCCATCGACTTCGATATGCTCGAGCGTGTCGAGGTCATCAAGGGTCCGCAAAGCGCACTCTATGGCCGCAACACCTATGCGGGCGCCATCAACTTCATCACCCGTGACCCACGACAGGATGAATGGGGCGGTATCGCCAAAGCCACAGCGGGTCAGCACGGCGAGCGTCGCGTGTCGCTCAACTTGGATGGTCCTATCGTCGATGGCGTACTGTCGGCCCGTTTCGGTGTGCGTTACAACCAGTACGATGGCGAATACACCAACCGCGCGACCGGCGCGCTGGTCGGTAATGAAGAAGACCAGTCGGTGAATGCCACCATCGTCTTCACGCCGACCGATGATCTTGAAGTCCGCGCTTTCGTCAATTATCGACAGCAAAAGGACGGACCGCTTGCGCTCACCTTGCATGGTGCTGAACTCAACAATTGTCTGCCAGGATTCCGCTCCATCGCTTATCGGGGTGTGAGCGCAGCCACGGGCGCGCCCGCGACGTCGCCGGCTTCCGGTCAGTTCGCGCCGGTCAACAATCCCAACCAATATTTTTGTGGCAAGCTCGCGGCGCTCCCCAACTCCATCTGGTTGAACACCGACGCTATCGGTCCCACGAGCACATTCCCCAACACCAGCTTTCCTGACGGTACAGCCTTTGATGGTGTCGATGCCCGCGAGACCTTTGCCAGTTTGAGTCTGGATTGGGATATGGGCGGCACGGGTTGGACGCTGCGCTCCATGAGCGGCTATCGGCTGAACCATGACCGTTTCGGTTCGGACAGCGATCACTCGCAGGCGTTTATTCGCGTCGGACCGCCGAGCGTCGAGCCGCTGTTCGCGAACACCAATCGCAATGATCGTCGCGAGTGGTCGACGGAGCTCAAGCTTGAGTCGCCGCAGGAAGCCCGAGTGCGTTATCTGGTCGGCGCGTACTACTACGATATCGAAGATCAAGAAAAGGATCTGACCTACGCCAGTCCGGAATTTGGTGTCATCAGTGCCAATTCCAATATCACCGGTATCGAGAACAAAGCCTTGTTCGGGTCGTTGTCCTTCGATATCACGGAGCAGTTGACGGCGAGCGTTGAGTTGCGCCGCTTCGAAGAAGTGAAGACCCGTCAGGAGTTCGCCAGCACGGGGGCGCCGACGATCTTCATCGACGGTGAGTACAAGGACACGACGGCGCGATTGACCGTGGATTACCAGTTCTCCGACGACGTTCTGCTCTATGGCGTGCTCGCCCAAGGTGTACGTCCCGGTGGTATCAACGGCTCGGCGGGCGCAGGTATCGGCCGTCCTACCTACGAGCAGGAGACTTCGGACAACCTTGAGATCGGCTTCAAGAGCACCTTGCTCGATGGTCGGGTGCGCTTCAATGCAGCCGCCTATTTCATCGACTCGAAGAATGTGCAAGTCACCCAGGCTCTGCCGGCAGCCAGTGGCGGCACGGCGGTGACCTCCATCGCTGTCAATCAAGCAAGCGCCGAGACGCTGGGTTTTGAAATGGAGCTGACGGCGGCGCTGACCCAAAATCTGACCGGTACCGTGGCGTTCTCCTACACCAATCCCGAATTCCAAGAAGGTTGCGACGACCTCGAATACGTGCTGAATTCGGGCGGTATCGCCTACCAGCCGGCATTCTTTGGTTCTCCGTTGTGCGATATCTCGGGCAACCGGCTGCCGCTCACCCCCAAAACTCAGGGCAACGTGGTGCTGACCTATGAGCGACCGATCGCGGGTGATATGTCGCTGTTGGTCTCAGGAAACTACACGCATGAGGGCAGCAAGTTCGTACAGGTGCATAACCTCGCCGAGACCGGTGAGGCCAACATGTTGGGCTTGCGTCTCGGTGTGAAGAGCGACAACTGGTCAGTCATGGCCTACGGTCGTAATCTCACCGATGAAGACACCATCCCGCTTGCCACGCGCTGGTTCGATCTGCGCTACGGGTTCGCGCCGCGCGGTCCGGCCGGCTTCATCGGTGCCGGTGCCGATGGTGGTTCACCGCGAGCATTCTTCGGTGCGCTGCGCAAGGGTCGTACCCTAGGGGTGGAGCTGACCTATTCGTTCTGAGTCAGCTGCCTAACGAGGCGTGCGTCATGAGAAAGGGCCGGTCAACCGGCCCTTTTTCTTTGGTAAATTCGATCGGTAGATCTGCTCAGGGTGATCCCAAAGCGAGTCCCGCTCGCGCCGTATCGGGAAAATCACTGAACACGCCATCCACCCCGAGAGCCGCGAACGCTTGATACTCGGCGAGCGGATCTCCTGCATAGTCCTTGAGCAATTCGCCGGGTTCGTTGCGAAAGGTCCAAGGATGCACGAGCAGGCCTGCCTCATGGGCGAGCCTCACGAAGCCCGTCGATGCTGTGGCCGTGAGCTCAGTGTCGTCATCGGCGCTGGGCTTGGCCCCGATCAACCAGCGCTTCCACGGGCCAACTACATCGGCATAACGGGCGATCTGTTCAAAGGCGTCAGGCGTCGCGAAATCGACCGGCAGACTGCCCACCGGGTAGATATCGCAGCGGTGTGCATCTGCCGGCACCATCCAAGGAATCACACTACCGTCCTCGCGCAAGCCGGCGCCGGCGATCAACTGCACGAGCTTGATTGACGTTCTCTGCCGTAACCACTGCAGGTTGCCGCTCTCGAAGGACTGGATGAACACCGGCGCTTCGCGGGAGGTCCAGCCGGCCTCTGCAAGCGCCGCGAGCAGCGCCGGTTCGAGCGGCAGACCCTGCTCGCAGTGCCAGGTCGGATGCTTGGTCTCGGGATAGATGCCGATCGTCCTCCCGCCTGCCGCCGAGGCGGATCGGGCGAGCGCGATGATCTCCTCGAGGGTCGGGATCTGGAACAATCCGTCGAATTCGTTGGAGCGTCCCGGCCTCGGCTGCACAGCACGCAGCGTACGCAGCTCCTCGAGCGTGAAGTCCACCGTGAACCAACCGACATGCTCGACACCGTCGATCAGAACCGTCCGCCGTCGAGCCGCGAACTCGGGCCGCTGCGCGACATCCGTGGTCTCTGTGATGTCGGGCTCGTGCCGCGCGACCAGACGGCCGTCGCGGGTGGAGACGAGATCGGGTTCGATGAAATCGGCGCCCATCTCGATGGCGAGCCGATAGGACTCGAGCGTGTGTTCCGGTCTGTACCCGGAGGCGCCGCGATGGGCGATGACGAGCGGTGCGCGCAGGGGTCGATCTGTCATCACGGTATTCTGCCCGTCCGCCGCCCTTGCCGCAGTCCCCGGCGATGCCGCCAAAGCGAGCGAGGCCGCTGCGAGCAGCAGGCAGCCGGTGGTCACGGGCGCGCGCGCTTGGGACATCCACCGGACTCTACCGGCAGACTGTGACAGTCTCGTCAGCCGCCGAGCGGCTTGCGCAGCACGATGAACTGCAGGTCCGGCCGCTTCGGCTCGCCGAATCGGGTATCGCCGTAGGGGAAGGGCGCGGTCTCCCCCGTGGCGTTGTAACCACGCCGTTCGTACCAGGCGATCAGTTCCGGTCGCTGCGTGATCACGGTCATGATGATCGTGCGGGTTCCCCAGCGTGCCGCAGCCCAGCCCTCCGCGGCGTCCAGCAATCGTTTTCCGAGGCCGCTGGCCTGCCGGACCGGCTGTACCGTGAGCATGCCGAGGTAGGCGTCGTCGCCGCGCCGTTCAAGTTGTACGCAGGCTTCCGGCAGTCTGTCGAGGCCGGTCCCGCCTGCCGTGCCCTCGTACACCAGCAGCACCCGGTCGAGGGCGGTCTCGCCGGCGGCCATGAATTCCCGAAGCGCCGCAGGGTCGGTCCGCTGGCCGCCGAGCAGATCCGCTTCGGTCGTCCAACCGACGCGGCTCGGATCGCCGCGATAGGCCGAATTGACCAAGGCCGACAACGCGTCGGCTTCGTCGCGGCGTGCAGGGCGCAGCGTGAGCGGCCGAGCCGCCCCATCGCCCTCACCGATCGGGTCAGGAGGGGCGCCGTGGAATGGGGCAGGCACAGTCATGGGCTCATACGATAACCGGCCTTACGGAGCAGCGTGGTCCTTCGCAACGCCTGGCGACCCCGCAGCGAACGGCTGCACGGATCGGTGCGCTTCTGCTAGCCTCTGTGCAACCGAATCTCGTGTCCCATCGAAGGAGTCACCCATGTCCGCAATCCGTCCCTTGGCGCTCGTCGCGTTGTCCTTTTTCCTGACCGGGTGTGCGACCACGGGTGAGCCTGAGCCGTCCCGTGCCGCGATCGATTCCGTACTCGCGAGCAGCTCGCGCAGCGCTGAGCAGAAAGAGCGCGATGCCGAGCGGCGACCTGGTCCGTCCTTGGCGTTCTGGGGCCTGAAGCCTGGCGCCTCCATCCTCGAGGTCCAGCCGGGCGGTGGCTGGTGGACACAGATCCTGGCGCCTTACGCGGCGCGTACCGGCGGTCGTTACACCGCGACCGCGGCCGACCTCACCAATCCGAACCTCACGCCTGCCGCCCGTCAGGGCCGCGACGCCTTTGCCGCGCGTTACGCCGACGCGTCGGTCTTTGGCAAGGTCGAGCTCGTGAACTGGGGGCCGGTGGCGCCCCCGCTCGCCGAGTCCCAGCACGACTTCATCCTGCTCTCGCGCGTCATCCACGGCTGGATGCGTCAGGAGGGGATGGTCGATCGTTACTTCGCACAGGTCGCGCGCGCCCTCAAGCCGGGCGGCTCGTTGGCCGTGGAGCAGCACCGCGCGAAGCCCGGCACGCCCGAAGACAAGGGCGCCTCGGGCTATGTCACCGAGCAGTTCGTGATCGATGCCGCGAAGCGCGCCGGTCTCAAGCTCGTCGCCCGGTCCGACATCAACGCCAACCCGAAGGACACCGCAGACCATCCGTTCGGCGTCTGGACGCTGCCGCCCACGCGGGCGACGGTGGCTTACGGTTCCGGCAAGCCCGCCGATCCGACTTTCGACCGCAGCAAGTACGACGCGATCGGCGAGTCGGACCGCATGACGCTGCGCTTCACGAAGTGAGGCGGACTGTCAGGTGACCCGTCCGTCATGATGGCCATCGTCCCGTGGATCGGCTTGAGCCTGCTTGCGGCCGTGGCGCTGCCCGCGGCCGCTCAGGCGAGCGTCCAAGCGGCCGATCGCGGCGCGATCGCCGCGCAGGCGCAGACCGCGTGGTTCGCCGGCGACGACGCAGCCCTCGCACGCGTCGCGGCCTCTGCGACCGGCCTGGCAACGTCGTCCAAGGCGCAGGACCGCTATACCCAAGCCTTCGTGCAGTTCCGGGTGCTGCAGCGCGCGATCGGCGCCAAGCGTGACAAGGACGCCGAGCGCACCGGTGCGGCGTGTATCGCGGCGACCGAGGCAGCGGTGAAAGCCGACCCGAAGTTCGCCGAGGCGTTCGCCCTCCAGTCAGCCTGTTACGGCTATCTCGCCAACCTCGGTGGCCTCGGTGCGATCCGCAACGGGTCACGGAGCGGTAAGGCGATCGAGGCGGCACTTGCGCTCGAGCCCGGTCATCCGCGGGTGCAATTGGTCGATGGTTTCGGGCTCTATTTCCGCCCCGCCTTCGTCGGGGGGGACAAGGGCAAAGCTTGTGCGCGCTTCCGGGCTGCCGCCGCCGCTTTCGATGCCGCGGGGCCGGGCGGGGCGGGGGGTGCCGGCGGGATCGAGTGGGGCGCCGCAGAAGCCCACTTCTGGGTCGGTCGCTGCGCCCGCGAAGCCGGAGACGCCGCCGCCGCCCAGAGGTCCTTCGAGCGCTCGCTGCGATTGGCCCCGGGGTATGTGGCCGCGCAGCGCGCTTTGGGTCGCTAGAAGATCCCGGCTGCAAGGCCGGCGATGAGCGTCCCGCCGAGTTCCCGGCAACTCGCCAGCGCGGCCTCGTCCGGGTCGCCCACGACCCGCACCGGATCCGCGATCGCCCGCCAACCATAGCCCGCGACGATCCGCTCCACGGCCGTGATCGTGCCGCGCCCGTCGTTGCCTGCGCTGACGAACAGCCCGTACGGCAGTCCGGCCGTGCGCGCTTCAGCCGGATAGAAGCTGCGGTCGAAGAAATCTTTGAGGGCGCCCGACATGTAGCCGAAGTGCTCGGGCGTCCCGAGCAGCAAGCCTTGCGCCCACAACAGGTCATCGGCCGTCGCGAGGAGCGCGTGCCGTTCACGCAGTTCATACACCGTGCCTGGCACCGTGCCTGGCGCGTCGGCTGCGCCCTCGTCGTCCGCTCGCGCAGCCTTCGCGATGCCCGCGACGACCTCGCGGCGAAGCTGTTCGGTGCGGCCGTTCGGCTGACCGCCGTAGACCAAGAGGATGCGCACGGGCCCGATCATCTCAAGATCACCGGATCCGACTGCTGCGGCGCGCCTGCATGAGGCAGCCGATCGAGCGTCCTGTCCCGTCCTGTGACCCGGTGGGTGGCCCAGAGGACGAGCGTCGCGACGAGCCCGCCGAGCCCGCCGAGTGCAATGTCCTTGTGGGCATCCCATCCGTCGCCTTGGGTGCCGAGGAATGCAGCGCCCAGATCGCCGCCGAAGAAGATAGCTGCGCCCCACTCGATCAATTCGTAGAGCGCCGAGGTGGACAGGACGATGTCGATCGGCAGGAAGTAGCTCCAAAAACCCCGGACGCCGGCATGCCGCATCATGAGCTCGCGTAGCGGCAGGATCAAAAGCGATCCGTAGGCGAAGTGCACGAACCGGTCGTAGTGGTTGCGGGCACCCTCGGACGATCCATCGAACGGATGGCCGGTGACGGCACGGAAGGCCTCGTCATAAGGCACCAGAGAATAGGTGTAGTGCGCGCCGATGGTGTGCAGGCAGAGGAAAAGGAAGATCGAGACATAGGACGCGTTCGACAACGGCAGCACTCGGCGGGTCGCCACCAGCACTCCCACGCCGACCACGGTCAACACGTTCTCGAGCAGCCAGTCGGAGCGGTCGAAAGGAGATAGGGCAAGTACGACCCACAGCAGCGCGAAAGCTGCGGCCAGAGTCTGGATGAGCCGGGTCCGCGACATCCTCCACAGTGTAGCCTGCGGCAGGGGTCGGCGGTGCGCCGGGGCGGGTGGTGCGCCGGGGCTGGGGGTCAGTCCTTTTCGACCGTGTAGACGATGTCCGCGCTGACTTCCTTGCCGGCTTCGGTCTTGATGGTCCAGCGGTCGTTGATGGTGTAGCGCATCTTGAAGGTGTTGATCGCCTCGGCGAGCGAGATGCCGTAGCTGACATAGAGCCTCGGCGAGAGATACTTGCCGAGCACCAGCGAGGCCTCGTTGGCGAGGTTCTGCTCGATGCCGACATCCTCGATGCCGATCCGTTGGCCGAGCTGCTGGGCGAGGATCGCGCCGCCCTGCGCGATCAGGGCGCTGCGGCCGGCGCTCGCCGCATCGCCTTGCGCACTGTCGAACGTGCCACCCGCCAACAACAGCGAGACGATCTGTGACTGCGGCAGCGACGGTTCGGCGAAGAAGGTCATGCGTGGTGCGCGCAGCGTACCGCGGACGTTCACGCCGGCCTTCACATCCGGGAATTCTTTGGTCGCACGGATGTCGACGCCCGGGTCGTTGAGTGCGCCGCCGGTGAAGACCAGCCGACCGCGCTCGATGTCGAGACGGCGGCCGAGCGCCGCATACTTGCCTTCGACGACGCCGAGCTCCCCTGAGCCGCGGCTGTTGCCGTCGGGCTGGGTGATGACATTGAGCGTGCCCGCAAGCCGTCCGCTCAAGCCGAACGAGTCGAGGGTGACCTTGTCACCGAGGACCAAGCGGATGTTGCTCGAGACACGGAAGCTGCTTTCGGGATCGACAGGCTCCGCGCCGACCAGCACTTCATCTGCTGAGGACAGAACGGCACCCGTCAGATCGGCGGGCACGAGGCGCGCGTAGGGGATGCGGACCACGCCGGTGGCCGAGAGGTCGCGGCCCGCGACCCGGAACCGCAGGTCGGGCGAGGCCGTGATGCGCGCTTCCGGGACATCCGCCACCAACAGGTCATCGCCCTTGATGCTGAGCTCGCCGTACGGTTCGCGATCGCGCCAGACGAGCTCCGCGTCGGCCGCGATACGACCTTCACCCGCGCGGCCCGAGGATCTCAACACGAAGCCGTTGTCGATGAGGCGGGCTTCGGCGGTGAGGTCGCGCAGCGCGAGGTTGACCTGATAGAAGTCGAGCTCGCCGCGCGCAAGCCGCGCGACGCCGTTGACGAGCGGCGCACCGAGGGTGCCGCCGATGACGAGGTCTAAGGACAGATCGCCTGCTGCGCGATCGATCTCGGGCACATACAGGTGCAGCAGTACGAGCGCGGTGGAGTCGGCCTTGAGCGTCGCGCGCAGCGGCATCGCACGCCAGTCCCCGGCGACATGGGTCGTCTGCAGCGTGCCCACGACGCTACCGCGCTCGCCGGCTGCGAGCTGCAGCGCGCCTTCCACGCCGGCTGCGGTGGATTCAGCGGTGAGCAGACCGGTTCCGAGCACCATCAGGTCCTCTTTCGCTCCCGCGCGTTGCCACCGCAACGCAGCGTCTTCGAGCGTCACGCGCAGCGTACCGAGCGGCGGACCCTCGCCGCTGCCGCGCAGATCGACCGTGGCGTCCATGCGACCCGTATAACTGGCCTTCGGCGAAGGCGCGTCGAGCAGGCTCGCCAGAGGCAGTCCATCGATCTTCCCTTTGGCGCGCCAGCCGGCGGGATCGAGACCGCCTTCGGCGCATAGCGTCACGGCCTGGCCCCAGCGTGGGCTGTCGCGGCTGCGCATACAGAAAGGTTCCGCCTCGATGCGACCCGGGGACAACGACAACGCCAGCGGTGAACTGAGGGTCAAGGTGATGTCAGCCGGCAGATCGACATCGGCGCCGTCCCAAGATTGCCGCCAACGATCGCCTTCGATGCGACCGGTGCCGCGCGCTTCGAGCGCGAGACTCTCCCCATCGAGATCGAGCGCGAGCGAATGGTTGCCGACCGGTCCGTTCAGGTTGAAGCGCAGTGTTTTGAATGTCTGCCCGTAGGCCTCGATGTCGCGGGCCACGATGCTGGCGCGCGCCGGCCGGTTGCGATCGCCGCTCGGATCGACATCGATGTCCGCGTCGAGCGTCACGGCGCGGATCCCCTGATAGTCGAGGTTTCGACCAGTTGCTTCCGCGCGTACCGACATGGCGGCGGGCGTGCCCCGCAGCGTGCCCTCGGCACGCAGACTGCCACGCGCGCCGGCAGCGAGCACGCCGAGGTCGCTGGCCACGACCTGGAACCGCAGATCGCGCCTGCGCGGGGAAAGTTCGCCGTCGAGCGCGAGGCGGAAGCCGCCTGCAGCGACATCGACCTTGCGGAAAGTGAGCGTGTCCCGCGCGTAGCGGACACTGCCGCTCCCCCTCGCTGCGGTGCCGCGCAGTCGGCCGGAAAGAGCGGTGACATCGACATCGATGATCTGGGTCGCACCGAAACCGGTGCCGCGCGCGTCGACGGTGAAATCGAGCGACCCCGGCAGATCGGGGCGCAGTTTGCCGAGGTTGAGGCCCCGAACCGGCCCCTTCAGCCGCCACGCTTCGCGCGGCTGCCAACTGACCTCTCCGACCAGCGCAGCCCGCGCGTCCATCGTACGGATCTCGCTGCGCGTGATGACGAACCTGTCCGGATAGAGCGTACCGGCGAGCGTCTCGTCGATCGGCGGCAGGTCGGGTACCTCGAATCGACCGCTGCTCGTGACCGACCAAGGACCTCCGCCCGCCAGCGTGAATTCTCCGGCAGGACTTTTGACGATCGGTACCGCCTGTCCCGTGAGGGGCCAACGGAAGCCCTGCCAACGCCCTTTCAGATCGACGAGGGTGTCGCCCTCGGCGAGGGTCACGGTGCCGGCCGTGCTCGCACGCATCCCGGAGGCGGGGTGTTGCAGGTCGGCGCGGCGCAGTGCGACCTGGCGTTCGGCGTACATCGCATCGATGTCGACATCGACCGGGCCGATGCCGAGACCTGCAGCGTCGAGTCTACCTTGGGCAAGGTAGGCGTCCCGGTCGAGCCGCAGCGTCAGCCTGCCCGAGAGGATGCCGAGCGCTGAGCCACCGCCGAACTCGGCGAGATCGAGGTCGCTGATCGTCGCCTCGCCGGTGAGGCCCCAGGGTGCGAGTGCGCGGAACTGCGCATCGTCCAACTCCGCCCGGAACGGCTCGCGTATGCCGCCGGTCACGGCAGCGCCCGCGAGGTCACCGTCGATGCTGGCGACGATCACCCAGCGTGGCCCTTGGGCAGGTGTGAACGTCGCAGTGGCTGAGCCCTCGAGATCGAGCGGATCGTCTGCGGTGAGCAGACCTTGGGCGGTCACCTGCAGGTCTGCGAGGGCGAGCTCCGCGCGCCGGATCCGCGCCACTTTGCCGTAGAGCGTGCCGCTCAAGATCGCATCGCGCAGCTCGACTGGTTTGCCTTCGACCGGTTGGATGACGGTGCGGTGTATGCGTGCGTCCTCGGTCCAGATCGAGAGCAGGCCGGGCAGGAACCGCGGTGTACGGTCGGGCGGCGGCCGGTCGCGCACCCGTTGCTCGATGCGCAGTTCCTGGAGGTCGAAACCGCGCACCTCGATGGATTGCCAGACGAGCGGCAGCGGCGCGACGCGGAACGCCAACCCGGTGACCTGGATGCCCACGAGGTCGTGCTCGACTTCCAGACTGCCGATGCGCACGCCCTTGGCGAGCGTGCCGCTGACATCCTTCACCACCAAGCGCTCGATGCTGCCGAAGCGCTCGGGCAGCTGCCGCACGATGAACTGCAGCGCGGATTCCGAGTGCATCACGGTGGCCAACGCCGCGAGGGCGGCGAGCGCTGTCAGCGTCAGCAGCACGATCGGCAGCAACAGCCAGCGGACTTTCATGGTCATAGCTTGGGTGAGAAATTGAGGTGCAATCGTGGTCCGTCCAGAGCGTCGAAGCCTGGCTCTGTCCGGCAGCGTGGATCGGGTGTCGCGCTGCGGCAGCGTGGGTTGGTCAGGGGTTGCGCGAGGTCGATGCCGACGCTCACCACGGGCAGCCTGAACCGCAGGCCGATCCCTGCCGAGTACTGGAGCGGATCGCCGAAATCGTCGAAGGCATTGCCGACATCCACGAACACGGCAAGGGCGAGGTTTCGCGGCAGGTCGCGGATCAGCTCCGCGGAACCGGTGAAGAGGTGGCGACCGCCGATCTTTGCGCCGCCTGCATCGAGCGGGGAGAGGTCGTTGTAGCCGAAACCGCGCACGCTGCGATCACCGCCGGCGAAGAAACGCTCGGTACCGGGGAGCAGGGCGGTCTCGGTCACCCAGGTGGTGCCGAGTTGGCCGCGCAGGTAGGTGTTCCACTTCGGCGCGAGATTGAAGACCTTCTCCGCCTCGACCTTCAACTGCAGGAACTCGGTGGGCGCACCGAGCGCTTCGGCGGAGCCCCGCAGCTCGGCGTTGAAGGTCCGTGAGAACAGCGCTTCGCCGAGGTAACCGCGCGGTACAGAGGAGTAGCTGATGGCCGGGATGACGAGCAGGCTGGAGTCCCGCGAGGAGGGTTGCGTGGGGGTGGCCGCCGTGATCGTCTCGATGTTCGAGAGCGACGCGGACAGCACGCGTTGCCAGTCGCCGAGCACATGCGTGACGGACGGCTGGAACCGCAGCGTGCGCGTCTCGAGATCGCCGCGGTCGTCGCGCGCCCAGCGGGTCTCGAAGGACAGCTTTTCGAGCGCCGGATCGCCGATGGGGATCACATAGCGTGCCTCGAAGGACTGCTCGATCTGCGCAGCCTTGAGCTCGGCGCGCATCCGGTGACCGCGGTCGTTGAAGCGTCGGTTCTCCCAGCTGAGCGTGCCGCGCGCCTTGCTGTCGGTCGCGTATCCGACACCGACCGAATAGCGGTTGCGACGGTTCGGCTCGGCGAGCACGGACACCGGGATCAGCAGGGTCGAACGGTCGGGTTCACCCGCGATCACCTCTACCGTCGAAAAATACTGGCTGTCATCGAGCGCGAACTGCGTGCGCAGCAGTTCGGTGGCATCGTAGGGCGCGGACTCGCGGAAGCGCAGGTAACGACGCAGCAGATCCTCGTCGAGCGAGCGTTGCGTGATGGTGGTGGGACCGAACGAGTACCGAGGTCCGGTCTCCATCGCGAGATGGATGCGTGCAGTGCGGCTCTCGAGGTCCACCAGCATCTCGTTGGCCGACAGGCGCGCCTCGGCGTAGCCGAGGGTGGCCGCCAGACGCCGCAGCTCGCCTTTCAGCCCATCGTAGGCCGCATGGTTGAGACGCTCGCCGCGACGCAGCGGCAGCTCCTCGAGCAGCGTCCGGAACGCGGGATGCTCGAGCCCTGCGCCGCTGACCTCGACCCGGACCTCTTCGAGGAGCACCGGCTCGCCCGGCTCGATGGCGATGCGCGCCCGCCATTCTCCCGGTGCGGTGCGGACGACTTCCGCGCTGACTTGTGGGGTGTAGTAGCCGAACGGTCGCAGCGCCGAGGCCGCCTCGCGCTCAGCGCGCTCACCGAGTCGACCGATCAGCGCTTCGTCGAGATCGTCGCGCGTCTTGTAGCGCTCAAGGCTGAGGAACACGAGCACATTGCGCCGGATGTCCTCGTCGACACCGCTCACTTGGATGTCGATGTCCGCCCGCGCCGCCGGCGAAAGCAGGGCGACGAGGGCGAGCAGCACGGGGAGGGTCGAGGCGGCTCGGGACATCAGGGGCGGGGCAGCCTTTAGGCCGTAGCGATGTCCCGATTCTACTGTAATGGTCTGGGAGGTATCGGCTCGTGGTCCACAGGGCGCCGCAGGCGCCGTCGCAGCCAACGGGTCGCCGACCAGATGCTGGCCATCACGAGCCCGAGTGCCAGCAACGGTGCGGCCAGAGCCGCGGCGCTCAGCAGTGCTGCGCCGCCGAGTTCGCCGGTGGCGAGGATCGGGTTCGCCAAGCCACCGGTGGTGGCGGTGGATTTGAGGCGCAGCAGCGAGGTGACGCCCTGGGTGAGCCCGGCCATGCCGCCGCCCGCGATCACGGCGGTGGTCCATTTGACGAGCGGAGGCAGGTCGGTGATGACGGCGGCGGTCGCGAGGGTGCCGGCGCCGATCGCGACCGGGGTCGCGATCGCATCCAAGGCGTTGTCGATGCCGGGCAGGTAATACGCCGCGATCTCGACCACGGCCGCGACCGACAGCATCACCAGGGCCTGCCAGTTGCCGAGCCAGGCGAAGCCCTCGGACAGCTCGACCCATCCCATCCAACCCGCCAAGGACAGCGCACAGAGCGGCAGGAACACCCGCAGGCCCACTGCTGCCGCCAAGGCCACGCCGAGCGCGATCGGCAACAGTGCTTCGAGGGCGTTCAACGCGGGCCGCCTCCGCGGCCATACCAAGGGCCGCTGCGTGCTGTGATCGCGGCGAGCGGTTCGGACCATTGCGCATCGAACCATTGGGCGATCAGCCGATGCGAGATGGAGGTGGGCGGGGGCAGCAGGATCTCGCCCGCGGCGATGGCGGCCCGGCTGAACCAGCGCACATCCTCGAGCTCTTCGCTCGGCCGCGGTCGGGCGTCCGGCGACGCGCTCGCGGTGAAGCCCAGCATCAGCGACGACGGAAAAGGCCAGGGTTGCGAGGAGTGGTAGCAGGTGTCGTGGATGACGACCCCGGTCTCTTCGAGAACCTCGCGGGCGATCGTGTCTTCGAGGCTCTCACCGGGCTCCACAAAACCGGCGACGGTCGAATAACGCCCGGCGGGCCAGCTCGCCTGACGACCGAGCAGCGCGCGTTCGCCGTCCGAGACGAGCACGATCACCGCCGGGTCGATGCGCGGAAAGGACTCCGTGGCGCAGGTCGGGTCGCTGCAGCGCATGACATGTCCGGCGCGTTGCGGCTCGCAGGGCGCACCGCAGACGCCGCAGTGCCGATGCCGCCGTTGCCAATAGGTGAGCGCCCGCGCGTAGGCCAAGAGGCCCGCTTGTTCGCCATCGAGCAGGGCCGCCAAGGGCCGTAATTCCTCGAAGCGCGCACCGGGCGGCGGCGGCACATCTTCGCCGAGTTGCACCAGCACGCAACGCGCCTCGCGGTACCAGCCGAGCAGTACCCACGACTCGAGTGCTGCGGAGCGGACCGCAGGGTCATCCGCCCGCACGAAGGTGACGGACGGGTGCTCCCCGCCGATGGGGTGGGCGGTGCCGCGCGCAAGCAGGAAGAGGGTCCCCGGATCCGACACCGCTGCCGCACGCCAGTCGGCTTCCTCGCGTGACTCCGAGCGACGGTCGATGTACGGACCGGCTAGGAAGTTGTGGCTGACGACGAGGGTGGCGGTCGGCATGGCTCCCGGACCCAAGAGTTCAATGATCGGGTCCCATTGTAACAGTGTCCCGCAACGCTGCGCCGCAGGCTCGGCAGGGCGGGACGCGCAGAGCGCTGTGCTCGGTGATGTTCGCGGCATCGCAGGAGTGGCACCACCGCAGGCGGATCTGATCGGCGGCATTCAGCGCGATGGCGAGGAACACGGCATGCTCGAAATCGATGCGCGCTTGCGGCACCACGCGCCGATAGGTCTCGTAGGCTTCGCACATCTGCCGCCCCCTCGCGAGCGATGGCAGCGGTGACGGCGCACCATCGGGCGTCCGTGCTGCGGCGGGCCTCGGCGGCACCACGCCGAACAACAGCAGCATCGCGGCGAGCGCATGGGCGTCATCGCTGCCGCCACGCAGAAAAAATCCGACCTGTTGCGGTGACTTTCCGCGATGCCGTCGGACTCCCGCGCCGGGGCGGATGTAAGAACGGACCAGCTTGCGTATCCGATCGTCGCTGAGTCCCGTCCAACGACGGATGGTCTGTGTGCGCGCCTCGTGGCCTATGAGACGCAGGGCGATCTCGAGGCGCAACCGGTCGCGGTTGTAACGGTCGTCGGTGACGCGCATGAGGGACTCCTTGGGCGATGCGGTGGGGTGACGGTGGGTGGATCCATCGATGTAAGAGGCTCACGCGCTTCTTTGACCATAAGCCGGATATCCGGTGCGCAGACGGAGAAGACGCGTGTTTCAATGAAAATATCGCAAATATCAGGCTGCAATCCAATCGTTTTTGAGACACATTAATGGCGTGAATGGGGAGGAATGATGGAAGCCGACAATAATCCGCCCGTGCCGCATGCGGTCCCGCGAGCCTCGTACGAGGCCGCCGAAGATTTTCCTTTGGCCGTCGACACCGAAGCGTTCCGCTTGGTCGCTGAGATGAATCTGCGAGGTCTGCGTGTGCTGCGCGAAGCCTTGGCCGATGGCCGTTCGTCCGGTCTCGCCGCCGTCGATGGTCTGCGCAGCGACTGGCTGGCGCTCGATGAGGCCGCGCTCGCGCGCGTCGCCGAGGCGCCGTTCCTGTTGTTCGAGCTCTCGATCGATGCAGCCCTGACCGCGCATCGTTCGCCGAGTTGGGCGGTCAGCGATGACCCGCATCGCGTCGTCTCATGGTGCGCCCGGCCCGCAGGTCGGGCATTCGCGAGACTGTTGTGCCACTTCTGTTGGCAGACTTGTCGCACCGCCCCCACCGCGGCGAGCCTGCTGCTCGGGATCTCACCGGCCGGCTGTGCCGCATTCCGCACCCTCACGCTGCCGAACCTCGATGCGCTCACCGAGATCGCCGGACATTGGCTTGCGTTGCGTTGGGGCGATGAACCGCGGCACTGGCGGGGGCGTCTCCAGGCCGCTGGGCGTACCGATCCCGAGGCACTCTGGCAGGACACCCTGCATGGTCTACAGCGGCTCGCGGCGGTGGCGCGTACGCCTTCGGCGCCGGTGCGGACCGGCTCGCGTCGATCGCGTTGATCGCGTCGATCGTCCCGCAGTCCGGGCCGGTGTCGTGCTATCGTAAAACGTCATGCACGCGCTCTCGGTCCACGGCCTTTCCAAGCGGTATCGCAACGGAGTCCACGCCCTTCAGGGCATAGACCTACAGGTGGCTGAAGGGGATTTTTTTGCGTTGCTCGGGCCCAATGGCGCCGGCAAGAGCACCCTCATCAGCATCTGCACTTCGCTCGTCACCAAGACCGCCGGCTCGGTGCAGGTCTTCGGCCACGACCTCGATACCGATCTCGAGGGCGCCAAGTCCTGCATCGGTATCGTGCCCCAGGAATTCAACCTCAACATGTTCGAGACGCCGGAGACCATCGTGGTCAACCAAGCCGGCTTCTACGGCATCCCGCGCGCACTCGCCCGCGAGCGCGCCGAGAAGTATCTCCGGCAACTCTCCCTCTGGGACAAGCGGCGCAGCATGACGCGCACGCTATCGGGCGGTATGAAGCGCCGGCTGATGATCGCGCGTGCCCTGGTGCACGAGCCGAAGCTGCTCATCCTCGATGAGCCGACGGCGGGCGTCGACATCGAGATCCGCCGCTCGATGTGGGATTTCCTGCGCGGGCTCAATGAGCAGGGCATCACCATCATCCTCACGACGCACTATCTCGAGGAAGCCGAGAACCTCTGCCGCAACATCGCCATCATCGACCGTGGGCGCATCGCCGAAGCCGATCGCATGGACAGCCTGCTGCGGCGCCTGCATGTCGAGACCTTGGTGCTCAGCTTGCGTGCCCCGATCGCCATGGCACCGCAGATCGCCGGTCACGAGTTCCAGCTCGCCGATCCGCAGACCCTTGAGGTGGAGATCGCCAAAGACCAGGACCTGAACGGGCTGTTCGCGAGTCTCTCGGCGGAGGGCGTTCAGGTGGTCTCGATGCGCAACAAGGTCAATCGCCTCGAAGAGATCTTCATGCGACTGGTCGATCGCTCCGGTGCCGCACCGTGAGCGCGCTCCCGTCCGCTGCCGTCGAGGTCGCCGCTCCGTCGAGGGCGCGCATCCGCTGGATCGGCTTCCAGACCATCGTGCTGCGGGAGATGGGTCGCATCCTGCGCATCTGGGGCCAGACCATCGTACCGTCGGCGGTCACCGCGGCGCTCTACTTCGTGATCTTCGGCAGCCTGATCGGCAGCCGTATCGGTCAGATGGACGGCATCGATTACATGCAGTACATCGCGCCCGGTCTCATCATGATGGCGGTGATCACCAACTCCTACGCCAATGTCTCCTCGTCGGTGTTCAGCGCGAAGTTCGCCCGCTACCTCGAGGAGATCATGGTCGCTCCGCTGCCCAACTGGATCATCGTGGCCGGGTATGTGGGCGGCGGTGTGCTGCGTGGGTTGCTGGTCGGCGGTGCGGTCGCCGTGGTCGCGCTCTTCTTCACGCACCTGCCGGTCCACCACCTGATCGCCACGATCGTGGCGGTGCTGCTCACCGCCATCATCTTCTCGCTGGCGGGCTTCATCAACGGGGTGTTCGCCCGCAACTTCGACCAGGTCAACTGGATACCGACCTTCATCCTCACGCCGCTCACCTATTTCGGTGGCGTCTTCTACTCCATCAACCTGCTGCCGGAGTGGGCGCGGACGCTGTCCTTCGCCAACCCGGTGCTGCACATGGTGAACGCGTTCCGCTTCGGTTTCCTCGACCGGTCGGATGTCGCGGTCGGATGGGCCTTCGGCATCATGGCACTCGCTGCGGTCGTGTTGTTCTTCGTGGCGCTGAGGCTCATGGACCGCGGTACGGGTCTCAAGGACTGAGGCGCCCTCGGTCATGTCCTCCGCCATGTCCTCCGCCACCGAGTTCCGGCCACCGCGTTGGTTGCGCGGCGAACACCTGCAGTCGATCCTGCCGAGCTTCCCGGGCCGTCGACCGTTGGTGGAGCGACGGGCGAGGCCGATGCTGGCGGCGAGCCGAGAGCTGCTGCTCGACTGCGGCGCCGGCGTGCGTCTGCAGGCGTTCCATTCCCCGGCGCCCTTCGCCGCCCGCGCGAGGTGCCGCGCACCGGGCCGACCGACGGTCGTGCTCCTGCATGGTTGGGAGGGCAGCGCCCGCTCGCTCTATGTGCTCTCGCTCGCGCAGACGCTCTTCGAGCAGGGCCACGATGTGGTCCGTCTCAATCTACGGGACCATGGCGACACCCACCACCTCAACCGGGACCTTTTCCATTCCTGTCAGCTCCCCGAGGTGATCGGTGCCGTGCGACGGATTCAATCATTGATGCCGGCGCAGCCGTTGGCGCTCGCGGGGTTCTCGCTCGGCGGCAACTTCATGCTGCGGGTCGCGGCCGCTGCGCCGCAGGAGGGCTTACGCCTCGAGCGTGCGATCGGCATCTCCCCGGTGCTCGATCCGGCGACCTGTATGGACGCGCTCGAAAACGGTCTTGCGCTCTATCGGCGCTATTTCGTCCATAAGTGGACCCGCTCACTGCGGCGCAAGCAGGCCGCGTGGCCCGGCGAGTTCGAGTTCGACGAACTGTTGGGGTCGGGTGACCTGCGGCGCATGACCCGTGAACTGGTGCTCTCGCATGCAGGCTACGCGGAGGTGGCGGCCTACTTCGAGGGCTATGCCATCACGGGCGATCGGCTGGCTGGCCTCGAGGTCCCCGCCACCCTGGTCGCCGCCCTCGACGACCCCATCATCCCCTCGGCGGACCTCGTACGCGTGGCGCGACCGGCGGCGTTGCGGGTGGTGACCACCGCGACCGGCGGACATTGCGGGTTCTTCGATTCACTCACCGGGCCCGGTTGGGCAGACCGGTTCGTGGTGGCGGAACTGGCCGCCGCTGCCGTCCCGGCGTCACGGGCATGACCTGACAGCGCCATTGACCTAGAATCACGGATGATGTCTCAGACCCACGCCCACGCCCGCTCTGCGCGCCTCTGCCTCGCGTTCCTCGCGCTGCTGGCGCTCACGGCTTGCACCGACCGGCGCGAGTGGCGGACTGCACAGGCGGCGGACACGCTCGAGTCCTATGAGGGGTACCTCGCCGCCAATCCGGCCGGTGAGTATGTCCCGCTCGCCCAGCGGCGTCTGATCGAGCTCAAAGAACAACGCGATTGGCGCGTCGCCACCGAGATCGACACCGCCGATGCGTATCGCGTCTTCATCGACGCGCATCCGAAGGGCAAGTGGGTCCGTGAAGCGCGGATCCGCATCCAGAACTTCCTGCTCGATCCGATGCCGCCCGCTGTCGAGGACTTGCGGCCGCCGCAGGCGACCGATGGGGACGATGATCCGCTCTTCGTCGCGCCACCGACTGCTGCGCCTGTCGCAG
>ERZ888423.106-NODE-106-length-83262-cov-9.497338_pt1 | contig 83262 bp, 76 predicted proteins | sample MGYA00520523_ERZ888423 | MGnify/ENA primary metagenome ERZ888423 (study PRJEB32303, sample SAMEA104408611) | aquatic metagenome | biome: Brackish water; feature: Pelagic; material: water | place: Baltic Sea | collected 2014-06-08T10:24:00 | depth 30,27 m ... | reverse complement strand
TACGCACTTCGGCCGACAACGGTCGATCAAAGCGGCCCTTCGAGGCAATGATCACGCGCTCCGTCAGATCTCGAAGGACTGGATTCGTTGCTCGCTGAAAACTGCCCCAAGCACATGAACCCGAAGCACCACGCTGCTTGACCCAGACAACTTCACCTCGGAGCAAGAGGCGTAGATCATCCTGCAAGATTGCCGTGATATCGCCTGATAAGGACCGGTAGGGCCGCCTGCCCAGATTGGCTACATTGACAGCTATGCGCCCGCCCGGTTCGAGCGTACGAACACATTCAGCAAAGACTTCTCGGAGCATCTGTAGATACTCCAGATAGGTCGCGGGAACGTGGTCAGCTTGCAGTTCGGTCTCATAGGCCTTGCCGGCAAAGTACGGCGGCGAGGTGACTACGAGGGCAACTGAACCGTCCGCAACCTGGGACATCTTGGCTGCGGAACCCACAAAAATCTGGTCGATAGCGCGAAGCGAATCGTCATCTGAAACCTGATCCTCATCCGAGACCTGCGGTGCAGCAAACCTTGCATAAAAATCGGTCGAGTCATGGCCCTCGCGCTTACCAACGCCAAACTCGGAGGTCGACGTAGACCTCCGCTTTTTTGGCTCAGATTCATCGGCTTGTGCCACAAGGACTCCCGTTCAGATCACCTTGACTTTACGGGGCCGTAGCAGGGCTCGCTTGATCTAGTAACGCAGACCTGGAGTTCTCGTGAAGAACACATCGGTGGCGAGCTGTTGTCCAAGCTTTGTCGCATCCCAACGCTTGGAGTTGTTGTTGATGGTGGGACCGTCAGCCCAGCCCTTCATGAGAATGATGTTTTCTGCCACTGCACGAATGATCTGTCCGGTCACATGATCAGCCTCGTCCGAAGCAAGCCAGGCAACGAGTGGTGAGGACACCGATGGGTCCATCCGGTTCCACTCATCCTCGGGTACCTCATCGGCTTCGATAACCGCAGGGGCATTCGGCATGGTTCCTGTGATTCGCGTTGCAGCAGCAGGGCCGACTGCATTGACAGTCACGCCCATTTTGTACAGTTCCAAGCTCAGGGTTTGGGTCAAGCTGGCAATTGCCGCCTTAGCTGGGGCGTAATTGGTCTGGCCAAAGTTGCCGGTCAGGCCAGCACCTGAGACGGTGTTGATGATTCGGCCGTTGACTTTTGCCCCGGTCTCTTTGTTGACGTTGCGCCAATGAACAGCAGCGTGCTTGCAAGGTGCCCAAGTACCGCGAAGGTGCACCTTGATGACCGCGTCAAAATCTTCGGGAGTCATGTTGAAGATTGATCCGTCGCGCACGATTCCGGCGTTGTTGACCAGAATGTCTAGGCGGCCGAACTCGTTAACAGCCTGGGCAATCATCTCTCCCGAGGCCTCATAGTCGGAGACATCGCCATAGTTAGCAACGGCCTCGCCACCGCGAGCTTTGATGATCTCGACAGTCAGGTCTGCGTCGCGACCAACGCCTTCACCCTTGACAGATCCACCAAGATCGTTGATGACGACCTTTGCGCCGTGCTTGGCGAGTTCGAGCGCATGGCCTCGGCCGATGCCGTGACCCGCTCCAGTAACGATGGCAACTTTGCCGTCCAACATACCCATGAGTTCTTTCCTCCGTACGGTCCAACACCCGTCAGAGGCTGAGCACCCGAAACGGTGCCCTCTGAGATCTGGCGGGAAGACAGATCTTAGAGGGCACCTGGGTTATTCACGAAAATGCTAAGCGAGTTCGACGCCCTCGGCCTCGGACTCACCGGTCTGCGCTTCGTCGCCACCGGTTGCGAGCTTCCAGATCAAAGCACCAATCACACCGCCGGCAATTGGGGCCACAATGAACAGCCAGAGTTGTCCAAGAGCGGTTCCACCCTCGAACAGGGCTGGGCCGAGCGAGCGAGCGGGGTTGACGCTTGTGTTGGTGATGGGAATGCTGATCAGGTGGATCAGCGTCAGCATCAGACCGATGCCAATAGCTGCCTGAGCCTTTGATGCTGCCTTGGTGGTGACACCAAGAATCACGATGACGAACAACGCCGTGAGGACCACTTCTGCAATTGCGGCACCTGCCAGGTTGTAAAAGATTCGACCGTTCTGCTGACCATATGCATTTGAGGCAAATGCCCCTTGGTCGATCTTGAACCCACCTGGCTTAGATGTCTGGATTGACCACAACACTGCAACAGCAGCAATGGCACCAAGGGACTGCACGATCACGTAGGCGGGAACGTCTTTCCACTCAAAGCGCTTTGCGGTTGCAAGGCCAAAGGAGACTGCCGGGTTGAAGTGACCACCAGAAACATGGCCGAATGCATAGGCACCGCACAACACGGTAAGGCCGAAGGCAAAGCTCACGCCGAGGTAGCCAATGCCAAAGTCAGTCACTGTGGTCACGCCAATATCGACGCCGCCAATGCCAACCTTGCCGGTGGTAGGGGCGAGTGCCCGAGCGGCGAAAATTGCGGAACCGCAACCTCCGAGTACGAGTAGGAACGTGCCGAGAAACTCAGCACCAAGCTTTTTTGCCAACATATGTCTCCTCTTCAGTGACAGATTGGGTAGGCACTACGCCACATAAAACAGTCTTGCGGCAGCCAGAAATGTAGTTGGCTGCTTCAGCCGACTCGCGGAGCTTCATCCAAAAATGCTTCCGGGGCTAGGTCAGCGAAGAGTTGATTTCGGCCTGAACTTGTCGCCCGGTAATGCGCAAGTTGCCTCGATCATCCATGCAACCCACATCCCCAGTCCGCAAGAAGCCATCTTCATCAAACGCGGCAGCAGCATGAGTGCTATCGACATACCCGAGCATCATCTGCGGAGCGCGAACTCGCAATTCACCTTCAGACTCATCGGCCACAATCGTGTTGTCGGCTCGAAACAAACGAACCTCGACCCCAGTTGCGGGCTTTCCATCGGTGCATGCAAGCTCGCTAGGCGAATCACTCAGGTCAGCGACGGTCAGCATGGGCGCTTCTACTAATCCGTAGCCGCCAAGCACCGGCACATCAAATAAGGCGCGCACCTCTTCAACTAGATCAGCTGTCTTCTGCGAATCCCAGCCGATGAAGGCCCGAACGTCACCAAAGATGGGATGCAAGACTGATCGCTGAGCGTCAACGTAGGCCTGATGAAACTTCGAACCAGACCCAGCGAGCGTGACGTTCTCCCGTGCGAGCACCTCAATGGACTCCTGTGGGTGAAAGGAGTCGACCAAAATATTGGAACAGCCTGACAGCAGGCTCGCAAAGAGCCAGAGCATTCCGCTGATCTGCGAAACCTCTCCGACCAGAGCATTGCGATCTCTGCCAATCAAACCAAAGCGCAGCGATACGGCTCGGGCTGCGGCAATCAGAGACAAGTCACTGTGGATGACCCCTTTGCACTGACCCTCGGTTCCAGAAGTGAAAAATATCCAGCCTGGGTCGGGCATGTCTTCGCCAGAGACCTCAGCTAGCGGTTCGAGTACTGCAGGGTCGCCCTGCGGCAGCGCCCCATGAGCAATCAGCAGACGCAGTGAGCCATTGGTCTGAGCGAGTTCGGTTGCCATCTGTTCGTAGTCGAAACCATTCCACATCGAGGGGACCACGAGTAGTTGAGCCTGCACCTGCGAAGTCATGTACGCAAGTTCCGAATCCCTACAATCCGGCGAGATTGGATTTTGGATTGCACCAAGACGACTCAGCGCCGCAGCGAGGACTAGGGATTCAATCCAAGTCGGCAACTGCCAAGAGACCACGTGACCTGCACGGACTCCTGCGGAATGCAGACCGGCCGCAGCGCGTTCCGCCTCGGTCCAGAACTCAGCGAACGTCAGCGTCCGCATATCTTCATCCACCATCATCAGTGCATCCGGGGTGGCATTCACCCGCTGCTCCATCAGTTTCCAAAGGGTTCGCCCGTGCAACATCTGTAATTCCCTTACTTATGCGGCTGCTCTGTATATGACTTCTCTGTATACGACTGCTGAACTTGCCATCATAGAGAGTCTGAACTTGCTGTCATTGCTAGCAGTGCTGCAGGTGCGTTCGCCTGCGGCTCGAGAGCTGATCAAGTTCACAAGACGGCAACGGGCACAACAGGTGTAGAGGCAGCACCCACAAGAGGTTCTGGAGCAGCAAGCAGCAGAAAACTCCATTGCTCGGCATCTGCGCAGGCCACGGCGAGGTCCTCAAAATCCCAGTTTTGACCCTGCAGCAGACCCATATCTCGAAGCTGGATCATGTGAACCGACAAGCAGTCAGACCAGTCAGCCAAGCTCGGCGGGAGGGCCTCATAGGCATAGTTATCGGTAAATGCACCCGCTACATCGTTTCGATGCATCCATTCAATTGACTGCACCGAGAGCCCCGGTAAGTGAAAGTCTTTTCCGACGGCATACCGCTGCCGATCACCCGCTCGGTAATGCCGCATCTCGGCCGTGCGAATACACACCACGTCTCCTGGCTGAATCGTGATGCCAGCTGCTTCAGCCGCCTCATCAAGGTCATCGCCAGTAATCGCGTACCCCGGGTGGATCTCATCTAGACCAGCGACCCCCTTGACGAACGGAATGTCTAACAACACCCCGCGAGTCACAATCTGTGGCAGCTTTTCTGCTCCCAACTTGGTGGCCCCCGCAGAAGCACTTATCACCGAGTTAGGAAAATTGTTGTACAAAAGATTGTCATAGGAGATATGACACAGCGCATCCATATGGGTGCCCGCACAGGTGGACATGATCAGCAAGTCATCAGTGCCCTCCCAAATGCCCGGAGCGAACTGATCGCGCTCGTTCAGCGATGAGTGATGGATGATCGGGTTGAACCGGCGAGCGGGCTGACCAACTTGAATGCCATCGGCGCGTAGATCAATCGCGAGCGATACCCGCTTGCCTGATCGCACCGAAGCTGCACCGCGCTGAGCGGCTACCTCAGTGAGCAGATTCCCGCAGCCGAGTTCGTCCTCGGCGCCCCATCGGCCCCAATTAGATACTCGGGCAGCTAGTTCGCTCAGATCTCCAGGAAGCGGCATCGGAGGCGCAATCAGGCCAGCGTCAAGACACCGCGAGCGAGTTTGCCCTCGTGGAGTTCATCAAGGGCCAATTGGAAATCCTCAATTGGGTAGGTGGCAGACACCAGTTCGTCGAGCTTGAGTCGGCCCGCTTGGTACAACTTGACCATCAGGGGAATGTCGAATTGCGGTCGTGCAGAGCCATATCTGCAGCCCATGATTGTCTTATCGTTGTACATGGTGTTGACAACAAAGTTGGCCTCGGAACCCATCTTGGGAACCCCCAACATCACCAGAGTTCCACCCCAGTCCAACAGGTCAGTCGAGGTGCGGATGAGCGCTGTTGACCCAACGCATTCGAACACATAATCCACACCATTCGGGCAGATCTCTTTGACTGCTTCAACCAGATCGAAATCAGGGCCATCAGGGCAAATGAAGTGCGTGGCACCAAAGGCTTTAGCAAAGGCCTCTTTGCCAGGGTTGGTATCTACAGCGATGATCGGAAGTGCGTCAGAGAGCGCTGCTCCTTGAATAGCGTTGAGTCCGATCCCACCGACACCAATCACCACAACTGACTCGCCGTGAGCAACTTTGGCGCGATTGAATACTGCACCGACCCCAGTCAGCACACCACAGCCAATCAGCGAGGCCGAGGTCAGCGGAACCTCATCAGGAATCTTCACCGCCTGAGTCGCCTTCACCACTGTCTCTTCACAGAACACGCCAAGATTGGCGAATTGGAACAGTTTCTTGGTGTCCTCGCCTTGGCCGCTAGTAAACGGCCGCGACAGCTTGCCGAGGGACTGACGACAAAACGTTGGCTTCCCGCGATCGCAGCTACCACACTGTCCGCAATTACCAAGGGTTGAAAGCACCACATGATCGCCGACTGCCACGTTGGTCACGTCAGGCGCAACCTGAATGACTTCGCCGGCACCCTCGTGGCCAAGGACCACAGGTGGCGGAAACATGATGGTTCCATTGAGCACCGAGACGTCGCTATGACACAGGCCAGCGGCATCGATACGAACTCGAACCTCACCAGCGCGCAGGTCACGGACCTTCACATCGGTTTCAACTTTTGCTTCTGTGCCATCCCATACAAGTGCCTTCATGATGCTGACCCTAGCCCCCCGCTCAGATGCCCCATGTCAGCCTGGCCAGACAATTGACTGCAATTCGGAGTACGCATGCATACCAAATCTGCCACCATCGCGGCCGACTCCGGATTGCTTAAACCCGCCGAATGGGGCCTCGTTATTGCGCTGCATGGTGTTGATTCCCACATTGCCAGAGCGCAAACGCCGAGCCACGTTCCATGCCCGGGACGCATCTTTGGAAAATACGTAGCTATACAGGCCGTAATCACTGTCATTTGCGATTGCGATGGCCTCGTCCTCATCGTCGAAGGGAACCACAACCACGACGGGACCAAAGAGTTCTTCACGGACCGGAGTCATCTGGTTCGTGCAATCCACCAACAAGGTCGGTGCAACGTAGAACCCGCGTTCCATATCTGGTCGAGTCCCACCTGCAGCAACCGTTGCACCCTCGGAAACACCAGTTGCGATAAAGCCCTCAATGCGATCACGGTGCACCGCAGAAATCACAGGGCCAACCACAGTGTCGCGCTCGAGTGGGTCCCCCACCTTGAGGTGACCAATGGCTTGGGTCAGACCACCTACGAGATGGTCATACACCGAGCGATGCACAATCACACGGGTAGGTGAGGTGCAGATTTGCCCGGAGTGAAACGCCCAGACTGACGAGATCCCGCCAATGGCAGCCTTGAGATCTGCATCTTCAAACACAATGCAAGCGCCCTTGCCGCCGAGTTCCATGAGTTGGCGTTTCATCTGTGCGCCACATACCGCGCCGATTCGCTGACCGACTCCGGTCGACCCCGTGAACGAGACCATGTCCGTCAGCGGGTGAGCAACCACAGCCTCGGATGGGGCCGTATCGAGTCCTGTCACCACGTTGATGACCCCCGGGGGGAACCCGGCCTCGTTCATGAGTTCCACCATGCGGATAACACCAAGCGGATCCTGCGGAGCGGGTTTCACCACCACGGTGTTACCCATTGCTAGGGCAGGGCCAATTTTGCCAGCCATGTTCGTCATCGGAAAGTTGTACGAGGTAATGCAAGTAACTACGCCGACAGCTGCGCGGTTGGCGACCGCAGAGATCAACCCTCCAGGCGCTAATGGGGTTGTGGCAGAAACTGCAGGCTCAAGAGGAATGAGGGTTGATTCGAGTGCGCCTCGCGCATATCGCCTGAGCCGGGCTGTGGCCTGCGGGAACTGCATAGTCTTGGCCACTCGCATTGTGGCACCGGTCTCGGCCTGCAGGATGGGAATGATCTCGTCGCGGTGAGCGTCAATCATGTCAGCGGCCCGATCGAGCAGAGCGGAACGTTCCTCGGGGCTGGTCCGCGACCAAGAATCAAACGCCTCGGCGGCTGCCTCAACGGCTGCGTTGGCCTGCTCCACTGAAGCCTCGGGAGCGAGTCCAGCAACTTCCTCGGTTGCGGGATTAATGATCTCGTAGGTTCCGGCGCCACCCTCTACAGATTCGCCGCCGATGGTTAAGCGATACGTGGACTCAGACATCGAGATCCAACCCAAGCATCTCAATGGCGTTGCCACGCATCAACTTGCGCAAGACATCGGGAGGAAGGTGCCCCATGAGCTTGATTGCTGTCTCACGGGAATTGGGCCAGGTGCTATCGGAATGCGGGTAGTCAGTCTCGAAGCAGACATTGGAGACTCCCACCTTTTCTAGATTGTCTAGGCCGTATTCATCATCGAAGAAACAGCCGTACATCTGTCGGTAGTAGTACGTGGATGGTGGCTCCGGAACTTTCTCGCCAAATCCGCCCCAAGCACGGTTGTCATGCCAGACCTTGTCAGCACGCTCCAAGATGTAAGGAATCCAACCGATTTGGCCTTCGGAGTAAGCAATCTTGAGGGTCGGGAACCTCTCGAGCCAACCCGAGAAAAGCCAGTCCGTCATGGAACTCATAGCGTTACCAAAGGTCAGCGTTGATCCCACAGCCGCAGGGGCATCGGTTGAGGTAGAGGGCATCTTTGAGCTTGACCCGATATGCATGTTGATGACGGTGTTGGTCTCTGCGCAGGCTCTGAACAGAGGCTCCCAGTAGTCAGTGTGGATTGAAGGCAGACCCAAGTACGGAGGAATTTCACTGAAGCACACAGCCTTGACCCCGCGAGCCGCATTGCGCATGACTTCTGCAGCGGCAAGGTCTGCGTCCCACAACTGAACAATCGTGAGCGGTATGAGACGTCCATCGGAACCACCACACCACTCCTCGACCATCCAATCGTTATAGGCCTTGACACAAAGATCAGAGAGTTCTTTGTCTTTGGCTTCCATGAAGGTCTGGCCACAGAATCTTGGGAAAGATGGAAAGCACATCTGTGCCTCGGTCCAGTTGGCATCCATATCCTCAAGTCGAGCAACTGGATCCCAGCACCCTTTACGCATCTCCTCATACGTGATGCCCACGACTTTGACGTCATCGCGATCAAAGCCCGCAGCAGCCGACAGGCGAGTCTGGGGGACCTTCAGGTCCTCGTACAACCACCAGTCGCAGAGTTCACCATCGTCTGAGGGTTCATACGAGAACACCCCACCGACAAAGTTCATATGCCCACGCTCTTGCATGGTGCGTGGCCACACCTCGGAATATTTCGAGGGCAGTCGAGATGTCCAGACATCTGCAGGTTCGATCACATGATCATCGACTGAGACAATCTTGGGGACCTGTTCAGGGTCTAGAAAAGTCGAAGTGCCCGGAAGTTCAGAGGGTGCGTCCATCTACGGATGCTAACTCCACTCACAATCCCCTGTCAGGTGAAACTGGAACAGGTTCTAGTTCCTAGGTGAATTCGTTCAGCCGAGACTGAGGATTCCGAGCATCGCGGTGTTCCACATAACGATGCCCAAGTACAGACCCGCCACACACACCACTGCACGCTCAGCAAACTTGGAATCAACAGGAGAAATCATCAACAGAATTCCAACTACTGCTGCTCCGATTGCCTTCACTCCAAGTGGAGCAGCAAGACCTTCCATCAAGCCGGCCATGAGCGGATTGCCTTCGACACCACCTCGGTCAAGCACCGCCCGTGTGAGCAACACGTCACACAGATTGAGGACCAAAATTGCTGCGGCTAGGTACAGGCGTCGAACGGGAACGTCGCCAAACACGACGGACGGGAACAACACAGTCCCCGAGGAATCCGAAACCGAATCATTATCTTTGTGCCAAGAGCGAATCATCACAGCAGCATCTTCCCAGACCTAGCGATTGTGTCAATGAGTCTAGACCGGGCAAAAATCTGCACAAGGGGCCATCTGGACCAGACAGTTCTGCGGATCAGTTAGCGGTGTGGATCAGTTAGCCCTGTAGATCAGTTAGCCCTGTGGATCAGTCAGGAGTACCGGTCGAGCATGGTTTCGAGCACGGGATCCATTTGCGCTGAATTCAATAAAGAGCCGCCATCTAGAACCAGATTTTGGCCGGTCAGATAGGCAGATCGATCCGAAAGAAGGAACACAATCAACTCGGACACCTCATCTGCTCGGCCTAACCTGCCAAGCGGCGTGCCCGCCTCAATCTGGCTGCGAAGTTGCTCATCTACGGCAAGGACCTCGTTCAGAGGGGTTCGGATAAAGCCTGGCGAGACGCTGTTCACCCGAATCTGCGGTGCAAGCTCAAGCGCAGCAGCCTGCGAGAGGGCTATCACTGCAGCCTTGGCCGCCGAGTACGGGGCTTCACCACGAGTTGGTCGGACTCCCGACACGCTTGCCACGTTGACGATGCTTCCCCCGCCACTCGCTCGCATCAGCGGGGCCGCCGTGCGCATTGCCGAGTAGGTACCCGAGAAGTTGACCGCAAAGATCAGGTCAATCTCTGCGTCGGTATAGCTTTCGAAGCCCTTCAGGTTGCCTATCCCAGCGTTGTTCACTAAGCCGACTAGCCCATGGAGCTGTTCTGCTCCCCGCTCAAGTTCGGCAGCTAGCGCTTCGCTATTGGCAACGTTTGCACTCAGTGCTACCCCGCCAACCTCTTCAGCAATCTGTGCCGCCGCTGAGGCGTTGCGATCAAGGACACCAACCGCTACGCCCTGGGCTGCAAGCTGACGACAAACGGCCGCTCCGATACCGGAACCTCCTCCAGTAACAATCACGCCGCCAGTCATGCAGTGCTTGTTCCTGTTTCGACCTCGCCACTGATGACGACCGTAGGCTCTTCAGTGACGATGAACTCCACGGCACTCATGTCCAAAAAGACCTGCTCATCGGGAGCAATCAGGTTGGCGTAAGCGGGCTCTGACATGAACCCCACAAAGTCATCAATCGAGTTGAACCATTGGACGGCAACCCCATCAAGGCCCTCATTCCCCGATAGCGCATCACCACGGTGACGAACATGTTGCTCATAACGAACAATATGCCGCGCCAGAAGTGGTTCATTCTTGATCAGCGGGCCATGGTGATCCCGCCAATGGGTAATGAACTCCTCGGTTGTCATGTCCGGATTTTTACGCAGCAATGCAAACAGTTTGACCATGAATCCTCCATAGACGAATACCAAAGTGGCATCGTTGCACAAATACGGGTGAGTAGATTGTCTGTGTGAATGCTCCTGCGAACAACCTTGGACAAATTCGGAAGCTACCAATTTTTACAGACCTCACCGAAGAGGAACTCACAGAGATTGATCAACTCACGGACGAAGTCCACATTGAGCAGGGCAGAACCATCATGCGCCAAGGTGATCTAGGCCAAGAATTTGCTCTGATCGTCTCTGGCGAAGCCAATATCATCAAGGACGATCAGGTGGTGGCTCGAATCGGCCCGGGCGATTATTTTGGCGAAGTGGCCCTGCTCGATTCGATTACCCGGTCAGCTTCTGTCGTGGCAGCAACAGACATGATCCTCGAGGTTATCGACCGACGAGGATTCAATACGCTGCTTGATGACATCCCACGACTCGCCCGAGCATTGTTGCGGGGAATCGCTCACCGCTTGGCCGAGCGTGAAGAAGAAATCGACCAACTCAGAGTCGAACTTGCGCGACAAGCATGAATCTAGAACCGCTAACGTATTGGCCTAGAAACCCTGGTCGGGGAACCGTGATCGAGGAGCGAAGATGAGGACAATCGGTAACGCTATTTGGTTTATTTTGTGCGGAGTCTGGCTAGGGATCGCCTACATCTTGGCCGGCATAGTTTCCTGCATCACGATCATTGGAATTCCTTTCGGCATTCAGTCATTCAAGCTTGCGGGCTACGTCATGTGGCCATTCGGTAGGCAACTCGTCGAATCGCCTGGCAATAGGTTCTCAAAGGGTGTCTTCAACATCATCTGGATCATCTTCGGTGGAATCTGGCTGGCCATCACCCACGTGATCTTCGGCATCCTGCTCTGCATCACGATCTTGGGAATTCCATTTGGAATCAAGAACTTCTCGATGGCCAAACTGGCACTGTTTCCGTTTGATTTTTCGGTGGAACGCAAAGGCGACCCCGGACCAAACGAAGCACCACTCACCTCTGACAACTAGAACGGCGACATGCTCCACTCACCGCACAGCTTCAGGAAGTGTGCAGCCTCAGTCCTGTTCTGTGGCCTCATGACAGTGCTCTCATGTAGTAGCGCAGACACTTCGAGTATCGAACCCACAACCTCGACACTCAGTAAGGATGGGACAACTCCGACGAGTTATTCCCAGGCCGACCCAGTTCCATCAGGAGACATGACCGAGATCTGGAAGAAGATGGGTTTCACGACTGAGCAGGCAGAATGCCTGAACGACAAGATGAAGGATCTTTCTACCAAGATTGACCCCGCTGATCCCACGGGTAGTTTGGCGGCGAACCAAACCCTGATTCAGGGGCTGATGGACGACTGCAAGATCAACGAAGCAACCCTGAAGCCCTGAGCCTGACCCCCTGAGCCTGCTAGGCCCAGTTGCGCTAGGGTTCATTAAGTAGTTTTTGGTTAAGGTTTTTCAGTTTTACAATTTTACGCTGTGAGTTGAGGAAAGCCGGTGAGAATCCGGCGCTGTCCCGCAACCGTAAACAAGGTGTGCAGTCCAAGTTGGGTGCGCAGATTTGTGAGTCGGAATGCTCAACTTGTGGTGATGCTTCGAGCTCGTCCGTCGCGGAAAACGGATGCCGGGGCCTGGTGCGTCCTCGCAATTTTGTGGGTGGCTTTCTAGGTACACGGTGCCTAGGGGAACCACATACATGCACTCCAGACTCACCAAGTCACCATTGAAACAGTTCAGCCCTCGGCGGGCGTTTATTACTGCTGTGTGCCTAGTGGCTGCATTATTGGGCTTGGGTTCACTCAGCGGCATCAACTCTAAAACAGCGGCTGCCAATCTTTCAGCAGCAAGTGCGACATCTCGTCCCGAGGCAACCGCTGCAATGGACTGGTTGAGCGCTCAACTCGCCGCTAACGGCAGTACCTTTCCCGGGTTTGCCATCGGGACCAGCCCAGCAAGAACTGACTGGGGTCTCACTGCAGATGCAGTGCTGAGCTTTATTGCAGCCGGCCAAGGATCCGACCCCGCTCCGCAAGCAGCCGCAAACCAACTGATATCAAATCTGAGCGATTTCACGACCTATGAACCGCAGATTCTTGGCGTTCGACTGGCCGGCCCAACTGCAAAAGTCCTGCTGATCGCCGAGAGCCTAGGCCTGCAATCTTCCTTTGCCTCGGGGCTGGATTTGGAGCAGGAACTCCGCTCCCTCATGGTCACCACAGGACCACAGGCAGGGCGATTTGCTGATCGAAACCCGAGCATTTCTGACCCGCTGTCCGGTGATTCAAATAATGGTTTTGGTCAAGCTCTAGCGGTTCTCAGCCTCAGCTTGACCAATTCTCAGGTTCCCACTGAGGCGGTTGACTTCTTGATCGGCCAGCAGTGCCCGAATGGTGGATTCAGACTGATTTATACGGTGACGCCGAATTGCATCAGCAACGATCGCTCCGATACCGACGCCACAGCAATCGCTACACAAGCACTCCTCAGCGTGGAGCGGACACCCGCCGTAGAAGCAGCCCTCAGCAGGGCTCTTGGCTGGCTGTTAGCCAAGCAGGACCGCAGCACAGGAGGGTTTGGTGGAACGGGTTCCACGGCAGCGATCAACGCAAACAGCACTGGCCTGTCGGCGCAGGCACTTCGCGCAGCGGGACAACTAGAAGCGGCCGAACGAGCCGCCAATTGGATCACATCCTCGCTTCAACTCAACGGCGCAATCGCGTATACGCCAACTGCTCGTGCCGCCGCTGTCACGAGTGGGATTCCTAGCAACCTTGCAGATCAGTGGCGCCGCGCAACAACCCAAGGAGTGCTCGCCCTAGGCCTCTCCGCTTTCGCACCCGCATTCGCGACGGAATCGCCGGTAGTACCGCCAGCAACAGTCCCGCCGACCACAGTCCCGAGTAGCACAGTCCCGAGTAGCACAGTCCCGAGTAGCACAGTCCCGACAAGCGCAGCCCCGACAAACACATCCCCTGCCACCGGCTCTATCTCCACGGCCCCTGCTACTCAGGCTCCTGCCGCCGTGCTTGGAGCCCAGACCACAGCAACCTCGCTTGCATTCACTGGTACTCCCTCGAAACCACTCATCTTTCTTGGCCTCGCACTCCTCATGCTTGGAGTTGCAATGGTCTCTATGAGCCGAAAATCAAGAGGCCTGCGGGCATCCAAGCCAGCGATAATCGGAATTGGAATCACCGGAGTTCTGAGCGCCTCGCTCCTGCACGCTCCACCCGTTGCAGCAGCAGAGGGTGCATGCACTACTGCAACCGGCATCACGGTAGTGATTGACTTTCAAGATCTAGGTGGGGGCATCAGTACCCGCTGTGTATCAAGCAAAGTAGAAAATGGATTCGAGGCCCTGACCGCTGCGGGAATCAACTTTCAAACAGCCACTCGTGCCCCAGGGTTTCTCTGCAAGATTGCGGGACTCCCAACTACAGAACAATGCATTCAACCAGCGCCTACCACCGCATATTGGTCCTACTGGCTAGCTAATCGAGGCGGAAACTGGTGCTACAGCAGCTTGGGTGCAGGAAACATTTTGCCTCCGCCAGGCTCGGTGCAGGGCTGGTCGTTCTCCCTGAATCGGAGTGACTCAGATGCGCCAGCACCCCGAGTGCCACCACCACCTGCGCTTGCGGGCAGCAGCTCGTCGCTCTCGGTCGGAGGAGGCTGCGATTCAGCAGTCGTTCCAATCTCAGCCGCAGCAGGCGCCCCTGCATTCCCCCTAGATGCAGCCCCGCCCCTAACGCCAGCCCCAGCCACAGACCCAGCAGCAGCTTCACGCCCAGCCACGACTCCAGTTCCAACTCCGCCCCTAACGCCAGCCCCAGCAGATGCCGCAGCATCCCCCAGTGCTCCACCCGGGGTTACTCCTAGCAGCAGCCTTGCCTCCTCTAGCCCTTCAAATTCGAAAGAGCCTGCAAGTTCGAAAGAGCCTGCAAATTCAAGGGAGCCCGGTGCTTCGCGCTCACGCAATCGCGAGCAAACTGCGCCGGCGGCGCTCAGCCTGAACCAAGAAACTGCCTCGACCTCATCTCCGGTCGGACTCCTCGTAGCAGTAGTACTGCTCCTCGGCATTGGATCTGGCGCCGTGCTGTTGAGGCGACGTGCAACTCGCCCCTGAGCGAACGGGGCCGGTGGCCCAACCTTCTGCTCGAGTCCGGCGCACTGCAAGAGACCTGCACCCAGGTGCATGGTGGATCTGGGCCCTAGGGATGGCAACGGCAGCTAGTCGAACCACCAACCCACTTTTACTCGGCCTTATTCTGGCCGTAGTCGCCTTTGTAGTCTCCGCTCGACGCACCGAAGCGCCTTGGGCCAAGGGTTTCAAGGCCTATCTATGGTTCGGCCTCATCATCATCGGAACCCGCTTGGCGTTTCGCTTGCTGCTAGATGGGCAATACGGGGCGCATGTTCTCTTTCGGCTTCCCGAACTGGAGTTACCTTCAGTAGCCGCTGGTGTTCGGATTGGCGGTGCGGTCTCACTTGAAGGCCTACTAGCGGCGTTCTATGACGGACTTCGGTTAGCAACTCTGCTCATCTGCTTAGGTGCGGCGAATGTGCTGGCAAACCCAAAGCGGCTACTCAAGTCCGTGCCCGGAGCCCTTCATGAGGTCGGTGTAGCGCTGACCGTTGCATTGACCATGGCTCCGCAGTTAGTCGAAAGTGCACAGCGGATCCGCAAAGCGCGCAGGTTGCGGGGTGAACTCGGCCGACGAACTCACTTCTTTGCAGAGGTTCTAGTACCAGTAATGACCGATGCACTTGATCGCTCACTGCTCTTAGCAGCAGCTATGGACTCGAGGGGATACGGAAGGACTGCACATGTTCCGCAACGCACCCGGCGCCTAACTGGAACTCTGGTCCTTGCTGGACTCATCGGGGTATGTATTGGCATTTACGGGCTTCTTGATGGCAGCAGTCCATGGACCCTCGGTGTCCCGATGCTCGCAGTGGGGCTACTTGCTGCAGGTATTGGTTTTTTTATCGGCGGTCAAAGGGTGCAGCGAACTCGTTACCGGCCAGACCCGTGGCTACTTGCTGAGTGGGGGGTATCAGCAATTGGAATCCTCGTCGCGACCACCATGTTCGCTGCTGCAGTCCGAAACCCCACGAGCCTGAATCCCTCGCTGCAACCGTTGCAGTGGCCAGCACTTCCGCTCCTGCCAACGCTTGCCATTTTGCTTGGTGCTTTGCCAGCGTGGATCGCTCCACCTCCGGTGCGCTCATGATCCGTTTCGAACAGGTCAGCGTTACGTACCCCGAGGCACGACATCGCACTCTGAGCGATGTTGACTTGCATATTGAAGAGGGCGAACTATGCCTTGTGGTGGGCAGAACCGGGGTTGGTAAATCCACCCTGCTAGGTGCAATCAACGGGCTCGTGCCACATTTCACCGGCGGGATTCTTTCTGGTCGAGTAACGGTGAATGGCCGTGACACATCTAGTCACCCGCCGCGAGAACTCGCTGACTTGATCGGTGTAGTCGGCCAAGACCCCCTGGCCGGTTTTGTGACCGATACGGTGGAAGAAGAACTCGCTTATGCCATGGAGCAACTAGCAATCGACCCGGCTGTGATGCGCAAGCGGGTAGAAGAAACCCTTGACCTATTAGGTATCGCAGAGTTGCGAAACCGGCCGATTCGGAGTCTCTCAGGCGGCCAACAGCAACGGGTTGCTATTGGATCAGTGCTGACCGCACATCCGCGAGTGCTCGTGCTTGATGAGCCCACCTCGGCCCTAGATCCAACGGCTAGCGAAGAGGTTCTCGCTGCCATCACCCGGCTCGTGCACGACCTCGGGGTGACGGTAGTAATTGCGGAACACCGCTTGGAACGGGTGGCGCAATACTGCGACCGGGTGATCTACCTCCATGGCGATGGAACCGTGGCATCGGGGCCACCGGCAGAGGTCTTGGCACACAGTTCAGTAGCGCCTCCGGTAGTACGGCTCGGACGCCTTGCAGGCTGGTCACCGCTTCCGCTGTCGGTACGCGATGCGCGTCGAGCAGCCGTGGATCTGCGAGAGGAGCTTCAACAACTCGCAAGCCCAGCAGTACCAGCAGTACCAGCAAGCCCAGCAAGCCCAGCAGCACCGAAGTCGGCCGAACCCGAACTCTCTGGCAGTCCCGAACTCTCTGGCAAAAGAGTAACGGTTCGCTATGGAAATATCGTTGCTGTATCCAAAGCAGATGTTGACCTTGCCTCGGGGCAGATCGTGGCGCTCATGGGACGCAATGGCTCCGGCAAGTCCTCGCTCCTGTGGGCGCTTCAGGGATCTGGCGCTCGTGAGAGCGGGTCGGTCAGAGTCCAGGGCCAAGACCCAAGCACACTGAGCCCCAGTCAGGCTCGAGCCTTGGTGGGGCTTGTCCCTCAGACCCCAACTGACTTGTTGTACCTAGCGACAGTGCAGGCCGAATGCACCCAAGCCGATCAGGATTCGCAACAGCCGGCGGGTACTAGCGCTGGGCTCTTGGATCGAATCCTCTCTGGAATCGACCCGCAGGCCCACCCGCGAGATCTCTCTGAGGGACAAAAACTGGCCTTGGTGCTTGCCATTCAGCTGAGCGCTAGTCCGAGAGTTCTGCTGCTTGATGAGCCCACCAGAGGTTTGGACTACTCGGCTAAGGAACACCTGACGCAGCTCCTCAAAGAGCTAGCCGCCGCTGGCCACGCGATTGTGGTCTCTACCCATGACGTTGAATTTGTCGCCTCTACAGCTGACAGGGTGCTGGTCATGGCAGAGGGCGAGATTTTGGCCGACGGGCCAACGGCCGATGTAGTTCTGGCCTCCCCCGCTTTTGCCCCGCAAGTGGCCAAAATTTTGCATCCCGCACCCTTCCTCACCGTAGAAGAAGTAGCTCTGGCATTGGGAACCAAGCCGTGAGACCTACTGCTCTGCGACCCGCTGCTGTGAGGCCCACTGATGCGAGACCTACTGCTGTTCGCATGAGTCCGCGCTCAGGCCTTGTACTGGCGGTCGTTTCAGTGGCAGGGCTTGCGATGTTCCTCTGGCCGCTCATCCTGAGTCCCACCTCGGGCATCTCGCATAATCGCGATGCACCGTTCATCTTTGCCCTGATTCTGCCGGCGCTCATCGCCGTGCTCCTGGCCGAGCTACATGGTGCCAACGGAATTGATACCAAGGCCCTAGCAATGCTCGGTGTGCTGACTGCATTCGGAGCAGTACTTCGGCCACTTGGGGCTGGTGTGGCTGGGATTGAGACAGTCTTCTTTCTGTTGATTCTGGCTGGTCGTGTCTACGGCCCCGGCTTTGGCTTTGTGCTTGGGTCAACCACCATGTTTGCTTCGGCTCTGCTGACTGGCGGAATCGGGCCGTGGTTGCCGTTCCAGATGTTGGCGGCAAGCTGGATCGGCCTTGGGGCGGGGCTCTTGCCCGCAGCAAAAGGTCGTGCCGAGATTGCCTTGCTCGCCACCTATGGCGTTGTCGCTGCTTACTTCTTTGGCTTTTTGCTCAACATGTGGTTCTGGCCGTTTACTACGGGAACCGGAACGCAGTTGTCATTCGTGGCCGGGGCATCAGTGGCCGAAAATCTTCACAGATTTTTTGTATACACCGTGGTCACCTCAACCTTTGGTTGGGATACCGGACGAGCAATAACGAACGCACTAGCTATTGTTCTGCTCGGACCGACGGTGCTTGCAGTGCTGCGACGCTCAACGCGCCGAGCAGCCTTTGATGCCCCGGTTCAATTCCACGAACACACACAGCAGCGCTGAGCGCTGCGCACTGTGCCCACTAGGGGGTGTAGGTGGCCAGTCCAGAGATTGGTAGACGGGGCACGTTGTCAGAGAAGTCTGGCTGCCAGGCCCAACCCTCGACTGAACCCTCAGCTAGCGGTCCATCTGCAGCACCGACGGGTGAATAGCCCCAAGCTGCTGAACGGTCCGCGGCGCTGAAGTAGCCCCAATATCCGCCGGTCTCCCAGCAAAACGGGAAACCTTGCGCTGGTTGTGCATTGATAGTGCAGACTGCACCTGGGTAGGTCGGCACCTCTGTTTGGGAAAATCCAGCGGCAGCTAGTGCAGATAACCCGCTTGTCTGCGGGCCAGCAGCGCAAGCAACAACAATTGAGTTGTTCAGGGCCGTGTAGTCGACCACTACGGTCACGCCCGAGTCAGCTGGGCAGGCTTGGCCAGTAATGGTTGGGCCCGAGGGTGGAGTTGGGGGCGCTACGCATGCAGACGCAAGCGCAACACAACCGATCATGACAGGAAGAAGAACTCTCGTCCGGAGCTTTCCCTTTTGTAACAGCCTCTTCTGAAGGAACATTGCATCGCCTTTCTTAGGCGAGGATCCGACCTTCCCCCGAGAACACAACCAGCATTTTCTGCACGGCAAAGAGCCGGTTGTGATTCGAGCTCGTGTTCCGCAATCCTCGACGGTTGGTTCAAGCTGTATAGCCCTGAATAGGCATTCCGACTTGTTGAGAATCTTCGAAAAGATCACAACCCACGGTTGCGGGACAGCGCCGGAATTTGACCGGCTTCCCCCACTCAGGAACAGAGCAGACCCTAGCCGAAGATGGAACTGAAGCCTGCTTGGGCTGCTTCGTAACCGCCGGACTGCTGAACAAAAGCTGCCGAGCCACCAAGTTGGGAAGCCAAGTATCGCCCGCCAGCGCGCCCCCACTCTTGATGCACCCAACGATCAAAGAAATACGCCTCACGGGTTGTAAGGCCACTACCACCGGGTTGCTGAATCTGCCCGAGCATCTCTGCTTCGAGTTCGCTCAGTCCAACCCCCGTCAGGGCACTGGTTTGAAAGATCGGTAAGTCTTCTGATTCAAAGGGCCGTGCCAGCCACAGACTTGAGCGCAAGTGGTGATAGCTCGTCAGCGCAGTTGGCTCATCGGATTTATTCAGAATGAATGCATGCGGTATCTCAATAATCCCTGCCTTAAGGAACTGGACCTCATCGCCACCAAGTGGTTGCAGGACCAAGTACACCCGATCTGCAAGATGGCGAATATCCGCCTCACTTTGACCGATACCAACCGTTTCGATCATCACACAGTCGAACAATCTCGTGAGCAGCCGACAGACTTGAAAGCTAGAAGGACCAAGTCCGCCAAGATCCGTCTGTGAAGCTTGGCTCCGAAAGAACAGTCGATTCTCGGAGGGTAAGTACCGCATTCGGGTTCGATCACCTAAGAGCGCACCCCCCGAAACCTGACTCGAGGGATCTACGGCGAGCACGGCAATCGACAGCGAGGAATGAGCAGCGAGCAGGTCAACGGTTATTCGCGACAACAACGATGACTTGCCTGATCCGGGTGTGCCAGTGAGCCCCAGAATGGTTCCGGATGTCGGCTCTGGCCTTGAATCGAGCAGGCCCAAGGCCTGCGAGCGAAGCTCGGCAGTGCCCAATCGGTCATCCTCAAACAAACTAATCAGACGGCTGACGGCCATCTTGTCTAGCTGCTGAGCCTCGTGAACGAGCCTTGGCAGGTCTTGTTCGATCGAGTCCAACGATGCCACAGTGCGCTGCCGTTCTACTCGGTGTCTTGGTTGGCTTCGATCACCTCAGTGATCGATTCCATGATGTCGATGAGTTCGTAATCTGATGGCGTAAAGACCCGCTTCACGCCAAGGCCGAACAGCACATCAAAGTCATCCGGCGGAATGATTCCGCCAACTACTACTGCGATACGAGAACCTGCTCCGTACTCGCCGAGCTTGTCCATCATCTGCTGGGTAAGTTCGACATGCGAGCCGCTCAGCACCGAAGCGCCAATCACGTCGGCATCCTCTTCTACTGCTGACTGCACAATCTCATCTGGGCTCAGTCGAATACCCGAATAGATCACGTCGAATCCAACGTGTCGCGCAGAGACAGCAATCACCTCGGCACCATTCGAGTGCCCGTCAAGGCCAGGCTTGCCGACAACGATACGTGGGCGATGCCCCAGTTTCTGAGCTAGCAGGTCGATGCGGGATCGAAGAGCATCCACCCGCTCGCCATCAAGAGAAAGCTTCTGCCCGTCCACGCCTGTAGCCGGACGGTACTCACCGAAGACTTCACGCAGGGCTCCGGCCCATTCCCCAGTGGTCACTCGTGCAAGTGCGCATTCAATCGAGGGCTCCATCATGGAAGCTCCGCTGCGCGCTGCCTCTTGCAACACTGCAATCGCTGCTGCTGCGCGCTCGGGATCTCGAGCAGCCCGTGTTGCATTCAAGCTAGCGATCGTGTCGCGAGCAGAGGATTCGTCGACCTTGAAAATTCCGCCGTCCTCACCGCCAACTAACGGAGACGGGATTCCTTCGGTCCACCTGTTCAGCCCAACAACAATCTGTTCGCCGGTGTTGATAGCGCTCATACGCTCAGACATTGACCGCACGAGAGCAGACTTCATGTAGCCAGAGTCAATAGCGGCAATGACTCCACCCATTCCCAAGATCCGGTCGATCTCTTCGCGAGCTTGGGCTTTGAGATCATCAACCTTGGAACGCACCACAACCGAACCTTCAAAGATGTCGGGGTACTCAAGCAGGTCAGTCTCATAAGCCAGAATCTGCTGAAGCCGAAGCGACCATTGCTGGTCCCATGGCCGCGGTAGCGATAGCGCCTCGTTCCATGCGGGAAGTTGAACAGCACGCGCTCTGGCATCACGGCTCAGGGTCACTCCAAGAGTCTCGATCAGGATTCGCCACGCGTTGTTCTCCGGCTGGCTTTCGGTCAGTCCCAGCGAGTTCACCTGGACCCCGTAGCGAAAGCGCCGGTACTTCTCATTTTTCACACCAAATCGATCCTTGGTGTACTCATCCCACAACTCACCAAAGGCGCGCATCTTGCACATCTCTTCGACAAAGCGGATTCCTGCGTTGACAAAGAAACTGATTCGCCCAACGGACCGTTCAAACTGCTCATCATCGAACTGGCCCCGCTCCTTGAGCAGGTCCAAAAGGCTGATGGCATTTGCAAGAGCGAAGGCCAATTCCTGAGCAGGTGTAGCCGCTGCTTCTTGCAGGTGATACGAGCAAATGTTCGAGGCGTTCCAAGAGGGAATCTCTTCTAAGCAAAACTCGTACATCTCGGCGATGATTCTCTGGCTCTGCTCGGGAGGAAATATGTAGGTACCTCTCGCCAAATATTCCTTGATCAGATCATTCTGAGTAGTGCCATTCAGATCGGCTATGTCTACGCCGCGCTCACGAGCGAGCCCCACATACAAAGCGAGTAACCACATGGCGGTGCCATTGATGGTCATCGAGGTGTTCATCTGTTCGATCGGAATCTCATCAAACAGAATGTGCATATCGTCTAGGGAGTTAATGGGAACCCCGACCTTGCCGATTTCTGGGCGAGCAATCGGGTCATCTGAGTCGTAGCCGCATTGCGTTGGCAGGTCGAACGCTATCGAGAGCCCTGTCTGGCCTTTAGCTAGATTGGACCGATACAGCTCATTTGAGGCCTTCGGGCTGGAATGTCCGGAATACGTGCGGATAATCCATGGCCGGTCTCGAACAGCATTGCCCTGATCATCAGAAATCAGGTGTGCGTCCGTATTGCGATGCGGCTCAGCTTGAGTCATGGGCCTCATCCTACGGGGTTAGCCGCGAACTACGGGAACTGGACTATCGATTCGGAGGGTACCGTCGGCATGAGCCTCGACTGTTATAAACCCGTGCGGGGTTGGAACAGTTGCTCTCGCCCATTCCAAGTCTCCGAGCGCTGGAGCTACTCGAACTGCCGCGTACCCCGGCTCGGCTGGGGAAATCCCAAGCACGTGCACAATCAGGTCTCGCGTGGGAGTCGAGGACCATCCATGGCAACGCGTTCCACCGACCCAGCACTCCGGCCAGGTGGTTTCGCCGGCATCAATAAAGACTTTCCAGTTCCGACAGAGCCCAGAAATCAGATCAGAGCGTCCCGCCTTTGCCAGAGCATCATGCACGACATACTGGTAGAAGGGCTCAGCCTCGACCATCTCGTTGAGCGCGTCCCAAGGTGGTTCAGCTGGGTAGCCATTCATGAGGAACATAAATCCCTGACCGTCGCCATCAACAGTCAGTCGGTCCATCACGAAGGAGTGACGTATCAACTTGGATCGATCGGTTATTCCAGCCACTACACGGCTCAGACGGTGTTGCGGAACCAGACCTGCAACGATTGCTGCCGCACCAGGATGTTGCGCTGCCTCGGGCTTAGGCTCACCATCAACGATGTGATCGATGTACACCCCTCGGCGTTCGTCCCAGAACACCTCGAATGCAGCACAGATACCGGCATGACGGCGGCGGGCCCAGGAAGCATTTGCGGCATTGCCAACCCAATCGCTCATCTCTGCAAACTCATCAAGGCCACGAGCCCAAATTGCGTTTGTCGTTGACGAACAACCGTTCATATAGACACTCGCCCAGTCGGTGAGCGGCCAACCGGTGACATCCTGAAGCAGATCATCCGGGCCAAGAAAGGACTCAAACCAGCGCAACACGCGCTCCGCCACGGGCAGGTACTCCGCTACGAGTTCAGTGTCTCCTGTGTAGCGATACAAGTTAAAGAGTGAGTGGATCCAATGCAGCGCCCAGTCAGGAATGTACATACGATCATCAGCTGAGAAGTCCGAGGCCGCCGCCATTGCCAACATGCCATCTGGTCGAGAGTGGGTAGCAAGCTGCGGATGCCAAATCGGCATTGACCAGTCCGGATTCGACACCAGATCCACCATCTGGTGCACCACCGAGTCTCCGGTCCACGCTCGCTGCTCACGAGTCGGACAATCAACATATGCGTCAAGCGCGCACAGATCTACAGTGCGCAAACCAATCTCATGAATCTGATTGAGGAGCGGGTCTGAACACTCGAATGAGGCACCCGCAGGACGCGGCCGATGCTGCTCGGCGATCGAAATCTCAAGGCTCAGAGCAGCAGTCGTCGAAGAGGTATCTGAAGTTGCAGAAGCAGATGTCTGTGGTGCCCGCAGTGCCACATCAAGGAATCGCGTTCCGATGATGTCAAGCGACTCAAAGGACTCAGCACTGTCCCCCCTGCAGACGTAGCGCAGACCAGCATGTTGGCCCAGGGTCACGAGGTTGCCATCTTCGCTTCGGTGTTCCGATGCAGCGATGTCGATTGTCGTGCCGGGTTGAGCATTCTTGACTCGCAAGTTGACTAGGCCTGCAGCAATGTGGCCCAGATCGAACTGTCGAATCTCAATTCCCTGCAGCGAGGCTCTGGGCTCTAGCAACCGGGGAGTCTCCTGGTCTTGCAAAACTTGCTGTACTGGGTCCGCTTGCAGCGCCGCACCCTCTACCCAAACCGTTGACTCATGACTGGCCACGTGCTCGGCGCCACCTTGAAATTCGAGGCGTACAGGCGGCCGGAGCATGCCAAAGGGGGAGCTCGGCGGGGAACTCCTTCCGTCTGCCCCAGTGTGCATTGGGGTGATTTCAAAGCTCTTACTCCAAGCCGAGTCATCAAATCCCGGGCTCTCCCATCCCCACGGGTGCACCTGTGCATCAAAGGACTCCAGAGGCAGGCAGGCAACGTCTCCTGGAACTGAAACTGCAGTCCAAGCCTCTCCTGGCGTACATCTCCAACTACGGTCGCTCACCACCCAGTCTTGGCCAATGAGTGCTTCGAAGACCAAGGATCCTGCACCAAGCGAATAGGTGGGCGGCACCGGAATCCACCAAGAAGTGGAGAGGCCAAAGTGACGCGCCGTAATCGCAATTACATTGGCGCCCTCACGCAGATGCGCTGCCAAGTCTACGAAGTCGTAGTGTGCTGTTCTTGGCTCAGAACGAACGGGGCCGCGGGCCATCTCTGTGCCGTTGACTACCAAGACGTAGCGACCGTCAACCCAAATCCGCGCAGGCGCTGTGGTTGGCACCTGATCAAGATGGAACTCAGAACGAAACAGCACCACAGAATCTTTGGGATTGGCCAGCACTGGTCGAGTCGCTGTTTCCATTTCCAGAGCGGGTCTGCCATGCCATATCCACTTGGCTTTCCAAGAACCGCTGAATGGGGCCGGATGACTCAGTCTCATAAGAGCTCTAGGCGCATAAGTGCTCTAGTCGCATGAGAGCAGTGGGCCGACTTCAGCCCCAAATTGTTCGATCTGATCGCAGACCTGCTGCGCATCTTTGCCAAGGAACCGAAGCTGAATCTGGTTGATGCCCTTGGTGGCGAACTTGTTGATTCGCTCAGCTACCTCTTCTGCTCCGCCTTGCACAGCGGGGCCACGTGCGAAGAGTTCTAGGTCGAAATCGGCCGGACCCAAGAACACTGAACCAAAGTTCATCCCCAGATCAAAGGCAGCGGGTAGGCCCGCTGCTTCTCGTTCCGATCGGATAAATGAAATCGCATTGCTGAGTCCCATCTTTGGAGGACCCTGAGGGAGCCAACCATCACCGAGTAGGGCAGCACGACGGATAGCAACCTTGGAGGACCCACCAATCCAGATGGGCACCGAAGCACCACCCAACAGGGTGCCTGCAGAGGGACGCGGGCTCATCCCGATTCCTACCTGCGCGCCTGGACCGCCAACCGTGGGGTACTCCTCGGCAAACGCTGCTCGAATGACGCCAACTGACTCCTCGAGTTGTTGGCCGCGAGAGTCAAAGTCCACCCCAAGCAACTCAAATTCAGACTCTAAATGGCCCGCTCCAGCCCCCAGGATGGCTCGCCCATCTGAGAGATTATCCAGCGTCAGAAATGCCTTCGCAGCAGCCAGCGGGTGCCGATAGGGAAGCACGTAGACGTGACTGAGTAGGCGAACCCGACAGGTAAGGGCACCTAGCCAGCCCAGGGTCGCAATGGTGTCGTACCACATCGCCGACATGCGCTCATCGGCAGGTCGTGGAACTCCAACGTGATCGCAGACTCCGATGTAAAACGCACCGGCACGATCAGCTGCCTGCGCAACCGAGACCAACTCCGCTGTACCGGCCGTGGACTCCCATGGCTGCACAAAAGAGGGGCTCTGTGACTGCACTGGCAGTTGCAGCCCCCAGGTCACCTGACCGTTCGGAATGATTGGGCTCATGATTACTCGTTTCGGGAAGAGTCTCTGAGGTGATTGAGTTCAACTTCAGCCTGAGTCAACATTGATTCAGCTGAGGCTCCCGCGACAAAAAACGAAACTGCTACATGAACCAAGACAGAGAGTGGTTGGCCGGCAATTTCCATCGGTAGCGCAATTGCGCCACGGATTCGTTCCATGACAGCACCTGCCGATGCTGGCGCAACAGCGGCCGCAGCAAGTACGAAGAGTCCAGGTTCAATCAACCCCAAGACATCTGCAGTTCGCACGAGCCGATCCAACCGGGCAGCAATTTCTTGCATTGCGGCTTCGGTGCCCGATTGGTCAGAACCACTCAGTGCCTCATAGTCATCGATACCAACCAGGTACGCCGCTGGCTGCGCAGAACTGTTTGAGTCTTGGCTCGCGATCATCTCGTCGAGCCGCTCAACCACAACAGACCTGGGGGGAAGCAGGACCGTCATCCGAGCCGGTTTCCCCAGATACCTACAAAGCTGACCATATCTCCGGGGTAGCCACCCAAATTGTGGGTCAATGCAAGGCCACGATCAGCGGTGTCGATCTGCCGTTCCTCGGGGGCTTCATGCCGAAGTTGTAGCCAGCACTCGAACAACATGCGAAGCCCCGAGGCTCCCACCGGATGACCGAATGACTTCAGTCCACCATCAGTGTTGATGGGAAGGTCTCCGTGCAAGTCGAACGCTCCGGCCTCAACATCTTTCCAAGCCTCACCGCGGGCCGAGAAGCCAAGATCTTCCATCAGTACCAACTCGGTTGGGGTGAAGCAGTCGTGTACCTCGGCCATGGCCAACTCCGTGCGGGGGTTAGTAATGCCCGCTTGGGCATATGCGTCCTTGCCGGCTGCTTCGCACTCATCGAAATGGGTGTAATCAAATTCGGGATCGGCAAGTCCAGAGGCGTTACCCGCAACCATGGCTAGAGCCTTTACGAAGATGGGCTTATCGGTGTACTTATAAGCGTCCGCAGCGCGCACCACGATTGCAGCGGCAGCTCCGTCGGCAACGCCAGCACAGTCAAATACAGACAACATGCCCGCAACGGCAGGCATCGCACAGATTGAATCAACCGACATCTCACGGCGGAACTGAGCACGTTCATTCTTGGCGCCGTTGGAGTGATTCTTGGATGCAATCCGAGCCAGAGTGCGTCGCAATTCATTCGGATCGATGCCGTACTTGTCGGCGTAGGCAGGGGCCACAAGTGAGAACATTCCCGCTGCTGTAAGGGTTCGCTGGGTGCCATCGGTGGGAATGGGGAATGCATTGAGACCCTGATAGCCCGAGTCTTTTACCTTCTCTACGCCCACTGCGGCTGCGATGTCATAGGCACCCGAGGCAACTGCGTAGCAGGCTTGGCGAAGTGCCTCTGAGCCTGTGGCACAGTAATTCTCAACTCGAGTGACTGGCTTGTTCTGCAATTTCAGCGGCGCTGCCAAGGTTACTCCCGACATGCCCGACTGAGCGGTTCCAAGCCACCATGCGTCAACTTGGTCCTTTTCAACACCAGCCGAGGCCAACGTGTCTGTCACTGCATCAATCAGCAAATCATCGGTGCTTCGATCCCAGTGTTCTTTGAACTGGGTGCAGCCCATTCCAATAATGGCAACCTGATCTTTAATTCCGTGGCTAGCCATGGTTAGTCCTGCTCCGTTTTCTCGAGCTGTTCGCGTGCTGTTCCTTGCCCTTTAACTGGGGCCGTTCCTTGCCCTCTAACTGGGCGAGCCTTCCAGAAATAGTTTGCAATCTCGTCGGCAGTGTTCAGCCTGCGGAACGTCATTTCGACAGTCATACCGATCGTCACGTCAGCAGGGCGAACATCAGTGAGTTCCACTGGAAGGCGACCCCCACCTGCGAAATCGCAGACTGCAAACACCACTGGAGGCGATGGCGAATAGGCAAGTGAGTCCACGGTAAAGGTGGCGACAGTTGCTGCAACATCGGCCATCGGGGCCGGCTCCATGTCATCGATGTTTCCGCCCTCAAAGGACACACGAGCGGGTGGCAGATGCAAAGCACCAGACTCGTGGTCCTTGGAACCAACAAAACCGTACTTCCAGTCCAGGCGACGCTCAGCGGCAGCAGCCGACATACGAGCGGGCTCTGGGCGATTCGGTGGTTGGACAGGAAGGACTCCACGCCAAGCTAAATATTTTGAATACAACAGCGTGTTATCAGCGTCATCGAGTTGATCTGCAACCGTGACCCCGGCGGCAGTTCCACTCTCACCCGAGATTTGGTCAGTTACTCGGAAGAAGAACACGTCTGCCCCGTCGGCCATAGCCAACAATGCAATGACTTGCCCTGGTTGAGACTGTTCAATCAGCGAAGTCAACATCAGGAGGGGATGCGCTGCACCCGTAAAGCCCACGGAGCTAGCAAGTGAATCGATTACCTCTACCCCCGCAGCACCAAGCTTCTTTGCAAGCGCCGCACTAGCACGGGGGCGAGGGCCCACTAGTGCCACCTTGTCGAGTTGATCAAGCTGCAAGCCGGCATCTTTCAGTCCAGCCTCCCAGGCCTGAGCAGCTAGGTCTCCATAACGCTGCTCGCCAAAGCGATCCTCCCAGGATCTCGTGCGGGCCTCTCCCGGTGAGCGCCAGCGATCAAGAAACTCTCGCGTGGCCGATGCCCCACCCAGGTACTCAGCAATCACGGCAACCCCAGAATCTGCTGATGCAGCACCAACAAGCACTGCGGCGCCGGCATCTCCACCGTCTTTCTCATCTACCGAACCAGCGGGACCAGTTCGAACATCACCAGTCAGGACCAAGACGGCGGGATCGGTGGAGTGAAGCGCTGAACGCAAAGCCGCTGCAGGTCCACGCAATCCGGATCCGGCATCGGCCGCAATGACCTCGGAGCCCAAACGAAGCGCTGCATGTGCGATCGTCGCATTGGTCTTTTCGGCGTAGGTCGGCGAGGTGGTACAGAACCAAATCGCTGCAGGATTGGCCGCTGGAGCAGCACCAAGGGCGCGACGGCCGGCATCTACGGCCATGGTGAGCGAATCTTCATCGTAGGAGGCCACTGATCGTTGCCCTTTGCCCGCAGATGAGCCAAGGACCTGTGTGATTGCCTCGCGTTGAAGCCGCCAATGAGGCAAGTATCCCGCGGCGCTGATAATGCCTCGCATCTGCTGTCTCCTAAAGAACTTTGCTACGTCAAAAAATTAAGTTTGCCTGAACAATCTTCTCAAGCCTACAATCTCTGCTCAACAACACAGAATTGGGCAGCAGGGTGTTGAGTTCAAACCAGTTGCTGTCAAGCTTTGGGCCGTGAAGCAGTGACCTTGTCTTTCAGGAGAGCCGAATGACTGAAGCCGCCCAGGGTCGAAGAGAGCGGAATCGTGTGGCTAGAAATCACGACCTGCTTCTAGCAGCCACGGAAATCATTGCCACCGAAGGTGTCGAAGGCTTGACCATGACAGCAGTAGCCGAAAGTGTCGGCTGCGCTGTTGGCACTATCTATACCTACTTTGATTCAAAGTCCGGTCTGCTATCGGCCCTGCAATTGGCTGCGATTCAGACGCTCATCGACACCTTCACCACTTCTGCAGAATCTTGGGAGCGGGCGATTTCCAAAGCCGATCTTGACCCGGTGACAGCGGCACTCGTTCGCCTGGTGGCCATCGGGCAGATCCTCGTTGCTGCTGGAGACATTCACGAACGCGAGTTCGATCTGCTGCAGAAGTTGATCTCTACCCCGGCAGACCTGACTACTGACAGCGACCGACAGGAAGTCATTCCCCTAGCTCTCGAGTTGCTCGACACGGTCCGAGTGTTCATTGATCACGCCACTTCAGTTGGGGCGCTCTCGCTACCAAGCTCGGATTCATCTGTCAGTCGAGCTATTCGCTGGGCGGGAGGGATCAACGGTGCGTTACTCGTCTCGAACGTAGGCATCGAAGCTAACCGCAAGAACCCACCATTATTTGATGGTCAGGCCCTAGCTCTGAGTCTGGCCCAAGATCTGCTGCGGAGTTGGGGTGCACCGCTACCTGACCTAGATGCGGCCAACTTATTTGTGGATCACCTGATCGCAACTGACCAACTCGTAGCGCTGCGTTCACAATCGCTCATTGATCTGACCAGGACAACAGGGTCGCAGCCACCTTCGACGATCCTGACTGACTACCTGTGTGACTGACTGCCTGATCGACTGACGGCCTGATCGACTGGGTCATGCTTGATCTGCCACGATGTCATCTATGCAGCTTGGCGATATTGCAAACCCCGAAGCCTTCATCAACGGAAAACCTCTTGATGGCATCCGAATTTTAGCAGCGGAACAAATGCAGGCTCTGCCCTATGCCACCCAACTACTTGCTCGCCTTGGAGCAGAGGTGGTCAAAGTTGAACACCCGACCCACGGGGAATCCGGACGGGGGGCGTTACCAGCCATGCGCGACCCTCAAGGCAGGGAAGTTGGCGCAACCTTTCTGCGCAATAACTTAAATAAGCGCTCCGTGGGAATTGACCTAAAAACCGAGCAGGGTCGCGAGCTTTTCTTGGATCTAGCTGGCGAGTTCGATGTTGTTGCCGAGAACTTCAAGGCCGGCACCATGGATCGTCTGGGCCTGGGGTACGAGGTGTTTGCCGAGCGTTACCCCAAAATGATTTATGTCTCGGTGTCTGGTTTTGGCAACCTTGGAGAGTCCCCGTACCGGGCTTGGCCGGCTTATGCAATGGTTCCCGAGGCAATGTCGGGCCTCTACGAGTACGCCCGCCAAGATGGCGAACCGCCGCGAGTGATTCCAGCAGGTGCCCTCGGAGACATCAGTTCTGCGCTGTTTGCAGTCATTGGAATCCTTGCTGCAATTCGCCACCGAGACTCGACGGGAATCGGTCAGTACGTTGATGTTGCGATGCTGGATTCCATGATCGCCATGACCGATGTCATTACCAACTTTCATTCGCTCGGAGTCACCGACAACACCCCACACTCAATCATGTCTGGCTTCCAAGCTAGCGACGGTTGGTTTGCTGTTCAGGTTGCCCGTGAGCATCAATTCATGAAACTCGCAGAACTCGTAGGCCACCCAGAATGGCCCCAGGAACCCGCCTTCGCCACCCGACGCGGCTGGGCCGACCAACTGGAGTCCGTGGTTCGCCCGGCAGTGGAACATTGGGCAGCGGCCTATACCCGCCTTGAGGTATGCGAGATTTTGGGAATGGCTGGAATCCCCGCCGGCCCTTGCTTTACTCCTGCTGAGATCATCGCTGACGAACATGTGGCAAGGCGAAACATGCTCGTCGAGATGCCCCGGGTAGATGGAGTCGAGGAACCCGTGTTGATTCCAGGCAACCCAGTCAAGATGTCAGCCGTTTCTGAGGGCCCCGAGACGCGAGTCCCTTGGGTAGGGGAACACACCCAAGAAGTACTCCACGCAGAACTCGGACTCTCAGAAGCTGAGCTCAGCACCCTGCGCGAGCAGGGCGTGATTGCCTAACTCAGGCTGCAGCGCCGTCGAACAGTGCAGCAGCGATGAGTTCCTCGCAGCGTGCAGTGTCGTTGAATGAGATCTGCAACTGCTTTGCCCGGCGGAAGTACAGCTGAATCTCGTACTCAACCGTAAAGCCCACTCCGCCAAAGATCTGCTGTGCCATTGCTGTGGTGTCGCGGTAGCTCTTGCAGGTGAACGCCTTAGCCATTGGCGCCAAGCTAGAAATCGGCCGACCAACAGAGTGTGCCCAAGCTGCCTCATGTACGAGCACCTTGCCGCCGTCAATACAGGTCTTGGAGTCGGCCATATAGTGCGCCAGAGCCTGAAAAGCACCAAGTGGCTTATCAAACTGCTCGCGGTCCTTGGAGTATTGAACCGTAATCTCTAAGGCGTGTTCTGCACCGCCGGTTGCCATGGCAGCGGCGAGCACCATGCCCTCTTCCATAACCTTTTCCCAGGTTGCCCAACCGGTTCCGGCTGCGCCAATACGATCCTGAGCCGAGACTTGAACCCCATCAAAGTCGACTCGGTACTGCGTGTCAGAACTAATGGACATCCGCTGCGAGAGCGTTACCCCGTCAGCTGTGGGATCGACCAGAAACAGATCGACATCCTCAGCGCCTTCACCGGTTCGGGCGAGTACAACGAGCCGGTCTGCTGAAGATGCAAACTGCACATGCTGTTTCGTCCCAGTCAGGGTGAATCCTTCGCCGTCATTCACAGCGCGCATCTGCACGCCTCGAGGGCTAAAGCTGTTTTCGGGCTCAAGCCATGCCGGGGTAAGAATCACTTCACCCTTGGCAATTCTTGGAAGCCAACCGGCTTTTTGCTCCTCGGAGCCCGCTCGCACGATTGCTCCGGCAGAGAGGACACAGCTCACTAGGTGAGGAGTCGGAGCTAGTGCTCGGCCAATTTCCTCGTACAAAATGACGCCTTCGATCATGGTCATCTCGGAGCCGCCATATTGTTCAGGCAGAAGCAATCCAAGCAGATCCAACTCTGCAAGTTGCGCCCAAAGTTCCACCGAGTACCCGGTCGGGTCATCCTCGGCGGCGCGAACTTCTTCAAGCGAGGCGTACTGGGCCAACAGGCCTGCGACCATCTCTCGCAACATGTCTTGTTCTTCTGTGAAATCAAGGTCCAACATGGAATTTCTGCTTTCTCTATTCTGGATTGGTGATTACGGAACCCACTGCTCGCCTGAGCGCGACCAAGGGTTATCTGTTGATGAATCTGGTAGGGCAAGGCGCACCTCGCAGGTGGAGGCAACGACATAGCTTGAAGGATCCGCTTCGGCAGCGCCTACCGAGAGCGCAACATCGATCGATACCCAGCCACAGCCAGCAGAGTCGGTTGAAACTGCAGTAACTATGGCAGTAAAGACCATGCGATGGCCCGGAAAGACCGAGGTCTTCATGCGGAACTTCATGCGACCTAAGCGGGCGCGGGGTCCGGCCCAATCTGTGACGTAACGCTCGAACCATGCAGCTTGATTCGGCGTGTTCAAGAAAATGTCTGCTACGCCGTTGCGTTCGGTTGCGAACTTGTAGTCATGATGCATAGGTCGCCAGTCACGGCTAGCAAGCGCACCCAGCACAACAGTGGTCGGCGTCACATCGATTGCTAACTCGGGCAGGGACTGACCGACTGCAACCTGGCCCAACAGGAGTCTCGCCTCGGCAGTCATGACGCCGCTCCTTCTTGGTCCCGGCGATAGCCAAACCCGGTATAGGACTCAATGCCGACCAACGCCCCGTGTTGGTTTTTGAACTCAACGTCAATGACCCAAAATCTCCCGGACCCCAGCTTGGTGGTCTTGGGGCCCGAGACCGATTTGAGCACTTGGGAGTTACTGATGCGATCCCCAGCTCGGACTGGCTCATAGAAAATAATCGTGTTGTCCGTCATCACTGCCTCGGGAAGCTCAAAAATCTTCTTGAGGTCAAAGTGCACCTGCAGAGCGACTTGCTCACCCTCTGCTCCGGGCTCCCAATAGTGCGGCCGCATCCAGAGTGACAAGGTAGTCGGCGGAAGAATTCGGCCCGAGGTCAACTCTTGAGCGACTGCATCATCCCAAAAAAGTGGATTGGCATTTTCAGTGGCTGCGAGCGTGTTGTAGGCATAACTGTTTTCCACATCGAACGTGGCAATTTGCAGGTACTGCGACACGCCAATCACCGAGGTCACTGCAACGGGTAGGTCGGTCAGGTTGTTATCAGTCATGCGATTGCTCCCGATACTTCGAGTTCGGCAATCTCAGATTCAGCCAACCCGAGCTGAGTCAAGAGTTCCATGGTGTCACTCACAGCACCATCACGAATCTGATACGGCCCATCGGGTGCAACCGTTCCTGCCCATGTGGGCGCACTCTGCAGGAACTCTCCTGCTGTATCTGAAACTGCGGAGGCAACGAGACTGCGAGCGACATATTGCTCGTCGACGACTGCCTCGGCCACGGTATTGACTGGCGCAACGCAGGTGTTCGCTGCGCCAAGAACCTCGACCCACTCATCTCGGGTTTGAGTAGCAAACCGCTGCGCTAACGCTGCGCGAATCTGATCCTGCTTCTCGTCGTCGAGTTGCGCATCAGCAAACTCGCCGAGTTCGAGGAGTTCGCATAGGTTCCGCCAGAACTGAGCCTCGATGGCACCAACAGAAATGTGTTTTCCATCGGAGCAGGTGTAGATCTCGTAGCACGCGTACCTACCCGTCAGTATGTAATGACCGGGGCCTGGTTCGACTCCCGTTGCAAGGTACTCGTCCACATACAGCGACATCAGAGCGAAAGCCCCATCGGCAATCGAGACATCGAGATAGCTTCCAACACCCGAGGTAGCTCGGCCTAAGAGCGCGGCCATGATGGCCATGCTGGCTTGCATGCCACCGGCTGCAATGTCGGCAACCGTGGCACCGGGCAGCGCTGGCCGGCCGTCGGCCTGACGGCCCGTGCAGTCCAGAAATCCGCTCGTGGCCAAGTAATTAATGTCATGACCTGCCCACTGAGACCGCGGTCCTGTTTGCCCAAACCCACTAGTTGAGCAGTACACGATTCCGGGGTTGCGCTGATTCACATCCTCGTAGCCAATCCCTAGGCGAGCAACTACGCCTGGCCGGAAAGATTCGATGATCACATCCGCAGTGTCAGCAAGTCCTAGAAATGCCTCACGACCAGCCTCGGCCTTGAGGTCAAATAACGCTCTCTTCATATTGCGGTTACCTGAGTAGGCGTAATACGGAGGCACAATCTGCACTGCGCCGGCGCGAGGCACTGCGCCAATCTTGATGACCTCGGCGCCGTAATCAGCCAAGGTCCTTGACGCGCGCGCACCCGGACCCACCGAGGCAAGGTCAAGTACGCGGATATTCTGCAGCGCTGGTTGGCTCACGTTGCCTAGAAGTTTTTGGGTAGGCCTAAACCGCGCCGAGCGATGATGTTCTTCTGGATTTCTGAAGAGCCACCGCCAATGGTGTCGATCACGGTGTAGCGATAGGTGGACTCTGATCGTCCCGCCATAGGTGCATCTTCGGTCTTAACTCGAAGCTGGGAGCCGGGGCCGCCAATATCCATCGATGCATCTGCGAGTCGTCGTGACAATTCGGTCGCAAAGAGTTTGTACTCGGATGCAATCACTGTTGGCGGCTGGTACTCCTTACCTGCACGAACGAGCGCTTCAACCTTGACTGCCTCGGCAACAAACTTGAGTCCCATGACTCGCGCCACCTCGGCCTCGGTGTGAAGTGAAGCCATGCGAGAACGGATAACGGGATCGTTCTTGAGCGGTTCACCGTCACGGACTGTGGTGCGGACGTACTCGGTCAACAAGTCAAGGCGCTGCTTGATCGGGGCATAGGTAAACATCGTGAAGCGCTCAAGGTCGAGCGCCTGAGAGATGTACTTGAACCCGTAATTGACCTCGCCCACAACAAACTCATCTGGCACAAAGACGTTGTCGAGCCAGACCTCGTTCGTCCGCTCATCACCCATGGTCCAGATGCCATTGATGGTGATCCCCGGGTCATCCATCGGAATGAGCATCAGTGAAATTCCGAGATGCTTATTGTCCTGATCAGTACGCACTCCGCACCAGTACCACTCTGCGAAATGTGCCGAGGTAGTCCACGTCTTCTGGCCATTTACTAGCCAGCCAGTCTTGCCATCTGCGTTGGTATGCGGCACACCCTTCATGCGCATCGAGGCGGCATCAGAACCGGCGTTGGGCTCGGAATAGCCAACAGCGAACTCAACATCGTTTTCTAGAATCATGGGAAGGAACATGTCCTTCAGGAAGTCTGAACCGTGAGCGATCAGCGTCTTGCCAATGATGCCAACACCCTTACCAATCTGCGGTCCACCTCGTCCGGCAAGTTCCTCGTTCAGGATGTACTCGTAGACACCCTCGCCTTCTTGACCGCCGTACTCCGTTGGCCAGGTAATGCCGAGCCACCCCTGATGACCTACCTCTTTCATAAAGGCACGGCGTTCTGGAGTATCAACGATTTGCGCCATGTTTTCACGGGTCACATCGAAGATCTCGATGGTGTCGTGATCATCGCAAAAGGCAATGACTTCCTTGTTGAATGCTTGCTGATCTTCTGAGTACTCGAAATCCATTTTTTTGTCTCCGAACTTGGAATCTGACGACCCGTCAGATTGTAGTCACAATTCTGTCGGTTTTGCCTAGCGGGCTGTTGTACATGACTCGCGCCATGGCATCTCGCAGTTGCCCGATCGGGACTCCCGACTGTTTTATTCCAGCCTGATGCGCAGCGACATGGGACAGCATGGATACGAGCACTACTGCAGTTGCCTCGGGGTCCACCTCTGCAGCCGCAAAGCCCGCTGCACGTTGGCGGGTCAGCACTTCAGTCGCAGCCACCGTAAAAGTGTTCAAGAGTTGAATCCGGCAGTCCCGGAAGCGCTGATCCCCCTCGAGTGCTGCTAAGTCGATGACAGCCATCAACGCCGAGTGATCGGCCCAGAAATCTAGGAATGCATCAGCCACAGCCTCGCAGGCGAGATAGGCATTTTGGCCATGCCAGTTGGCGGCTTTCAAGGGACGAATCAATCGCTCGCCACCCTCCCCCACTAGCCGATCGGCTAGTGCCAACAGCGCCGACTCTGCATCTGGGAAGTACTGGTAAAAGGTGGCTGGGGATGTGCCGGCCTCTCGAGCAATGTCCACCACTTTGAGATCACGGTACGAGGTCGTCTCGAGCAGGTCGCTCGTGCATTGCAACAGCCGTTGGCGCGTGGCTATGCCGCGACGGCCCGGAACTCGGCCGTCAACTGCCCGCAGGTCAGGATTCTCTGAGGGCTCAGCAGCGCTAGTCACGCTTTACAAGCTAGAAGAGTCGCGTGAAAAACCAAACCAAAACCCCAATCGCTGCGAACCAAGCCAGAACGACCATCAGCAATCCGAGCAGCGCGACACCAACCATGAGTGCCAGCACTGCAAGCGATGACCGCCGAGTAGCCCTTCGATCAGCTAGGTCTCGCTCCATTAAAACCAAGTTGCGAATATTGGCCTTGTAGACCATGTCAAAAACTGCACCAGCAAAGGGAATCAGGCCGATCGTGGCCTCAATCCCCACGTTGATCAGCATCCTCAGCAGCGTGGGAATGCTGACACCGGCGGCAACCCCAGCAAGAACCACTGCCATAGACAGAGCTACCCCAGCAGCGTCCCCGACAACGGGAACCAAAGTGAGCAGACCGTCAATCCCAACTCGGCGATCAGTAGTTCCCGGCACACGAAAGGCGCTATCAAGGATCCAGGCAAGTCGTTCAACCCAACTCGGCAGCGGCCGCGAATTAGGGCGGCCTTTGCTACGGCTTTGGCGTAACTGTTGCATGTTTTCGCTAAATTCAGCCTGAGTCTGCGGAACCTCGCGACCCTCAATGGGGCCAACATCATGCGGTTCGGAATTCACAGAACAATCATGTCAGTTAATACCGCGCTCAGTTAATGAAGCGCTCAGTTAATGAAGCGCTCAGTTAATGAAGCGCTCACCGTACGCAGCGATCATCTCTTCTGCACGGCTCACCTCGGGTGCGGTCATCCCACCCGAGATCCACGAAGAGGTCAGGATTGACGTCACCCCGGCAGCGGCAAGTTCCTCGAGTAAGTCAGTCTTGGGTGCCGCCATGGGTGACGCAATGATCTCGAAGGGCTTGTCAGCAGTCCCAGCATCTTCTCGGGCTTGTTGCAACACGGTGCAGTAGTTCAGTAACTCTTCAGGTGAATAGTGCACACCAAGCCAGCCATCGCCGATTGTGGCTGCTCTACGGAACGCAATATCGGAGTGACCACCAACATAAATTGGAATCTGCGCTGGCGGGCAGGGTCGCATCTGCACGGGGGCAAAGTCATAAAAGTCCCCGTGGTGTTCAACCATCTCGCCCGTCCAGAGAGCTTTCATGACCTCAATCATTTCTTCCATGCGCTTACCGCGTTTCGAAAATGGTTGTTCAAGCAGATCAAACTCTTCTCGCATCCACCCGGCGCCGACTCCTAGGCCAATTCGCCCTTCTGAAAGGTACGCGGCCGTGCCAATTGACTTGGCTGCAAGAAACGGGCTGCGCGAGGGCAGCACAAACACATTGGTAATAAAGTGCAGCGTGGTAGTCACCGCTGCCATAGAAGCAATCGCTACCCAAGCATCTGGCCAGTCCTCGTCGGGGCTGAACAACGGCGTGCCGTCGGGCGTGTAGGGATACTTGGATTCGAGCGTGGCAGGAAAGAGCACATGGTCTGATACTGCGACTGAATCGAACCCGGCGGCCTCACAAGCCCGCGCTAATCGGTTCCAATCCTTTGGAGGAGCACCGATGAGACCATGACAAAACTTCATACTTACTACTCCTAGGACTCAATTGAGCGAAGCGCACGGTCGCGCAACTCGAACTTCAACACCTTGCCACTCGCATTGAGAGGTAACTCGTCAACAACCTCGACATATTTCGGTGCCTTAAAGTTCGCCATGTTCTCTCGAGCCCAAGAAATAATCTCGGCCGAGTCGGGCACGGTCCCGCTGCTTGGAATCACGTAGGCATAGCCCGCTTCACCCAAGCGTTCGTCGGGTACGCCAATAACTGCCACTTGGGCAATCTCTGGGTGTAGCAGCAAGAGGCGCTCAATCTCTGCCGGATAAGCATTGAACCCGCCAACGATAAACATGTCCTTGATGCGGTCCGTGATGCGCAGGTAGCCATTGGCATCCATCACCCCGACATCGCCAGTATGGAACCAACCATCAGAGTCAATGGACTCGGCAGTCTTGGCAGGGTCTTCGAAATAGCCGCTCATGACGTTGTACCCGCGAACGAGCACCTCTCCTGGTTCGGATGCGGGTAGTTCTGCACCAGTCTCATCGACCACTCGCACTTCCACCCCGGGATAGGCGCGACCCGATGTGCTTGCGATTAGTTCAGCAGCGTCTTCGCGACGACAAGTCGTAGCAATTCCCGAGGCTTCGGTCATCCCGTATGCAGTGACCACTGTTGCAAACCCCAGCGTGTCTCTCATCTGCTCAACCAGTTCTACAGGAACTACTGCTGCGCCGGTGACGGCCAGACGAAGTGATGTAGTGCGCTTGGGATCAAACCCCGGATGATTGAGCAAGCTTTGATAAATCGTCGGAGGTCCGGGAAGCACAGAGATGTTCTCGGACTCAATGAGATCTAGAACCATATCGAGATCGAACACTGATACTGGAACCAGCGTCGCACCCGAAATCAACGAGGAGATGATGCCCGCCTTGTACCCAAAGGCATGAAAGAAAGGATTGATGACTAGGTATCGGTCACTCTCTCGTAGTCCAACAATATGGGCCCAGTCTCCGAACGCTCGCAGAGTCTGCGCGTGGGTCAGCATGACGCCCTTGGGTTGGCCAGTGGTGCCAGAGGTGAACAACAGATCAGACAAATCTTCTCCGGAGATCTGTGCAACCCGTTCCGTCACGGCGCTTTGATCGGCCGTTTCTTCGTGCTCTGCAATGAATTCATCCAGGGTGCAGGTTTCGGCTGGACTGATCCCCGCATCACGCAACAGGACAATTCTCTCTAATGCTGGCAAATCGCCTTCAGTTGCACGCAGCATCGAGACGTACTCGTTGCCAAGAAAACCCTCGACTGTAAGCAGCATTCGGGCGTGACTTCTACGCAGAATGTCCGCCGCCTCTAGGCCTTTGTATCGAGTGTTGAGCGGAACCAGAACTGCACCGGCAGATTGCAGCCCCAGCAGGGCCACGATCCACTCCCAGCAGTTCGGTGCCCAGATAGCAATGCGATCGCCCTTTTGCACTCCCTCGCTGATAAGCGCCGCGGCAAGTTTGTTCACCCGGTCGAGTAACTCCGCGTAACTCATCCTCATCACTGGCTCGCAGGAGTGATCTACCACCACTTCCGCGTCGGAACGGTCTTGGGCCACAGAACGCAGTAGCGCAGGAATCGTCGCATACTGAAGGTCAACACGAGACCCTTCCTCAGGCATTCCCGGTACTTCAGTCATCTGCCTTCTCCGAGTGCTCCGGCCTGACGCAGAGCAGCCACCTTCTCTGCTGTGTAGCCGAGCACCTCTTCAAGGACCTCATCATTGTGCTGGCCTGCAGTTGGTGCAGGCGTGGGATCAACGGGCTCCTCGCCCAAGAACTTCACCGGGTACGGGATCATGTCTGCGCCATGAGTCTCATATGACATGAACCCAAGCCGGTCGATGAACTGCGGGTCCTGAGCCAGAGTCTCTGGAGTATTCACTGGAGCGATTGTGGTGTTGTGCTCACCAGACCAAATCACCCATTCAGCAGTGGTCTTCGTCTTAAAGATCTCGGCCAGAATTTTGCGCAACTCCATATTGTCTTTTGCGTGATCACCGAACTTTGATCCTGGCCACTTATCGAAGAGGTCCATCCGGTCAACGCCTGCACAGAAGTTCTTCCAGAACTCTTGCTCCGAAGCCATGAACAAGATGTGCGAGTCAGAGGATTCGTAGATCTGATAGCGAACGCCTGTTGTCATGCCAGCAGTTCCTGGTGCTCGGCGTTCGTAGTTATCGGCCTTGTTGCCGGTGACTTCTGATTCTGGTCTCTCGTAAGCCTTGAACGTCTCGCTGCGGAGCCAGTCCATCGCAGCAGATGCATCTGATTGAGCAACTTCTAAGAAGCAGCCTTGGCCGGTTTCACGGGCCCGGGTCACTCCAGCTAACACACCAAAGGCGGCAAATAGGGGGCCGGCATGAATCCCTACCGACGGGTGTTCAGGGATAAACGGAAGGCCATCTTCGGTGTAGCCCGGCTTCACCAATCCTGCCCACGTGTCATAGGCGATCCCGTGACTCGGAAGATCGGCGTAGGGCCCAGTCATTCCGTAACCAGAGATGGTGCAAAAAACAATCCGAGGATTGATTTCCCGCAGGTCCTCAAATCCAAGGCCGCGCTTTGCCAGCGCTCCCGGCCGCATGGCCTCGATTACTACGTCGGCATCTCGAACCAAATCACGAAACACGTCTTTGGCTTCTTCTGTCTTCAAGTCCAACGTGAGAGAGCGCTTGCCGCGATGGATATGCCAATGCAAGAGCGAGGAGTCTTCGATGATGGGCCAGGTCATTTGCCGGATGTAGTCACCCTGAGGCGACTCCACCTTGATGACGTCTGCACCAAGGTCTGCCAAATGAAGGCCAACGGCGCCGGGACCAAGGAGCGAAAACTCGATAACTCGCAGGCCTGATAGCGGTGCTCCTGATGCTGCTGACTCCATGACTACTCCTGATTCAGGTCAATTGTTCTGACGGGTCGTCAGATAGTAGGCGCAGTCAGCGGATTAGAGAACCCAGCGACCACCATCGGTGGGTCGCTTCCAACCAGAGGAGGCAAGAGTTCCGCCATCCACGTGCACGGTGGTACCGGTCACGAACTTGCTCATCGGACCAGCCAGCCAGACCGCCGCAGCGGCAACATCGCCTGCGTGGCCTTCCTCTGGCCACGGAGTCTTGGCCCAGCCAGTGCCCTGTAGTGCTTCAGAATCTGCAATCAGCCACCCATCCCCTGGGGTTGGAATCATGTCAGGTGCAATTGCGTTCACTCGGATCTTCTGGGTTGCGAGTTCAAGAGCCAGAGTGCGAGTCATATTAGCAACTGCTGCTTTCATGGCTGAGTAGATGCCAAACCCCGGGCCGGCGCGATGAGCCTCGACCGAGGTGATGTTGATGATCGATGCCCCACCTGCAGCCGGTCCGCCCGCTGCTGCACCCGCTGCGAGTAGGGGAACACAACAACGAGTCACCTCGACCACCTGTGTGAAGTTCTCTGCAATCAGGGCCGCTTGCCCTTTGGTGTTCACATCCATGACCGGTGCATAAAAACCGCCACCGGCGTTATTGACCAGGATGTCTAGGTGGTCCCATTGCTCACCTAGATCCTGCACCCAGGCCTCGACCACCTCGGCGTCTCGGACGTCAAGAACTGCGCTCGGCGCAAGCTTGCCGAGCGCAACAATCTCGGCAACGGTCTCTGCAAGCTCCTCGCCTAGGCGATCACACACAGCAACATCTGCCCCAAAACGAGCTAGGGCCAGCGCAGTGGCGCGACCAATTCCTCTTGCGGCGCCCGTGACTAGTGCAGTGCGGCCAGTGAGCAGAATGGACTCTGGATTTGGTTCCATAGGCTCTGGACCATAGCGGGAGACGCCGTGACAAAGGGCCGGTGCCCTACGATCAGGGCCGTGCTCAGTGAGATCGCCCGTGAGGCCGGCCAACGATTTGGCGATCGAGCAGTGGTTGTCGCAGCCGACGGGGTCCTGACGTATGAGGAACTCGACCGTGCTGCTGATGCGCTTGCAGTACAACTTTCACAGCGTGGAGTTGCCCGCGGCGACCGTATTGGATTGCTACTTCCCTCTGGCGGCGATTGGGTCGTGGCCGCAGTGGCAGTTTCTCGACTGGGCGCAGTTTTTGCGGGAATCAGTCCGACCTTGTCCGTGCCTGAGCGGGCAACTTTGATCTCGCTGCTCGGGGCGCGTCTGACGCTGACCGACCCGACGTTGCTCGACGGACTACCCCTTCGGGCAGAGATCGCAGTGATGAAACCTGGATCACGCGCAATTGACTCGGCAGCACTTGAGCCAGCCGCAGTTGATCCAGCCGCTGGCGCTCTTTCTAGCCCTGCAGCAGATCATGTAGCGGCAGATCATGTAGCGGCAGAGAATGATGCAGCTGTGATCTGCTTTACCTCGGGCACGACTGGTCAACCCAAGGCCGCCGTGTATTGCATTTCGCAGCTTCGAGGCATTCAGAGTATTGATCTTGGGCCGGGGGCTGAGCAACGCTGGGGTGGCGGATCACCCATGTTGGCCTCAACTCAGTTTGCTCATGTCGGGATGTCCACCAAGTTGCCTTGGTACCTGCGCTTGGGAAACACCTTGCACGTGATGCCGAGGTGGAGGGCTGAGGATGCGCTTCAGCTTGTGGCCCAGCACCGCATCTCCACTCTGGGAGTGGTGGCACCTCAGCTTGCCCTCATGCTGCGCTCACCACTTATGGATTCGCTTGACCTCAGTTGCGTGACATCGATTATTGCTGGCGGCGCCGCTTCTGCACCCTCACTAATTCGTGAGGCAAGAGAGCGCTTTGGTGCCGGCTACTCGATTCGTTACTCTTCTACCGAATCGGGCGGGGTGGGCATAGCAACTGCCTTTGACTCCCCCGAAGAGGACGGGTTGCAAACAGTTGGCATTGCCCGGCCTGGGGTTGAGGTACGCATTGCTGACGAGCAGGATTCACCCCTGCAAACCGGTGAAGTTGGCGAGTTGCAGCTCCGATCGGCTGCAGTCATGCAGCAGTATTGGAACGACCCAAGCGCAACTCATTCTGCGCTTACAGCAGATCGATGGTTGCGAACCGGAGACCTTGCCAGCATGGATTCCACTGGCCGGGTCATGCTGGCCGGCCGAAGAAGCGAGATGTACATCCGTGGTGGGTACAACGTGTTTCCAGCCGAAGTTGAAGCTGCGCTTCTGGAGCACCCAGGAGTGATTTCGGCAGTTGTGATTCCGTACCCCGATGAGATTTTGGGCGAGCTTGGACTCGCAATGATCTGTGTTGAAGACCCCGAGCGGCCGCCCACGCTCGAGGAACTGCGAGACCACGGCAGCCACCTGATCGCAAAGTACAAGCTTCCCGACATGGTGGTCATCGCTCAGAGTTTGCCGTTGACTACGGCTCAGAAACTTGACCGGGCAGCCGCACAAACAATGGCAATGAAGTTGCTTGAGGCCTGATGCCAGCCATTCTGCTTGGCCTTTTCGGAGTGCTCGTAGCCTGGATGATGACGGTGCCGCTTCACCGATTCAAAGAACTTCGGCCGCTCACCCCGCGAGACGTTGGCTCCGAGGATGCAACCGCTACAACCGCAGCAGTTCCCATCCGAGCGGTGTACCGACAAGCCATCTGCCCCAAATGTCATCATGTCTGCAGAGCATCGGACACTGTTCCAGTACTCAGTTGGATTCGCGGCTGCCCTAGCTGCGGTCGACGGTTTCCGTGGACTGTTCCACTTGTGCAGGTCGGAGTTCCTGCTGCGCTAGTCCTAACTTGGGTCTTACTTGGAGACAGCGTCGGAAACAGCCTTGCGGACGGCTGGGTGACTCTGCCCTACCTGTGGCTTGTTCTGATCCTGGCGGCCATCTCTGTTGTAGATCTGCGAATCTGGTTGATCCCGTACTGGATGCCGTGGCTTGGGGCATCGGTGGGATTGGTGCTGATCAGCGCAGTCTCTATTGGACTCGGTGATCCGAGCCAAATTTTGTACGCACTTGGCGGTGCAGCAGGTGCGTTCTTGTTGTTCTTTCTGCTCTGGCTGATCGCCCCCGGCAAGCTGGGCTTCGGCGATGTTCGAATGGCGCTGCTTCTAGGCATGTTCTTGGCTTGGCTGCATCCACTCCTACCCATCTACGGGCTGCTCTTTGGCAGCCTCTTTGGATTACTCATGGGCGTGGTCGCTCTGCTGACTCGCAAGGACAGCCGGTTCCCGTTTGGGCCAGCACTAGCGCTCGGAGCGATGTGCGCTATCTGGTTTCACGAAGCACTTCTGCAGACCCTGCTCTAAGGGGTTGAGTCGCTCTAAGGGGTTGAGTCGCTCTAAGGGGTTGAGTCGCTCTAAGGGGTTGGGTCGTAGAGTCCTGTCAACGTTGGTACCAGATTATCCATGACTAGGTTCATGCACTTCACGCTCAGGTGTACACCGTCCCCTGCATAACAGCGAGCAGTACTTCCGTCGGGCAGGGTGATGTAATCAGCAAAGTTGCCATCAGGTCCGGCAACGAGTTTGGCCACATCAAAGTATGAAACCCAGGGCCGAGTCGTAGCCTCTTCTTGGGCGATGCGGTTGCCGGTCTGTACTGCCTGCTGAATGTCAGGGTTAGCGACGTTGGGTTCGCCGACCCATATCAGGCGACGGCCTTGGCCTTGATTGAGGTCCATGATTCCTGCGATCCGAGCGCGGTACTGCTCTTCCCATTCGGCAGATCCATATTGGGCAACCACGGTGCCATCACCTTCCAGAATGGACTGCCCATCGTTGGCACCCACCATGAATAGCGTCACTTCGGGAGCGTCCGTTGCAACAATCTCTTGCATCCGAGCCCCCCAGTTGAAGTAGTCGGAGCGCGCCAGGCCAGTCGAGACTTTGCCGTAGTTCGTGATGCTGAGTTCGGGAATATCGGTCACTGAGGACTTCAACATGTCGCCCAAGGCCTTGGCTGTGGAGTCTCCAGCGACAACGACGTTGAGCGGGTTGGCTGCAGTTGGCACTCGAACAGGGGGAAGCGTGGTGGTTGTTACTGCCGTTTCTGGCGCCGGCTTCTTGGTAACTGGGAATTCAAAGTCAGCATTCTTTTGCTCAACTCCCAGTTGCTGTGCCGCCCAGTCATAGGGTCGATTCAATGAAACCAAGTTGGTCAACCGGTCGATGACCCCAGAGGTTGTAACAGCCACTGAACGCTGCCAGCCCAACGGCATTCCCTCGGCCGATGCAACCATGTTTCCCGAAGCAAGAACTACAAAAACGATCAGGGCAATGACAAGACCTTTCCAAACAGTCTCTGCTGATTGGGTGCGGCGAACGCGACGGGGTCGCCGCCGCGGATTCTGAGTTGATCGCTGCTGGTTTGATCTCTGCTGGTTTGATCGCTGTTGAGTCATTAGAAATTGAAATAGATGAACGGGGCAACACCCTGCGGGCCAAGCAGGTTGATTACCAAAAGGAATACCCCAATGCCGATAGCCATCACGATGGGAGGAAGTTGCGAAGCCCGATACTCAAGGGCATCGCCGATTCGACGGGGAATGAACTGTCCGATCATGCCAACAAATATTGCCAGCAAAACCATCGGGGTAACCAGAGTTCCAACTCCCCAATTACTTATCAGGCTCCAGAAGTACTCGAGTGCACCGGTGACAGAGGTGGAGCGGAAGAAGATCCAGCCAATCACAACAAAGTGAAACACCAAGAGCCGAGCCAGCCAAGGGTTCATCGTTTCGGTCGACACAACAGTCGGAGTTGGTCGCTGCATCACTCGAGTCTCGTCGGGGTTCTCGTGAACTCCGCCCCCTGAGTCCTCGACTAGTTCAGCCCGCTGTTCAACTCGAACGGCGTGTTGTCGCTCCAGAACAAGGCCGATCCCCTGATAGGCACCCCAGATGATGAAGGTCCAGCTCGCACCGTGCCAGAGGCCGCCAAAGAGCATGGTGAGGAACAGATTTCGGTACTCGGCACTTGGGCCTCCACGGTTGCCACCGAGTGGAATGTAGAGATAGTCGCGGAGCCAACGCGAGAGCGTCATATGCCAGCGGCGCCAAAAATCCTGAATGCTTCGAGCCGAGTACGGCTGGTCGAAGTTGTCAGGAAATTTCACGCCCATGAGCAGGGCGATGCCGATTGCAATATCGGTATAGCCGGAAAAGTCTGCGTAGATCTGAACCGCGTAGGCCCAAGCACCGACGAGCAGTTCCCAGTTTCGGAACTGTCCCGGAGCGACAAAGACCGGATCAACAATGGCGGTTGCCAAAAAGTTGGCGATCACCACCTTCTTGAAGAGTCCCCGGCAAATCAACCGGGCGGCACGGGTGACATCTACGGTCTGCCCGCTCGGGCGGTGATTCATTTGTGGGACAAATTCCGATACTCGAACAATTGGTCCAGCTACGAGGTGCGGAAAGAATGAGAGGTAGACCGCAAAGTCCAACAACCCGACTGTGTCCTGGTGGCGACGAAACACGTCCACCACGTAGCTGATTGCGCAAAAAGTAAAGAAGGACACTCCGATGGGAAGTGCCACTTTGATGAGCATCGGGGTAGCGGCAAGCCCAAGGGGTTCGAGCACGGTGAGCGCTGATTCCACAAAGAAGCCGTAGTACTTGAAGAACCCCAAAACAATCAGGTTTAACCCAACCGCACAGAGCATCCAACGCTTGCGATTCACATCATTGCGAGCCCGAAACACTGCTTGGGCAAGTACCCAGTTGCCAACGGTGGACCCTGCCAGCAAAAAGCAGAACCTCCAGTCAGCCCAGCCGTAGAACACGTAGCTGGCACCCAGAACAAACAGTTTCCAGTCTGTGGGGCGATCATTCAGCTTCCAGCTCACACCCAGCACGACGACGAAGAACAACGCGAACGTCATCGTTGGAAAGAGCACCTCGAGCGCCTCCTCGGCACAAGTTCACTAGGTTCCTAGCGCACTGGACTTGGCAGGACTCCCCCAGAGGAACCTCGCTGCTGAATATTGAACCCTACCGAGGCAGGCAACTGGCTGATACCACCGGAGTTCTTCCTGCTGTGGTACCTCGATTCCTGCTAGCGGCCAAGGAATCGGGAGAAGCTTTGAGAATCTCAGAGATCTCCCTACATTCGGCCGGCTTCAGGACAAAACAAACGCGGTCCAAAGCAACTCACCGCCGCATTATCCACGTCAGAGGAGAAGCAATCGTGACTATCGGGGCAGGGTTGGAATGCGCCGACGAGAATGCCCGACTGATCGAGGTGGTCTTTGCCGAACTCGCCGAGCGAGAAGCCTCGTAGATTTGCCACCTTGTCATCTAGGTCGATACCCGTTCGGGCAACAACGAGAGCATAATGAAGGTTGGTACTGACTCGCTCCGAGTCATGCACGACATTGAGTCCGGCACGTTCATGATGACCACCCTGTGAGAGAAGCTGATGAGTTATTTTGCGAATAAGACCGTTGTGGTACTCGGCGCTACAGGCATCCTCGGCCAACTTACGGCCCAGGATCTGCGCCAGCGTGGTGCAGACGTGAGGCTCATTGTTCGAAGTCCCAATTCGCTGGCTGCTGCTCTGCGTGACCTTCCCGTAGCGGTTGCTGACATCACGAAGCGGGGCGAAGTCGCAGCGGCCTTGACCGCTGTTTCACAGGGGCAATCCTTGGACGGAATCATCAATTGCACGGGCGTCGTAGCGTTCGGGAACTTCAGTGAACTTTCCGATGAGGTTGCGCAAGAAGTGATGGCTGTTAACGCTCTCGGAGTGATCAACGTCATCTCGCTCGCTACCACGAGTCTCAACCCTGAGGGGTTCCTTGCCTCATTTACTGGTGTCGCCGCCGATATGACGATTGCCGGCATGGGGGCTTACTGCGCGTCGAAGGCCGCAGCCAAAGCGGCAATGGGTGTGGCTGCGCGAGAACTACGGAGACAGAAGATCAGGGTGCTTGACATTCGGGCGCCACACACCGAAACGGGACTCATAACCCGTGCCCTTGAGGGCACGGCCCCAAAGATGCCCGAGGGTCTGCAGCCACAAGCAGTGATTGACCGAGTACTCGATGCAATAGCCGTGGGCGAAAAGGACCTGCCGGCAGAGGCGTTCGCTGCGCAGAGCAATTGATGCTGAAGGAATGAACTGTGTGGGGACTTGGTCGGGAGGGCGAGTCCTAGCAGTCGCTCATCATTCGAAGAGCATGGCAAATTTCGGTAGCCCGAATGCCGAGTTCACCGATCTTGGCGGTCAGTGCTGCACGTTGAATCCGTTGGAGGCTGTCGAAGTTGGCGACGCACTCCGTGGTCAGGCCTTCCTCGGTGCCGAGGTGGATCTCCGTTGGGATTGAACGGATGGTCCTCGTAACAGGTGCGACCACTACACCGCTCAGAACCGAGACCGCTTCTGAGCGGGTGACCACCAATACCGGGCGGCGAGCAGATTCGATTTCCGCCCACCAAATGTCTCCTTGTTGGGGGATCGTCACCAAGGCTCCTCGTTGATCAAACTCCTCGTGGTGAGATCTAGCCCCGCGAGCTCAGCAGGCGTCTCCGGGCTTCGTCGATACGCCTCGGCGATCTGACGCCCAGTTCTCTGCCTGCGGTGTTCATCAATGATCCGCTCCAGTCCCATTCTGACGAGGTCAGACCGGCTAGAGGCTGCCCCTTGGGCAACGAGTTCATCAACTTTGCGCATCAGCGCTTCATCTACACGAGTGACAAGTTGGGCCATACAGAAAGTATACCAATATGTATAGCAAATTACTATACACGTGGAAGCGGATCGCACTGAATCCCCCGCCGTACCTGGCGAGCTAGGTCAATACCTGCAAGCCGCCTCAGCAGATGGAGGGCAGTGTCACTACCTGCGGAGACCCCCGCAGAACTGATGATGTCTCCGTCATCAACAAAGCATTCGTCATGTTTGACATCAACAGTTGGGTCGAGTCGATCCGACAACAGTTCTGCAAGTCATAGGTCTCTGTCCGAACCCCGGTCCATTGCTAGACCGGGGTTCGAATGAGGACCTTTTGGTGGAGGTGATGAGAATCGAACTCACGACCTCTTCGATGCGACCGAAGCGCTCTAGCCAACTGAGCTACACCCCCAGGAAAGGAACCTTGACACTAGCCGGGGTAAGGCTTACTCAAGAAGCCGGCAAGGCTGGTGTTAGTTTGCGACTCGTCGAGGAGCTGGAGTTGCACGGCCGACGGTTGAAGTCTGCAGGCTGCTCGGAAGCGAGGACGCAGGCACTAGGCCACTTCGTTGGGCTCTCTGCTGCACCATTCCAGCGGACTGATTTGCCTGATTGAGAAGGAAGACATAGCCAACAAGCAAAGCTGCCGACAGCATGAACGGAACGAGGAAGACACTTCCGAAGGCAACGGTGCAGAGAAGAGTCAGCACTGCTATTGCACCAAGGACCACCAGAACATCCTGACGGCGGCGGCGCACCGAAGGAGAGATCTTCGCCTGAGAAGTCTGAGCCGCAGCAGCGTTTGATCGATCTCGAAGATCAATCACGTTGCTTGAGGAAGTGCGGGCGCTTGAGGAATTGAGGCTGACTGGGCGAGGCATTCCTGGCAAATCTGCGCCGCGACGGTTACCCGACCGGCGTAGGACCGAAAGCTGATGATTGAACGAGCGGATGGAGTCAGTGCGGCGCCCCACCGAGAGTTTGCGAAGGACCTCTGGAAGTAACACGATGGCCCAAACAACTGCGAGACCTAAGAAGATCAACGTAGAGACATTCATTGAATGTTTCAGTCCTTTTCTTGAACCGAGGGCTCCGGCGGGAACAATCGATTCAGCGAGTTGTGCGAAATTTAGCTCTGAGCGAGCTAGGTGTATTCAACGCAAACAATACTTTACGGTTTCAGGGCCAATGTTACAAGTAGCTTACGGATTACATCAGTGTCATTCGAGCAATCGAGCAGGAAACCCTTGTTTCTAGGCGTCTTCGCCGGCCTCGCCCACGAGTTCAGATTGCCGTCGAAATGTGCCAGATCGGCCACCAGTCTTCTCCCAGAGGGCAATCTCGCCAATGACCATCGCTCGATCTACTGACTTGCACATGTCATAAATGGTGAGGCAAGCGACCGTGACGGCAGTCAGGGCTTCCATCTCGACGCCAGTTCGGTCCACGGTTTCTACCTGGGCCTCCACCTCGATAAACGAGTCCTCGATGCGAAAATTCACCAGCATGGCGCCCATGAGCACGGGGTGGCAGAGCGGAATCAGATCAGAAGCTCGTTTCGCAGCCTGAATTCCCGCAACGCGAGCCACGGACAACACATCGCCCTTGTTAATCGCTCCACGTGCGACCAACGAGGTGGTGTCGGTCGTCATGTACACCCGACCCCGTGCGATGGCTCGACGGTGAGTGGGTTCCTTTGGAGTCACATCGACCATGCGTGCACGGCCGAGCGGATCAAGATGGGTCAAGCCCCGGTCTGACATAGGCGCAGCTTAGTTGCAGCGCTTATCCCATGACATAGTCAGGTGAGCTGAGTCAGAGGAACACAGCACAGGTGAGCTCAGTACAAGTGAACTCGGTCAGGGAAACTCAGCACAGCCCTTCACGCTGAGCGACCTCTGTCAGGAAGGCACGGAACTCTGGTCCCAGGTCTTCACGACGAAGCGCAAGTTCGACAGTGGCCCGTAGGTAATCGATCTTTTTGCCGATATCGAAACGGCCCTCGCTAAACACGTACCCAAACACGGGGCTCTTTCCGAGCAGCGCTGCGATGGCATCAGTCAACTGGATCTCGCCACCAACTCCTGGCTGCACATCTCCGAGTACATCAAAAATCTCTGGAGTGAACAGATAGCGGCCCATGACTGCAAGGTTTGAGGGGGCATCGGCAGGGTCGGGCTTCTCGACGATCTCGGTGATTTCACAAAGTGCACCATGGCAGTTTGAAACACCGGCACAGCCATAAGAAGAGATGGACGCCTTGTCGACCTCCATAAGGGCAACCACCGAAGCCTCGTGCTCATCAAAGCTCTTGATCATGTTGGTGAGCACTGTTGAGTGCTCATCCATAATGTCATCGCCGAGCATGACCACAAAAGGCTCATCACCGACATGCTTGCGGGCAACTGAAACCGCGTGGCCCAAGCCGAGAGGCTCGCCTTGGCGCACAAAGTGAATGTCAGCGAGTTCTGCAAGCTCGACAACTTCGGCCAAGTCTCCCATTTTGCCCTTTGCCTTGAGCTGGTATTCCAACTCGAAGTTGCGGTCGAAGTGGTCTTCGAGACTGCGCTTGTTGCGGCCAGTGATGATCAAGATGTCGTCGATTCCGGCTTTCACGGCCTCTTCGACCACGTACTGGATCGCTGGGCGGTCAACCACCGGAAGCATCTCTTTGGGTTGCGCCTTAGTAGCTGGAAGAAAGCGAGTTCCAAGACCTGCTGCGGGTATGACTGCTTTCGTTACTCGGCCCATGAGTTACTCCGATGTTCGTGTTGGCAGAAGTCTGATTCTGCTCGTGAGGTGAAGGTTACAGAGGTGATGGTAACTAGCGTCTTTGTAAATTCAACCTTCTTTTGCCAAATTGTTGACAATTGCCTAGTGGCCGGGAATCAACTCGCTTGACCTGCATTCTCAAGCGCAGAAGTCGGCTTCTTGGGAAGCTTGGACTGCAGGCGTTATCATCAATGCTCCTGCAGGGAGATTGCCAGCGCCTGACCTACCGGTGCCCTCCCCTCAATCAGACCAATCCCCTAGGTGGAGAGCCTCAGATGCCCGTATACGAATACCGCTGCAAGAACTGTGCGCATCAGTTCGACATCCAGCAATCATTCTCTGACGACTCACTAACAGTCTGCCCGGACTGCGGCCAAGCCGAACTTCGCAAGGTGTTTCAGCCAGTAGGAATCACGTTCAAGGGCTCAGGCTTTTACAAGAACGACAGTCGCTCAGGGTCCTCGGATTCGGGGTCTTCGGGATCATCCTCGATAAGCACGGACTCCTCCAGTACGGACTCCTCAAGCTCGGGATCAACAAGCTCGGGATCATCAAGCACGGACTCCTCAAGCTCGGATTCCTCGAAGAGCAACTCCGGGTCTAACTCCGGCTCGGGCGCCTCAGGTGATAAAATTGCATCAGCAACTCCAACGAAGACCACAGCTACTGACTAGCGGCCTAACAGCCTGGAGGTACAGACTTGAACGATCAGGACCACACGCCGGACTCGGGTATCGGGGCGGTGGGTTGGATGCGCTCTGTGGTGATCGACGCTCATGACCCAGTGCTCCTTGCTCAATTCTGGTGCAACGTGCTCGACGTAGAAGTTGTCGAGAGTGAAGCAGACTGGGTGCAACTCAGCCCCGACCCTGGAGGAACCTTCTTTGCTTTCCAGCCCAGCACTGCACCAAGACCTGACTCGCTTGTTGCTCGACCAGATATTGAAGTGACTGACATCGACCACGCCCGAGACCGCATCATTGAACTAGGCGGTTCCTACGTGCGAACGATTCAAGAACTCAAGGGGGACCACCACTATGTGATGGCAGACCCTGAAGGCAACGAGCTGTGCCTAGTCCAACCGCTGCCACCGGAATTGGCTCGGCCTCGTTGGGGCGACCAAGCAATCTGATGGGGCGCTTTGTCCCTCCCGAGAAGGACCAAGTCAAACCGCTCTTTAGCGCAGTACTCGGAGCGCTCACTTGGAGCGGTGGCGGACCAACCGAACTGCAACTCGACTTATTGCAATCTCTGCTCAATGCGTTTGCTCAGGGGCCTGCGCAGGTGGTCAGAGCGTTCACCCCCAGTTCCCCAGAAACGGCGCGTGCCGAGCTTGGGGATGCCCACTTACTCAAGCAGTGCGTCAACTTGGTGAGCATCTTGGAATTCACCATGCATCCCCTACCAGTGGGACTAGAAAAGCATGCGGAGCAGTACCTGCATGAACTCGGCACAGAACCCAGGTTCCTAAATATTCTTCGAGACACATCCGAAGAGCACATGCTCAGACTTCATGCTGATCTGATGCGGAACTCTTGGTATACGGAGCAGACCATCAAGGGAATGTTCACCGGCCACATCGAGGAACTTCTGCGGTCAAAGCTTGCTTACTACTCGGTTGGAAAAGATGAAGCGTTAGCAGCAAAGTGGCAGGGGTTACGAGACTGCCCCGAAGGATCTTGGGGCCATGGTGTTGCGCAGTTCTACCAAATTCACGGGTTTGCGTTTCCCGGTGAACCAACTGGGATTTATGAGATCGGCGCCTTGCATGATTGGGTTCACGTGCTCACCGATTACGACACCTCACCCGAAGGTGAGATTGACGTATTTGCCTTTATCGCAGCAACTATGGATGACCCCCGAGGGTTTACGCAGTTCATCTTCACCTTGGCACTTTTTCAGAATGCAAGCATCACCACTGTTGGTGGCAAAAAGGTCATGATTGCCAGAGCTGACACGCTCTCGGATGCAGGGGCTAGCGATCACCTTGCCGATGCGTTCTGGCGCGCAGCGCAGTGCACTGCAGATCCAATGGGCGGAGTGGACCACTTTGCGCTTGCTAACACTCCGCTTCAGGAACTTCGGGAGCGATGGAACATTCCCCCAAAGGCGTACCCATCTCCCGGAGCGCTCGATAGTGCCAACAAAAACTCTCAACTACTTTCTGACTAGCTCGCTGGAGTTGGATCATCAGCAGATGCGCCAGAAGTTCCTCCTCCGCCGCTCGCTGCAGCCGCAATTCCCATCCCGAGCAAGGAGACCAGAACAATCACCCACGAGGCGCGCTGTAGCCCGGCAGTAAAATCCTCAGTCTGAGTGGTAGCGCTCCCAGAGGAGGGAACTGAAACGGCCATACTGGCGATTGCAACACCCGCTGCCACACCCACATTGCGCAGCGACGTCAACAAACCCGAGGCAACCCCAGCGTCGACATCAGGAACCGCAGTCATGGCCGCAGTGGTGGACACGTTGTAGGCAAGGCCTTGGCCGATACCGGACAGCGCCATGGCCACAATAACAAGACCAATTTTGCTGTTGGCTCCTAACTGCGTCAATGCCACAAAGGAGACAGCAATCAGAAACATTCCAAGCATCATGGGAGATCGCATGCCAGCAAACTTCACGACTCGTCCCGTCAGGGCACCCATGATGGCGAAGGGAACGGAGTAGGCCAAGAAGACAATCCCTGTCATGGCGGCAGACAAATTGCGGACATCTTGAAGCCAGAAGGTCATCAAGATATTGATTGCTCCGAAACCCCAATTAGCTAAGAAGGCAACCGCAACTGGGGGACGATACGCACGGGCATGCACAATCGCCGCCGCAATAAGCGGCTGAGCCGAGAATCGCTGCTGCAGCACAAATACGCCAAACAACGCAACACCGAATACAAGCGGCCCAAGCACCCAGAGGCTCTGCCACCCCTTCATTCCAGCCTCTTGCAATCCATAAATCACACAGGTGACCGAAGCAGTTGCGAGCAGGGCTCCGACAAGGTCGATTGGTCGCTTATCGCCGAATGATTCGGGCACGTAGCGAAGGATCATGAGGAGCGCAGCGAGCAGGACGGGAAGGTTGAGCGCAAAGAACCAGCGCCAACCAAGTGTCGCAACTAACAGTCCGCCGACCACCGGTGCGGCAGCCGCGGCGGTGCTTCCGATGGCGCTCCACATGCCAATCCCCCAGGCCCGACGGTCACCAGTGAAGGAAGTACTGACCACCGACAGAGATGCAGTCATAAAGAGCGCCGTTGCGAAGCCTTGAATCACGCGAGCAATGATCAGCACATCGAACACAGGAGCCGTCGCAGCAAGCAGGGTGCCGACCGAGAACACCAGTACGCCGATCACCAACATCCGTTTGCGTCCATAGAGATCAGCAGCCCGGCCAGAAACCAACAGCGGTCCCGCCGCTCCCAACGCGAATGCGTTAATCACCCACCCCGTGCTACTCGCCGGAACATCGAGCTCACGGCCAATGTCGGGTAGCGCAACGGCAACGCCAGAAAAGTCGATACTGAGCACCACAAGCGGCAGGGCAACAGCAATCAAGATGGCAGTGGTGTTCCGGCTCGACACAGTGATGAAGAGTAGAACAAGAGCCGAGACGAAACAGTGGCCACGAGCAGAGCAGCACTGGCACACTGAAGGCCATGACCACCGACCGGAATGCGCTCAGGGGCACAACCCTATGAAGCGCCCCCACATGAACGCGGCCCCCACATGAAGGAATTCTCACAGGCAGAGGCTGAGCAAGTCCTGAGTCTGGCACCTTCAACTCCGAGCGACCTTGGGTTGTTCAGCTCAAACACCCTCTTTGGGCAGCCGGGAATTTATCCGGATGGCCCACCAATGCAACCCGCTGTCGGCGCGCCCTTGAACGAGCAGCAGGCCGCTGCGACGCTGGCCGATCTCCTTCAGCCGGGAATTGCCGGCGAGATGATCAAATTGTTTGCTGATCCAGAACTGCAAGCTCGAGTCCCCGACCCAAGCGTTCGCGCAGCGCTGCTATTGCTCAGCGGTGGGCCAGCGCAGGCAATGCTCGATGCATTCCTGCAAGGTCAGACCGAGGTACTTCGTCTTGGCGTGGGCATTCCCGATGGAGAGGGGCGCGTCATCGGGTTTGAGGTTGAGGAATCTGACCAGTCGCGGCGTGTGCTCAATACTCGTTACGAGTCGGAACACCCAGCGTTCATCGCACCCTCGCTAGCGCACGCACTTTGTCATCACGGAGATCGCGCCAGCAACGCAGAAGAAGCAACCCTTCACGGCATATTGGGCGCAGTTCATGCTTGGCTCTTAGCTAGCAACCCTTCACTCAGCGCCGCAAGGACTGAACTTTCGCGTCGGCAAGCCTCGCTCACCATCACTTTGTTGAACGCTCGAAGCCCCGGTTCTTGGTTGGCATCGGTGCGCTGCACTGACGGGCCCGGCACCATCCCAGAAGGCAATCCGATTCTGCAATGCCCAGACTTATGGAGCATCCCCTTTACTTCTCGTGCCGATTCAGATTGTGACCTCTCTCTTCCTGTGCCCGTACAACAAGCCTTGGCCTGCTTGGCCTCAGAGTCCGCTGCTGCAGTACCTGAGCGCTACTCAGACTCACTCGGCGAATGGCTCACAGCGAACCTAGGTCGGGGCAGATTCTTTGGCGCAGTCCCACGCGCCCAAGCCGGCTGGGCGCTCGGCTTACTCAACCGGGGAGGCACCCCCGAGCCCACGAACAACGAGAAGTGATTCGATCTTCTAACATGGGGTTCCCATGGCAAAGCGTAAGCGTCGTTCTACTCTCCCCGAACCGCAGTCACCTCCTGTCATTGCCGGCTTGATCGGCCCCATGAGGACAGTTCCCGCTGGAATTGCTCGTCCCGATTACGCTGCCACCGGCGAGCCATCAACTCGCGCTAGCCGCGCCATCCGCACCGCAGATGAGATTGAGGCCATGCGAGTAGCGGGCCGAGTTGCCGCTGAGGCTCTGATCGAGGTGGGACGCCATGTTCGACCAGGGATCACTCACGATGAGCTTGACCGCATTGGGCATGAATTCATGGTCGCTGCTGGCTCGTATCCCTCAACGCTCAACTACCGAGGGTTTCCTAAGTCACTGTGTACCTCGGCAAACGAAATTGTTTGTCACGGAATCCCCGATTCTCGCAAACTCGCAGACGGAGACATTGTCAACATTGACGTCACCGCTTACATAGAGGGAGTGCACGGAGATACCTCTTGCAACTTCTTGGTGGGCGAGGTTGACGACCGCTCTGCCCAACTCGTTCGCCAAACTAGGGCTGCGATGCACGCAGGTATTTCGGTGGTCAAGCCGAATGCCCGCGTGTACGAGATCGGCCGAGCGATCGAACAATCAGTGGCCGAGTTCAACTACGGAGTCGTACGCGAGTTCATTGGTCATGGCATTGGCGATCAGTTCCATACCAGCCTGCAAATTCCTCACTATTACGATCCTCACAACGACACCGTGCTCCTACCGGGGATGACCTTCACCGTCGAACCGATGATCAATCTGGGATCGAACCGGCTCGAGATGTGGGATGACGGTTGGACCGTTTCCACTCGGGACATGCAGCGATCCGCTCAGTTTGAACACACGGTTTTGGTCACCGAGTCTGGCTACGAACTACTCACCATTCCAGCGCAAGGCCCACCGGCAGATGCGCTGTTTGCCGACGTCAAACTCGGGTTGCAGCCCGCTCCCTAGGGCCGGCGTTAGCCCTCACTCCCCTCTTACTTCCCCTGCCGTCTAGTCGAACTTAACCAGGAGAAGTCCGTGAGTCGTACCCCTGCGCCGTCGCAGACGACGGTGCTCCGATACCGCACTGCCGCTGCAGCACTTAGCGCCCGACTCAGCCAGTATCGCTCTCGTGTGGAACAGTCCTCGCTAGCTCGACGCGTACTGTCTCGACGGTTGCTGGTGCTCGTGGTGGCAATCACTGTTGGTTGGCAAGTCACCGGTCAGCTGAAGGCCGCTCAGCGCTCTCAGCAGTCTTGGGGGAACAGCACTGCAGTAGTCATGGCTGCTCGACCACTCAAGGCCGGAGAACTCATCGACTCAGCCTCAGTTCGAGTCGAGCAGATTCCAACACGCCTCCTACCCGATGGAGCGCTAGTCGAACTGCCACTGGATCGTCGCGCCAGGATCGAAGTCGCCAAAGGCGAGATTCTGTTGCAGAGTCGCGTCTCGGCCGTTGGTGCAGGAGCTCTAGGCGCAACGCTGACAGCTGATACCCAAGCTGTGACCCTGTCGCTTGGTGAGGCCCCAGCCCCTGTTCAGGTCGGGGACATCGTAGATGTCATCTCGGTAAGGACTAGTGCAATTGGCCTTGACTACGGCGCAGTTCAAGGAGACGAGGTCGAAACTGACAGGGTGGCCACCGCTGCTCAGGTCATTCAAGTCACCCAAGGTCAGGCAACTCTTGCTGTGCGCACGGGACAGGTCGATGAACTCGTGCGAGCGGCTTCTACGTTTCCGATCAGCCTAGTAATCCTGAGGTAGGACTCGAGTGCTCCTTATGCTCCGGAGAGCGAAACATCTTGGATGACCAAGGAACATGCACCGTCGCCGCCACGCAACCATTCAAAGTCTCCGCCGACTTCTGAAATATCAAGCAGGAGTCGTTGAAGCGTTGATGCCAATGTGAGTTCTCGCACCGGCTCAGCGAGCGACCCGTTTCGAATCATCAGGCCATCTGCGCCTACTGAGAAGTCACCCGAGATGGAGTTCACCCCCGAGTGCATCCCGGACAGACTATTGACATAGAGCCCCAAGTCTATTGAGGACACCAACTCCTCAAAGCTGCGAGTCCCCGGCTGCATCACAAGCAGTTGTGCACCAACGCCCGGCAGACTTCGTGTGCCTCGCACTGCTGAACCCGTAGAGGCCGACCCACTGCGCCGACCCGAATAGGAATCCTGAAGGAATCCTTGCAGCACACCGTCGGAGATCAGCAGATTGGACCGACATGCAAGCCCTTCCCCGTCTACCTCTTCAGCACCAATTGACTCTGATCGAGTGGGGTCATCTGTCAGCGAGAGCAGTGGGGATGCAATCTGCTCGCCTAGACGTTCACCGAACGGCGAGCGGCCCTTCAGGACGGACTCCCCTGACAACATTCCCGAGACAATGCCCATCAACGAGATTGCCAAGCGGGGCTCTAGAAGAATGGTCATGCGAGCAGAAGGAGGCTTGACGGCACCGAGGAGTCGGGTGGCTCGATCAACTGCCTCGGCAGTTGCATGGTCAAGATCTAGCGACTCTGGGACCCGACCCGAGTCGTAGCCGAATCCAGTCTGAGTTTCTTCGCCCACGCGGGCTAATGGCTGTGTAGAGATGGAGCAGGAGGCACCGCGGTCTACAGCTTCAATTCCCGCTGTTGACAAAATCACCGACTCACCCCACGCATCGCCATAGGCAGTGGACCGGATCCCCGTGATCCGAGAATCTGCGGCAAGCACCCTTTGTTCGAGCTCTAGGGCCAGTGCGATCTTTCTTTCTACCGGAAAGGCAACTACGGAGTCCGACCACCCATTTTGAGCAACAACCTCTACGCCGTCAGGCTGGGCAAGGCCGTTCCACTCGTCAGGTTCGGCAAACTCAAGGTTGTCTCGTGCTTCACGCAGTGTCTCGAGCAACACCGTTGGATCAAGACTGCCGCAATGTGCAAAGCCCAGTCGGCCGTCGCGAATGATGCGGATTCCAGCACCCGATGAATCCGCTGAGGTGAGCGACTCAACTTCTCCCTCATAGACCTTGACGGTGGTTGAACTTGCTCGGCTCAGCAGCACTTCGACCTGTTCCGCGCCTGTGGCCTGCGCAAGCACCGACGCAGCAAGCGCCAACAAATCTTCGGAGTGGCCAGACTGCGGCGTAGACACTGTTGCGGTCACTGTCCGGACATCGTCACATCTGCAATGGCCAAGGTCAGGCCAGTTGATTCCCAGGGGAAATACGTCAGGTCCGACCCGATGGCAACCACATCGCCGAGCATTCGCTGGAGAGTCGACCCGATGGTTACTTCTCGGATTCCCTCGGCAAGTTCACCGCCCCGAATACGTACGCCATCAGCGCCCACTGACAAGTCACCCGAAACTGGGTTAACTCCAGAGTGAAGCCCCGCAATGTCATGTACCAAGAAACCGTCTCCGACCTGCGAAATAATCTCTTCTGCGGAGAGGTCCCCAGGCATCAGCTTGATGACATGTGGCCCCACTCCGGGCGCCGCACGGTGACTCCCTCGCTGCGCCGACCCTGTGGAGTTCGTTCCGGCAACCCTTGCGGTGTAAGCGTTATGCATGTAACCCGACAGCACGCCGGCATCAATGAGCGGGACTCGTCTGCAAGCCAGGCCCTCTCCGTCGGTATCAGAAGCAGTCGGGCTGAGCGGATCTGTTGCATCGTCAAACATGGTCAAACTCGGTGCCGCAATTTCTTCTCCGACTCGTCCTGCAAACGGCGATCGCCCACGAATCACGGACTCGCCAGAGAGCATCTCTGCAATCAGACTGAGGAACTGCGAAGTGACGTAGGGGTGCAGCACAACGGTCAGGCGCTCGCTCGGCGCTTTTGTTGCGCCAAGCAGGCGCACGCAGCGCTGAACCGCCTCTTGTGCAGCAAAGGCCAGATCCAAATCTTGCAGGGCACGGCCTACCGAAAACCCAAAACCAGTGGTGGTGTCTTCCTCGTCTCCAGCTAACGCATAGACCCCTAGATACACCGAGGTTTCTGCGCTTGAGCGTCTGATGCCAGTGGTGGATGCAAGGGCTGTAGCCATCACAGAATCGGCATAATCCGCAGACTCGATGCCAAAAATTCTTGGGTCACCCGCTCGGACCTGGGCCTCGAGTTCGATCGCCAAGCGAATCTTCTCTTCGGTGTCAGCATGCACGAGCCGCTCATCGAAGAGTGACAACTCCTCGGGCTCCACGCCGTCGGGTTCTGCTAGGCCGGCATTGGGATCTTCTGAACCAAAGCTGGCATTGTCGCGAGCCTCGGCAAGACACTCTTTGAGCGCAGCGTCATCAAGCACTCCGGCCCAAGAGAGCCCCTGCTTTCCTTGCGAGATCATCCGGATTCCGACACCTGCTGAGTCGGCCGAGACGAAATGCTCAACCTCTCCCTCAAAGGCACGAACCTCGGTATCTCGACTCCAAGCAACTACTGCCTCAATCTGCTCGCCGGGCTCCGCCATGGAAACAATACGATCGGCGATTTGTTGAAGTTCTTCTGGGTTCACGCTGCGGTTCCACCGATAGTGAGGCCACTCGCAACTCGAAGCGTGGGCACACCATCTCCGACAGGAACACCTTGACCGTCTTTGCCACAGGTTCCGGGCCCACCCATCGCAAAATCGTTTCCAACTGCATCGATCGAGGTGAGCACACCTGGACCGTTGCCAATGAGGTTGCCTTCGCGCAGCGGTTCAGTGATCCGACCATCCTCAATGAGGTAGGCCTCGGTCATGCCGAAGACAAAATCGCCCGTGGCGGTGTTGACCTGACCGCCACCAAGATGCGAGATGTACACACCTGATTCAGTGTCAGAGAGAATTTGGTCAGGTGTTGAGGTACCTCCGAGAAGGTAGGTGTTCGTCATGCGCACCATGGGCAAGTGCTGATAGCTCTGACGTCGGCCGTTACCTGAGGATGCGCGGCCCTCGGCTCGAGCTCGAAGGCCATCCCACATGTAATCGACCAGAATGCCGTCTTGAATCAGCACGTTTCGTTGGGCCGGGCGGCCCTCGTCGTCGATGGCGAAGCATCCCCACTCGCCGCCCATAGTGCCGTCGTCAACCAACGTCACGAGCGAGGAAGCAACTTGCTCCCCGAGCCTTCCGGCGAAGACCGAAGCCCCCTTACCGACTAGGTCAGCCTCTAGCCCATGACCGCAAGCTTCATGGAACATGACTCCCCCGCCGCCGGGGCCGATCACCACAGTCATCTCGCCCGAGGGTGCAGGCCGTGCAGCCAACTTGGTTATCGCTCGTTGTGCGGCAGTGCGAGCAAGATCCCCTACTTCATAGGTGTCAAACAACTCAAAGCCCACCGAGCGGCCGATGGACTCACGGCCAGTCTGCATGCCGGTATCTCCCGAGGCCACAGCCGAGATTGAGAACAGAGTTTTCACCTGCTCATCGGTGCCGAGTGTGCCATCGGTGTTGGCCACCAAAATTCGGCGATGAGAATCTGCGTAGCGGGCCGAGACCTGCGTAATGGCTGCGCCTTCGGCCCTTGCCATTTCATTAGCCATCAAGAGCAGCTCGACCTTTTTGGCCTTTGGCACATCGCCCGGCATGATTCGCACCAGATTGGGTCGCGGCGCATTGACGCGATCAAGGTCAACAATGGTGGTCCCCGTTCCTGACCCGCGAGCGGCAGAAGCAGCAGTCTCGGCAGCAGCGATCAAGCCGGCCTCAGACAAGTCCGATGTGTGAGCAAAGCCCGTGGACTCGCCAACAACTACTCGGATTCCCGCCCCGCGGTCTCTACCCGAGGTGAGTTCCTCAATGCGACCATCGTCAAGTAGAGCCGAGGAGGAACGCTTCTCTTCGGCAAAAATCTCTGCGAAATCGGCGCCTCGAGAAGCAGCGGCCGCTAGCACTCTCTGGATAGTTGACTCTTCGAGCATCGGTGGGTCCTCCTAGATTAAGGATCTGTAGAACAGGGCACGGCGAAGATGGATGTGCCTCGGCGCTACTAAGTGTTTACTGTATCGGTTGTGCCTGTACGTCCCGGCCTGTCGGCCTCTGTAGAACTCACTGTCTCTGAAAGCGATACTGCTATCGCTTTTCGCTCTGGGGATGTGCCTGTTTTGGCGACTCCACGGATCATTGCTCTGCTCGAAGAAGCCGCTGTTCTTGCGGTGCATAGCGAACTTGAACCTGGTTCTTCGACAGTGGGCGTTCGAGTTCAAATAGAACACATCTCACCAACGGCCGTAGGCGGACAGATCACGGCCGAAGCTCATCTAGAAAAAGTTGAGGGGCGGCGACTCATCTTTCATGTCTCAGCCCGCGACGAGCGCGGTCTTATTGCTGCAGGCAAAGTCACGCGGGTTCTGATCAACATAGAACGGTTCTTAGAAAAAACGCGCTAGCTGCCAGCGCCGTTCCTTCACCGGACTGGCACGTCTGCCTGCAGACTCCTGAACTAGGCAGAGTCCTGAAGTAGGTAGAGTCCTGATCTATATGGACGAGGTGGAGCGCGAGGAGGCACTGCTAGAAATCGATGGCACGCGCCTTGCCGCACAACTACCCCAGAACAATTGGCGAAGCGTCCTAGTTCGTTTCCTGATCAGCTTTGCTTTCCTCAGCCTGCTGTTCTGGCGCCTGCCCGATGTATCACTCGGAGACGTCATCCCAGAGATCACCAGTGCTGCGGTGATTTGGGTACTCGTCGCAGTTGTGGTGCACATCATCGCCTACGTGCTGCAAACCGTCCGCTGGTCCACTGTCTCCACCACGCTCGGGATCGGCCTGCCATTCAGACGGATGTTCTCGCATCTGCTCGCTGGCGAATTCGTCTCGAATGCGCTTCCAACATCTTTTGGCGGCGACGTGGTTCGAGTCAGGCGTCAAGGCCAAGACACTGGAGACTTTGCAGACGCTTTCGCAGCCACGGCGCTTGAACGACTGACGGGGTGGCTAGTGCTCCCCTTTCTCTCTACAGCGGCCATGCTGATTCACCCGGAGTTTTTGCAGCTGGGAACAGCTTCCGTCGTGGCCGTCGCAATCAACATTTCAACAGTGGCCGCGCTCATTGGGATTCTTTGGGCAGCAGGCCATAAGCGGGGTGCGGGGCGGTTGATCGGACGGAGCGGTTGGCAACGCTATCTAGCGGCGGTCCATCTAGGGGTCCTTGCCTTCAAACACCAACGGGTCAGAATTTTTGAAGTGCTGATCGCAGGACTGGGGTTTCAGTTTCTGCAGTGCGTATCGGTCTATGCCGCAGGGAGGGCACTCAACATTGATCAGGTGACCCTGTTGGCAGCGCTTGCGTTCTTCCCACCGACAGCTATTGCGCAAAATCTACCCTTCGCACTTGGCGGACTAGGGGTACGGGAAGCCGTATTTGTACTCTTCTTTGGTGCACTCGGAGTGCCTGATGCCGAAGCGATTGCCCTGGGGCTGCTGGTGTACCTGATCTTCGTTGCAGCTAGTTTGGCCGGTGCGCCGAGCTTTGCATTTGGCAGAGCCCGAACCAAGCGAACCGACCTTGTCGGGGAGACATGACGTGCATCCGTTTCGGCAGTAAGTTGTCTATAAGTCATGGAAAATACCTCTTCACATTTGCTGGACTCGATTCATGGACCGGCGGACCTCACAGTTCTAGACGGGCAACAACTTGAGTTGCTCGCCGCAGAGATCCGCGAGTTCATTGTTGATCGCGTCAACACCCACGGCGGCCACCTTGGTTCCAACCTTGGTGCCGTAGAAATCACACTCGCGCTGCATCGCGTTTTTCGCTCGCCACATGACATCCTGCTGTGGGATACCGGCCATCAGGCCTACGTTCACAAAATGCTGACTGGCAGATGCGAAGATTTTGACACCCTGCGCCAAGAAGGTGGGCTATCGGGTTACCCGAGCCGCTCAGAATCGGACCACGACTGGGTTGAAAACAGCCATGCATCCACAGTGGTGTCCTACGCCCACGGCCTAGCAACTGCGCTGCACCTCAATGGCGAGAAGGACCGTCAGGTCATCGGAGTTCTCGGAGATGGTGCCCTTACGGGCGGAATGGCCTACGAGGGGCTCAATAATCTGGGTCATTCGGGACGTAAAGCCATCATCATCTTGAACGACAACGGTCGTTCCTACGCTCCAACAGCATCGAGTCTGAGCGAAAGCTTGGCCAAGCTGCGCTCCTCGACCACCTACCGCAAAAACAGCGCTCGAGTTGAACGACTTATCGCCGATCTGCCGCTCGGCGCCTACCTAGAAAAAGGCGTAGACGGAGCCAAGGCTGCAATTCGAGAGATGTTCGAACCGCCGGCATTTTTTGAGCAGCTCGGGGTCAAATACCTGGGCCCCTACGATGGCCACGACCTAGCGACTCTTGAAGAGGCATTCAGAAACGCCTCGAAGATAGACGGGCCAGTAGTGGTGCATTGTTTGACCCAAAAAGGTCGAGGCTACGCACCTGCAGAAAACGATCCGATCAAGAACATGCACGATCTGTCGGAACTGAAAAATGGTTCGTATACAGCTGCATTTTCGGATGCCATCTTGGTCGAGGGTGCCAACCACCCAGAACTCGTAGCGATTACTGCTGCAATGCCCGACTCCACTGGACTCCTTCCGTTTGGTGAAGCCTTCCCAGACCGCATGTTTGACGTCGGGATAGCTGAACAACATGCAGTGACCTCGGCAGCGGGCATGGCAATGGGTGGGTTAAGGCCAGTGGTGGCCCTGTATGCCACCTTCCTGACGCGGGCTATTGACCAAGTCAACCTTGACGTTGGGATGCACAACCAGCCAGTGGTGTTTGTACTAGATCGAGCGGGAATCACCGGAGACGACGGCCCCTCGCACCATGGCGTTCTGGACATGGTCTTGTTGTCAAAGGTGCCCGACTGCACAATCTTTGCTCCCTCGAATTACGCCGAGGTAGCGCAGATGCTTCACGATGCGCTAGAGCTTTGCACCGAGGGGCCCTCGGCCATTCGCTACTCAAAGACCATGCCGCCCGAGGGCCAAACCACCACAGGTTCCGGACTTTCGGCTCGCCAGGTTCGGGCTGGCCAAGACGTGTGCCTCATTGGCGTAGGCAAGATGTTGGCAGCAGCGCGAGAAGCCGCTACACGCCTTGAACAACAGGGAATTAGTGCAACCGTCTGGGACCCTCGCGTCGTCAAGCCGCTTGACCCCGAGATGCTTGAAGATGCCGCTGATCATCGTTTAGTGATCACGATTGAAGACGGCCTACGTGATGGTGGAATCGGCGCATCAGTGGCCGACTCGCTGTCCCAACTCGCACCCACCGATGGCCCTTCGGTCAGAGTGCTCGGCGTGCCGACAGTGCATCTGCCACAAGGCAAGCCCGACACCATTCTGGCCAAGCTTGGCCTTGATGCGGATGGCATTGTGGATGAAGTCCTTGCCTGGAGTCGCTCTGCGGCGGGACAATCCCGCTCGGCTGATTCCTAGCGCTAGTTGATTCCTGTAGCTAGCTGATACCTAGCTATAGAAGGGGTTTTCTCCAGAGGCGTGATCTGTCGCGTCGATCACTTCTGCGACCTCGGGGATGTTGTCTCGAATGCTCTGCTGAATGCCCTGAGTCAGGGTTGCGGCGCTAGCAGAACAGCCTTGGCATCCTCCGCCCATTGTCAGGTAGACGTTGTTCTTCTCGTCGACACCAACCAGCGTGGCAAACCCGCCGTGCGCTGCGAGCATCGGGTTGATGCTCGCTTCTAGGAGCTGCGTGACCTTGTCTGCCACATCGCCAGTCAATTCAATATTTAGATTTGCCAAAGGATCGGCGCGATTGGGGTTGCGGATCACCAAGCCACCTTGGCCTGCGGACTTCGGCAGGTCGAGCTCTGCTCCCCGAAGGAGTTCCACCGAATCGGTTGGAATCACGACGGTCAGGTCCTCAACGGTGTAGCGAACATGGTCCTCATCGACTGCGTCGATCTCCTCAAAAGACAGGTCATAAGTGTATTCCACACCCTTGGTTCCGGTGATTGCTACGCGCAAAGCCAATGCCGAAGGGTCTGGTTCGGCAGCGCGAATGTCTCGCACGGTAGCAAGCGCTTCAGAACTGACGTTCATCACCACGTCACCCGTACTGCCAGAATCAGAATTCTTCGACTCTTCAGGGGCAAAGGGACTCGTTGAAGGCGTATCGAGGCTCATAGAATTAGGAGTTTACTCGGAAGTCTTGTGCATTATTCGTTCGGCCCACCGCTAGAGTGTCCGACATGGGAACCTTCTCGCGTTCGTTAGCCCTGACAAAAGCTTCTTGGCAGGTCCTGCGAGAGGACAAGGAGTTGATTGCCCTTCCCGCAATCTCTGCAGTGGCATCACTGATTTTCGTGACCCCATTTTTTGCCATCGCAGCGTTCACAGCCAGCACGAACCAGACAAGTTCAAGTACGACCTCAAGTTCTGGCGATATTTCCCTGGGAATCCCCGGCTACATTGCCCTGTTTCTGGCATATCTTGTCGTTGCGTATATCACCATCTTTTTTCAAAGCGCCCTCATTCTGGCTGCTAACGAGCGAATGACTGGTGGAAACCCAACGCTCAAATCCGCGATCCGCGGTGCGTGGGCCAATGCGGGACACATTCTGCCCTGGGCAATCATCAGCGCCACCGTTTCGATTGTGCTCCAAGCAATTCAGCAGCGAGCTGGGTTCATCGGCAAGATCGTGGTCGGCCTAGTTGGCGTGGCTTGGACGCTTGTCACGATGCTCGTCCTTCCAATCTTGGTGATCGAGGGAGTCGGCGTGAAAGAAGCCTTGACTCGCTCAGGTGCAGCATTCAAGCGCACGTGGGGCGAGAACGTCGTCGGGAATGGAGCCATCGGCTTGATCTCGTTCCTAGCGATGCTTGCGGGCATCCTGGTGTGCGGCGGCATCATTTTTATTGGCACGTCAACGGGATTCTGGCCAGTCGGACTGCTCGGGGGGATCTTGATGGTGATCTGGATTCTCTTGGTGAGCGTGTTCTCGACTGCACTCTCGGGGGTCTTCCGAACTGCGCTCTACCGGTATGCCATGTTTGGTGAGTCATCCTCGGGCTTTAGCCAAGACCTGATCGAGCATGCATTCAAGCCAAAGAAACCCGGTACGAGCGGCGCAATCTAACCGCAGGCCCGGACGCAACCGCAGGCCGGACCCAACCCGGACGCGAGTGACCCGGACCCAACCCGGACGTTTATGGTCGACTATCGACCAAAATCATCCGAGTTGACCCCCGAGGAGCGAATCCCGCAGCCTCAACCGGCTCGGGCGGCAGATCGATCAGGTCTTGAGGCCGAGGTCTTCAGCCTCGCCAGCGAGTTCAAGCCAGGCCTCTTCCTTGCTTGCCACGACCTGCTCTGCAGACTCAAGCTCGGTCCCTAGTGAGGCCAATGCCACATGATCACCGTTCTCAGCAGCGGCAACGAGTTGATCGTTCAGCACCGCAGCCCGCTTCTGTGCCGCTGCAAGCGCTTTTTCTGCCTTGGTGAGTTGATGGCGAACTGTAGAGGCGCTCCGCTGCGGCTTGGCTGCTGAAACTCCCGCTCCAGAACTCCCCCCAGCACTCCCCCCAGCACTCCCTCCGGAACCCGCTGCAGAATCTGCACCATGTGATGCTCCCGTTGCAGAACCAGTTGCAGAACCAGTTGCAGAACCAGTGGCCGAAAGGCGCCGGCCCGAGCCTCGTGCCGTTCGACGCTCATCCTCATAAGCCGCATATCCACCAGGGCGACGAGAAGCCGTCCCTGCGCCATCCAGCACAATCACATCTGCCACGGTGCGTTCCAAGAATGCACGATCGTGGCTGACCACTACTAGGGCACCCGGCCACTCCTCAAGAAAGTCCTCGAGCTGACGCAGGGTGTCAAGATCTAGATCGTTGGTCGGCTCATCGAGGAGCAGCACATTCGGGCGCTCAGCGAGTGTCAGCAATAGCTGCAGACGCCGGCGCTCCCCACCGGAGAGCAAGCCAATTGGAGCCCACTGTGCATCACCGTCAAACCAGAAGGCCTCCATGAGAGCCGTGTCACTCCAGTCAGCCTCACCGTGACCGCCGGTTACGGCATCACGAACGCGCTGCTTCGGATCGAGTTCGCGACCCTTCTGGTCGTAGTAGCCAATTCGCACAGTCGAACCCACATCTACCGAGCCTGTCCGGGGCTTCAATCTTCCTGAGATGATGTCGAGGAGCGTAGATTTTCCGGTTCCGTTTGGGCCAACGATTCCCAACCGCTCGCGATTATCTAGCAGTAGTTCAACCTTGTTAAACAGGTCCTCTCCCGAGTCATAGCCATGCGAGACCTGATGAAGCTCAATGACCCGGTCCCCCAAGCGAGGCACGCCAGTATGAAGTGGAAGCTCACCGCTTCGGGCCGCTGCCTCGGCACGCCCTGTCACGATTGCGGTTGCTGACTCAATTCGAGCTTTGGGCTTTGAGGTTCGTGCTGGCGCGCCACGGCGCAACCAAGCAAGTTCAGTGCGAGCCAGATTCTTACGAGTCTGTTCAGCCTTTGCAGCATGTTCCTCTCGCTGAGCCCGGCCCTCGAGATAGGCGCCGTATCCGCCCTCGTGCGTGTAGCCTTTTCCTCTATCAAGTTCCAAGACGCGAGTGGTGATCCGATCCAAAAAATGGCGATCGTGCGTAACCAAAACCAGGCCGCCACGATGCGCTGCGAGGCGATCCTCAAGCCAAGCAATCGCGTCAATATCTAGATGGTTTGTTGGCTCATCCAGAATCAGCAGATCAGTCTCGGTGACGAGCGCGCGAGCCAAAGCCACACGCTTGGCCTGTCCGCCGGACAAACTGCTCACGTCCTGATCCATCAGCGGACCAAGCCCTAAGCGGTCAGCTACTGCAGTTGCTTCCCACTCTGCTTCTTCAAATCCAGCAATCACGGCTTGGCGCACTGTGCCAGCGGGAAGCTGCGGATCTTGAGCCAACACATCAATGCGTACACCCTTACCTCGGCGCACCGACCCGGACTCAGGCTCACCCGTGCCAGCAATAATGCCGAGCAGCGTGGACTTTCCGCAGCCATTCAGTCCCACCACCCCGAGTCGGTCCGAATCGGAAATCGTAAAGGAAACATCCGCAAACAGCGGGCGGCCGGGGCGACTCGCCGATACGGCGTCAACATCAAGGAGGATCACTGCGCAAAGCTACGGCGCAACGGCCGTGCGCGCCGAACTGAACTGCTCAGACGCCCAGCAAGCTCAGCTGCGAGTCATCCGCCCGAAGAGGGTTCGGCTTTGTTCTGGAGCCACCAGTCGCGGTAGATGCTGTAGATCTCGTCGCTCAGGCCATTGGCATACAACTCGGTAGTTTCTTCCACCTTCATGTGAAGGCCATCGGGTCTCAGTTTGGGGTCAGCCAATCGATCAGGCCCAAGAAACGCAGGTAGGTCCAGAACTCTCACCGTGGCCGGCCGGGACGCTGCAACCTCACGCATGAGTTCATGTAACCGACGCATGCGCGCTGGGTCAGCCTGCTTCTGCAGAGCCTCAGACTTGCCCTCTTGAGCCCATTGCCCGTATTCAGGCCACAACACCAGTAAGACCATTGCCCCGTCAGCCGCAAGTAAGTCCACAGCGGCGGTCAGTTCGCTCCGAACAAAATCATCAACAGCGGGATCCCCGAGCGATGACCATGTTGTGGAACCAGGCAGGCGAACATCAGGCACCTCCCAAGCGCCCGTAATCAGTTGCGCAATATCGGGATGATTTGCAGCCACTGCCTGTGACCATCTCTCGGGCCAAGCGCGGCAGTGATCGGCCAAGGCTATATCTGGGTCAACCCGCAACATGTCGAAGCGACTCACCCCGCAGCCCAGTTGGACATCTCCACCAATGTCAGATACTCGACCGGTGCTCTTTGTTGACTTGGCATCGGCCGTTGCCATGCCCATCACCATCAGCAGCGCAGTTGAATCTCCAAAGGTATCTACGGTTGCAACTGCTGGAGGCTGAGGAGTTTCCGCTGCAGGCTGAGTTGTAGTTGATCGAGAAGCTGTAGCCGCAGAACGAGCATTGAACTCATCTAGGGCGGACTCAAAGTCGGTACTCCTAGCTGCCTCGTCGATTGGCCAAGGGATGAGCGCCAAGAGCGCAACCACAACCATCGCAGAACCCGCTACTCGCACTGCCCAGTCCCGACTCGGCCAGCGTTGCAAACGCACAGGTTGTTCTAGGAACTGAAATGAAATCTCGGCCACAGCCAACGAGCAGCTAATTGCGAGCACGGCCTGCGGGAGCCGACCCCAGCTGGGCAATTCCTGCCGAACCACCAGAAAGATTGGCCAATGAGCCAAATAGATGCCATAGGAACGAAGGCCCAGCCAGCGCAACCAACCCATCGAGAACGCCGCACGAAGCGGGGACCGAGGCAAGGCGAGCGAGGCAATCACCACACAACTCATCAACCCGTAGAGGGCAAACCCGCCCCGATACAACCAGGCACTTGCCTGTGGAAGCGTCCACCACCAGTAGATCTGCAGAGACAGCAATGCGGCACCAAATACACCCAGGCCCACCCTCCAGCGCGCAACCAGAGCTAGCTTGCGACGAACCGGCTCCCGGGAGAGAACCACTGCCAGAACCCCACCAAGCAGCAATTCGGCAGCGCGAGTATCGGTGCCAAAGTAGATCCGATCCTTGGACATCGTAAATATCCAGGGCAGCGCAGCGGAGCACAGAGCCAGTGCGCCGAGAGTCAGTCCAATGACGCGAAGCCGCGCTTTACTGACCCGCCAGAGAACGACCAACAGCACAGGAAAAACCAAATAGAACTGCTCTTCAATCGCGAGGCTCCAAAAATGAAGCACGGGCGAAGGGGCAACAAATAGATCGCCATATGAGGCACCCTGAAAAATGAAGTGCCAGTTGGCCACATTGAACACCGATGCGATGATGTCTCCCTGCATGGTTGCTCGTTGATCTGCCGTAGCCACGAGCCAAGCAAAGAGAGTTGCCACTAGGGCCAAGGTGGCCAGCGATGCCGGCAAGAGCCTTCGGAATCGCCTGCCCCAAAATGCTCCAAGGGCAACACTTCCGTTGCGTGCCGACTCGTTGATCAACAGTGTCGTGATCAAGAATCCGGAGAGTGTGAAAAAGGTCGAGACCCCCAGGTACCCGCCGATCATCACCTTAAATTCGGCGTGATATAGAACGACTGCAGCCACCGCCAAACCGCGCAGCCCATCGAGTGCCGGAACGGCCGGCAGGCGCGGGCCATCCGGGCCAGCCATCAGGATGAAATCTCGCGTATCTGATCTTGTCGAGTGCATGTGTGTAAAAACTGCGGTGCAGGGAGTCCCTACTTTCGCGCATGAAACGCCGCAGACCACTGTTCACACTTGCCAAGCATTCAGAATTCTCAGCAGGGGTTGGACCGAGGCAGAAGTTCCTCCTACGGTTCGGACATGACTGATACTCCAGCAGCACCCACTCAGGCGGAGCACACTTCTGACTCAGTGACCTATTCCCTAGTCGAGCAAACCGCAATCATCACTGTGGATGATGGCAAAGCCAATGCACTTTCCCATGACACCCTCGGCGGGATTGAGTTGGCCTTGGACCGTGTCGAGTCTGATGGCGCACTCGCAGTTGTCATTGCCGGGCGAGATGGGAAATTCTCTGCGGGCTTTGATCTTGCAGTCATGACTAGCGGTCCTGAGCAAGCTCGAGAGTTGCTTGGTCGAGGTGCCGAGCTTGGGATTCGGATCTTTGAATTCTCACGACCTGTTGTGCTTGCGGTCACAGGCCACGCGTTGGCAATGGGCGGGATTTTGCTGTGCTGCGCGGATATCCGAATCGGCGCCGAGGGCCCCTACAAACTTGGGCTGAATGAAGTCCGCATCGGAATGCCTGTTCCGGCTTTCGCTGCCGAGGTGTGCCGCGATCGCCTCTCTCCTCGGTTCTTTACCCAAGCTATTCAACTGGCCCATGTGCACTCACCCCAAGAAGCCCTGCAGGCTGGGTTCTTGGATGAGGTAGTAGCTCCCGAGCAGGTAGTGGCTCGGGCAACTCAAGTTGCCACGCAGCTAGGAGAAACGCTCCATGCTGGGCCGTTCCGAATGACACGAACAACCTTGCGCGGTGCGCTGGCTCAGCAACTCCGAGAGGTACTTGCAGAGGACCTCTTAATTTTTACAGTTGAGCAGTAAACCGCTGGGTCAGTAACCCAGTTCATCACTTGGAGTAGAGACACAGGCTTGCTCAGCGCAGACATTGGTGACCTTGCCCTTGGGCTGGAAAAAGGCCAACTTCTGCTTCATCACTGCTGGCTGCCGACGAGGATCCTCATGCGGGTCTGCGCACAAAGCGGAATCGGCGTTTCCGGCGTTCTCACCGCTGCACTCGGCAATCCAGCGCTCACTCATGATGGGTGTGATGTTGCCGCTGGGCGGGGCCATTGTTCCTGAATCCCAAAACACGAGGGCCGAACCCTCATACGGGAACTTTCGGATGCCAGGAAGGTTCCAGAACCAGAACGGCTGAATTCCAAGCGGAGCAGAAGTTGCCGAAAGCGTTGGCTTATAGATCGGCATCTTGAGGGTGCGAGCGATGTTCTGTGCAGTGATCGGTGCGACCTGATGATCACCGAACGCAACGTCAATGATCACTGCATGGGCAGGCGTGCGCTCATAAGCACGATCAGTCAGGTGCTGCACGTAGCCGCTGGTCTCACCGCGATCCCAGAGCATCTGAATCACGCCAAAGATCAGTTGCTGGTCCAATGCGTTGGGGTAGGCCTCACGCAAAATCAAAGCGAATCGATCAAAGTCTACGCTGCGCTGAAGAAGCGTTGAGTAGTTCATACCGGTAACCCCGAGCACGGCATTGGTCCAGTCCTGGGCCACGGCGGTTACTGCTCCGCCCATGATTCCGCCCTCGCTGTTGCCGTCGAAGTAGGCCGATTCAGTGTTGATCATGTTGGCACCAGAACTGGTTTGAAACTCAGCGGCGTTCCCGAGGCCATCAACGTGAATCATCACCCGCCCGAGGTACAGCGTGTTGAGCATGCTCTGTTGCAGGCGGTCAGGAATTGATGGGAACAGGTTGATATCAGTCAGAGCCTGCGATGCAAAACCAATATCGTCTGCAGCTAGGCCAATCCAACTGGTCGCGCAATACAAGGAGTTGTTTGCCGCAGCAGTTCGTTGCACCGAAGTCGATGCTGCCTCTTCCGAGGAGCCAAGAAGACCGTGGCCATAAACAACTGGCACCGCTTCACCATTTGCAACTGCTGCCTCGGGCACCGTGCAAGTGAACTCGGCGGTGTAGGTGCTCTCCGAGACTGGGTCGCCGTTGAGCGGACTGTAGGTCATCCGACTGCCCGGTGCGCCGCCGTTGTCAAGGTAGAGCGGCACTTCAAAGGTGCCGGTGACGACTTTGGCGATACCCTTTTGCAGGGCGGTGGTTCGGGTTCCTGTCACTGCAAATGTGGGTGACTGGCCATTCAACTGGCCAAACGCATCGTCACGCATGGAGAGCATGCGGCCTGCGAGAGTATCGGCGGAAGCAACGGTGAAGTACCAGGTCAGATACAGGTCGGCTCGGTTGATTCCGACAGCGGCTTCTTCAGCAAATATTGCTTCAAACTCGTTACGGCGTTCCTCGATGACCGGGTTTGATGTGGGGTTGTTATCTCGCAACACCCGAAACCCGATAGGAGCTGGCAACGTTTGACCGTCAGTACCTTTGATATTGCGCAGAGCCACAGCAAAGCGGTGAGTCTCGATGAGCGAGGTTGCGGGCCGAAGGATCAGCGCCCGGTCAATATCATTTTCGGCCCGAAGGTCCATCTCCGCCCAGTGCGGAACCAGCTGGCCGCTATCAAGATCCACGATAACGGTGGCCGAGTCGGCCGTGGTCGAGAAGCCAATATTTGTCTCTACTGGTAGGGCAGTTTTGGAGGGGTCGATTCCTGGGATGTGAACCAGAATTGGGGTCGAGGGGCTGAACCCGTCATTCCGGTTCCACTCTGTTGGATCTAGGGCCTGGCCATCTACGTTCTCGAGTAGGCCATCAGGAATGTTCACCCGCCGGCCAGTGCCCGTCGCGATGTCCTCAACCGTGTAAGCGTCGCTTGGGAACGGCAGCAGGCAGGAGCGAGTCGTGAGCACCTCACAGCCGGGTGGGGTCTCTTCAAGGGCTGCCTGCAACTCCGCATCACCCACAGGATCAAGTCCGATGGGCTCGGGCGCATCCCCCGTAGCCGAACTCAGCGGAGTCTCTGCTGCAGCGGGGTTTCCTTTTGCGATATCGCCCGTAAAGGCGGGCTTAGAAGCCTCTTGTGTGCTGCATCCAAATGCCACAAGGGCAGTTACAACTAACAGCAAGGGCAAACGAAGACGAGCGTTCACGGCATTCCTCTATCTCGGCCATTCATGACAGCGTGACCATAGTCGGGGCGACAGCGGTGCAGGAAAACCGTCAGCAAATGATTCAGTGGATCTGTTCCGAACATGGTGTCTATCTGCCACAAATCGGCCATGGACGTGTGCCCCTCAAACGAAGCAGCAGGAGGGCTCGGTAGTCTTGTTCCGAGGGGGATGCAGCCGCCGGATCGCCTGAGCCACCGACGCCGCGCCAGGTGGTGAAGTCAAACTGGTAGGCCCCGCGGTAGCGACCCGAGGCGCTGACAATGGAGTAGTTGCCGCGGGATTCGCAACGGCGAATGCGCGCCAAGGTGGCTGATTCCTGTGCCGATGGGTTACCCATGACTGCAAACTCGAAGGCTGGCGGGCCTTGAGCAGCCTCTGCGGGAGCCGACGCTGGGTCTGCTGGATCAGAAGGTGCCTGCTGTCCATTTGCTGAGGCGGCGGCGGCTTCCGCTGCGGCAGCTTCAGTTGCAGCACGCTTCGCTGCGGCAGCCTCGATTGCTAGTTGTTCGCGCTGGGCCGCCGCTAATTCTGCTTCCGCATCGCGTTCAAACCCCGCTGCTTGTATCGCATCGAACTGCGCCTCGACTAACTCGCGTGAGGCAGTTTCCAACTGCACGGCGAGCGAGGCACGACCTGGAGCAGCCGCTGCTTTGAGTGCTTCGAAGCGCTGAGCGGCTTGATTCGCAGATGATGACTGACCAATCGAAATACTGCTTTGCCAGGAAAGGGCCACAGCTTTTTCTGGGCTGAGCGAGGCACGAAAAATCGCGGACTGCCCACCATCGATATATGCAGCAACTGCATAGTCGCGTAACTGTTGCCGAGAGGAGACCATCTCGGCAGTCAAAGCTGAGTCCTGCTCGCCAAGTCGAGTTGCCTCAGCCTGTAACTGAGACACGTTGAGCGACAGTTCTGCCGAGCGAGTGTCGGCCTGCTCGCGCTGAGTCGTGGCGGCTGCCAGAGCAGTCTGTGCAGCAGCGACCCGCTGCGAGGGCTCAGCCGATACTGAAGCCCCGTTCGTTATGGAACACAACATCACCACCGCTAACGCAGCCGCTACAACACGCGCACATGAAACATGCCCGAAGAGTCGATCTGTTGGGGGGGATTGAGGGTTCATGGAGTACTCGCCGCGGCTTGCGCCAGTTCGCTTGCTAGTCAGTCCTTGGAGGAACGTCTGCGGGAGCGACTCAGAATGATGAGCACTGCCGCAACTGCTAGCGAGGCCCCAGCCACTGCTAGAAGCACTGCACGGTTTGCGGTTCCTTCTTCGGGTGCAGCAGCCACAGGAACCTCTGAGGCTTGCTGCGGCTTCGGCCCGTTCGGCGCAGCCTCTACCTTCGGCGCAGCCTCAACCTTCGGCGCAGCGTCAACCTTCGGCGCAGCTTCGTCTGCGCCAACCGAGGCTAGGAGTGCATCAACGGGTGCAGTCTCGCTTGTTGAAGCTGCTGGACGCGGGCGCTTGGGGTCATATGCCATCAGATTTCTCCAGGGGTAGCGGCAGTTGCAGCTTGTGCCCAAGGGGATGCAATGTCGGTTGGCACAAGGGCTTCAGGATCGAGCACCAAGGATAACGCCGTGAACTCGGCGGCGGCTTGAGCTGCGCCGTCTCGGGTCAGTGCCCCAACCGGCTCAGACATCGCAGCGGCTTCCGTCACGGCAGCACGCAGGCGTACCGGTGGATCGAGTACCAAGCCGGGGTGGGCTTCGCTGAGCACGCCATACCAGTGGTTCGCGTCGCGAGTTCGCCCAAGACGGTTGATCACAATGCCAGCAACTTGTGGACGGCCCGACCTGCGCTCAGAAATGCGGTTCACGTTGAGCAGGATTTGATCGACTCCATCGGAACTCCAGGCCGCAGGTTCCGCCACAATCAGAACCCGATCAGCAGCAAAGAGTGCATTCACTGTCAGCAAACCAAGTGACGGGGCGCAGTCGATCAATACATCGTCATAGCGGTCTACAACCCCCTGAAGCGCTACAGCGAGCCGGTCTTGGGCCCCGATCATGTCGGTGGCAAGCTGTGGCTCGCACTTGGCAAGCTGTGGGGAACTCGGTGCGACGTCAACGGGCGTTGCAAACTCGGGGTGAGACCAACCTGCCCTCTGGATAACGCTACTGATTGATCCACTTGCATCGCTAAGCAATGCAGTATCGATTGCTTGGACCACCTCGTATACGCCAAGGCCTGTGGTTGCATTTGCTTGGGGATCAAGGTCAACCACAAGGACTCGTCGACCACGGGCGGCATAGGCCGCTGCTAGGCCGAGAGTGACGGTGGTCTTTCCGACACCACCCTTTTGGTTCACCAACGCGGTGATGCTCATTCCACAAAGCTACCCAAGTAATCCCGATTTGGTGGCCACGCTTCACATAGGCGCAAAGAGTTGGGGCCACCCGGATGCTCCTCACCGCCTCGAAGTCCCTGTCACAGTCGCTACCTAGTGTCGGTCCACCGCTGCTGAAGCAGTGCCCTTCCCCTGACATCACCTAACAAAAGGAACGGTCAGATGACTGGCTCCGCTCAACCGAATCCTCCAAGCCCTCGCAACCCTGTTGGCAACCCCGTGCTCATCTTCCTTCCTGGATGCCCAGACTGCGACCTCACCTGCGATCCCCTCCTCGCTCAACCCAGCGGTGGAGACACCTATCGAATTCTCGAGGTTCCAACAGAGTCCGCAACGGTAGGCATTGACGATCTAGTGATCGCCCTTGAGTCAGACTCAGTTCTCGAGTTTGTTGCCGTGATTGAGCGCCGTTGCTTGGCCTCGTTCAGCTTTCACTTGCCGGGATGGATCAATCGAGATCGCTTTCTCGACCAACTCGCCGCAACGGGAGTCGCAAGTAATGAAGTACGGCACAGAGTCTTTATGTGTAACGCCTCCTCAGAAGAACAGGTCCACGCCTTATGCGATCTGCTCAATGAGTTTCGCGTCAGCGCTCGACTCTGCGATCACGTCACCCAACACTGGCACGCCTTGTCAGCCTGACTCGGCCGGCGGGCGTCAGACCACCCCAGTGATGTCGAGTTCGATGAAGATCAGACTGGATGCCCGGCAGCAGTTGCAGCATCAATGGGGTGGCTGCCCGTGTGCTCGGCTCTGGGTTAGGCCACACTCACTATTGTGCCAGAACTCCCCGAAGTGGAAACGATCCGCAGACAGCTTGACCCGCTTCTGCGCAACTGCACCATTGTGCAGGCTTGGGCATTTGAGTCACCGAAGTTCACCCAAGCTCATGATGCAGTCGGGTGGCAACTCGATGGGGTGAGACGCCGAGGTAAGTACTTGCTGATGAACCTTGACTCCCCTGCTGGGAAACGAGAACCTGCTGGGAAACGAGAACTGATTGTTCACCTCGGCATGACGGGACGACTCTCGGTTTCTTCAAACCTCCTCGGTCAAGACACCCTCGACCATCAAAACCGCCTCGACGCCAGAAACAGCCTCCACGCTACAAACATCTCTGCCGCAAGCCCTCAGAACAGTTGGGCAGAATCTGCAGCAGTTGATCCAGCGGACAGTTCTTCACTCCGCCATCTCCGGGCAGTCTGGACTCTGGATGACGGACGCTGCTTGTACTTCGATGACGTTCGACGATTCGGTCGGATTGCAGTCGTTGCTGACGCTGGATACCACTCACTGGCCACGCTTGCTGCTCTTGGTCCGGAGCCATTCGACGCATCCTTCACTGCCGAGCACCTCCGTGCGCAGATCAACTCGAGCAAACGCTGCATCAAAACGCAGTTGTTGGCTCAGAGGGTTGTGGCCGGCTTGGGAAACATTTATGTCGACGAGGCGTTGTGGAGGTCACAGGTGCACCCCGCAGCGAAGACGCTCACTGTCTTGCAGTCAAAAAAGCTCCGTGATGATATTCGAGATGTCCTCAACGCGGCGATCGATAACGGGGGGACCACACTGCGCAATTACCGAGATGCTGCTGGTGCAACAGGTAGTAATCAGCGCTACTTGGATTGTTATGGCAGGGCCGGTCAGGACTGCGTTCGTTGCGGATCCACCCTAAAGCGAATCGTGATAGACGCCCGAGCCACGGTGTATTGCCCGAGATGTCAGAAGCGGTAGTTAGGGGGCCTGCGGAATCAAACCTAAAGCGATTCCTCAGGGCGCGATCCGACGTATTGCGCCACCCCTGCTAGTGTTTCAGTTTCGTTACGAAATGAAGTCGATCCACGAGGTCTGTTCTCCGCTGTGAATACTTCTCTTAGTACATCCCGAGGCACTCGTTCGGTTGCTCGTCGAGCACGAACCAAGCTGTTTGTTGCTTTGGCCGCTACAGCATCTGTCGCGCTCATTGGAACAACTGCACTGCCAGCGTCTGCAGCAACGAACGTGTTTACCAAAGACGACAACCCGAGCTTGGCCGAGCTACAGACCCAACGCGCAGCAGTGCAGCAAAAGGCCGCTGGAAAAGCCTCACAAGTCAACACCCTGAAGGCTTCAGATGCTCAAGTGAGTTCCGCTCTGAGCGCCCTCAACACAAACGTGAACGCCCAACAGGATCGCCTTGAAGAGGCAGAGCGGGCTGTCGCTCAGGCACGAGCCGACCAGGCAGCCGCCGAGGCTGCTCAGTCAGCCAAGCAGTCCGAGCTTGATGCCCTAACAGCACAGATGAAGGAATCGGCTGTTGACGCATACGTCTCCATGGGAAGCGCCAACAACATCTCTGTTGGAACTGACGACATCAACGACACCGTCAACAAGCGCACCCTCATGTCCGTTCGAGCCAACGAGGACATTGGCTTGGTAGAAAAGTTCCGCTCCGTCCAAGAGGATCTGGAAATCCAAAGGGGCGCCGCTGCAGCCGCAAACACCCGCGCAACAGCTGGAGCTGAACAAGTTGAAGGTCGACTGAACGAGTTGAACAAGGCCTATGCAGAGCAGCAAGCCTTTGCTGCCAAAGTTGAAGAGCGGTTGAACTCTGCGCTCGCAGAAGCGGATTCACTCGCCGCAACCGACGCTCAGTTGTCTAGTTCGATTACCTCCAAGCAGGCCGAGATTGCCAAGGCCGTGGCCGCCCAGCGCGCTGCGGACTCGGCACGAGCCGCTCAACGTGCAGCCCAGAGCAAACCAGCAGTCTCGGGCGGTGGCGGAAGTAACGGCGGCGGTGGCGGCGGTGGCGGCACCCCTCCCAACATCACTGGCAGTGGTGAGATCGTCAACGTTGGCGGCATCCGGATCCACCAATCGATGGCTGGCAACTTGCAGAGCCTGCTCGCTGCAGCCTCTGCCGCTGGCATCAATTTCGGCGGCGGCGGCTACCGAGACCCTGCCGGTCAGATTGCAGTCCGCAGAAACAACTGCGGGTCAAGCAACTACGCAGTTTACGAGATGCCTGCTTCGTCTTGCAGTCCTCCTACGGCTCGTCCTGGCACCTCAATGCACGAGCGTGGACTTGCGGTTGACTTCACACAAGGTGGAAGCACCCTGAGTCGCGGCAGCTCGGGCTTTGCTTGGATGCGAGCGAACGCCTCAAGTTATGGGTTCTTCAACCTGCCATCCGAGCCTTGGCATTGGAGCTCGAACGGCAACTAGTGCGGCGAATTCGGCCTGGCTCGGAGCTAGAGCAATAGTGCCTAGCAGCCATCAAACTACTTGCTTAGACAGCTAGTTCGCGAGTACTAATGGAGTACCCACATTGGGTCATCGGTGGGGAATGAATGAATTCCGATGGCTCTCGTTTAGGTAATCGGTTTGTAGAAATTGCGTTGTTGCGCATGTTGTTGAGTTGAACATGTTGTTGAGTTGAACACAGGGGCCTCGTCAAGAACGAGTGACCTGTGAGGGTTTCCGCCGTCACAAGGGAGTTGTTATGGGAGTCAATCGAGTTGCGTCCACCAAACGAGGCAGGACGGCCCGAACAGCAGGAGGCGTCATTCTGGCGACCTCGCTGCTCGCTCTCGGTCTAGTAACCGCAGCTACTAGCAGTAGTGGTGCGGCGCCTGTCTCGACTCAGATTGAAGCGCTCTGCTCAGGTGCAGATGCTGCATCTCTCGCAACGCTAAACAACTTCGCGGGGATTCTCGGCGGGAATACCATTCCTGTCACCTTGTCCGCAACAGCTGCTGACATCCCAGAATCAGCCGCCATCGGAGAAAAGATTAACGCTCAGTTCGACTGGACAGGAACGCTTTCGCAGAAGCTCATCGATACAGCTGCCGGTCTAGGCGCTTCTATCGACGCAGAGAACATCAGCGCTCAGATGACCGTCAAAGGCCCAAGCGATATTGGCTCCTTTAGCGCAACCGCACCCAACTTGACTGTTGTCCCAGCCATTGGAGTGCCGTCTGTCCTCAGCCTCGGGAAAATCGGTGGAGAGATCACAACAACCGGGGGCGGAATCATCACCTACCGAGTCGCCTCGGTCAGCTTCACCACCAAGTTGCTCGCCGCTGGAATCCCCGTGGTACTCAACATCACCTGCGCACCAACTGGGTCAAACCTGATCACCAAGACCTCAGTCAAAGACCCCGATGCACCCACGTTCAACCCAGAGATCATTCCGCTTGCCACCACAGCTGGTGGAGTCGCAACAGTCGATCTCCTCGGTGGCACACCGCCAATCATCACTCCCGGAAAAACCCCGTTGGTACCAGAGTCCCTCAGAATCGTTGAGGCTCCGTCTGCGGGCGAAGCAACAATTACAAACGGCGTGTTCTCCTTCACTGCTCCAGCAGTAGACGGCACCTACTCAACAACAGTCGAGATCTGCGGAGTACCCAAAGAAGATGCAGGTGCCCCGGGAGTCAGCGAAATCCAGAACCTCGTCCTCGGAGATAACTGGGCGCCAATCGGTAGCGGCGGTTTCGACAAGCGGCCAATCGCGTTCAGTCTGAAGTTCGGTGGCGAAGAGACCGACCTGATCTGGGCTTCCGATAACCTTGGTGCTCCAGCGCCAACTCCAGAAAACTGGGCCCCTGCGACTGGCCCAGGTCAAGTTGGTCGATACTCAGCTCTGCTCTTTGGAAGTACGTACCGCGGCATCACTGCTGCTCAGGTTCAGTCTGCGCTCGAAGGGCTTCCCAATGTAGGTGCCGGAAACGTTGAGGTAGTAGCCGAGAAGAACAATGCTGCCAGGCCAAATCTGGTAACAAACTTCAAGATCAACTACCAGGGAGCATTGGCAGAGCAAGATGTTCCTGCTCTGACCCTTGGGCAGTGGTACTCAGTTCTTCCACAAGAGGCTCTGACCCGAATTAACGAGAGTGTTCAGGCCCTTATTCCTGCACCTGCAACCACCGTTCCAGGAGCACCGGCACCGGTTGATCCTCTCGGTGGACGGACGGGGCAGGCCCTCAATGACTTCTTTGTTGAACGAATTCTTACCGGAACGCTCACCCCAGAGATCTCAGCGGCGTTTGTTCAGGCCATCATCATTGACCCACTCACAGATGCAGCGCCTGCTCTAATAGCGGCACTCAACGGACTGTTCCCCAAGGTGATCGATCCGGTTGCAGTTCCAGTAGTCGGTGGTGAGTCGCCTACCAAGGCCGAACCACTGTGCTCCCAAGGAATCATTGATGTGACCGTGACCGCTGGAGTGCTTGGAATCACCCTTGAGAACTCAGGGGCTCAAGTGGCCGGGACTAGCGACACGCAAGGACTTGGATTCGTCGGCTAACGCCCGAGGGCATCTACGCCCTGAATAATCCGTATAAAGCCAAAGCTTGGGGTGTGACCGTAGGTCGCACCCCAAGCTGCTTTTCTGTGCTGGATCGCCAGTTTGTTTTCAGTGTCAGACCCCCTCGGCATGATGTACTCATGATGAAACGCATGTTCGATTCCACCACACGCAGAGCAAGCACTCACAGGGCTAGCTCTATCAGCGCTGGACCAGACCTACTCCGGCATCGGGCAGCCGTGGTTCGCTGGGCCCTAGCTCATGGCCACCCAGTGGACCGCGACTCACTAGCAGTACTCATCAACTCAGCATCGCTACCCACTCCAGGTCAGGTTGGCCTGCGCTGGACTGCTCACAGCGTGAACACACTCCTTACCCAGGGTTGTAGCAATTGGTGCACTGCTCACGGGGTTCGCTACCCAGACAATCTGAGTCGCACCCTCACTACCTACCTGCGCTACCTCGGGGCATACCGCTTACTCGACGCAGATTCCGACCCCATGATTGCTCTGAAGCGCTCCGTGGCCGAGTTCGACAAAGAGGATCGCGAGCAACTGAATCAACAACTCGCAAAAGCGTCGACACGAGGAAGAGCAAAATCTCGTCACCCCACTGCCCAGTTGCAGTTCCTAGCTCCCGTACTTCCGCTGCATTAGGGGAACCGGCCGAGAGGCTTCTTCTGCTGCCAGCTTGCAGTAATTAGATGCCAAAGAAGGCGAGAAGTTCGTCTAGGCCCTTGTAGGTGCCCTTATTCGGCCAGTTGTGGCCAACTCCCGGGACTCTAACAAGCTCTACTCGAGTACCCGCCGCGCATGGCTGCCAGACTGAGCGCTCCACCCCAGAGGTCTCTGCGGTGACAGCAGGCTGTGCTGGGCACCCATCCGCCGCAGCCCAAGCGGCCACCGAAATCGGCACACTTGGAAAGGTCGCCGAACTGAGAGTCTGCGCCACCGTCGGCATGCCATTAAAGGGCACCACTGGGTCCGGGTCTGCATGCTGATGGAAGAGAGAAATCGGCTGTTGGGGTTTACAGCCCGTCAGATTAGTACCAGCGATCGGAGCCACTGCTTGGTATACGCCAGGCCGAGAACACGCCGTGTAATAGGCCATGATTGCCCCGTTCGAGAACCCTGCCAGGTAGAGCCTCTGAGCATCTGCATTCGGCTCAGCGCTCACTTGGGCGACAACCTGATCTAAAAACCCCAGATCGTCAATCGCTAGCAGGCTGGCCGGTGGGCAACATGGCCCAACATTCCA